>JACZCT010131946.1_pt1 | contig 16930 bp, 15 predicted proteins | sample 8641871 | NCBI WGS metagenome assembly JACZCT01 (sample SAMN15324604, study PRJNA640507) | soil metagenome | isolation source: monocropping sugarcane control | place: China: Luxin town, Laibin City, Guangxi Province | collected 2019-07-25 | depth 10cm m | reverse complement strand
TTCGGTCCTCGCTACGTCACGACTAGCCGCTAAGTAGAGGCCCCGAATCAAAGTCTCTACATCATCACCCACGTAACCGGAGATGGTGAGTCGAGTCGCATCCCCTACATAGAGGGGGACGTTCAGCTTGTCCGCGATGGCTCGAATCAGTTCGGTCTTTCCACATCCCGAAGGTCCCATCAAAAGCACGTTGCTCTTTGAGAGCTCAACGCCAAGGTCCATCGAAGCGGCCATCCGTCGCTTGTAGTGGTTGTAGATCGCGATCGACAGATCCTTCTTCGCCTCGTCCTGAGAAATCACGTAGTCATCGAGGTGGCGTTTCAGATCTTTGGGGAAGGGCAGAGTCTCAACTTCAGCTGGAGTAGTCGACAACTTTGCCTGAATCGCTGTGACTGCCTCAACCGTGCAGCGGTCACAAATCTGGAACATGGTTCGAGGAAGCGCTACGAGCTGCTTGACCTCGTTGTAGGGACGACCGCAAACACCACACTTCATGGTGTTGGATCTACACCGCTTACCGAATGTCCGCGACTACAACGCAAGGGGAGTCCCAAACAAGCCCTTCACAATAGACCCTGGAGTCGGGAGCGATGACGCAAATACCACCCTCACCAAAGTTGTTGTTTGCTTCCTTGCCGTAACGGTTGGACACCACCAACCAGGTCTGATTGTTCTTGACAAAGTTCATCCAAGCCAAGGCTGGGAATCCCCCGTCTCCGAAGTTTGAGGAGAAGGCGATCACATCAGCATCGCCCTTCTCGTAGAAGGATTCGATCTCCGACGACTTGTCTCGGACATCACGACAAATCAAAAGCCCAACGCGCTTCCCCCGATACTCCACAATAGGGGGACTCTTGTCTCCCGGAACGCACCAAAGGAAGTCATTGCCCCATGGGTTGATCTTGTCGTACGAGGTAAACGAACCGTCAGGTAGTACGATGATCTGAGAATTAGTGTACCCTGAGGAGCTCACACCTCCTGGCATCCCCCAAACAATGGCAACGTTGTAGAGCTTGGCGAGGTCCAGGAAGTGTTTCATCACAGGACCAGATCCATCGAGCTTCTCCGCAAATGGGGCAACATCTGCGGGGCTCATGAAGGAGTAGCCACACGTCGCCAGCTCGGGGAAGACAACAAGCTCAGCTCCCTTGTCCACCGCCGTCTTGAGGAGCATCCCCATCACTTTGATGTTCTCTATTTTCTCCTTGAATAGAGGCATCATTTGTACCGCTGCTACGCGCATACTTCCGCATTCTCATAAGGTCATTAATGTACCACCTGTAGACGAAAACCCCTGGATTCATCTTAGCTTTCAGGTGGTCTGAGGCAAGAAATCGGATCTCCCACTTACCCGGAATTTGACGGCGCTCTTTCGTTTGTCGGTTACGGACACTCATCATGCCCTTGCGCTTGTAGACTGAAAACGTTCCAAAACACTTGATTTTGACGCTCTCCCCCCGAACGAAGGCCGCCTGGATCTCGTCGAACATGATCTGGACAAGCTGGGATGCCTCAGCTTCGGAGATTCCCCCAAGCGTCTCAAATACAGCTCGGTCAAAGTGAGCCTTTAGAACTGTCGATCCCAAAACTCTGCCCCCGGACCAAGGTAGGTCTTCTTCATGTTTGGGTCCGCTACCGCTTGGACGAGGTAGGCGTTGACGACTTTCGAGGGGTTACTGTGGAGTGAGTACGACCCCTGAGCGTTGCAAACCAGATGGTCACGATTCAGCGACGCCAGCAACTCGGACAAACGCTTGTCCACGCATTTGATGCGAAGGAACGTCTTGGTCCCCAGCACTAGATTGCCCAGGACGGTGAACTTCTTGAATTTACGCTCGTTCGCAGCTGCGGCTTTGACAACAGTTGCGACGAGGTCGTGGGGCTTCTCCCCCTCTTTGAGTAGTATTGCAGTATACATGAGAACGATTTTCCAGCTTTCTGGAAGGGGAGTATTACAACACGATTTTTGAGCAAACATTTGGGGATGCTCTTTTGGTAGGTGCAACTCCTTACCAAAAGAGCATCCCCTTACCATCATCAGATCTGGATCTCGACTTCCTTTTGCTCGATCTTGCATTCGACGGTCGTGCCGTCGATCGACAAGGTGTAGGAGTTCTCATCCAACGTGGGGAAGGGCCACGTCTGACCTACCACGATGATGAAGTTGATCTTCGCCATGTCGGCAATCAACCCCCGAACCTTAGCTGTTGCCTCTTTCTGACGAGGATCTAACCAAGCATTGAGGGCCGCATCCTTGTCGCTGCTCTTTGTGTAGAGATCCCTGCCAAGGAAGGTCTCGACTTCCGTCACCGTAGCGGCCATGAGAGCCGCGGATGGGGTGAGCTTCCCCTTGGCGATCTTCTCTTTGACCTCCTTCACAGAAGGGAGCGAACTGAGGCCTTTGAGAGAGATCTTGAGCTCCTTGCCCATGTAGACGTCCGTAGATTCAGCCTGAACCGACTTCGGTGCAAACCCCGAGCGCTCGGTCAAACCTTGCTCCTGGAGCCAGGTAGCCGCCTCTTGGCCGTACAGCTCAACGTACCCTGCGCTTCGGACCTTGGGCCCCAATTCCTTCTGGTAGTGATTGTAGACCTTGGCGACCGCTTGAGCCTTGGTCAGCTCGTAAGCTTTGGTGAACAGGCTCTTGGGGTCGATGCTCCGCACCATGTTTCGGTTGATGATCGGGAGATCGCTGAGGTGCAACACCTGGTAGCCATCCTGCCCTTCCACCAAGACACCCTTGGACTGCAGTAACTCTAGAGTCTCATCAGTGAGCTTGACCGGAAGGGTTTCGAGGTTCACGAGGCCATCTTTGATGATCGCGTAGTTGCGGAAAATGTGTGAGGGGAAGGCAACCGGAACCTTGTCGAACTTCTCGGTATCCAGACGAGGCTTCAGATCCACCGTGCCTCGCTTGTGGATCTTGATGCTGATGTTGGGACGGTCCTCGTTGTAGGTGATCCCGCTGAGGCTGTAGCCGTCTGCCGGAACGTCTTCCTTGAAAACCAACGCTTGCTTGGATTCAGTGATGCTGGCGATCTCGGACGACAGCTCCATGATCTTTTTGGCGTCCTTCGTTGAAGCCATCTTCTCGGTGAGGGCTCTGACCTTTTCCTGCTCCTCAGGGGACAAGACCATGTCCGTTTCAATCCGCCCGCGGCCGATCTTGGAGTAACGGAACTCCGGCTTGTTCAAGAGGACCTTGTTGTCCTCATCTGCTGCCAACACTTTGATGAGGTCGAGGAGCGTGAATGCGTCCTCGTTCGGCACCTTGTTGGGGTCGTACCCCTCAGTCAAACGGAACGTGGGGTTCCAGGCAGCGGCTCCGACGGTCTCGATGAAATCCGAGTACTTTTGTTTGCCAAAGCAATTGGCGAACTTGTTGATGAACCGTACATCGCCAGACGCCTTCAGGAGCTTGTAGACGACGTTGCTGTCCATTCGTTGGGCGTAGAGGGACAGGGCCGCGTAAATCGCAGTAGCAGATTCACTGTTGAGCTTTGCGGTGTCCTTACCGACCACTGCAGCGGCAGACTTCGTGATGGGCGTCCCTTGCTCGCCCAAAGGCTTACTCGACAAGTACCAGATGGACTTCAGGTCCTTGGGAACGCTCACCTTCCCGTCTTCGATCGCGAAGGTCTTGATCTCATCCCCTTCGGTTGAGAACACAAAGCCTGTAGCGCTGGGGTCGACATCGATCGATACCTTGGGAGCTCCCGTGGCCTTCCGCTTCATAGCGGCCTCAAACGTGGGCTCGTACTGCCCGAAGTCAGCAGCAAAGATGTTCACGCCACCGCACTTCTCGGCCATGGCTGTGAGCAAGTTGCGATCTGCGTAATAGCCATACTCGACGAACACTGCAGAGTGAACCACAGCCCCCGCACTCTCAACCGCCTTGAGGATGTCGGCTCGTCCCCACTGGTTGTCACAACCGTCACTCATGAAGAACAGGCTGACGGCCATGTCCTTGTCCTTCATCCGGGAAACGAGTTTAGAAACCTCCAACAAAGGTTCCTTGAATCCAGTCAGACCCACTGGTTTCAACCAACGATCAATGGCGGTTTCGATAGCCCTCAAGTCTTTGAGGGTTGCTACGGGTTCGGCCTCGACTAGCACGCCAAAGTCACCCCGACCCGAGAACCAGATGATGCTGAGGAGATCGGTCTCCTTGAGAAGCTTGGGGAGCTTCCTCTTGCACTGCTCACGAATCTTCGGCAGATCCGAGTACATCGATCCGCTGCAGTCGATGAGAAGGATGTGGTGGACTGGCTTTTCGACGATTACTACCGGAGCAGTATCCGTCAACAGGGTCTGTTGGACGAGGTGTAGGTCAGAGGAGACTTCGTAGCTGTTAATTTTCATCTTGAGGGTGGTTATACACCAATTCAAACGAACCTCAACAATCTTTCAAAATCCACCTAGGATCGATTTTGTCCTACCCTAACGCTTCTTCTTACTTGACTTCTGAGGGGGAATGGATGGGGTTGTCCCGTCAAAGTCGTAGACCGTCACATCAACCCCATTGAGGGTTTCTAAGATGATTTTCTCGACCTCAGACCATTCACCCCCAGCTAGGCCTGTTCCAATTCTGGGCATGTGGACCGAGGCCCCCATGTTGTTGGCCTCTTCTGCTACACGAGTTAGGCACTTATGTAGGGCGTCGTAGCAAATAGGTCGAGGGTTGGCCTCACTACGATACCCTTGCTGGGCGACCATGTTTACGACGTAGATGTCAGACGAGACCTCCACGAATTGAACCTTCCCCAACAAGAAGTCAAACTCAGCCCCTTTGAACCAGGCTCGGTACTCTTTCTCAGGTTTCTTCCAGCGAGCTGATATTGCTTTGACGAACCCCGCTCCCCATCCCCCACGGTCATTGCAGATGTGGACGATGAGTTTGACGTCATGACCCAAGGGATTCGTTGCATCCCCCTTTACGTAGCGGACCGCCATCAGTAATTCTCCTCCCAAGTGGCAGATCTCCACGGACCTTTACGTTCCGGTTCCTTGGGCTTGACGGCGTCGATACGCTGCTGCAAAGGGCCCTGGTCCCCTTTGATGTAGTCTCCACAGATGGTGAGGTCAACCGACGTTGGCACGTGGTAGGCAGAGAAGGGCCTGTTGCATCCCCTACACACTGGGGTTACGTGTACGAGGCTTTTCTCGGACTCAATCAGCGTTTCCAAACTTACGTCAGGGTCCAACGAGACTGAATGTTCAGGGGTCACCATCAATCTCAAGAACGCAAAAAGAGGGATGATTCCCGGCTTATCCCCCCAACCTCGGGAGCTAGTTCCCAGGTAGACATGTGGAGCATCAGGGGCCTCGTCACCACACTGCTGAACGATGACGTAATGGGTGTTCGAGAACAGACTCCGGCACAGGTAGAGCTTGTACGTTCCATGGATGGGACCGAGGAAAGGGAAAACATATGTGTACGGATACGATGACAATCCCCCCTTGGAATAGAGCTCTAGGTGCTGCTTTTCGCGTTCTTCACAAGATAGATCTAACGACTTACACGATATCCCAGGATGGCATTTGGGGTTAGATGTCCGAGCAAACTTCGAGGACCCTTTTGACCATTGAGTCAGGTTGTAGTGAAACACGTCAATGTTGCACTCAAATTGGCTGGCTAAGATCCCTTTGGTTATCTCTGCGATAGGTACCTCGTAGGACGGCCACCGCGATGTTGAGGCGGGGCGTAAAACACCTAAGACGAGATCCATGCGCGAAGCATTACGCACCACACAAACATAATTGGATCGTAGGACGGCATTCCCCCATTCATTTTCCGAATCTAAAGCGGTAGTGAGCACAGGGATGTGCTTACCCGCAAGGAACTCGCGCACGCTGGCTTGATCTTCAGGACTGAGGCTTTCTAGGGGACTGACTTCCGACATACCACCCCTATACACCGCAAGGGTCCACCCTCACTCGATTTTCGAAACCAGCTCTTTTGGGCTCTCACCGGGCAGCAGCATGTCCTCAACACCGACCTTCTCGAACTCGTCGAGTCGACACATCTGGGTCACCACTACCCCTTCCTTGTTGAGGCATTCCAGGAAGTCGTCGATGTCGTCGATGACCGCATTGAACGTGTTGATTCCAGAATCCAATGCCACGAAGGGCTTGAGGATCCCAATGGGTTGCGGCGCAATGACGATGAACGAGTAGTGGGCCATTCGATGAGACTACTCGATAAAAGGACTAGCCTCGTAACACGTGAACCCATCGTTGAATTTCAAGCTGAAGTTGACCTTAGCCCTTACCTCCCAACGATCGAATCCTTCAGCGCTCACAAGATCCCCTGCTCTAACCTTGAACACCCCTAACTTGGATGTGTTCACTGCAACGGCCTTGTTGTACAACCCGTCAACCACCAAGATCGGTGAGTCTGAGATACGTCTCACCTCTTTGACGAGATCTGGGGATGTGACCCACAGCACAGGGTTGTGTTTAGTCTCAGACAACGGCTCTGTGGCATCGACCGATTCCAAGAATCGTTTGGCAACTTCCTTCACGATCTTTACGGATAATGAGGTGAGAAGCCACGCTGTTGAACTGAAGCGGAGGTTGAGCGTAGTAGGGTCCTGGATACCTAATTTATCCATCAGGTCAAACTCCCCTTCCACGATATTAGTCAAGTCCCCCTCAGCACCAGAGGTTGCGTTGACGAAGACCTTCGCGGGACCGCCTAATCGAGCAAACAGCTCTTCCCCCGATTGTAACCGGTCAGCCACTCGCGCAACGATCTCCTTACGACCTTGACGGGTTGCTACCTGTAACGCAGATAACGGGATTGAAAGGGCTGCTGCCTTCTCCGTGAGAGTGGCCACGATGTTCCGCTCTCGGTCCCGGTCGTGAAGGAACATGAACAAAGCGCCCTGAAGCCCAGGACGCAACTGAAGGGGACGCTCCACCTTCTCCCCTGAATCTCTCGGAACGCTTTCTGGCTGGTAAAAGTCCTCGTCATTCAGGATCAGAAGGGTCTTGCCCGTCTCAGGGTCAATGATCTGTACCCCTTCCGTACCCAACTGAGTGTACTCGTCAATCAAGTACTGAATCGCATCAAGGCTTGCACCCGTCAGCAACGAGATCTTGTCCAACCATGCTACTGGAGACTCGTTGAGGAACACTTGGCGTAGCTCCTCACGGTGTTGTACTTCGTGTCTCAGCTGCAGCAAGTCAGTAGCCGATGGGTTGGCGTCTGACTTGACTTCGATGCTGCGATTGCCAACGTACTGCTCAATTTCTGAGGCCATAGATCTCTTTGAATCCTTCACTGCGTCGATCTGACGCAAATCTTGCTCGAATCCCATCATCGGTCTCGGGGTCGTACCCCACCCAATCAAGCAGGGCTTTGAGGTTGGGCCCCAACATCTTGAAGATGCGAGGCTTCCGTTTCAACTCCTGACTGAGCAAATCCTCGGGGAGGTCTTGTTGTTTTGCGTGGAATGCTTCCACCAAAGCAGCTTCCACAGCATGCTCAATCTCGCTGCCAACCATCAGCTTAGAATCCTCCGCAAGCTTGGCCAGGTTGAAATTCGAGGTGTCCTGCCCCCGCTTCGTAAGGTGGATTTTCAAGATGTCCACACGGTCCTCTTCCGTGGGCAGCTCGAAGAAGAATCGTTCGTTGGAGCGTCGTATGAACTCGATAGGCATAGCCTCCACGCTATTGGCCGTCATGACCACACAGAATGGGGCGGGTGACTCCTGCATCCACGTCGAGAACGATCCGATGAGGCGAGCCGTCAACCCTGAGTCCGTTTTACCGCTCGCCTCAGATCCGCCAAGCCCTTTCTCGGCTTCGTCAATGAATACGATGCACGGACTCACCGTTTCAATGAGGGAGGTTACACGGGCAAGGTTTTCCTCAGAGTGCCCTACGGCGCTTTCTCGGAGCTTTCCCATATCCAACTGAATCACGGGAAGACCCCAAGCTTGACCCAAGGCTTTGACCGACAGACTTTTTCCACATCCCCAAACACCCGCCAGTACAACACCCCGAGGGGGTTTCAGACCGAACTTCTGACCCTCAGGGGTCCAAGCAGCCTTGGTCTTATGAGCCCACTCCTTGAATCGCTGAGCGCCTCCAATGTTGTCAAAGGTGTGGTTCTCTACGTCTAGAAATGAGATGAGCTCGGTCTTCCCCAGTTGACCCTTCTTGGACTCGCTTACCACCTTCGGATCACTCTTTCGCATCCGCACGCTCCGACGAATCGCTAGCTTAATCTCGTAGGAAGTGAGGCCAACGAATTCCGGGGACATGGCCACTATTTCAGCATCTGACGGCAACTTGATTTGGTCCTTGAACTTCTTGAGCGTCTCGACTCGCTCAGACAGAATCTCCCGAACCCCTTCACTCGATAGGGGTTTGACTCTGACCACCTCCACGTAACGCTGCAACTTAGGATGAATGATGGGCCTTTGACCCACAAATATCACGATCTTGGTTCCACCTGTATCACTGGGCGAATTCAATTGATGTGCGAGATTCAGCAGTCGCCTTACAGCCATCCCTGAGTTGGCAGCGAGACAGGTTTCAGGGTCCGTTAGGATGTAGATACGAACTTCATGTGAAAGGCATGTCTCGGAGTAGGCGTTCCTCAAGAAAATGTTGAGGTCGTCAACCTGTGACGGCTTGAACGACCTGTCCTTCCAACTGTTGACGAGATCTGGAAGGGGTTGAGCGCCGTAGGACGAGTTGTACACTGTGCACTTGATTAGCCCTGACTTGATCAACCGCTCATTGAGCTTCGTCAAGAACAAGTCCTCTTCTTCAGTCACCACATAGATGAAGTTTGACTGACATCGGATCATCTCAAGAACAGGTTCTAGGTCGAGCATTCAAGAAGCCTCTACACCGAAAATGACGAAGGGGACTGGCCTGAACCAATCCCCTTCCCTACCCCATCATTGGTCAACCGTGGAGCCGACACAGGATGATGACCGACCCTTCTTCGTTCACAGATCTGTTCTCGATAGACGCTCCTTGCAAGCGAATCTTTTCGAGCACTTGTTCCTCGGAGTAGACCTGGTGAATGAGCTTTAATTTGTCGTGGATCCAATCGGAATCCCCTGATATCAGCCCCGTCGAGAGATCAATCGTGGCTCCCCCATAAGGGCCGCCTGTAAACGAAAACACCTTACCCACGACTCGGTATTCAGGGATTCGAAGACGTACGAGGGTTTTCTTCAAGAGGTCTGCATCTGTGATGTCAGACTTGAAATCGACTCGATGAGACATCAGAACGACCTTTCTTCGGCAGAATCACAATCAGGGCCCGTGATGACGTCCGATACGAGCTTCCCCGTGTTTAGCTCGAAAATTCGAGCACACTGCTCGCCTTCTTCTCGATCTAGCACCTCATGTGTACGAGATCCGTCTTTTTTGGTGATGATCTTGACCAACATAGCTTCCTAACTCAAACGGATCTTGGCCCCCTTTTGGACCAAAACCTCGCCAGGCTTCAACGGTTGTTTGGGTTGCCAAGGATCTAACACCGGCGGAGGGGTTGCTCCGCCCACCATTTGCTTGGATTTGTTCGGCGTGTTGTACGAGGGTTGAGCCCCCTTGGGGGCAGAAACAGCCTCTGAAGGGGACGAGGCAGCCTCCACAGGCTGTTCCGCCTCAGCCTCGTTGAGACTGACCCATTGCCCAGTCGTCACCGGAATCGAAACGAATTTCTGGGATGCGATCTCGGTGTATCGAGGGTCAGTTTCAGGGAGCCGTGCAGGGTTGATAAATAGGCGCTCCTCCCAGTTCGAGACCCTCTTCGCGAACGAGGACTTCCCAATCAAGCTACGAGAACACTCCGGCTGGACACAACGAGCACAAACCGCTTCCCCGAAGTCAGGAGCATTCTGAGGGTTGCATTCTGATAGGTAGTCAGCCACAGGTAATGTCACAGAGCCTCCTCCTTCACTTCGTAGTAAACAGTCCCTGTAAGCCGCTCGTTTAGCGCGGCCATCAACAATTCAGGGACAACAAAGAATCTGTCCGAAACCTCCACGAGCACATCGCTGTCATGGGTGACTAATCTCAGGTACACCCCTGAATCAGGGTCAATTGCTGCAGAGACCGCGTTCCAGACCATGCGAACTGATTTCTCGTACATGACGTCCTCACGCCCCACTACAAACGTGGCCACCTTCACAGTGCCTGTTACTGGCTTGGGTGGTGGGGGAATCGTCACCGTAGAGGGTATTGCTGGAGACTGTTGAGCAGAGCCCACCTCTTTTTTGGGTTCTTCCTTCGAAACGTACTCAACATTTGGGTTGACGATCCCAACCAACCACTCGGGGACCGGTTCCTTACCTTTGAGTATGTTGAGCCAGTCATACTTGGCTTCCCAGCTCAAAGCAACGAGGGGTTCCACAACAAGAGGGATCTCCCAGTTCGCCAACTTGGAAGGGGACTCCATGTGGGCGATAATGATGGGCAGGGCCTCCATCAAACGCTCATGCTTGATCTCGAACACGAGCTCATCGTGAATCGTCATCAGAACTCGAACGCTATCGTCTCCCCCCTCTCTTCTCCACCCCCTCTTGAGGAATTCGATGAGGAGGAAGTTGAGGGACAACTTCATGATGTCAGCGCCCGCACCCTGGATCGGGAAGTTGGTGCTCTTACGTTCACAAGCAGCTCTGATGCGATTGACATCAGCTTCCTGAACGGTCTTGCCGTAGGAGTCCGTATCCCCCACAGTCAACCCCGCATCAGGAATCGCAATGAATCTCTTGAAGGGGGTCATAACCCCTTTGTGCTTCTTGACCGCGATGTGTTGACCCTTCACCCAACTGGCAAACACAGGAACAGACTTATCGAAGTTGGCCTTTCTACGAGCTCCCTCGACCTTGTCGCATTTGGTGGCACGCATGATGGCTTGTGTGCCACCGCCGTAAATTAACGAGAAGTTGGCGATCTTACCAGCGTTACGCTCCTTCTTGTCATTTTTCGTGATGTGGTCACCAAAGAAGGCTTTAGCGGTCAAGGTGTGGAGATCCGCTTCACGACCTTCCTTACGGGCTTCTAGGAATTCGTTGACCCACTTTGGTTCCTTAGAGATATTCGACACAATGCGAAGCTCCTGACCCGCATAGTCGATTTTCACCAGGGTGTAGCCCTTTCGAGCAATGAATGCCTTTCGTAGCGACTGGGCAACTTCAGGCTTCTTTGGGTCATCCCGGGCAGGGATGCCTTGGATGGGGATGCCTGAGTAGCCGTGATCAGGTTCCCCTGACGATGCTGTAAATCGTCCCGTAGCTGCACCAGTCTGATTGAACTTGAACCTCAGCTGATTGTGCTCATCACAATTGGCAATCATGCTCTTGAGGTAGGTTCCAATGATCTTTTCGATCTGGCGGAACTTGACGACCCATTCCAGAACCTTGGGAGCATTCTCGTCCTCAGCAAGGGCCTCCAATGTAGCTGCGTCAGTGGGGTATTGCTTTGAATCCCCCTTGTCGGGCTTGGGATTGATGTCCAAACCCCTCTTCTCGAACAAGAATTCTGAGAGCTGTTGGGTACTGGCTGGGTTGAAATTCTCAAACCCATGCTTGGCGGCCAAGTCGACGATCAAGGTGTTGTAGCGTTCCAGCTCCAACTCAGCTTTACGAAGCAGCTCCTTGACCACCTCGATGTCCGCCAGAACTCGACGACGCTCCATGTCTCGGACCGCCTGGGTTGTTCGCTTCTCCAGTCGATACGTGAAGTCATGCTTGGCTTTCGCCTTAGTAACTACATCCTTGTAGTCGTACTTGACTTTGGGTTCCGTAAACTCCCATTCCCCTTTTGTCTCACATAGAATCTCCGTGCAGATCGCATCGGAACAACCGTAAAGGACCATGTCGGACCCGTCCTCAGGATACAGGTCAGCAAACTTCATCTCCGATCGCTTCGTTCCCTTGGGGAAGAGATCTTCGAACTTGATCATCTGGTAGGGGAGACGAGTTTCCCCTTCGATAATGGCCAGACGACGTTCTGCGTTAACCTTCAACCCTAGATCGTCATCGGAGTAGACTGAGTAAGCTGCCAACATCCCGTCTTCAAACGAGGACGGATGCCAGATGTCGATCCCCGTAACTGCATAGAGAAACTCCTGGTCGAACTTCGAGTTCCAGAAGTACACGACCAATTTGGGAGCCGGCACTATGTTGTGGATGAAGGGTTCCCCTTCCACATCGGGCCTAGTCGCTAAGAGCAGACGACGGATCTCCGCTTCAACCTCTTCTCGTGGGACGTTCGGATCTCTCTCCCCCATTCGAGGGTTGAACCGATGTCGAACAGGGATGTAGTAGCCTACGCCCTTGATCGATACACAGTAGCCCACAATCTTGTGACGAGTGCTCGGGCGATTTTCCTCGTCATAGTCAATGCGGTTGTCGAACCCCTCAGTTTCTAGGTCGAGGGCACAACGGCCGTGAGCAATTGCATCGTCGACAATCTTGGCTACTTCCTCAACCGTTTTGACCAAGTTGAAGCGATGGTACTTCATCCACGGCTTACGGAGAGTTTTGACTTCTGTGGAGACTCCGGCAAATTCCAAGAAGTCATCTACGCTGCTGCCCGTATCTACAGGTTTCGAACTTAGGGTGATGTCGTCGTCTGAGAAGAGATCCATTTCAACCTTTAATCACAACCAAGTACACACGATCCCTCCACAATTCGATGGCGCGTGTAGCCTGGGTTCTAATGATCTCAGGCCCTACACCATCAGGTTCAAAACACCAGGGCATGTTTTTGGACTCTGGGAAGCAGAGATTGGGAATGTAAAGGGGACAGACACTCCTCCGCGCACACTGACGAGGAACCTTCTTCAGCGCCCCCTCTGGCGGGATCCCAAGGGACCGTGCCAGAGGCTGTGTCCAACCCCTCAGAGCGTGGTCGAGCTCCTCTTTGGACAACGTGCTGAAAAGCGACCCGAACAGGGTTCCCCTCAGAGGTTCCCACTCAGGTTCCCACGTCCCGTCATCATTCGTAGAGATGAGTTCGATTCGAAGCTCCCCGTACTCCTTAGTGTTCAGTTTGATTCGATGGGACATTCCGGATCTTTTGACCTATTTTGTCCATGAGCTTGTGCAACAGCTCAACCCCTTCTGGGTAGGACAACGTGCCTGAGGTGACTTGGTGAAAAGCCTTGTCCAAGAAAGATCCAAACAACAGGAAGGACTTCAAGTCATGTTCGGATCGAGTGGTCTTCAAACGATCTTCACACGATTGATGGAGGGATTCGAACAACCCCTTTTTTGAATCAACCCCGTCATAGTTGATTGGACCTTCCGGGACGGGCGGAGTCGGGATGTTGTAGTGCTTCTCGATGGCTGAGAGGGTTTTGTGGAACCCCTCCGTCCCATGGTACTTCTGCCAGAGCGTGATGACGTCCCATCGCTCGCGGCAGACGTAGCACCAAGCGTGGGACGGGCTTTGAGGGGTGCTGGGGAACACACGAGCTGACGGCTTCGAGTCCTTGCCGTGGAAGGGGCAGCTAAACTGCTCCTCACGTTCGCCCGCGTAGACGAGCTTGACCCCGTTATCACGGAGAATGTCGTGTGAGGACACCCTCTCGTGGATGGCGTTTTTCCGCTGCTCAAACCAAGCTTTGAGACTCACACGACCCCGTCAAACATCGCAACCATGTTAGCATCCATCCCCGAGCCAATGTCGATCTGGTCTGAAGGCTCCCAGTTCCACATGCGACGACAACTGAAATCTACCCGAACGTTGGTAAGTTCGAAAAGGTCGTTGTCACGATTCTTGAGATTGCCCATCTTTGCAACCCCTTGTTTTTTCAGCTCATCGTTCAGATATGATGTTGTTACGTAGTCAGCGCTTCGTTCACAATTGTGAGACAAGAACGATCCCGTTGAATACTCATGATCGCCCGTTACCTGAATATCGTATGTCATGGCGGGCTTCAGTTCAATCACCCGCGCGATTTGCGTTGGACGAACGCCTTCGAGCCTTGTTGGCCATCCCATGACGATGGCAGTCTTGATCCAATTGACCACAGGTAAAGACCCCTTAGGGGCCTTACTCGACAACAACTTGCGGAAGGGGACGTTCCACTGCCATTTAGGTAGGGGCTTGAGCTTCAACACCGCATCTTGCTTGCCGAAGTCAGAGAACTGGAAGTGCTTCCAAAAGTCTGTGTAGCTGTGGGACCTGATTCGAAGGTTCAGCTTTGTCCCCACATCACAAATGTAAGAATCGATCCCAAGGTCGGACAAGAGGATATGGATCTGTTGCAAGAGGACGTCCCACCCATCTTGCGGGGCAGTGTGCAAACGAGTATCCATCGTGACATCAAAGAATCCCCGTAGGTACTCAATCACCAATTCTCGGGGAGCCTGCAGGATGATCGGAGCTACGCCCGCAATTCGATGATCCATCCCAATGTCCTTCAGCCACAGTCGCATCACTGGGCTGACGACATTCCCCAAGAAGTTGTCAAAGGTGAGGAGGAATGCCTTTTCGATGGTCAAACGGAGGCCTGGTTCGATAACCCCTCCCACGTAGCCAATGTTGTAGTCGTGGTCAAACAAGCCTTCAGCTTGGTAAACCCCCATGAGATACGCCAGGTGGGGAGTCAGGTGGGTAGGAACAGTCACCCCACGCAAGGGCTCAGACAGAGGCGGAAGAGCGGGAGCCTCTGTAGGGAAGGGGCGAGTCCCAAAGTCTCCGATGAGGTATTGATCGTCGGTAATGTCCCCCGTACGGACCCAGTGCACATCACCGTCAAACCCTAAAGTGCGTAACCGATGGTCTGCCGTGACATCGATATAGGAACCGTTTTCGCACACAACACGGTAGACCGGCTTGACCCCCTGCTCGAAGGTGTCCAGGACATCCTTCCACCCGGTCCGTGACCAAACACGATCTCCCACCACAACTTTTTCGATGGGGATGAGCCCACGTGCGGTCTTTACTAACGTGCCAGCAACCATGCACTCATTGGCGTACGAAAGAGCTGAGAAGCCGTACCGGCCTTCGTCCGCCGTACCCTTCTTCTTCTCAACGGTGTCCAACCCCTGACGGTTGATCTGGAATAACATCAGAACGGGGACGCCAGCACCCCCGTTGAAGTGCAGGGACAACTTCTTGGCCTCTCGAAGGACTGAGTTGAGCTCAATCGTGTAGTCCTTGTGAGGACGCGACGACTTGACCAGACCACCGTGGTCAATGACGATGAGTCCAACGTCCATGCTTTTCTGCATGAGCTCAGCGTACACTCGAATGTCACCAATGGTGACGTCGTGATCAGGAGCCCAAACCTTGAATCGGTGATACTCAGGATTTTTCTCCAAGTCCTCCAAGACCATCTTGTAGAACGCTTCTTCCTCCAGAGTCTGAAGTTCTCCATCCCGAACCTTACGGTAGTCCAGAGACTTATACCCTTGGGCGCGAAACCTCCCATTGGTGGAATGCATCACACCAATCATCTTCCTCAGATGTTGATACTTCATCTCCAGTGAGACGTAGAGCACATTCGCACGGTACCGCGTGATGAGGTTGTACCCCCAATTGAGCGCGAACGTAGTTTTTAGCTGCCCAGGCGCGGCTGCATGGACCCACATCTCACCAGGCTTGACGCCGTGACAAACAGTATCGATCTTCTCGATGCCTGTAAACCGGCCGTAGACCTTCCCCTTATTAATCTTTGCCTCTTGGAACTCCATCCATTGAGAGTTGGCGTCTTGTGTGACGTCACCCTCAGTAAGGGCGTTGGACTCCTGGGGGATAGCTTCATAGATCTTCTGGTTGAAGTACAGAAGACCAGCTTTGACACCCTTGATCGTCTCCTTGTTGACAATCTTCCCTTTGGTGACGATCTCCTCGACCTCTTGCAGCAATTTGCGAACACGCTGCTTGTTCTGGTCCTCCGCCAGCTGCTCTAAGAGCGTGGCATAGTGCGTACGTACATAGGCCTCGACGGCCTTGATGTCTAAAAGTTTCTCCGTGACCGTGAGCTCGTTGTTGCGCTCGAACCAGTCGTGAATTAGGGCAGCGGACGGGGCTTCGTGGTTGTTCTGGAAGTACCCCTTGATGAACGTCCACAGCTTGCGCTCATCAGGGTTGGCCCACTCGTAGTTGCTGGCCGCAAGACGCTTGTAATTGACGTTGAGGTTTTCGACGGAGATCTTGTTGTCTCCAAAGTCGATAACACCTCTGAGTAAACGCTTAGGCACTCTACCGTCTCCACTTCTTCTTAGTTGACTTCTTGCTAGAGTACCCAGCTAGTAAGTCATCCAAACTATCGTCTGAGGCTGATCCTTGGGATTCCCTTGGAACAAAACTCCTCTCTGGCAGTTCCATCGGTTCTTCCTCAACTTCGAAGTCCGTATGAGGCATCAATTCCAACGGTTGCTTGGGCAACATGCTGACGATTATGGGATCTTCGGCCAAATCAATGACCTCAAACCGTGATTGGACGTAGGCTTCAACCTCGTCATCCCTTGAGTGGAACCACTCCGAACCCGGATCGCTAGACTGAAACAACCAAGTTTTCAACCCCAGATTCTCTCGGAACATGAGCGCTTCACGAAGGACGTTCGAGGCTGCTGAGTTTTTGTGCATGAGTTGGCCAAGATGCACAACAACAAGGCCGAAGTTCTCGGACACAAGGTCAGAGATAACGTTGTTGGTCTCGATCTCCTCACGCTTCCCCTTTGGACGTGAGTTATAGGACTCAGCCCCTAACCACACATCCTTGATTCGGGCATCAGTGACGATCTGGAATTGCAACGAGGGCTTGCAGAAGAACACTTTCTTGAGGTGGGATATGAATGTCGGATTCCACGGGACCCCTCGAATGAACAAGTTCTTGTTGGTGAGGTCTGCCCCAGGGTCGGTATCGCTTCGGGGGATATAAAGTGGGGTGTGTTTCGCCATCTTGATGGGGTGAAACGCCGGGGGGATCCGCCGGTT
>JACZCT010023022.1_pt1 | contig 17192 bp, 13 predicted proteins | sample 8641871 | NCBI WGS metagenome assembly JACZCT01 (sample SAMN15324604, study PRJNA640507) | soil metagenome | isolation source: monocropping sugarcane control | place: China: Luxin town, Laibin City, Guangxi Province | collected 2019-07-25 | depth 10cm m | reverse complement strand
GTTCCGCATTCCCGGTTTTATGTGAACAGGAGTAATCAATCTGACAAATCGGCATGGTAACTACCTGTTTTATAAACTTATATGCAAATTGTGCGAAACAAAATAGGTTGGCACGTTCATAGACGGCTAATATATTTTAACCAATTATGGACTTCAATAACTTTAAAACTTATAGCGACAGCCCGCAGAACGCATTTGAAACGTTTTGTACTCAATTATTTGAACGTTACCTACGCCGTAAATATGGCAGCGACTTGATTAAATTCCGAGTTGTAAATGGTGCCGGTGGAGACGGCGGCATAGAAGCATATGGAGAGCTGAAAAACGGTGACCTTATTGCCGTACAAGCGAAATGGTTCCGTACCAGCATGCAGGATTCGCAGATCAATCAGATCGAAAAATCTGTAAACACAGCGATGAAGCATCGCAAAAATATAGTGGAGTATTTCATTTGTGTTCCCCGTTCTCTTGCATCAGTGAAGACGGGTAAGGGAAAGGTAGCTGTGGTAAATACAGAAGAATATCGCGTAGATCAACTCGCCACCAAAATAGAAACAGCTTACCCTAACACAACTTTCACATGGTGGTTTGAGCAGGATATACAAAGCGAGTTGCTGGAATCAGACAATGAGGGCATGAACAAATTCTGGTTTGAGCGAGATATTATCACTCATAACCAACTGGTGCAGCAATTTGAAATGCAAAAGACCGCCTGGATAGATAAGCGGTACATTCCCGAGTTACATGGCCCGGGGGTGATCCAGGCGCATATTGAACAAGTTTTGTATAGCCAGCCTTACCGCAAAGGCTTACTCAGCCGAATAGGAAAAGCCACCAAATCATTACAAAACACCACTTCCCTAGTTACCCGATTTATCAGAACACTAGATGAATCGAATACTATGTTGCCTGAATTAGTTTCCATTCAGGCAAATATTGATCATAACCTGGCTGCCCTCTTACCGATGGTCACCGCAATACAGGAGGGAGTTAGTGAACTTCCCCCGGTAACTTTACAGGCGATGCCGGTAAGCAGCGATTTGTTTATTGCCCTAGAAGAATGGCGGCCAAGCGCACTGCAATTGGGTATACCCAGGCGTTTATCTGAATCGCTTGACCGGGTTGCCGACCTTGATCTTCAAGGAATTATTGATCAAATCAGGCACGAAATGGAGCAATCGGGAAGACTTTTCCTGGGCAATGAGGGAACAGGTAAAACACACGCCCTTTCCAATACGGTGGATGTCCGGTTGAACCTGCAAAAACTTCCGGCCTTGATTATCCGGGCCAAAGGCGCTCCTGCTGACGATTGGACTGCACTGCTAAAAAAAGCACTGGATATTGATAATTGGAACAAGAACGAAATGTTGTCGGCACTTGAAACGCTAGCTATCCGCGCAGACTATCAGGCAGCAAAAACCTTAAATCCGGGGGATGAATTAAAAAATGAATCCGCCAAGATTATCATCTGCCTCGATGGGTTGGAGGAAGATACGGAACACTGGGTTGAATGGTATGAACGGATCAGGGAGAGTGTAACCCTTAACCAGCGTTACTCAAGGGTAAGGTTTGCCTTTACAGCAAGGCCCTATTTCCTTAACGAAGTCGAAATGCCAACTGCCGGTAATTTCCAGGTTATTGAAATTCCGAGGGAAGGAGATGTGTCAGTACAGGAAATGGTTGATCGGTATTTTGAGCATTTTAATATTACCGTGGAACCCAAATCCCTAATCCGTGGTATCGATACCCTGTATGCACTCCGCTTATTCTGCAAATTGTATGAAGGACAGAAGCTCACTGTTGAGGATGAGATATTGATTGCTGAACATGACCTCCTGAATGAGAAGATCAACCGGATGGAGGATGAATTCAAGTATGTAAAGAATCCCGGAGCAGCCAGAACGCCGGTTAGAGATACCATTGAGGCTATTTCTGAAATATTTTATTCAAATGCGCAGATAACTCATCAGGAACTGTATACGCTGGTGAAAGATAGGGCCTTGAATTATCTCGATAACGGAGAGGTAGAAAGGGCGATTGAGTTTTTGGTGAACAACGCATTTCTCACCAAAAGTGAGATTCCAGTGGGGAAAGGCGCTATGCCGAAGATACAAATAACCTACACCTTAACCTATCAGTCCATAATGGAGATCATAATGGCTGAAAAATATGTCGATGGCATCGTCAACAAAGAAATTACAGCCATTCCGGAACACCTTCGGGCCGTATCAGAAAGAGCCGAACTATCCGAACAGCAGTTAATTAATCAGCGCATTGTACAGGAAATTGTAAATACGCTTTTCCACGACCATAATCTACTGATCGGCCGGGATGATTTTTTGGCTGAAGGTATTTCGGCAGCCACGATCCAGCGGTTGCAGACCAAAGCGCTAATCCAGGCTCCGCCGGATGTCGCAGCCTCTTTTAAGGCCAGCATAGACGGATTATATTTTAAAGATCACAAAAGCCGCTATTTTGTATTTCGTAACCTCATTTATCCTTCAGCGACATCCTCGGTCAATTATTTCGGTGCTGAATACCTTCATGGCCTACTCATAGAGCAGCCGACAGCAGTTGATCGCGATAAAATTTGGCTTGGAATGGATCGCCATGATATTCATGAACTTGGAAGAGAAGAGAGCCAACAATACTACCGTTATGACCTGCGTAGGGTAATTGATCCAGATGGCGAAGGCGAACTTTATCTGCCGGAACTATCCTTGCATAATGAATATCCCCTAATATTTGGTTGGGCGCTGGCTACCCTAGACCAATCTTTCCGGGAGCGCCTGCGAACCGCGCTTACCGGCTGGGCGATCAAACAGCCACAGGAGTTTAAGTTATTACTGGATAAGTTATTCCCTTGCAACGACCCACAAATACAGGAAGATTTGGCAGCGATCACATTGGGAGTTGCCTCCAGGCTGAAAGACAAAGAGGCTTTAAAGGTGTTAGCTGAATGGGCTTTGACCAATGTTTTTGCCGAACCAGGCAGCCACCCGGATATCATCGTTAGAACCGGCTTCCGCTCCGTCGTTGAAAGAGCTTTTTATTCAGGGGTAATCAGCGAGGAACAAGCGAAACAGGCCCGGCCAAATCGGGTCGGGACACTGCAATTTATCCAGATTGATGCCGATGCTCTGAAGAAAGGCGGGGAAGAGATTTATCCTATCGTACACGATCTAGCCTGGTATGTGATTAAACGGTCATTCAATGATTTTCTTGAATATCAATCATTGGATAAGGATGCGGAGCCGGAAGACCAAGGAGAACATTTTTTAAATGCATATATCGATCACCTCAACGTAGAGAACCTTTCAGTTTACGAATGGTCGATCTCGGCTGCTATTGCGTATATGAAATCATTAGGATTCAAACGCATCGAAGATAATGGAAACAGCACGACCGATGCCAGCCACGGCTCAAAAAGCAAGGTGTTTACTCAAGAGGAAAAATATACCTGGTTGGCTGTGAATTATATCCAGGGCTATCTGTCTGATTACTTGCCATTAAAAGACAGCGAGAATTTTGTGGCGGATTATATGCAAATTGTTAACATCGGCAACCCCGCTGAATTCCTTGAGCAAATATCTCATAGTGAGATGCCAGATATTGAAGATAACTGGATCGTGAAAGAGCTGCTTGCTCCGGAAATGCAAGCTCAAGGAACTCCTGACGAACAGGTGAAGGTAGCTGTGGAAAGCGAACCGGTCATCGATTTTAATAATTGGATACATTTCAGTGATAAAGATTTGCGAAGTGAAGGCAGTGACAAAGAGTGGATGGCGCTATTTAATTACACTAATGTCCATGATTCCAAGTCTTATATTTATTCAAGCGTAGATATACGGGGTGTATTGATTGAAAAAGGACAGGCACTGGCATTATTGGATATAGTGAAAAACCATCCCCACCGCAGCTCTTTTGTCGAATCTATTGACCGGATGGTTAGCTCACCTGATACCGACACTTACAGCAATCCGACTGATGTCGTTTGGATGAAATGGATTGGTGAAAGTTATGATACGGAAACCTACTACCTACCATCGGAGGAAGAAGAAAAGATAATGCATTATGCTGTCACCAGTGTGACAAAAGATACGGTGGAAAATGGTGAGGATGAAATATACATTCCTTCCAAAATAGTTCGGGATATGCTTGGCATCACCGATATGGCGCAACAGCTATTCCTAGATAATGATGGCCGCATAATGGCTATCAATCATATTTTAAGTCGCCCTAACTATGATAAGCAGGAAATGACGCTCGTTGGTAAGGAGGAATTTTTAGGCAAGCTGAAAGCCGAAGGAAAGGAGATCGTCTGGTTTGTCGATCTGTACCGTTCGAAGGATGCGCTAAACGAAACCATAAAAAGCGATAAGCACCCAATGAAGACCCGCAAATACATGGTATGGTATGAAAATGGTGAACTAAAGTGGGAGAAATTCTGGGATGCACGTTTTTCAAATCAGCGTGATAGAAGCCCTGAAGATGCTGTTGAGGACGAGGATGATTGGAGGCATTTTGTAATGCCGGAGAGTTATTTGAGTGATTTTATGCCTAACTCAGATGCGAAAGAAGATTCGGAAGCACCAGCCGCTGAGGAACAGAAATAACTCAGAGTAGAAACAAGATGGTCTCACTTTAAGACTTTCTCGTTTTTATAAAAACAGGTGTGACATAGTTAATTTTACAAATGTTTACCGAATTAGAAGGCCTTTTTTTTAAGGTGTTAAAGCCGATATCCCCTCCCTGGGGGCGGCAGATCTATTTTCCTTCATCTCTGCTGAGTAAGAATTATTCCTTCGGCACTCCCAACAAAAATCTGGCAACAATTTATATTTGTGAAAATGAGCAAAGTTCATCAACAAGATATTGGCACAATTGCACTGGATTTTATCAATCACACTTATCAGAATATATTTTTGACAGGAGGTGCCGGCACAGGCAAAACAACTTTTCTTAAATTTTTAAAAAAAAATACGCATAAAAAGATGGTTGTTGCTGCTCCAACCGGAGTCGCTGCTGTGAATGCAGGCGGGATTACAATTCATTCTCTTTTCGGCTTGCCACCTCGTCCGTTAGATAGTAGGACAGTGAAAAATATTCGTCTTGTAGGACAATCTAAATCACTTTTACGCGAATTAGAATTGTTGGTTATTGATGAGGCATCAATGTTACGGGCTGATGTTCTGGATGCGATAGATTATTTGCTTAAAGAGGTACGGCAAGATTCTCGGGCATTAGGAGGACTCCAGGTTGTTTTTATTGGAGATTTGTTTCAGTTACCTCCAATAGAAACTCGACATGATACCGAAACATTGCAAGGAGTATATGGAAGCCTTTATTTCATGAATGCAAGAGTGTTTACTGGGCTTCACATGCTTATGGTAGAGCTTACCGAAACATATCGCCAATCCGATCCTGTTTTCATCAATCTACTTACCGCTATCAGAAAGGGTCGTATATCGGATAACGAATTGAATATACTTAATGGTTTATACAGTCCAAATTGGTCTCAAAAAGAAGCTATTATTCTTACAACCCATAACCGTTATGCTTCAGAGGTAAATGACCAGCAACTTAACAGTCTACCTGGGATTGTATATACTTTTTCTGCTGAAATTATCGGGGAATTCCCAACTGATAATGCTCCAGTAGATAATATTCTTCAATTAAAAATTGGTTGTCGTGTTATGGTTATTAAAAACGATAACGCAGCGGATAAACAGTTTTATAATGGGAAAATCGGCTTAGTTAACGCTATAAATAATCAGGCAGTTGACGTGAAACTTGATGATGGGACTATTATTACTTTTAATCGTGAAATATGGTCAAATATTGGCTATACGACGGATGCAGAAAACGATTCCCTAAAGGAAATAGTAACTGGCACCTTCAAACAGTTCCCTTTAAAACTGGCATGGGCTATTACAGTGCATAAGAGTCAGGGGCTGACCTTTGAAAAAGCAGTTATCGATGTAGCTGAGGCGTTTGCCCCGGGCCAAGTATATGTTGCGCTCAGCAGGATCAGAACACTAAAAGGTGTCTTTCTAAAATCTACAATCTCATCTTCGGTAATTATTGCGCCTTTAGTCACTGAAACAACGTTTTTGAATGGTTCAGATATTGATAAAATATGCCTGAAGCTCCGCGAAGGTAAAAAGCTTTATATGAGAGACTTTCTGTTTAAAAGTTTTCAATGGGATCGTTTAAATTCTGCCATTAATCTTATTAATTCTGCTGATACTATAGCGAAAAATTTACACGACAATTCAGAAAAATTGCATGGCTACGCATCTACTTTTTTAAATAAGATTAATGAGTATATTGATAACGAAAATTGGAAATTACTTTCTGATAGGCTTGTACAGGCAGAAAACTATTTTACCAATGAAATTAATCTCAAGTGCATAAGTCCACTGAAAGATATTATAAAGAAAAAAAAGGATGATTTTAAGTTTAGAGGTGATGTCAATCGCATGAAAAACTATGTAAAGCTTTTTCAGGAAAAGATTTTTTCTATCGCCATAGCAAATAAAGTCGCAAAAATTGTTGCACAAGGAATTAATTATTTGCCACTTGATGGTGAAATTACTGCATTAAAAAAGACAGTTTCTACAAAGGTTTTACCAAATACTCCATCTAGCTCCATTCCAGTTTCAACAGAAGCGCAAAGTTTGAAACTGTTTTTAGCAGGCGACTCTATTGCTGAGATTGCATCAAGAAGATCATTAGGTGTTCCTGCAATTGAAGCCCATCTTGCCTCTTTTATACCAACCGGTGAAGTAAACCTTGTTGATGTAGTTCCACAAGAAGTTCTAAATGAAATTTTGCCCCGTATAAGACAATTGACGTCACCATCAATTGCGCAACTACGTCCTTTAACAGCAGGAAAGCTTTCAATGGGACAGCTACAAGCATTAAGTGTTTATCTTAAAACATTTCATAATTAATTGATTTCCAGCTAAAATAAATTTTTATAAAAAATTGCTTGCAAAATTTAGCAATGTTTCATAAATTTGCTTGTGAAACTTAGCAAAGCAACAAAAATTATTTCAGAAATGGAGAACTACGGCGAATACTTTAAAGCTTTAAGAGAATCGAAGCAGTTAACACTACGAGAAGTAGAGAAAGCAACCAACGTGTCTAACGCCTATCTCAGCCAGTTGGAATCAGGAAAAATCAAACAGCCCTCGCCCTTGACACTTCATAAACTGGCCATCTTTTATGGCGTCAGTTATGAAATTCTTATGGAAAAAGTGGGCTATCCGATACCACAAAAAGAAGAAAGATTGACCAACTCTGGTGCTGCCGCATACCGTATTGGTGAAATAACAGAAGATGAAGAAGTAGAGTTGTTAAATTATTTGAAGTTTATCAGATCTCGAAAAAAATAAAAGTAATGTTTACGCCTACAGGATATAAGCTTTTTCAAAGGTGCGAATTGCAATGGTATTTCAAGAATATCGTTGCAGATGGGCGTGTTAAAAATGATCCTTTTCGCAAGGAAGTAACAATCCTGTCTAAACTTGATACTATAGAAGCTTGGCGTGGAAAAATTGTCGATGATGTAGTTAGCCGCCTGTTGGTAAATGCGATAAACAAGAAATTCCCGGTTGATAAAGCTTATTTACTGAAGGAAGCAGATCAGTTATTTGATAGCCAATTAGAATATGCAGCATTTCAAAAGTACCGTGAGCCAGACAGAAAATATACGCAAGACAAAGATTTCGCAGCTTTAATCAATTATGAGTATGGTATCGAATGCAGTGATTTAGCGTTAAATAATGCCCGAAGCGACATTCATTTCGCATTAACCAACCTATTGGCAGACACAGAATTTATAACATACCTGCAATCGGCAAAATTTCTGGCCAGTCAACGGTCATTGCATTACCTGTTTAGTGGAATGCCGGTTTCTTCTAAACCAGACCTTATCGTTTTCTTTGACAAAAAGCCCCCTCATATTATCGACTGGAAGGTGCATACTTATGGTATTCACACATACGATGAGCAGTTGATTTCTTATGCGGTTGCTCTTTATAAGGTAGCCACAACAAAACCACATATTGACTTTCCACCTAATATTGGTGACTACCAGATATACGACTATAAACTCACGGAATACCAGTTATTACATCCGGATAGAATCAGGCGAGATTATGAAGTGACAAAAGAAAGGTTGGAAGAACTGAATGATACAATGTCAAAAGGCATTATTCAAATGTATATGAAGGGGTGTCACAAAAAATACGGTGAGGCAAATCCTGAAAATTTTGAGACTACCTACTATATAGAGAACTGTCATAATTGCTCACTCAAAAAAATCTGTAAATCGAAAGATTATGAAAAGATATGAACCACATGCCGAAGAATATGAAACAGATATTTTCCGTATAGAAAACTTGCATGAGCTATCGGCAAATTATGTTTTGTTTGAGATCACTGGTTTACATGAATCGGAAGACGATTATGACAATAACATTCAATATATCATAAAGAGGTTATCGTATGCGCTGAAGCATCCAGTTACAGTTATCCATAGAGACAATAAGCCTTTTTTAGTTGTACGGGATGAATCGGAAGTAATGAATAGAGTACCGTCCGAGTTTTTGGTAAAACGGGATGACATTGTCTACTTTAACAAAATAAATGAATCGATTCCTATTGATTTTTCGAATTACGAATCCGTTCGGGAAATCATTCTTAGATTTCTTCAATTTGATATTCAAACGGAGTTAAATAACTTACCAACTCTTTGGCAGCCGACTTCTGGGGACGCTTTCTTTAGTCAAGATCCACACCGGGTTATTAATGGGGCAGCTATCTATAATGGATTCTTCGTTCGGGCCGTTGAGCTCCCTGCGGGTGGGTTTGGTTTCTCAATTGATGTAACCAAGAAATATGTTTCTGAAACGCCATTAAACGTACACCTAACCAGGCGTGATTTTGAACGTTTAGGAGTATCGAGGCCCCACTTTATACATCAATATGGAAATCAGAAGTATGAGTTCAGGGCAGAACAATTTAGTGACCTTAATGCAACTCAATTCAAATTTCCCAGACAAGAAGACGGTGTTATGGTTACACTACTCGAAGACATTCGTTCAAAGTTTGGACGATCAATGCCTCCGGAGGTTGCAAAATTGCCGGACAATGCTTCTGTATTAATTTACAAAACGAATGATAATCAAGAAAGGCGTGTTATTGCTGGGCTTTGTTATCAAGTTTTCGATACTGAAGATCCCAAAGTTAGTAGGCTACATAGGCAATCGATCCTTGACCCGTTCTATCGTAGAATGTTTATACGCGCGGCATTCCATAGGTTTTTTAAAAATATTCAGTTTGGCTCAATAAAATTAAAAATTGACCCTGAGCCAGTTACCGTAGCTAAGAAAAAATTTAAATTTCCTGATCAGCTTTTGGGTGGTGATACCTTATTGACAACAAATCGCAATTTGCAGGATGCGCACGTTGTCTCAATGAGAGATGTTGGCAGAGCCAGAAAAGAACTTCTAACTAATAAAGGCTTTTATACTGTCGCAACGTTTGAGAAGCAATATTTCGTTGTTCCTGAAACAGTATTCAACATGTATGGAAACAAGGATTATTTTTTATCCCACTTAATCAGTCAGGTTAATGCCATGCATCCCAGTGAAATTGGTTGGAATCCGGATATTATTCTCTATGATAACAGGAATAAAAAAGATTCAGTAGATATAGGCTTTGAGATACTGAAGCAAATAAAAGAGACTGTTAAGGACAAGAAAGGTGGTTATGCCTTAGTTATGCTTCCATCCAATGTGGAGCGGATTAAACGCCAGCATGATCAATTGGCAGCTCTTGTAGTATCTGAATGTCTGAGCGAACATAATCTGACAGCCAGTATTATGCATAGTGAGACTTTGGAAGAATGTTTTCTATATAAAACGAATAATGGTAGAAATATTTATGAGATAAAGCGCGAAATGGCAGGTAAATATAGAGGGTATGTGTTCGGTGTCGCGGTAAACCAGGTGCTATTGAATAATGAGCGATGGCCTTACGTTCTTCATTCGTCCTTAAATGCGGACCTGACTATAGGTATAGATGTTAAAAAGCAGATTGCGGGTTTTACATTTGTCGACAAATACTCAAAGAATATTCTGACGCGGTTTGATAAATCAAGTAATAGAGAGCGGCTTACAACCAGTCAAATGCTTAAAATACTTGTACCTAATATTACCTTATTAAAAGAGCATTTAGAGTATCCAATTGAGCGAATAGTAGTTCATCGAGACGGTAGACTTTTTCAGCGAGAGAAAGACGGGATCATGCAAGCAATAAATACATTAAAGGATAAAGGTGTATTGGCAAGTACTTGTTCTGTCAGCATTTTAGAGATACCCAAACATTCTATCGTACCCTTTCGGCTTTTTGATGTTGCTGCTCGATTTGATATCAAAACACAGCGAACAGATAATGGGAAAGTATTAAATCCACAGATAGGATCTTATGTTATGATCAATAAGCATGAGGCCTTTTTATGCACAACAGGACGAGAATTTCGACATCAGGGAACATCAATACCGTTATATATAAAATACAATTCAGGGGAAATGGGCTTTGAAAAACTTTTAGAAGATCTATATCACCTCTCTTGTTTAGCTTACACAAAGCCGGATGATTGTTCGAGATTTCCTATAACAATTAAAATTACAGATCGAAGGATCAATACACTTGGCAGTGAGTTTGATCTGGAATCTTTAGATATCCTTAAGTCAGTTAATTTTTAAAATAAATATTATGAGCAGCATCGGCCTAAATACAAATACGTTTCGTATAACCGGAAAATATCTTGACTTGCTAAATGACTTCATAGTAAAAGCAAAGGTTAATCAAGAGATTGAACAGGGGCAGAAAGATCATCTGATTGATTTTATATCACAGATAAAAGATGAAAACAACACCCAGCCTCAATTCCAGTTATTATCGAATATAGTGGAACGGGAACTTCGATTTGCTTCCAAGGATTTTGGAACCTATCTTGAATCAGTTATTGAGGAAGTTAAAGAAAATAATACTGAGCAGTTTTTACCAAAGATTGAATTCCTGGCCAATATTTTAGAGATGGAGAATAGCGATGCTTTACTAAAAATCGTAGGTGAATAATGGTAAATTACATTGATGGAGCAATCAGGGAGGCGGTAGGCAGAGGACGAGCCCTCATGTCCAAGATACCAGGTTCAAGAAAGCTGGGATCACACTTTTCATCCCTGGCCAATTTTGCCAACAACGAAATAGGCGAGATTATCGACGCCCTTGATCGGCTGTATGGAGATGCTGGTTATAATGATCCTAAAAATCTTAAAATAAAATTTTCACGGTCCAAGATGCTTTCAGGCATGCTTGCCAAAATAGAGAATGTTGTTATAGCTGCGATGAGCAGAAAGTCCGAAGATGATGATTATGTGAATAAGCTTGTGAAGGAAATTTGTAACGAGATTAACTACCCGCTACCGTCTCCGGTAGCATCCTGTTTGTCACAGAAGTATTATCACATTTATCCTGAATATGGTCTTATATGCATACCCTTACTTGAATCGGAGTTTGTACTGCATATTCCTGATTTATACCACGAACTCGGTCACCCTCTAATCGAGTTAGATAATCCGAAAGTGGCTAAGTTTCGGAATAATTTAGGATACTTCAATTTAGGAGTAAAGCAACATTTTGAAAAAGAAATTAGCAGAAGGGAGATGAATAAAATAAGTGAAGATATTCATGATCCTATTTATATCTATAAAGATTCCTGGCTGCAAAAATGGTCAGTTGAGATCTTTTGCGATTTATTTGCAACCTATACACTTGGACCTGCATATCTTTGGTCAAACCTGCATATGTGCTCTAAGATGTCCTGGGAAGTATGCAAAACACCAACCCATGAAATTAGCAGCCACCCAGCCGGTGATGCAAGAATGCGTTGTTGTTTAATTGCACTAGAACAGATAGGTTTTAAAGATGACTCTAATGAGATAAAGACAAAATGGAATGAGTTCGTACAAATAGTAGGGCAGACTAGAACAGAAGATTACTTTATTGCATATCCCGAAGTAATATTGAAAAGTGCTGCGGAATTTTGCTTGGTTGGTATTAAAGAAATAGGTTGTGAAATTGTTACTCCAATAACAACCGACAGAGTCAACCGGTTGCTAAATGATTCATGGAAGCAGTTCTGGAAAGATCCTAAAAAATTTATTGAATGGGAAAGAACTGCTATTGATACATTCAAAGAAATATTGTAAACTTTCTATATGGACAAAAAACGAGAAATCCAAAAGAATAATATATTACAATTCTTCGAGCGTCAGGAACATGACTACTGGAAGACGCTTGAGGAGATTGCAAGCTCAACTAAAATTGATATGGGTACAGTTGCGGAAATAGTGACTGGCTCTGGTGATTTTATGCGTTCATCTTATAGAGTAAAACAAGGTGAACCTTTGTATACCTCACGAGATATTTTTCGAGATAAAGCTCCTCTTGTTGACAAAGTGATAGGTGCATTCAAAAATAGAATTGATTAATTTATGGTAGTTCCACAATCTGTTTGGTTGTGCTTGCTCGGTGGTGCAACACTCCAACTTTTAAATATTATTGATGCACTTTCGGCTCCCGCCGATAGACGGCCAGATTTCAAGTCAGTAGCATACTATTTGGTTATACTATTTAATCTCGTTCTAAGCGGGATTTTAGGATATGTTTATTTCGACGACACGCAAAAGCTCAATAAAATTGTCTACTTCCATGTAGGACTTTCGGCACCACTGATATTGCGTTCACTTGCAACAACCGTCCCTGAAATTGTACGTAAGTCTAATAAAAAGCGGTAGCACTGATAAAAACTTTACACTTTATGTACGTCAAAGAGTTCGAGTCATCATCTCACTATAACAAGTAAAGAAGCTGTGTATTAGCGTCATTGAAACTTGCCGACTGGTCAGGTCACAATCGAACCTATCTGGGTAAAATACAAAATATTAATTATTAGTCTCATAAAATAGGAATAATTCAATTAATGCCCAATTAGTACCCGTTTTGCCCAATTAATGCCCAATAATTCATTGTCACCGTTTTAGTTTTAAGCGATAATAAGTTCCTCTCCCTCTTATGCCGACTTTTTCTACAAAATATTCGTTTACTAAATACCGGAGGTCATTTGTACTTTTGCGTTTAGATACATTAAAAAGGCTTTGGTACTGTGCATTGGTAATGCTTCCATTTTTCTTAATAAACAAAAGAGTTTTTATAAGATGCTCTCCCAAACCTAAGCTTGTTAGATATTCTTCGGTATAAATATCTTTCAGAAAGATAATGCCGAAACCTCCCTGTTCTTCTTCTATTATCGGTTCAGGTAAATCAGCTTCCCTACAGGCGTCAATAATCTTATTTGTTCCTCGCCCCCATGATTCAATATAACCAGCTTTGAAAAAGACGTTGGCAATATTGCGGTTACGGGGATAAGACGAATGGTCTTTTTTTAATTCCTCAATAGTTAATTCCTCGGGTAAGAGTCCCGGATTCCATAGATGCAAACGGTCATCATAAACCCGAAGGAAGGTATAAGTACTGGAATAATCTTTATGAATAACGGCATTCAAGATAGCTTCCCTTAATGCTGCTTCCGGATATTCTAAAGGTTCCATCCGTTCTAAGCCTTTATAAGATATGGGCCGAATCAGGTGCTTTGCTTTTAAAGTTTCCATGACCTTATCCGCCATTTCAAAAATGTTTGTTTCTATGATGTCCTGAAATAATAGGTCATGGCTCGATTTGCCGAATCTGCCGATTTTAAAGCTGGCGGTTACACTTGCGCTTACAAGGCTTTTGCCAAAAAGTAATATGGCAGCATTTGTAAGCTGACCTTGTTCTGTGATTAGTCCCAAGTTTTTTAAAAGCAATTCCATGCCGATTGTTAAAGCATCCGATGGTATTCGCTCTTTCTCGATAGCCTTAATGATAAAAGACTGAACTGTTTTTTCATTCAGGTCTTTTAAGGTTACGTGTTCAACAGGCATATCTTCCCATTTCTTTCCCATCTTTTTCAACAATAGATTTTGTAAAGCAATACCTTTTAACTCTTGCTTTGTACTTCCGCTCCGATAATGATAAACCCCGTGATAAGCTATGGGAACATTGCTAACCGGTACAATAATTTCAATGTAATGCTTTCCCTCCTGTACATGTAGATTCACATCCACCACTATCCCTAAATGATTGACTGCTTTATTAGGTATGTCATCCATCAATCTTTTGTAGTCACCAACTCCTACAATATCACCGAAGTCGTTGACTCCTATAAATATTCTTCCACCCTGCGCATTGGCAAAACCGCAAATCCATTTTAGATACTCATCTCTCCAGGATAGCTTGTATTCAACGTTTTGTGTTTCCGCTTTGTCCATCCCACCAATCAATTTCTTCAAGGCAAAATTATTCACAATACTTCTGCGTATCCTATATAAAATATATGCAGGATACACGACTAATGCAAACATTAAAAATGAATAAAAGCTACAATAATAACATAATAATAAATGCCGCAGTCTCTTGCACAAACGGATTACAGGGAATGAAATTGACAGAAACCAGTTTTTGGACAAGTGGCTGCACCTCTTCTTCGCGCAGTTGCTTCCGCCTACGGGAAAAGGAATGCCCTGCGATGTCTTAGGAGATAACTGATACTATCCAGTTATTTTCTGTTCCTTTGCGTATCGTCAGTTGCAGGTAGCCTGTTATATTCAATGCAGCCACACAGGTGAAAAAAATTGTTGTTTCCCTGGTTCAATATTTTTTGATTAGATAATTTCTATACAGTCTCGTATAGTTTTACTTATGTGCTATGTCATCTGAAAAGCCAGCCCCACAACCCCCACAGCGTCATTGATGAAGCTGTCCACCTCAATACCCATTCAATAGAAAGCGTAATCAATCCAGCGAAATAGTTATTGAAATGCTGCAAGCCTCCCAAGCCCCTGCGATTGAATTGTCGCATACCGACAAACAACCTAATTGCTGAACCGATAAAAAACATCGTGGGAAAAGGCATAGCCTGAATTAGTTTGATAATTGTTTCCATAGTCTTTGTATTTTATGAGTTAAATAATAGTTCAATGGCTAACACAAACTTGCGGTTGCTGTGTATACGTGTTTTGATGTACAAGGTCATGCAATGCACCATATACAATGCGGTATAGCCATCAAATAATTGGCTGTTAAACAGGTGACTATGTGTATGCAATCTCATTCCATATTTATTTTGCGTTTCACTTCTTCCACAAAGGATAGCCACGCTTCAACGGTGAATAATCCATTTTTCCATTGCTCCCTTGTTAACTGTTCATCCTCCTGTATGGTAAGGCACATATTGTGTGTGTATTCCAGTAAGGCAGGTATTTCCTGCGGAAACAGTTCGTGCAGTAACACGCTTTCTCTATATTCGTTAAATTTTCTAAAGGTTTCATAACCTGATTTTTTTAAAGTGGATAATAAGGACAGGCAGCAACGTCTGCCTGTCCTTTGGTTTGTTAATTCAGCATCAGTACATCAGCACCATCCTTTGTAAACTGACTGCACAATTCAAATGCTTTCTGTGCTTTAGTCTGCGCTGTTCCACCCATTACAATGGATTGCAGTTTGGCTTCATCATCTTTGTAATTGCGCACATTCTGGTAGTAACCTGTTACCGCATTGTATGCGCCGAATACGGTTCCTTTGGTTGTATTCATCTGCTGCGTGTCTGCCATCATTGCATAGGAAAAGGCATCATGCACCGTATTTTTGAACACGGTTGAAAGTTTATCATCTGCTCCTTTTTTAATTGCATCTAATGTTTCCTTGTTGGGGCAAAGCGCCAATTGAATAAGTTTCTTTACTTCTGCATCCTTGATACGCACCTTTGTCCATTGGTTAAATATTTCCTCCAGTTGGTTGCTTAACTTGTTCGCCAGTCCCATTACTTTGTGAGCATTCTCCAAACGCTGTCTTGCACCTGATGTATGGCGAATGCGTAGCACGTTGGACATATTACCCATTGCTGCATTTAGCGTATTTTGACAAACGATACGTACAGGTGTAAAGGCTGCGGTAATGCTTCCCGTACCATCGTGAGAGGTTGTGAGAAAGATGTACTTTTCTGTAACATCGTCACCATTACCTACACGGATATAATCGGGCAGTTTAGCGGTAATAAATATGCGTTCTCCGTTTCCTAACGCACCTGCGGTTTCATATAAAATGCCATCTCCACCACCTACAATAGCATCGAAAAAAGCAAAGGCATCTTTGTTCTGCACGATTTGGTAATCCTTGCCCACTACGCCAAAAACAGTGTTGGTATCGGTACGCATGGTGGCGAAGTTGTCAGGCAGCAAGATGCTGCGGCCTTCTTTTATTTCACCATCGTCTGTTATGTTTATCCCTTTACCATGAGTATATAAGGGAGATTTGATGACCTCAAAATCAAGGCCTGCGTATTTGATAGCCTCGGCACTGGTAGGGTATTGTTCTACTATTTGCCCCAAATTATGCCATGCTTTCTGCTGTACACTAAAGAAGCTGTATTTGCCTGTGCGTTCGTTATAATTAAGATTATGTGCCATGATTGTAAATTTTAAAAGTTGATAATGAAAAATGAATGATTAGAAAGGCAAATCGTCTTTGCCATTGTTAACAGGCACTACGGAATTGTTGCTGATACCACCTGCGACAGTTTCAAACCGTTTACCACCTCCATACAATTTAATTTGAGAAGTGTGAAAATTGAGCGCTGCGTGTGCTTCTCCATCGTTACCAATCCATGCTCCCGCACTCACCCTGCCATTGAGTTCTACCAATGTGCCTTTGGTGAGTAACTTGCCCACGTTCGTTGAAATCCAATAAGCACAGTTGAAATACTCAGTGAGTTTCACCTGTTCACCTTTTTGGTTGCGGTAGCTGTCGTTCACTGCTACGGAAAAATTGACTACTTTTTTGTCGCTCGCAAGGGTGCTGATTTGTGCATCCTTCGTTAGTCTTCCAATGATGTTCATGACGTTTGATTTTAATTGTTAAACCATTTTTTTCGTTCATCTTTTTTTCACGCCGCCTGCCCGAAAGAGCATTTTTCCAAAAGAAAAAACGGAAAAAAAGAAAGCAGATAAAAAGTGCGG
>JACZCT010197807.1_pt1 | contig 17287 bp, 17 predicted proteins | sample 8641871 | NCBI WGS metagenome assembly JACZCT01 (sample SAMN15324604, study PRJNA640507) | soil metagenome | isolation source: monocropping sugarcane control | place: China: Luxin town, Laibin City, Guangxi Province | collected 2019-07-25 | depth 10cm m | reverse complement strand
ACGCATTGCGTAAATGGCAAAAACCTGCTTCCACCCACAATAGATTGGCGTAACCCTTCAGTTAAATAAACTATCGGATTAAGGCGTACCAGAAAGCCTAGTGTAGGTGAAAAAGAGCGAATAACATGCAATGGTATCCAAAAACCACCAAGCACCAGCAAAATATAATTTACGCGCGTCCAAAACATGCTTATTTTTTTTACGGTAATAATAGTTGCCGCAAGTTTATGATAGGCAGAAAAACAGAGTGAGCCAAGATACAGAATGGAAAATAATGATGACCAGTGGATATTACTTAAATCAATTAATGAACTTGCAAAAAGACGGGCAAGAGGAAAAAATGGCACCATGATCAGGAATGTAAAAAAAGAAGAAAATAGAATTTGTTCAATCAGTAGCAATCGTGGGCTGAGCGCGGTAATTTGATAATCCGTATGATGATTTTTTTCTAAATCAAAAAGTAAATCAAATGAAATGTGCGACGTCATCACCAGTAGCGGTACCAAGCATGTGCCGGAAAAAACAATAGCTCCTAGTTGTGTTTGTCCATGAAAATAAATTTGTGTTTGTAAGTATGCAAAACAAAAAATGTATAATGCAGGATAAATAAGAGAATAATTGATGAAATGATTGATTAGCTGATTTTTTTGAACATAAAAATCTCGACATAAAAATTGTATAAATATTTGTGCGTTGCGCATGAAATGCTCTGTAATCATATTGGTTCTTTTCTTTATTGGAGTCCCCATATTTATATGGGGTCAAGTTGCTTATAAATACCATAATGCAATCGAATATACATGAAAATTATCGCGATCAGACTACCGGATAAACATAATGATAATGGCAGATAATCAGTGCCACCAAGGAGAGATGTTCTCAATCCTTCAATTACGTATGTTATAGGGTTTAAAAACATAAGTTTGCTTATTGCCGGTGCGATAGTTGCAATAGTATTAAATGTAAAAAATGCAGGTCCTAACGCAAAAAGTGGCATGATACGGCGTGCCCACATATTACTTCTAAACCATTGATAATCATATATAAATGCCGAACCCAAAAAGAACAATCCCCAAAAAAGCAACGCCAAAAAATACATGCATAAAAATATAGGCCAACCTTCATTGATTGGACCAAAATCATTGCCCAATGCTATAATGCCCACCGTAACCATAGGTAAGGTAACAATAGCTGCTTCTATAATGAATGAGATGATATAGTACGCGAATAGCCAGGGTTTTGGTAGAGGAATGATAAGAAAATAACTGATAAAACGATCAAATTTAAGATCATATGCCATGCGCAATGCCCAGTTATATCCAAGCGATGCCAGAAAAAATGATAAAGAATTACCCAAAAAAACCGGAGCAATCAGCTTTGTAGGCATGCCCATCATTGGCAATAAATTACCAAAAACAAGTACGGCGATTATGACCAAAATAAGACTATCAATAACGAGGCTGCGTAATCTGCTTTTGAGCACTTTCATATCTCGTGCTAAAAGTGCGCCAAAAATAGCGGCATGGGAAGTAAGTGTGTTCATGATATTTACTCGTTTTGTTCTTTAACCAGTTGGATAAATATTTCTTCAAGTGATGCGTGATGATATCTATTTTTTAACTCTTGTACTGATTCGATAAGTATGATTTTACCTTTATGCAAAAAACATACTCTATCAGAAAGATATTCTGCTTCATCAAGATAATGCGTTGTTAAAATAATGGTTATTCCCATATCTTTTAACTCTTTGATATGTTCCCAGAGTGCCCGACGAATATCAGGATCTAATCCAACCGTTGGTTCATCAAAGATAATAATTTTTGGATTATGAATAAGCGCACGTGCAATAAGTACACGTTGCTTATTACCGCCAGAAAGTTGGTTGATAGAAAAATATGCATATTTTTCTAAATCAAAATGTTTAAGTAGATAGGCAATACGCTCTGCAAGTACATCTTTAGCAACAAGAAAATAGCGACCAGCGAAATACAAATTTTCTTCAACCGTTAAAAATTGATCCAAGTTTTGATATTGTGGACAGAATCCGAGATCCTGACGATAACTGATGAGGTTATTGTATATTGAAAAACCATTGTATATGATGTCTCCAGATGTAGGAGGATGGAGCGTTGCAAGAATAGATGATAAGGTTGTTTTTCCCGCACCATTTACTCCAAGTAAACCGAAAATTTCCCCACGATTAATACTTAAAGATACATTATTAAGAGCGGTTGTAGTATGGATATTGTTGGTATACGTTTTTGTAAGAGATTGTATGCGTATAATTTCATTAGTATTCATAAGAAAAGAACTTTACTCAAGGAGGGTTGATTGAAAAATACATCACTATTATAGCATTTTTATGGGCGATGGTAAAAATATTTATTTCTCATATGTAATTTTGAAGGAGTGAAAAATGAAAAAAATAATAATGCTAGGCATTTTGACAGCGCCGTATTTTTTATATGCTATGGATGTTTTTAAAGATAGGCAAATAGTACCTAAAAATGGCTATTTCCGTCCTATTAATCCCGAGGTTGCTGAACGGCATAACGCTAAAGAATGGCATAAGAAATTGACTCACGCAGTAATATTCGACCAAGAAAATGCGGTTAATGCTTTGTTAAAAGAATCTGGTAGAGATTCTATAGAGCTTGTTTGTACAGCCTATTCAACATATGGTCCAATATTGAGGGCAACGTATATTGAAAATAAGCCACAAATGAGAGCTCTGTTGAAAAAACATATGGATCAGGAATATTTTAAACAATGTTTCAATTTAGAGAAATCAAGGCTTCATGATATATGGCGATTGCAATTATATACGGACTCCATTAGTCCTGCTGCCGAACATCTGGTGCGCGATTTTTATCAACAAGATCCTATAAAATATTCTTTGTCAGCTGAAGAATGTGAAAAGTTAGGTATAAAAAAAATCACTATGCCGATCAGATGAAATATTAATTAAAAGACTCTTAATACGACGTCACCATGTGAAAACGACTTGTTTAATGGCTTGTCCAATGTAGCTTTGACAGCGTTGGAAGTCTTGACAAAGTAGGAAGCGGAGCATGAGGATTAGATTAAATAAAATTTGCATAATTTGAATGGTGTGCTATTAATCGAATAGATTAAAGTAAAAATATCATTAACAAAAAAGAAGGATGAGTATATGATGAAACGTTATGCAATGGAATTTGTAGGAACATTTTTCCTAACGGTTGCGATTAGTCTAATGGGTAATCCGGCAGCAATTGGCCTCATGTTAATGGCTATGATCTATGTAGGAGGACATATTTCTGGAGCAAATTTCAATCCAGCAATTAGCTTTGTATGTATGATGCAAAATCGTCTCAACGCTACTGAAATGGCAAAATATATAGCCGCACAAACGTTGGGCGCTTTATTAGCGGTTTGTTTTTTTTATATGGTAACCAATACTAGTTTTGCTTTAGATATAATTCCTGATACTCCTGTTCTTATGCCTATGGTTATGGAAGCCTTATTTGTATTATTATTTGCCTGGGTATATCTAACTATGAATCTTATGAATCGTTACAAAGATACTGCAATGCCAGGCCTTGTTCTCGGTTTGACATTATGTGTGATTGCTATGGCCGGTGGATTATTTAATCCTGCAGTAGCGCTTGCATCAATGGTATGTAATGCAATTAAAGATGGTGGAGCAGCTATTGGATTTGGCAGTGTGATTGTGTATATTGTGGGACCTATGATTGGTGCATTAGGTGCATCATATATGTTTGATTATTTTAAAACAGAATAAAAACAGCATAGTTTAAAGATCAAAAGGGATGTGAATAGTCACGTCCCTTTGTTGTTTATAAGGAAAATATCCAATTCAATTGAAAGATCTTCTATTTGAGCTATTCTTACTTATATAATTGAGTTTTTATTGAAAAGAGTGCCGTCTGATGAAAGTATCATTGAATTGGATTTTTGATCACATTAAAAGTGAGTTATCGCATGTAGATGTATCTGCTTTAGTTGAAAAATTTATTAGAACTACTGCAGAAATTGAGAACTGGAAACATGTAAGTGTAAACACAGACGAGTTAACGCTTGCTCAAGTTAAGCATATTACTGGCGATACAGTAACTGTTTATTCGCATGAGCGCAACCGAGAATATGTTTTGCCTCGACGAGCAGATGTGAGTCTCGGTTTGTGGTTTATGATGGTTGATACTGGCGTTACACCACGATGGGCAACGTCAGCAGTGTTTGGTGGCGTTAAAGATATGATTCTACCAGCGCTCTATTGCCCTGAAAACATGCAAGATGGCTCATGGAAAAAAGTTATAGAGCATAAAGACTACATTATCGAAGTTGATAACAAATCAATTAATAGTCGTCCTGATTTATGGAGTCATCGCGGTTTGGCTCGTGAAATTGCTGCAATTTTGAATTTACCATTGCGACCATTATCGGAATTTGTGTTAGAAAAGGAAAGTACTACACATATTGAAAACGATTCTTTCAATATTGCTATCAAAGCATCTGATGCGTGTGATCGCTTTGCAGTACTATATTTTCCATCAATTGTAGCACAATCATCACATCTTGATATGGTTGTGCGCTTGAGCCGTCTTGATAGTAGATCAATAGATTTTTTAGTTGATGCAACTAATTATGTGATGCTTGATATAGGTCAACCGATGCATGCATTTGATGCAAATACATTTACTACACAAGAAATTTCTGTTGCCTACGCACATGATAAAGAAAAATTGGCATTATTAGATAGTGAAATGATAGAGTTAACATCTCAAGACTTAGTGATTGCCAATAGCGGCAGAGCTATTTCTTTGGCTGGCATAATGGGTGGAGCAACAACCGCAATAAATAATGCTACGCATTCTGTTTTATTAGAAGCTGCACATTTCGATCCGGTTATTATTCGGCGTACAGCAGCTCGTCACAAAAAAAGAAGCGAAAGTTCTACTCGTTTTGAAAAAAATATAGATCCGTATCAAAATATTGATGCAATTAAACGATACTTGTTTTTGCTTGATCGGGCTGGAGTTTCATATCATGCGGATGAAAAAATTATCTCATTAGGCGATTCTGCTGAGCAAAAAATTATTACGGTACAGCATGCCTTTATAGAAGGACGCCTTGGTGTGTTGATTAAACCAGAGCGTGTTGTGGATATTTTAACTAAGCTGGAATTTGGTGTAGAGCAATCGATAGAAAACGATACACTTTCATATATCATTACCGTGCCAACTTTTCGTGCAACCAAAGATGTAAAAATTCCTGAAGATATTGTGGAAGAAATTGGTCGTTATGTTGGATATGATATGTTGCCTCGTGTAATGCCTTCATTGCCATTGCACCCGAATGATTTACATGCAACATATACTGCTCGTACGATCAAACGCTTTTTGAGTTACGGTTTAGAGATGCGTGAATTGTATGGATATTCTTTTTTTGATGAATCAGTCTTGAAGCAATTGAATTGGCAGCCGCACAGCTTTGTTGATATAAAAAATCCTATTTCTGAAAATTATACTCGCATGGTTACTACGTTGCAGCCAAACTTACTCAAGGCAATTGGTGAAAATAGCATAGCATACCAAGAATTACGTTTTTATGAATGGGCACGTGTTTGGCGTATGTATGGTGAGAATATCGTTGAACAAAAATCATTGAGTGGTATTTTTTTTAGCGCTGAAAATAAAATTGATTTTTATAGCGGCAAGGCAATGCTTGCTCGTATGTTTGATGAATTGCATATGCATATTTCATGGCAAGCAATGAAAGGTAATGAATTTTCATGGTGTTCTGCGTATCAAACAGCACAGTTAATGCATGAAGGAACCGTAATTGGTATAGCGGGTATGGTTGATCAGGCAATAGTTAATGAACTTTCTCCTGCTGGTGGCTCTATCTTTATTTTTGAAATTAATGGAGATTATCTTCTTAATTATAGAAGGCCATTAAAGCGTTTTAATTCATTATCAAAATATCCATCTGTGCGACGAGATATCAGTATAATGATTACAACATCTGTGACAACTGATGCATTAATTGACGTTATTAAAAATAGTGATAGAAGGATTGAATCAGTTATGCTCATTGATTTTTTCAGTAAGCCTGAGTGGAAAGATCAGAAATCAATGACATTTCATGTTGAGATAGAAGATAAAGAGAAAACCTTAACATCGCAAGAGATTGATTCAATTTATAATTGTGTGATTGCTCAGTTGCAAGAGCTAGGTGCGGTGATAAGATAATATGAATAAAAAAAAATACATATATTTTTTTCTTTCATCTTTTATCTTTATCCTCGATCGCCTCACCAAGTTAGCTGCATTAACCTATGCACAAGCTTCACGCGTCATTAATGAATATCTCACCTTTGAACTTGTTTTCAATCGTGGAGTTTCATGGGGTATGTTTCATGATGCGTCGAATATAGTATTTATTCTGGTTTCTGGAATAATTGCAGCCATTACTCTTTTTTTATGTTGGCATACATATGTGCTCTATAAAAAAGGTAATTCAATTATTGGGCATGTGTGCGTGATTACCGGTTCAATTGCTAATCTTATCGACCGAGCATTATATGGTGGAGTAATTGATTTTATTCTGCTTTCTTATAATGGATATTCTTGGCCTGTTTTTAACGTTGCGGATATGGCAATTGTATGTGGTGTGGGATTATTAATTTTGTTAAATGAATATGTTTAGGAATATGTTCTTTTTCATCAGAAATATATTAAAATTTTATTTGATGCCTTCCATATGCGCATATTGCAAAATGTTTTTATCTACGACAGATATTTTTTGTGTGGATTGTAAAAATAAGATTTTTCCTATTGTTTCAAAGAACATAGATGTAACACCATCAGTTTCTATGACGGTTTTTGCAATATCGGACTATAAAGATCCACTCAAGAAATTAATTCTGGCAAAAAGTTGGTCAGATAGTTTGGCAAGTTATCAGATGGGACAATTGCTATGGGAAATGACTCCATTGCACAATCTCGATTGTGATGTGATAGTGCCCATTCCATTGCACTGGACGAGATATGCGCGCAGAGGATTTAATCAAGCGCATGAAATTGCACGAGTGATCAGTAAAAAGAAAAATATTCCAACACAGCATTTAATTAAAAGATACAAGCAAACGGTGTATCAATCAGCCGTTTCTTCACATGCGCGTATTGATAATGTAAAAGATGCATTTGTGCTTAATGATGCTTATGCAAAAGAATATGAGGGTAAACATATTTTATTGGTGGATGATTTAATGACGACTGGTGCTACATTACGGGCAGCAGCAAAAATATTGTTGAAATTAAAACCGAGAAAGATTACCGTGGCAGTTGCCTGTCGGGTGATATAAAAAAGGGCCTGCATTGCAGGCCCTTTTTTATTTGACATGTCTTTTTCCAATTCCGACGCATTTTAATTGGAGTCCTCATACGAAGAGCAAACGGAGAATGAGGTGTAAAATTATTTATCAGTTAATTGCAAAGTCTTTGCTTGAGGCATATTTTTATTCGTCAAGAGACGACGTACTTTCATATGCGTATCATTTTCGATAGCAGCTACTGCATTTGTTGGAATTTGAAGCGTATATTCAAACAATAGTTCATGTTCGTATGATTTAACTTTTGCATTAAGTGCAGATATAGAAGCAAGAAGGGCTTTTTTATTACTGTAATTTTCTTGCTCGTTATCTACTCTATCATTATACATTTTAGCAATCGCAGTTACTTTTTCTCTATGATCATTAAGTAAGCCAGTTAATTTCTCGTGTAATTCGGCAGATGCGCGATTGATTTGCATAGTGCATTCTTGATTGTAGGTGACAAGAGCTCTATTTGATGCTGTTATGGCAGTGGCAAAGTCATCTGCAAAAAAGTTAAAAGCTGGAGCTACGTGATTAAGTGAGCTTTGCAGATTATTATATTTTTCTTTTTCTTTGCAGAGGTGCAAAATTTGAGTAAGAGATTGCGTATCTTTATGAGTAGCACATTCTTCTAATGCCAAATTGAAGTATTTTTTGTGGTCTGCATTAGTAGGTTCGAAAGTTTCATTACCTAACAGCTTAATAATGGTAGTTCTATAAGAACGGATAGTATTAAAGATAATATCAGCAAAACCGAAGCCTTTGCTTTCTGACGGACTCATAACAGATTTTTCTAGGTCTTCTGATAATGTAATTTGTATAACTTTTGCAGGAGCTGGAGTTTCGTGGGTTGTTGTTTTTATTTCAACATGACGGAGTCCATTTTCTTGTGCAGATTTTTGATCAGATAATGTTTTGATTACGCTGAAAAATCCAACTAGATTTTTACTATTTGATTTTGCTTTTTCTAAATCATGTTTTGCTTGTGTTTGTTCTTCTGTGGATAATTCTGTGATAAGATATTTACTTGTATTTTTGGTTTTTACCGTTTCTTGTGGAGTTACTTGTTCTTCTGAAGCAGCTAATACAATAGGGGCTATTGCTTCAACGTGCTTTATAGCAGGTGTTTTCGTTTCTATGAATTGCTCTACTATTTGTGGAGCAGATGGTTGTTCTCTTCTTCTTTCTTTTCTATTTTTTCTCTGCTGAGATCCGCTGTTTTTAAGTGATGGTTGAAGAAGTATTGGAAAATCATCGTTTCTTTTTTCAGAGCTAAAAATAAAAGAAGAAGCTAATAAAGGAAGTACAAGAAATGAGTGAACGAGTAAGATATTTTTTTTCATCGAGAAATCCTTTTTTTTAGTATAGAAATAATATCATAAACGTTGTAAAAATAGGCGATTAAAAAGAGTATATGTAGAGGGGGGGGTGATAACTCCTTTTTTTTAGAATGGTTACATTTTTGATATTCTAACGTGTCTTTGAAAGAAATAAAAGAGATTTTTTATCATTATTGTTTTATGCTGTTTCATTGTAAAATGTCGATTCTATGGTAGGATAAAAAATCATATTATAATATAGTACAGTTTTATCTATAAAGGGTAGGTATGAACAAAAAAATACATAAAAAGATCTTGGTTAGCGGCGTTATTGCAACACTTTCTTTTTTGCCAGGATGTACAGACACGTTTAAGGGCGGTAGTACTTCAACTCAAACCACAGTTGAGAATAAAGGTGCAGAAACTGTTCCTATGACTGGTGAAGTTTTAATGTCTATCAATGGCGTTCCAGCAATTACGACTGATAGTTTGGCAAAGCAAAAAGAGAATTTATTACGGGCAAACCCTGGAATGAAACAAGCTATAGCAGAGCTTGATCCTTTGGTAATAGACCGTACTATTTTTGAAGGCTTATTCTTGGATAGAATAATTGATGAATATTTAACTTCTCGTAATATCACTACCAGTAGTGAATATCAAGCTGATTTAGAAGCTGTGTGTGATGCACAGAGAAAAGCTCTTAATGTGCAATATTTCAGTAAACAAATTCCAGTGACTGTATCAGAATCAGAAATAAGAGATTTTTATGAGACCAATAAAGATACCATGCTGAAAATATCTCAAGGTGGTGTTGCAGCCTCCGGTATCGAATTTGCCGATGGAGCGGCAGCTCGTGCATTTGTTGCGCAAGTAAAAGCTTCGCCAGGAGGATTTAAAAAAGTAGCTCAAGATGATGGTCTCAATGCAAAAATTAAAGATTTTAAATTAGTGAACAATCAAAGTGTTGGGATTGATGGGCAATTGCGTGATAAGATCGCTGCAATTAAAACAGTTCCAAGTGTTGAAATGTTTGAAGTTAATGGGATGTTTTGGGTAATTAATGCTACTGAAAAAGAAGAACCAAAATATGTTCCATATGAACAAATCAAAGATGGAATTAAGGAACAATTAGAAAAACAAAAACGTGGCGAAGCAGGTATGAAAGAAATTGAAAACCTGAAAAAACAATATAATGTTGAAATCAATGAACAGTATTTCATGCCAGCGCAACAAGAAGTACCAGCAAGTGCTCAAGCAATGGCAAATCCTAACGTTAATAATCAAGTGCATGATAAAGAACAGCGATTAGCGTAAACAATGAAAAAATAAAAAAGGGGAGCGCAAGCTCCTCTTTTTGTTAAGGGAATAAAATGGCAGATGAGATTTTAGTTACAATGAATGGAATGCCAATTATTAGAAAAAGTGATCTTGAGGATCTAAAAGAAAGACTTATTGCGATAACTCCTGAAGTGAAACAAGCTTTTGCTCAGATGGATTTTCACGTAGTGGTTCGTCATTTATTGGATGGATTGCTGTTAGAAAAAATAATTAACAAATATTTAACATCTCATAATATTACTGCAAGTCATGAGTATCAGACTGAGTTGAGATATGTATGCGAAGATCGAAGAGCAGCTCTTGATGCGAAATATTTTACCAAGCGAATTCCGGTAACAGTTTCAGAATCTGAAATGAAAAATTTTTATGAAACACATAAAGAGGATATGTTGAAGACGCCTGATGACGAGCAAAAATATATTCCATATGAGGAAATTAGAGATAGGATTAAGCAGCGATTGGAAGAAATAAAACGTGGTGAAGTAGCTATGAAGGAAATTGAAAGCTTAAAAAAAGAATTTGATGTTAAAATTAATGAAGATTTTTTGAAATAAACTCTCTATTTATGATAAACAATAAATGCGCTATACTTTACCATAAGTTTGAATAAATTTTATAGCATACATCCGCAGTAAGGTTCATCGCGCTCATTCTGAACTTGTTGAAGAATCAAGCGCGCAGAATAAAAATTTTAATGATTAAAAAAAGCGCTCTAAGGAATCCTTCAACAAGTTCAGGGTGAGCGCAATAAGCATAGATGTATGTTTGCTTATGCTAAAAGGAGAAGCAGTATGGAAGTGCGCATATTATTATTTAGTTTATTAATATCTTCGTCTATTTTTGCAGAAAATGAAAATAACGATATCGATACATCAAATCTTGTTTTAATTGATCAGATAGAAGTTGTTGTGTATGGACAAGGTGTAGAAATTATTACTAAATCAGATCTTGATCGACCTGCTCTTGGTGGAGGCTTTAGGACTAAAGAAGAAATAGTTTTCGAAAAAGAGGTTCTTCTTGATGCAAAAAAACATCATCTTCCGCAAGATGAAGAAGCGATTGATGCTTATCTAGCGCAAATTCAGCGCGAACACAATTTATCGCAAGAGCAATTAGAGGAGATATTCACTTCATCAGGATATACAATTCAAGAAGGTCGAGAACAATTGCAGATGATGCAAACAGTAAACACGATGCTTGATATAAAAATCAGATCTAATTTGATTGTTCCGCGTAAAGATGTAGAAAAATATTATAAAGAAAACCCTACCATTGTAGAAGCAACATATATTCTTGAGCGTGCATTTGTTCCACAATCAAATAAAATATCTTCTGATAAGCAATACAAAGTATTGGTTGAACATGCTCAAGGGACAAAAAGAGTTACAGGTATTACGTGGAGCGATCAATTTACGCTCAATCATTCTGACATTGCTGAAAGCAAAAATTTTATTTATACCATGAAGCCAGGTGAAATTTCATTGCCACATTTGGTTAATGGTGGATTTGAATTATTCCGATTAGTAGAAAAAACACCTGAATACGTAAAGAGTTTAGAAGATTGTTATCGTGATATCGTTGAAATTTTACGTCGACCAAAATACGAAGAGTTGATGGAAAAATATCGCGAACATCTTTCAAAATCTTGCTCAGTGATATACTTTTAAAACTTCATGTTTCGATTCTCTTCACACTGGATTTTATTTTAATTCTTATTCTTATCTATAATAATTTCTGCCAAAACTGGATCGTTAGTTGTAATAGGCTGAAACGGTCCAGTTGGCTTTGAACTTAAATATGGTGAAAAATAATAATGAGGGCGCTGTAAACTCAAAAGAACTTTTAAAGCAAACCATCCTCCAAATATCGGTGGCACCCACCAATATTTTTTGAGCCATTCTTTCCACGATATTTTTGAATTAAATTCGTATTTTTCCAAAAAAGGAGGCAGCTCATTAACAAGCATATCTATTGCATTAAGTACTTCTGAAATGGGTAATTGATTAATTCTTTCACTCATTTCCAAAATGGTGTTGAGATCGACTGTTTTAAATGCGTGGGGTTTTTCTTTATATTTTTCCAAAATAATTTGTTTATAAACAGTGAAAATAAGTACATACATTTCACGGATTATTTGCTCATCATAAGAAAAATAATGATGCGTTAGCTTTTCTAAAAGTAAAGTGAGAGGTTTGAGAGATCGAGTATCTCGCATTTCTTGAATACAACATTGTATTTGAGGATTAAAAAAATATGTTGAATCTATTTGCATGCAATTATCGTATAAATCATATGAGTTGTAATGATAATTGCTTTCATTCAAAAAAGAAAAAAAATATAATGACTTTGCTGTGCATTTCATAGAATGACAATAGGTAGCAAGATCATTATATTTTTTTTGTAAGTGAGAATAATGGCGCAAGAAAGTTGGAGAAATAGATAGAAATCTGATCGCACAATCATTAGGTATAATTTGATGTGGTAATAAGCATACAATTATGATAATTAATTTAATTTTTTGCATGAAGTGCTTAACTGTTTAATTCTCAGTTTATTACATCATTTATTATCTATAATACCCTTAGCTTTGATTATGTGATATTCGAGCAAGTATCTCTTTAAATGCTTTTACTCGTTTTCTATTAAATGATTGTTCGCTCCATTCTACTAATGGTTTATCATCGTGCTCAAGACTCATCCATGGATACTTGAGTATACATTCTTCAATTGCTTTGAAATTTTTTTTCTGTAGGCTTTTCCATAAAAATCTGTGCATATATGGTTCTATTAGTTTTTTAATATGAGGGAGTTCGAATGCATAACATGCGGGAGTTTTATTTTCTTTATTAGGTATCATAAACGAAGCAGAATAGGCTAAGAATGTACAACATCCTACATAATCGCCATGTTTTATGGCATGGTGAAAAACAGTATCTTCGTTTGCATCTTGAATATTAGGATTAACGCCCGCATAAAGTAAAAAAGCTAGAAGTGGGCTATTAGGAACGCTCGCATATATTTTCATTAAAGGGGTTTGTGAGGCCTTATTTTTTTGATTAGTATAACCTCCCCATTGCAATAATATTTCTATCTGCGGAATGGAAGAAACTAGATGCATAGGCGTGTTGCCTTTTCTATCAATAGCATTGGGGCTTGCTCCATTTTTTAACAAACTCTGTAATACAAGATATGAATTATTGCGGAACAAATCCTCTTGTGTTGCTTTATTGAGTATATAATGAATCATAGTTCCCATATTTGGTTGAAGAGTATCGGTAAAATAATATTGAATAAGATAAGGATTTCTCTCGATAATGTTTTCTGCATCATGCAATTCAGACTTTTGAATACATTGTTTCCATGCTTGGCAATCTTTATCCAAATCTATTACGCAATGAATAAGGTGTAAGGTATCTGAATCATAACTCGCTTCAAGAGTGCTGGCTTTATATTTTGACAATGATTTTTGTAATATTATTTGAACTTTCCGTAAAGCATTATAACGAGTGATTGTTGTTCCTTGTTGAGTTAATAATTTTCGTATAAAACTGGCTTGATACAAAAGCAATTTTTTAAAAACTTCATCGAGATTTTGTGTATCGAAATCAACCACTGTATGTTCTAAATAAGTTGCTAGATGTCCTTCAGGCATATGAGAAGATATTTTATCAAAAGGAGTTTGATCTTTTTTATTTTTATAATCGCTGTTAGCGCTCCATTTTCTTAAGATTTCTATCTGTTTTGTGGAAGAAGCAAGATGTACTGGTGTATTACCCGCTTTATCGACAGCATTAGGATTTGCGCCATTTTTTAATAGGCTACGTAACATAATACAAGAATTAGTACGAAAATAAGGTTCTTTTAAAGCTTTATTAAGTACATAATGTACCAAAGTTCCCATATCTGGTTGGTAATTAGGAAAGATAAAATAATATTGAACCAGATATGGATTTCTATAAATGATTTTTTCCGCTTCATATAGTTCGTTACGATTAATAAATTGTGTGCATGTGAAACAATCTTTCTCCAAATCTATAAGGTGACGAGCTGTTTGTAAGTCTTCTGATAGATAATTAACTTGAAGTTTATTTTCTTCAATACGTGATAATCCTTCGCGTAATACTTGTTGAATTTTAACCCATGTAGAGTGGTTTTTAGGTAGTGATCCATTTTGAGTAAGTAACCTATGTACAAAAGCAAATCTGTATTTAGCTAAACTTTCGAAATTATTTTTTTGATTGAAAGCAATCGGAAAAGAGGGTTTATTTTCGTGCTGAATGATTATCGTTTCTTTTCTTGAATAACGAGAGCGGAGACTTCTTGGAGAGTGCGGATTCATGCAGATAGTATGTGATGCATAAAAACTAAACAACAGAATGCCATAGTATACGTTATAATTTTCCATTACTTTTTTCCTCTTAGAAAAATAATATCATCCATCGCTTGTATCTGTATGATATTATTTTTTCTTGCCGGAATGATATATTTTAAAGGGGGGTAGATAAGCAGAGGCCTGTAAGCCAGCGGTTTTTTATTTTAAAGCACTTTGATTAAATGATATCAAAATTTTAGTTGTTACTTCGATATCTGTAATTGGGACAAATCCACTGATATTCTTATTAATGAAGCTATACTGGCAATTAGGGAGACAAATATTCCCCAAGGTTCTATTTGCTTGCGATATTTTTCGACAAAGCTTTTTTCTAATACTTTAAATTCTGCGTTCAGTTGTTTAAGCGCTTTTTGAAAATGAATTTTTTTTAAAACAATAGGATAACCATAATCTTTCTTTTCAATATAACATGAGGCATAGTAAAATATTTTTGCTGTATCAATAATTAGTTTTATATCACGTAAGGAACATTTATGTATTTGTTCTATTACCTGTGTAATAAATCCATCATCAATAGATTTATCTAATTTTATATCAGGATCATGCGCAATGCTGTTTTAAAAAGCCTGAATTCGCTGCCTTTTATTTGGTAAGGCGAGAGTAATAGTTTTTCCAGAAAAGCGACTTTTGATTTCAGGCGGTAACTAGTTAACATTGTTGGCAGTTCCAATAATAATTGCCTTTGGATTATGTTTTTCTATCTGGTCAAGCATAAGCCAAAAAGCCGCAGCTGTTTGAGAATCACCTGAATTCTTATCAGTGTGATGTTCAAATAATTTATGTAATTCATCAATGATGATTACTATCTCCCGCTCTTGTGTGGCATATGGTTCCAAAAAATGACTTATCTTTACGGATATTTGATTTCTGTATTCGCCCAAAAATGCAGTTGCTGGAACAAAGGTTACGGGGTAATCAAGTTCATGAGCAATCGCATGCGCTAAGGTTGTTTTGCCTGATCCTGGAGGGCCTACGAGAATAAATCGATGAAACGATGGAATAAATGCAAGATCATCTTACTCCTCGGAATGCCATGCTAAATAGACAGCAATACCCTTTAACAAATCGGGTGCATTGTCCAGTGCCGAATGAAAAAGCCATTTTGACTTTTCAAATTCTGATAACATTGATGTATATTGTATTGATTGCTCTAAAGACCATTCTTCTTTTCCAATTTTAGATAATATCTGGGCTTTTTCATTCATGGAATCGACAGCAAGTTTAATAAAGGCATCCTTTTTTTGAGATGCGGGAGCTATCTCTAGATATAACTCAAGAAGTCGTTTGTTTTCTTCGAATAATGATACAATCTGTTCGTCTAATGGTATTTCTTTGGTCGCTTCACCAGCTAGTTCTGCATTCATTTGATAAATTACATCATTGAGCGAAAGATTTTTTGGAGCTTGATTTTTCTCTGAAACTGGTAATCCTGATAAAAACCAAGCATTAGAAATAAGTAGTAATGATAAGAAAATTCTAAAAATAGATAACATGGTGATTTTTCCATAATGAATGATAATTTAATTAATGATGATAGATGTAAAAAAATTCATGGTTGTAGTTGTTCTGGGGCTGATTTTGGTAGTTGATTATAGTCTTGATCTATAACATTTTCGGGAGTTAGTTTCATTTGATTTTCTTCAAATATTTTACGAAAAAAGAAGGCGTATGCACAGGTATTAATGAATATGTAAGTAAATAATCCATAAAAGGTTATTATAATCGAAACTATATCAATTCCAACATATTGACATAGTTCTTTTATTCCTACTGAGCCAACCAAAAGAATAGATGTCATCGTGATAGATAGCAGAAATATATCCCATATATGTTTTTTTGATACATTCCAAGAACTTTGCAAGGCATCAATCGTATCTGCATCTTTATCTATAATAAAATACTCACCAAATTTTAATCGTATATCTATGAATAGTCCTAGGATTGTAAAAAAATAAGATCCTATTAGGGTTGCCAAACGTGAAACAAATGAAAAACCAAGATAAGGTATCGTTTTTTTAGAACTAGAGACAATTTCTTTTAAAGATAAACTTCTCTTGTCATACAACATGATTCCCATTTTTAATGCCATGATCCTCCAATAAAATAAAAACATAGCAATTAAGATAACAGTAAAAAAGATAAAAAATACATTAGGTTTTAATATTTCTAATTCTTCGGTTACCGATATTTCTTTTTGACCTGAAATCCAATGAACTACCTCAGCAATGATATTAAGAGGCTTTCCTGTTGTAGGCCTAAGAGGCGTAAGAGAAATCAGCGAAATAGCTGCAAATAATGTTAAACTGGCAAATGAAAAAATATTGAAATTAAAATAAAAATGCTCACGAAACATTCTGAAACTAAAACGAATAGCATCCAAAGCAAAATACTTTTTTTTGTTCATTAAGACAAACCTTTAAATATATATTTCTATGATAAATTGTAGCCATTTGCTTTAAAAATGGCTTTCGTTTTTTAATTAATTTGCAAACAAGGCATTAACAAGAACCATACTGTCGTGGACCTTATTCCTTCTAAATTTAATTTTTTGAACATTGTCTATATTTTTTCTTCCACATATCCCAGGTCTTCTATTGTTGAATTATCATTAGTTAAACCATTCTCTTCGAGGAATTCTGTTAATCCTTTAAAGTTCTCGGGCTTAATCGTTTGACTTTCAAACCAACAGGCTTCGCATTCATCGCATATTTTTATTAAAGTTCCTAATTCGATTATTTTTGCCTTATAAATATTTCCTTGTCCTTTGCATACTGGGCAAGATAGTATCATATTTTCCCTTGTATTTTTATTGGATAAGCTGTTTTTATATCTGAGGTACCAGGCTGTACTATTATTTTT
>JACZCT010206724.1_pt1 | contig 17312 bp, 25 predicted proteins | sample 8641871 | NCBI WGS metagenome assembly JACZCT01 (sample SAMN15324604, study PRJNA640507) | soil metagenome | isolation source: monocropping sugarcane control | place: China: Luxin town, Laibin City, Guangxi Province | collected 2019-07-25 | depth 10cm m | reverse complement strand
GGGCGCGGCGGCCGGCGCGGCGGGTGCCGCGGGCACCGAGGCCTCGCCCGAGGTCACCTTCGCTAGGAAGGAGGAGAACTCCTCCTGCTGCTCGGGCTTCAGGGTATCGAGGGCGATCGTTTTCTTGGACAAGCCATCCCACATCTCCTGCGTCAACCAGGCGGGGTGCTGCTCCACGGTTTGCGTGGACGCGGCGGGCGGATTCGCGTTCTGAATGATCACGAGAGGATTCCTTTCCAAGCGTTGCATGACGGGCATGCTTTCTTGATGGGGCCGGGTGTCCTATCCATCGGATAGTGCTCCCGCCGGCAGCTCGGTGCCGGTCATGGGGCCCGCTCCTCCTGCGCCTGGATTTCCCGGCACTGCCGTGAAATCCGCGTCGGGGATGGGAGGCAACGCCGGCGTAGGTGCCGGGGCCCCGGGTTGCTGGGTCTGAAGGATTTGGCCGCGCAAGGCGGCGAACTGCTGCGTGAGGCCGGCGATCTGGATCTCCACCTGCAGCATGTTGCGCTGGTGGACGCGCTCCATATCACCCTTGAGCTTGGCCTTCTTCTCCTGCGGGATGTCCGGAAGAAGCTCGATGATCTCGACGCCGAAGGCGGAGATCTCGACCGGGTCCTTGGCGGCCTGGCGCAGCTTGGACATGATGTTGAGGTTCTCGCGCTTGAGCGAGGTGCCGATGGGGGCCTGGGTCACGCGGACGGCCAGGCGGCCTATCTGGGAGACGTCGTTGGAGGAATCGGTATTCACGAACACGTTTTCCTGCGTGAGCTTCGACTTCCACACCATGGGCTTGTTGCGGTAGAACTGCGGCAGGGCGGTGATATACATGTCGCCCATCTCGAGCTCGGCATGCTCGAGGCCCTGGTTCAGGTGCTCCATGCCGATGGCCGATTGCTCGCGCTTCGAATCGTAGAGGACGCCGGCCTCGGAGGAGCCCTCGCTCCGCCCCTGCGCCGCCGGCGAGGCGCCCACGTAGTTCATGAACTCGAGGGAGAAGTCGGTCAGCCGCAAGAGGTGCTCGGGCGGCTTGTCGGCGATTTCCTTCTTGATCCTGTCCGAGTCCGTGGTGCGGAAGACCGATCCGGGGATGTTGTGCTCGCGGATGTAGCGGAGCTCCTCGGTTTCGTCGTCGAAGGCGCCCGGGTTGATGAAGGTGACGCCGTTGGCGGCCGTCATCTGCCAATGCAGGAAGGTGGCGATCTTCTTGTTGTAGACCGACTGCGGGTCCTTGTACTTGGCCACCCGGCCGAAGCGCTCGCCGTCTTCGGTGCGATAGGGGCTCCACACCACGAGCGGGTAGCGGCCCAGTTGCAGGCGGTGCGGCCCGTCCGCCAGCTTGGTGGTCATCGAAAGGCCAGGGGCGAAGGCCTTCACGCGGCATTCCCGGAAGGGAACGGGCAGCTCGACGTAGGACTGGCCGTTCATGGCCGCGAGGCGGAGGAAGGCGTCGCGCTGCGCCTTCTCCTTGAACTCGGTCGGCAAGAAGGTACCGGTCATCGGGTCATAGAGCCGGGTCTTGCGCGTCTTGGGCAGTTCCTGCATCTGGATGACCAGGAACTTCCCATTTCTCTCGAAGGGCAGGTACCCGGGCCCGCGCGCAATCGGCGCCCGGCCCGCGGCGCGGTCCCGTTTCCAGATCTCGAGGTGCAGCTTGATCTCCTCGAGCTTGTCGGCCGTGTTCCCGTAGGTCCAAAGCATGGTCTCGGGGTCCATGTACTGGTATTCGAAGATCTGCTTGTTATCGCAGATGTCGTCGGTCTTCCAGTCGTGCTGGAAGAGGAAGTCGGTGCCGTAGCGCCGGCGCCAGTTGAGGAAGCCGAGGGGCACGTCCGCCTTGGAGTAGTCGACGAAGAGCTCCATGATCCCATGGTTGATGAGCCCGTCGATGAGGAACCAGGTCTTCTGGCGCATCCATTTGCCCAGGTCCTTGTCGCGCAGGCGGAGCTCGTTGGTCAGGTAGGCGTCTTGGTCCTTCTGGCCGTACTCGGTTTCATAGTGGAACTCGTAGGGTTTCTGCATGAGCATGCCCGCTTCGGTGTCCACGTGCTTGGCGATGAGGTCGAAGGTGACGATGGGGCGGCCCTGCTGGGCCAGGGCCTGCACGGCGGAGGCCGTGTACTGGCCGTTCCGGATGCTCCAATAGAACGCCATGTCTTCCATATGCCGGGCCACGCGCGGCGCGTTGGCCTGCAGCTCGGCATTGAAGATCTCGGTGCTATAGGAGACTTCGGTTTCCATGGCCTACCGGTTTTTCATCCAGTTCCGGCCGGCCATGACGATGAAGCCGGCGACGCCGGCGACGAAGGCGGCCTGCAGGTCCGCGGGCTTCACGTTGCCGTCCTGGGCCTTCAACGCGGCAGCCGTCGCGCCGGCGACGAGCGCCCCGGTGAATCCCTTCTTTGTGGCCTTCCACCAGCTGAACCGATGGCCGAGCCGATGCTTGGGCATGGGTGCCTTCGTTCCTTCGGCAAGGGCCATGCGCTTACGGAATTCCTCGAGGCTTTCGGCCTGCTCTTCACGCATCGTCGCCGTCCTCCTTCTTGCCCTTGGCCTTGCCGAAGTGGCGATCGAGGATGGTGATGATGCCTTCGATGGAGGTGGCGATATCAGGCTTCCGCCCGTATCCCTCTTTCCCACCGTGACACTGCACCGTGAATCCCCCATTGGCCTCCTCGATGCGGACGGACTTGGGCATGTCCGGCTCCTTGATGGCCGAGGGGGCCAGGCTGCCGCCGTTCTTGGGAAGGATCCCTTTTGCTTTCGTCATCTTCGTCTCCATCGAACCAGGTGATGCCGGTGAGCTTCCCCCCCGCGGCCTCGATGAGCTCGGCCAGCGGCCGCTTCTCCTTCGAGCCCGGGGGGTAGTAGAACGCTTCCGCCGGCGGGATTTGCCTCAGGTCGCCCTCACGAGGGGGATCCGCACCGCCAGGCCCTGGAACTCGCATTCGATGCGGCCGGCGTTGGTCATGGCCGTATCCAGGGAGGTGGTGCCGGCGATGAGGTTGGTCCAGGTGCCTGTCGCCCCGGGGAGGGTGACGGCGCCGGCGGCCACCGGATCGGAGGCGGCGGGGGCCGGGTTGGTGGCGGCGGTGCTGTCCGGGAAATAGAGCAGCTTGTTCCGCTTGGGGTCGTCGGTGATCTTGCCGACGGTGTTCTTCTCGAGCCACATAGGGCTTCTCCTTTCTGCTCGCCTGGCCTGGGAGGATGGCCCGCGCGGCAGCGTTGGGTGGAATCCTCCCGGGTTAATCCTTGCTGACCAGCTCCGCGACCTTGAGGGCGTAATCCGGGCCCGAGCTCTGCACGTAGGTGGCCAAGGCCTCGAGCGTGCGGGTGCGGGCCTCGATCAGGGCCTGCTTCACGCGGGCCTCGGTGAAGGCCTCGCCTTCGACCGCGCGCTTGTGCAGGGTGAGGAAGTACAAGCCCGCGACGGTGGCCACGATGGTCTGCGCATCCAATCGGCTGCCGCCCAGCCGCCCGGCAAGGAAGGCCTCGGGCTCCTTGACCAGGCGCTCCACCTCGGCCTCGGGCAGGTTGCGCTCCGCGATCTGGGCCTGCAGCTCCTCGAGGACCTTGCCAGGATCGGTCGAGGCCGCGGGCTTGGGTTCATCCAAGCGGATTTCCTCGCCGGTCTCAGGGTCTTCGCCATGGATTCCTTCGCGCATCTTATCCGCCCCCTTCACAGCCGCACGTAGGCGCTCCTGGTATGATTCATCGCTCTCTCCGACGCCCTGTTGGATTAGCCTGCCGCGATGCAATCGTTCCTCGCGCATTAGTTGCTCTCCGCTTGGTCCGCCCGGGCCGCGCGCACGGTGCTGCGGAAGAACCCGGTGACGATGGTGTGTCGAATAATCCCGATGATCTCCCGGAGCTCCTCGCCCTGCAGACGGGCGGGTAGGTACTCGGCGAGGAACTCGTCCGGGCTGGTGTAGGCCAGGTCGAGCTTGTCCTCGCTGAACATGCCCCGCCGTAGGTCCCGGATGAGCCGGGTGAGCTGCTCCTTGGCCTCGGCCTGGGTCGCGGTTACCTGTCCGTCTTGGAAGCTCATCAGTACTCCAGGTACCGGCGGCCCGGATCGGTGGGCGCGACCGTGGTTTTCGTGATGCTGTGCTGGGCCCGGTAGGCGGCGCCCTCGCGGCTGTAGGCCTTGATGGGCGCCTCCTTCGGGGGCTTACGCTTGAGCTGGGCCTCGATTTCCGCACAGGCGTACCGGCCCAGGTCCGGAGCGTCGTCGCCGAGCTCCTCGGGCGTTCCGTACTGGCTCTTCCGTTTGGACCAGAGCAGGTGGGAAATCTGGTTGGCCGAGAAGACGCAATCCGGGTCCATCGAGAACTTGTCCTCGTTGATCCGGGCGATGAAGAAGTCGAGCGAGACCTTCTTATCGTGCTTGCGCGCGCCCTGGAAGAAGTACTTGGTCTTCTGGTAGATGACGTCGCGGATGCTCTTCTCCCGGCCGTCGTCGTTGGTGATGGCCGTGTCGGCGATTTGCCGGTTCGGCTTGGGAAGGGCGTGGCCGGCGGCGAGCGCGAGTTTCTTCAAGGCCTCCCGGGATTCCACCATGTCGGCGCAGATCTTGTTGAGGCCCTCGCCCTCCCAAACCTCCTCCTTGAACACGTGCAGGTGGTCCGTCTGGCGGTAGTAATGGCAATGCCACAGGATCGCCGGATGGTCCACGGTGCGGCCGTGGTCGTAGATGATGAGGTAGAGCTGCGTCCAGTCGAGCGGCAGCCGCTTGATATGACGGCCCGGGGGGCGCTCGAACTGCGGGAATACGAAGCCGGACTTTGAAAGGAAGGCGTCCTCGGGGGATGAGGGGTACTCCTGCCGGGCCCCCACCTCGCCCAGTTGCGCCACGCGCTTGGCCCACCAGGCTTTCCCCTCGGGCGTGCGGGTATCGCGCCAGGGGAAGACGGCCATGGACAGGAAAAAGAAGGTCACGCCCGGCGCCCCATGGCGGTGGAATTCCTCGCTCTGGTTGTTGAACCAGGTGCCCGGCGCGCTGGTGCCCATCACGATCATGAAGGCGCTACTCCCGTGCTCCGTCGTGCCCTGCACCGACTGGAATATGTCCTCGGCATGATGCTCGAACTCCCCGGCCCCGGCCTCGTCCATCACCACCGCGTCCACGGTCTTGCCGCGGCCGGCGTGGTTGGCCGAGTTGATGGCCTCGATGCGGGAGCCGTTCGAGAAGCGGATCAGGGTCTTGGTGCGCGTATAGGAAGGCCAGGGCAGATGCGGGACGTACTCGTATAGCCGCTGCAGCATGGGCAGCAGCTTCTCCTCGATGAAGTCCTGGGCGGCACCGCCCGTCTTGCTGAGGACCAGGATGGAATACCCGGGCCGGGCCAGGCACATGAAGATGCACCAGGCCGCGATAATCTCTGTCCCCCCGACCTGCCGGGCCTTGAGGAGCCAGAAGACCGATTCGCGCGTCGCGGACGCCGTCGTGATCGCATGGCATAGGGCCCGCTGCAGGGGAAAGAGCGTCCACTTGACGACCTTGCCCCGGAACTTGATATGCAGGAAGAGGTTGATGAAGGCCGAGAGCGAGTACTGCTGCAGCCAGGAATGGAATAAGACGCGATCCGGTGCCCCGCTGCTCATTCATCGCCGCTCTCCAACTCGCTCAGGTCGAGGTCTGAGGGCGGGTTCGGGTCCTCGTCTATGGGCGAGGGCTCGAGGGGAATCTCCTCCTCGTCCAGATCATCGGGGGGCACAGGCACGGCGGGCTTCCGCGGCTTTGCGGCGGCGGGCGCCGGCTTGGGGGCGGGGGCCCGGCCGACGGGCTTCTCCCCCATCGCCGCGAGGACGCGGTCCATCTGGGAGGCCCAGGCGGCTGGGATCGTGTTCTTCAGGTTCACGTCGACGCCGCCCGAGTTCTGGATATGCTGGATGTGCTTGAATTCCTCGGGCAACTTGTTGCAGAGCCAGAAGATAAGGGCGGTGTCCGAGGCGACGACGTGGCGGAAGGTGGCCACGCGGACGGGCTTGCCCTCGTGCAGGAACACCTTCTCCTCGGGGACGTTGTACCCGATGGCGCGCTGATAGAGGGACATGCGGACGCGCGCCGCGGGATCGGTCATCCCCCTCTTTAGCGCCTCCGAAAACTCGGGATGGTCCTTGAGCCAGGCGTAATAGGTCGAGACCGCGATGCCGAGCATGGTGGCGACCTGCTCGTCGATGAGGCCTGCCTTGCCCGCCTTCTCGGCGAGCTCGAGCATGAAATCATCGAGCTTGGTGGGGCGGCCGGGCCCGCGGGGTTCCTGGGGAGCGTCGGGGCGTTCGGAGGCCTGTCCCGCTTGCTCCATAGCGGCCATGTCGATTGCCGGGGGCTGAGGGGATGCCGGCGTCGCGGAGGCGGGAGCTTTCGGTTTACGAGGTTCGCGCGTGCGCGGTCGGCCGGCCATACAAGGGCAAAGCTACCACGCTCGAGACTTTGAACTTTCTTAAAGCTCTGTGCATCACTGTGAAGAACTATTAATCACTATTAATTGACGTGCATCTATACTAAGACCGCTGCTATATTTGCTGCATGGTCGCGACGCAAGGGAAATTTAACGGGCTCACTCTTCGCAAGCTGCGCCTGATGATGAAGGACGAAAAGGGCCGGCCGACGCCGTGGACCCAATACCAGCTGCATAAGGCCAGCGGCGTGAGCGAGGCCGAGATTTCCCAGATTGAATGCCGGGGGCGCCAGCCGCAGGACGCGACCATCATCCGGCTGGCCACGGCGCTGGGCGCGCCGCAATTGCTCCCCTCCCACCTCAGGTAGGGCGCAGGCCCGGCCGCCCGCGCGGGCGCCCGTTTCGCTTCTTCAATTCTTGCTCGGCCTCATAGGCCGCCACCTGGTCCAGCCACCATTGCCTAAGCTGTGGAATCGCGGCTTCGATCAGCCTCGGGATTTTGTTGCCGTCGAGAGGCAATTCCATGGAAATCGCATGGGAACGACAATCCTTGGTCTTCGGCGGGCAGCCGATTCCCACCAGAAGCCGCCACGAAAGGGGCCGCCTCTCGGCCTGGACCTCAGGAATCCCTCCGCAGTGCGGGCAAGGTGGAACATGGTCCGGGGATATAATTTCCGGGACCCTCATATCCCGTGCGCCTTCCGCAGGTCCCACGCCAGTTGCGCGGCGGGGGTCTTGCGCACCTGGGGCTCGAAGGCGAAGACGTGCAGGTTGTGGAAGGATAGGCGGAGCACCTTCTTCGCGCCCGGGTAGATGCAGAAGTTGGCCGCTATCATCTGCCGGGCCAGGTACCGGGTGGAGTCTGGCCGGCGCGCGAGCGCGACCGAGAAGGAGGTGAACTCCTTTTCCGTGATCTCCTCGAGGACCTCGAAGAATTCCTTCTCTAGCCCCAGGCGCTTGATGCTGGTCTCGAGCTCGGAATCGGTCAGGGCCTCGACGAGGCGGATGGTGTTTTCCGCGAATTTTTCGCGCTTTTCGCCGGGAACGTAGATATGGGTCACGGGCTATTTCCTCACGGTTTCGGGGGCTTGGGGTCGGATTGAATGCAGATCACCTCGCCGACGTTGCCGAGAGAATCCACGACGAGGGAATCACCTGCCTGGCCCCGGCAGTCGAGGACGGTTTCGTGTTGCTTCTGCTCGGGTTCGGTGATGCAGGCGGCGAAGATAAGAGCCAGGGGGGCTGCGCTTTTGAAGGCGCCGCCGCTCAACGGACGCCCCGCGCGGTGTCGATCACCGGGCACGAGAAATGCGCGGCGCCCGTGCTGTCATATTCGTCGAACGACCTGCGGCAATCCACGGTGATGACGCGGTCGGGCTTTCGTTCGGGCTCCATGAGGCAGCCGGCGAGAATGAGGGCGGGAACAAAGGCGATAAAGTACTTCATGTCGATTTTCTCCTATGAAGCCCGGGTTTCCCCGGGCCGCCGTTTACTTTCCCAGGGCGTCCGCCTGGCGATTCTCCTGCAGCTTGGCCAGCACCAGGGCGCGGATCTCCGCGGCCTTCTCGCTCACGACGAAGCAATACGCGCCGCTGTGGGTGTAGATCTTGCCGTCGTAGAATTCCGATATGGCCTCGGGCTTCACGTAGAGGGGGCTGGACCGGTGCTGCCCTTCGAGCGTGAAGAGGTGGTTCAGATTGATGAACGGGTCGTGGGGCTCGGTGCTCTTCATGCCTTCGGTGTCTCCTGGTACCGGTGGTCCTCCGCCAGCCCGGGCGCGGGCGCGCGCAGCTCCAAGATGATCTCCCATCCCGGGCGGCCCTTCCGCAGCTCCGGGAACTGGGCGGTGGGCCCGGTGATGGCCCAGCAGTCGTCGGCCAGGATGCCGGCGTCCACCAGGAGGTCCATGATGCTCTCGAAGGTGTTCGAGCTGTCCCGGCGCTGGAAATTCTCGTAGAACAGCTTCGCGTAGATGCGCAGGCAGTGGTCGATCGGGAAGGTCACGCCGGTGATAGCGGACCGCTGCAAGGCCATCTGCTTCAGGGCGGGCCCGTGCCAGGCCTTGTAGGCCTCGCTGGGCAGGATGAGCGGCCGGCGGCCCTTGGGGGCCACCAGGCGCTTCTGGTTCTTCTTGGAAGGGGTGTTCCCCTCCCATCGGAAGACGAGCTTCATTCCTTCCATCCCGCGAACTTGAGACAAAGCTCCCGGGCCTGGACGCTCACGTCCTCGCCCAAGGCGTCGCATTGTTCCTTGAATGCGGCGTGTTGGCGTGCGGTGACCCGGAAGCCCACGAAATGATCCATAGGCTCGGCGTAGATGCGGGCATTGGCGTTGCCGGGCTGGCCGCCGGCCAGGCGCTTGCGCGGTTTCACGGCCTACCCCCTTTCTTCCGCTGAGGCGGTTTCTCGGGGGGGGGGGGGGAGGGCGAGTAAATCCCGCACCTCGGTCAGCATGTCGGCCAGGTCGGCCTGCAGGGACTCGATGACCTGCTCCATCGCTTCCAGCTTGCGGATCACGGGCTTGCGGAGCTTCATACCATCCTCCCCCGGACCTTGTCCATGTAATCCCGCACAACCAGGATCCCGGGGTTGGCCCGCTGCACCGCCGGCGGGAAGGGCTTGTCCTCTGGCTCGTAGCGGTATGCGGGGTAAAAGATGGCCATGGCCGCGGCCTGCAGGTTCGGGAAGCTGCTGCCGACGCTGCGGAAATGCCGGATTACCGGGCCCAGCAGCTGGCCCTCGCACCCGGGCAGGAGCGCCACCAGCTGGTCGGCGGACTCGAATCCGAGGATACGGGCCGTCGCCGGCATGAACTGGATGAGGCCCCGGGCCCCGGAGGCGGGATTCCGGGCCAGGGGGTTCCAGGCGCTTTCGAATTCGATGACGCCTTTCAGGTGCTCGGGATCGCAGTTGATGGCCTTGGCCGCCACCTGCAGGGCAGTGCGGACGGACGGGGATAGGACGCGCATCAGGTGCCCTCCAGGATCTTTGCCGCCTGCTCAACCGCCACGGAAGCCTCCGCGCTCCCGCCCTTGTCCGGGTGGGCGTTGAACTTGGCCTCCCGGATGGCGGCCGGCCGAAGGCGCGGGTTGGTATCGATGGCGGCCTGGGAGATGCCGCTCCACTTGGCAAGGACGTCCAGGGCCTCCTCGCGGGTCATGCCCTGGGCTTGAGCCCCGGGCGGGGGCAGGGCCTCCCATCCCCGGTACTGCTCGTCGGATTGGGTGACCCCGTATAGGTCGGCCAGGCGCAGGCGCTCCAGGGTGAGAGCGATCGCGCGCAGGTTGTCCTTCCAGTCCTTGCACGCATCGCAGGGCATGGAGATGTCCCGGCCCTCGCGCTTGAAGCTGAGGATCACGCCCGGGTGGAGGACTTTCGCATCGGAGCGGAGCTGGCCGTCGAGCCGAATGTCCGCCCGTTTCACATTGACCTGGACCACCACCTCCTTGGCGTTCAGGGCGGTGAGCTCCTTGTCGAGGCGGTTGAGTGTGTCCTGGTACCCGGACTTGAAGGGGTAACCCCGGTCCCATTCTGGGGTTTCTTCCCTCGGCCACTTCTCCCAGGGCTGGGTCGAGTACTCCATCAGCGGGCCCTCCGCTTCCGGGGCCGCACCACCCGGGCGCGGCCCATCTCGACCAGGTCGGGCCGGCAAGCACTGCACTCGTCGGCCGAGACCCAGCCGCAGCCGCCGTCGCAGCCTTCCTCGTCCGTGCAGCCGCAATGCCGGCAGGTGCGCGGCGTGTTGACCGGGGGCATGGGGACGGGGCTCAAGGCTCCACCTCTTCGTCATCGTCCATCCCGTCGAACTCGGCCCCGGAATGGGGGTTGAATCCGGCATGGTAGGTGATCCCCTGGTCCTTCCTCTTGCGCGGCTTCTTCGCCGCCTTTTCCTCCTCTTCCAACTTCGCCCAGCTCTTCGGGTCCGGGATTTCCTCCCGCGCGGCCGTCTCCAGGTCCTTCATGTCCAGGTCGAGCAGCTCGCAGAGCTTCTTCGCGTCCTTCATGTCGACCGATCCCTGCGCGGAGTACTTTAGGCGCTGCGCGATCACGTCGGCCACCTGCTTCCAGAGCGCGGAAACCTGCTCGGCCGTGGAGCTGCCGGCCGCGATCGCGGCCGCCTTCTTCCAGGGATCACCGTCGTGCCACTGGCTGCTCGCGTTGCGCACGGTCCCGAAGGCGATGACAAGGGGCACCACCTCGGAGAGTTTGAGGGCCCGGTGATCGGCCTTCTCCAGGCGCTCGCCCAGGTGCTTCAAGATCCAGACATTGCGCCGCTTCGCGATGGCTGCCTTGCGATCGGCCAAAGTCGTGACCTTCTCCTCCCCTTTGCTTCCGGAGGCCCGCGCCGAGGAGGCGGGCTTATCGGGCTTGACCCAGGTGAGCTGGCCCTCCCCCTTGCCGGCGACAACCAAGGCAGGCACGGCCCCCTTGTCGCTCTTCTTCGCCGGTTCGAACTGGTGATGGGCAAGGACATCCTCCGGATGATCCGGCATGTACTCCTTGGCCACCTTGATGAGGTTCGGGTGCTTCTCCCGGAGCTCCACCTCCCGCCGGGCGACGTGGGCTTTGCTCTTCTGGTCCCAGCACAGGGGATCGGTGCACCGGTCCTCCTTCGTCGCCCCGCCGTCCGCCTCTTCGAAAAGGGTGGGCTGGCAGCTGCTGCGTTTGATGCAGGCGTCGCAGCTCCCCGCCGCGGGCAGGAGCGTTTCGTCCGAGGACTTCCACGGCGCCGACTTGACGAGCTTGGTCTCGCTGGCGAGCCACTTCTCGAGGGCGGGGAGATCCATGCGCTTCGCGTCCCATTCGTTGATCACGCCGTACAGGTGAAGCTGGACGGAATGCTCGTACCGGGCGATGAGCTCGAAGTGGCGGACCGACCAGCCCCAGGCCCCGGCCTCGAAGAGCTCCTTCCAGGGTTGGGCCAGGTCGAGCAGCTTCGCACGGCGCCGGACCAGGCCTTCGCCCCAACCCGTGGCCGCGGCGATGGCGGCGACGTCCAGGCCGTCCTGCAAGTACTCGGCGATGAGCTCGGCCTGCTGCATGGGATCCATGGCGGCCCGGTGCGTGTTCTCGATGAGGACGGCGCGGCGGACCTGCTCGTCGGTCATCTCCCGCACCACGGCCGGAATGGTCCCGGTGTCGAGCTCGGTGCAGGCGCGCCACCGGCGTTCGCCGCATACGATCTCGTAGCCGTAGTCCTCGTTGGGCCGCACGAGAATGGCCTGCAGCACGCCTTCGGATCGGATCGATTCCTTGAATTCATTGTCGACGGGGCGCGCCTTGTTCCAAGGATTCGGCTGGCAGGCCTTGATGGGAATGAGGTCCCCGCTCGCGCCGGCGGCGGCCTCGGTGGTTTGCGATTTCATGGATCTTCCTTTCGTTACAGGCCCAAGGCCTTGTTGAGGGTGTTCAATTCGCGCTGCAGGTCTCTAATCCCAACCAGCCTCGCCCGGGCGGGGTGGTCGGGTGGGTTCGAAGCTAGGGCCCGGATCTCCGTGAGCACGCGGAGGCGGCGGATTCCCGCTTCGGCTATTCGAGGGTCGGCGTTCATGGTGGGGCTCTCCTTCTGCCCAGCTGGGCGGGACGTAGTCGGAAAAGCTGGCGGATTCATGGTTGAAACGGATGTCGATGTCACCCGTGGGTCCGTTGCGGTACTTGATGACCTGCAGCTGCGCGTAACCTTTCTCGGCTTTCTTCGAGAGCACCTCGGGACGGTGGATCACCATGGCCACGTCGGCCGCCTGCTCGAGGCCGCCCGACTCATTGAAGTCGGAGAGCTTATAGGCCACGTTTCCGAGCTCATCCCCGTTCCGCTTGTCCACTTCGCGATTCAGCTGCGCAAGGCCGAGGACCGGGACGTGGAGCTCCTTGGCGATGCCTTTCAGCGCATAGGCGAAGCGGCCGACCTCGAGCGCGCGGTTGTCGACTTGCTCATCAAGCCGGCCCAGCTGGCAGAAGTCCACGACGATGAGATCGAGGCCTCCCTTCGCCTTCATCCGCTTGGACTGGGAAAGGATCTGCAGGGGCGTTTTCCCGTTCGCGTCGTCGATGAAGAGCGGCAATCCCTTGAGGGCCAGCACCGATTGCTCGAATTGGTCCAGCTCGAGCTGCGTGAATTCGCCCTTGCGCATCCGGTGCAAGTCGAGATTCTTGTAGGCGCAGAACACGCGCTGCTGCAGCTGCTCTTTTCCCATCTCCATCGAGAAGAAGGCCACGCGCTTTCGCGCGCGCCAGCTCATGGTGAGGCCCAGGCCGGTTTTCCCCATGGCCGGCCGGCCGCCCAGGAGGATGAAGTCGGTGGGCTGCAGGCCACCCGTGGCCGCATCCACGTCGCGGAGGCCAGTGGGGGTGCCGGTCAGTTCCTTCCGGTTCGCCTTCGCCACGGTGATCAGGGTGTTGGGGGTGATGGTATCCCAAGGCTGCAGGCCCTGGGCGACCTGCTGCTCGGCCATGGAGAGGATGAGCGATTCCGCGGCCCCCATCACTTCGGAGTTCTTCTTGTCGGGATTCCGGGCCAGGTCCAGGAGTTTCCCCGTATCGAGAATGAAACGGCGGCGGAGGCCGTATGCCTTCACCAGCTCCACGTGCTGGGCGATGCGTGCGGTGGATACCGTCTCCGCGGAAAGCTCGAGGATCAGGTCCTTGGCGCTGTCCTTGGTGTACCCCTGCTTCAGGGATAAGCGCTCGATGATGGTGATGAGGTCGACTGCGCCCTGGGCGGCATACACCTCCCGGCAGACCTCGAAGATATCGGCGTACTTCTGGAAACCGAAATCCACCGGCTTGAGCTGCTCGAAGGCGGGCCCGCAATCTGCTGCGTCGACGAAAAGGGCTCCGAGGATGGCGCGCTCCGCATCCTCGCTCATGGGGACATAGGGGAACAGCTCGCTCACAGCTTCCGCCTTTCCGCCTGAACGGGCCGAGCGGCTTTTCGCATGCGTTCCAGTTGGGCTGGGTTCGGCATGTCCTGGACCCATCGGAGGCCGTCAGGTGGCGTCGGATTCCGCCGCTCGAGCTCGGCATGCTCTTCCCAGGGGTAATCCGGATGGCGGGCAATCTTGGCCCCGAGGAGATTCTGTGCTTCGAGGGTGAAGCGGATCGGCCGGCCGTCCTTGTCCGCCTTTTCCGGGTACAGCCGGATCACGGCGGATGCGCGGTCGAGGTGGTCCTGGCCCATCCCTGGGCCGTGGGTCGGTGCGGGGCTTGGCGCGGTTCCTTCCCCCGATCCCCCATCTTCCAAGAATTGAAGAGAAGAGAACGGAACGCGCCCGCGCGCGCGATCGGCAGCATCCTGCGGCAATCTCGCGGGCGCCTGCGGCGTTACCGCACCCGCCTGCGGCTTTGTGCAAGTCTCGGAGGGATCGGGGATTATCTCAAGCCATCCGATTTCCAGGAAGCGGGGAATCGCCTCCTCGAAGGTCTCCAGTTTGCCCCCGGACATGCGGGCGATGGACCGGATATCATGGGGCTTCCCGTTGTCCCGCCGTAGGGTTCCGCGGGGGGTATCGCCCTCGCCGCACCTGCCCGCGGGTTTGCCGCACTTGGATGCGACCTGCACCAGGAGGACCCAGGCCCCGAGGTGGGCCATGCCGTTCGGATGGTCCTCGAGGAGCTCGGTGATCCCGTCCCCGTCGTGCTGGTTTTTGAACGGGACCCATTCCAGATCCAGGATCTCCCGCGATCGGCTGTTCTCGTAATGCTGGTCCCAATCCTTCACGCGGTACATGTCTTAGCGGTTTCCCTTCTTCCGCTTGGCGGCCGCCTTGGCCTTGAAGTTCTCGATGTCGTTCTGGAAGCCCGGGCCGGGCGCCGGGACGCCGTTCTCGGCCTGGATGCCCTCGGCCATGGCGTTGAGGCCCTGCTGCGCTTCCGCGGCCTCCTGGGCGGCCTGGGAAAGCTCTCCCTGCCCGGCCTCCGCCGCTTCCCGCGCCATCTCGTCGAAGGCTTCGGCCACGGCCTTGCCGCCCAGGCCCTGCCGGAAGAGGTCTTCCTGCCCAACCGGCACCTCGACCGTCCCGGCGAGCACGATATTCCGCAGCTTCAAGGCCTCTTCCTCGAGCTCCTTGAGCTCGCCGTTGAGCTCGGTCCGCTCTTCCTTCTTCTCCTCGATCTCGACCAGCTTCTTGGCCAAGAGCCGGCCCTTCTCCGCGAGCTCCTCCGGGTTCAGCCTCTTCACCTCGCTGAGCTTCGGCTTCGGCGGGATCGGATAGGTGGCGGGATTCGCCGGGTGATCGGCGCTGGCCGGCTCGGCGGGGCTTCCCTCGCCTTCGTCGATGTTGTCCCATTCGTCCTGGGCGTTGGCCGGGGTGGCGTCGGGCGTATTGCTCATGCGTGGCTCCATAGGGTTGAGGAAGTGGGTAAGGTGGTCGGATTCACGGAATTCCCGCCATTTGAGGCAGGGCTCCGGGCAAAAAAAGGGTGGGCACCCCGGCTATAGCGGATCGTGTCGATGATGGCCGCCCTAGTACGGCGCGGGGTGCCCGGAAGGAGGTTCAAGCGGTCCTCCGGTCCTTGTTCGGGAGGAGGCCGGCGACCCAGCCGCGGGCATGGTTGACCACGGATTGGACCCCGTCCAGGCCCAGGCGGTCGACGAGGTCCCCGAGCTGGACGTAAAGCATGTGTCGCGTATGTGACTCGGCGGGGGGCTCAAAGGGGCCCACGGATGCCGATCCGGCGTGCGGGCTGCCCTTTTTGAAGGGGATTAGGGATGCCTGGTGATGCCCAGGCTTTCCTATATTATCGCCCCGCGTGGAGACGGGTTCGAATCCTGCCGCCCCAACCACGCTCCCCCCTGATTTCATTGGCTCATCCATGAGCAGCTCCTTCCGTGTGACTCCATCGTTACTCGTGGGGAAGGCCTTTTTCAGCCAATCCCCCACCCCTTCGGTCGCCTGGCGCTCCAGGCGCTCCCGACTGCGGCCGTACACCTTGGCCGAAAGCTCGGCCGTGGAATGGTCGGCCAGGGCCTGGACCGTCCGGATATCCGTCCCCAGGTCCAGGAGCACGTTGACCCCCGTCACCTTCAGGGAATGGAAGCTGAGGACCCCCTTGGCGGTCCGGACGGGCACCCCGGCCGCCCGGAGGCGCTGCTGGACCGTCTTGCCGGCGTGGTGGCCGACCAGGCCCAGCAGGAGGACGTCGCCCGGGGAGCGGCCGCGCGCCTGGTCCTCGACGTGGTCCATGACCCACCGGGGGATCTTCTTCCAAGTCTCCTTCTTGGCCTTGTTCCCGGTCGCCCGGCGGACGATGCGCACCTGAGCCCCGGGGAAGTCGGCGTCGAAAACCTTGAGACCCTGCAGGGCTGAGAAGCGGGCGTCCGTGGCCGCGGCGACCAGGTAGGCGACGCGCTCCTCCATGGTGGGGGTATGCTGTAGGAGGGCTTGGAACTCGGAGAGCTCGAAATCCCGGAAGAGCTTGTCCGGGTCCGAATTGTAGGGGGCCCAATCTTCCAGTGGGTCCCAGGTCTTGGGGGCGAGGGGCTCCCGCTCCGAATTCAGGGACTTCTTGGCGAACTTGATGATGCCCATCAGCACGCTCATGCAGTTGTTCTTATGGCTCCCGGAGGCCGGGACCTTCTTCCGCTCGTCCACCTTGGCGTCGAGCAGCTCCTCGGCCTCGGCCAGGTTGATGTCCTCTAGCACCTTCCAGCCCGTGGCCTTGAGCCACCAGGCGAACATGACCTCGACGTCGTGGGCATAGGTTTCCGACCATGGGTTATTGCGGCGGCCGCCCTTCCTGCGACCGTGCCGGATGAACTCGGCACCGATCTCGGCAAGCGGCTTCTTCGAGAGCTCGACGGCGCCGAACTTCTTGGCGTGCTCCTTGAGCTCGAGCTCGACGACGCGGCGCACGCCCAGCCGATTGGCGATTTCCTCGTCGGTGTGGACTGTGTTCTCCTGGAACCAGTACTTGCCGGCGCGGAAGTACTTGACCTTGTAGGTCTCGCAGCCCTTGGGCTTGTAGGCGTAGTGGCGGATCTGGATCATTGGGCGGCCTTCTGCTTCGGCGCGAATTGCGCCTCCCATTCGAGGACCTGAGAGGTAGCCCAGTATTTGCGATCGTCCAAGAGCATCAGCGGGGCCGGGAAGCGGGCCTTCCAGGTCTTGTCCCAGGTGCGGCGCGGCCATCCGAACCATTGCAGCACGTCCGGGAGCGAGAGGCGCACCTGGGCCTCGAGCTGTTCACGGGTCTTGGGCGCCTTCCTGGCGCGCGGGGCGGCGACTACCATGGGGAATCGTCTCCGAAAAGTTCGCTGGAGCTGTGATCCTCGTTAAGGAATTCGGCCTGGTCGCCCTCAGGTGCAACGCTCACGCCTCCGAGCCGCGGCCGCTTCGGCATCACGGTCTTGAGCGTGGGATAGACCTCCCCGAAGGCGAATACCCATTTGATCCCGAGATGCAAGCGGGCGCCTTCGCCCAGGTCCTCGCCCTGCTCCAGGGCCTCCCCCGCAGCCCGCACCAGCCAGGCGTGCATGCCTTCCTCCTCATCCTTCCGATGGAGCTTCCAAAGGCCCCAGCAGCGCAAGGACGCCCTATCAAGGGCATGGCCGGAAATTTCGATATCGGGAAGGATGGTACCGCGGCGCTTGAGCTCGGCCGCGGCGATCGCGGCGTCCTGGTGGGCGATGTTCACCATCCAGCGCAGGTAGGACACGGGCACCCGCGTGATGCGCTCGCCGGCATACTTGCCGTTCTTCATCAGGTACCCGTGTGTGTCGATGCCGCCCATATTCCCTCGGTGAAAGTTTTGCCGGCGCATCCCCGCGCGGCTGGGTTGGAATACCGACCCCTTACAAACCGCGGCGGGCGAAGCCCGCAATCGCGGCACTTGAGAAAGAGGCGCTCCTGCTAGCCGTAGCCGGAGCCGTAGCCGGAGCCGTAGCCGGAGCCGGAGCCGTAGCCGGAGCCGT
>JACZCT010226578.1_pt1 | contig 17372 bp, 17 predicted proteins | sample 8641871 | NCBI WGS metagenome assembly JACZCT01 (sample SAMN15324604, study PRJNA640507) | soil metagenome | isolation source: monocropping sugarcane control | place: China: Luxin town, Laibin City, Guangxi Province | collected 2019-07-25 | depth 10cm m | reverse complement strand
TTTGACGCACAAAAACCGTTTGATTTGTTATTGGATTGTGGGGATAGTCAAGTATGGCATGCCCGGTAGGATTCGAACCTACGACCTACGGATTAGAAATCCGTTGCTCTATCCGACTGAGCTACGGGCACGCAAATTTATTTCAAATGTACCCTGTGGTTCACTGAGCAGATTTATCCTGCTGTGTGCTTCATAGCTTTATGCGAAGGAGCAAACTTTTCTAAGAGGGCACAATAAAATTTTAATTCTGTATTGGTACAAATAGTTTACCAAATTCGCTAGCAATAGCCACAATTTGTTTGTGTATATCATCAGAAATATCTTCTTTTTCGGCAATCGTGTTGTATATATCTGGATGTACAGATTTTAAATAACTGACGCATTGCAATGCAAAAGAATTAACCTGGTTTAATGCAATACTATCAAGAAATCCATCTTTTAATAATAAAAGCATTAGTGCTTGATCTACAAAAGAAAAAGTTACATATTGTGGTTGTTTCAGTAATTCAATCGCACGTCGTCCCCGTTCTAATTGTCTATGCGATACTTCATCAAGTTCAGCACCAAATTGTGCAAAAGCGAGAAGCTCCTGATATTGTGCTAATTCCAATCGTAATGCACGAGTCATTTTTTTCACGGCTTTTGTTTGTGCTGCTCCACCAACGCGCGATACTGAAAGTTCAGCATTCACTGCAGGACGAATTCCCTGATTGAATAATTTCGTATCTAAAAATATTTGTCCATCGGTGATAGAAATGAGATTGGTTGGAATATATGCAGTAATATCATCGCCCTGAATTTGTACGATAGGAAGCGCTGTGATAGAACCACCTTTTGCAAGCTTTCCTGCACGTTCAAGCAAGCGTGAGTGAAGATAAAAAACATCACCAGGATACGCTTCACGGCCGGGAGATCTTCTTAAAAGCAATGACATTTCACGGAATGCAATTGCATGATTACTTAAATCATCATATACGATAAGAACATCTTTTCCTTGATCACGGAAATATTCTGCAATGGTGCATCCAATATATGGTGCAAGATATTGGCTTAAAACAGCATCTCCTGAATCAGCACTGACAATAACGGAATATTCCATGGCGCCATTTTTTTCTAATAATGAAACAAGACGAGCTAAATTTGCTTGGCGTTGCCCTATGGAAACATAGACACATAAAACATCTTTGCCTTTTTGATGCAAAATAGTATCAATCACCATTGATGATTTACCGGTGTTTCTGTTACCTACAATCAATTCACGTTGTCCTTTTCCAATAGGAACCAAAACATCAATTGCCAGAATGCCTGTTTCAAGTGATTCATTCACCGGAGAACGCTCCATAATACCTGGCACATCAGTTTCTATAGGCCGATATTCTGCAATATCAAGATCACCAGCTCCGTCACATGGTTCACCTTTTGCATTAATAACACGTCCAAGGAGCCCCATGCCTACAGGGGTTTTAAACAATGAATGTGTGCGCTTTGCTGTTTCAAGTTCCGCAACGGGAATTGTTCTATCAACTAAAAAAATGGCAACAGAGTTTTCATTTAATTGAAAAATAATACCGCTATTTCCACCTTCAAAGCTAATTAATTCCCCGAGCATGGCATTTGAAAGGCCATATACGGTGCAAATATTATCACCCACACGGATGACGGTGCCAACTTCTTCCAGTTGTTCTTCTGGTAAATCTCGTAATGAGCGTTCAAAAAGAGATATGAGATCTGTATTTTTCATAATTCTAAGCCTTTTATCGTTTCAGCGCTTGCAATGCTTTAATATGCTTACGGATTGAATATTCCCATAGATATTCATTACTTTGAAGGCGCAGTCCTGCAATAAGAGATGTATTGATAGATGGTACGCCTATAATTTTTTTGTTGGTTAAGCGACTAAGGAATTGTTTAATTGATTCAAGTTGCGCATCATCAATTTCTTGTGTTGCTTGGATGGAAAACTCTGTGCTATTAATTTGGTTTTTATATAATTGCGTGATCCACAAGAGGACTTCAGGAATGTAAAAAGAACGATTGTGTTTAATGAGAAGTAAAATAATCGTTGCAAAGTCATGTGGTAATGAAAAATAATCGATCAAATCAGCAACCATAGAGGTTCTTCTTTCTTGATCAAATTGTGGAAGTTGCAGAAAAAAGAGAGTGCGCTTATGTGTTTGCAGGAAGTTTTGTGCAGCTTCTATTTTTTTTAGATCGTTAAATCCACAAGCTTTAGGAAAAATAGTGATGAATGCCTGTGCATATTTTTTTGCAACATTTTTATCTACTGGTGTGCCATTCATGATATTTTCTCGTTCATAAAGTGCATGATAGAATTAAGATAATCGGTGCCTATTTTGGAATTTTTAAAATCGTGAGAAAGAGACTTTTCCAGATCTGCGGTAACGCTATCTATAATATTGTTTTGTATGCGTTGCTGTTCTCTTTTCAGAAAAACCTCAGCATTACGTTTTTTAATGATAGTAACGAGAGCTCCGTGTTCTTTTTCTTGCTTTTCTCGTTCAAGAATGACAACCTTTTTCCATTCATCAATTTTGGATCGGAAATCTTGACATTGTAGGGTTTCTTGTCTCAGGAGTAGATCAAGATCTCGTTGCTTGTTTTCGAGAGTTATTTGTTGGGTAAGTAGATCTTGATAATCGGTTTCTTTTTTTTCAATAGAAGAAAGAATATCCGCTTTCAGATATTTTTTGTAAGCATAACAAGCAAGGGCTATAAGCGCAAAAAAGTTGATGAATTTAAAAATTATTGCAACAAAGCTTTGATTAATGAACATGCTTTATTTTTTCCTCTAAAGCGTTACGTACATCGGTGATGGTGTGAGCAATGTTATCGGCAGATGTGAGAGTAACCATTTCTGTATCATAGGCGGTTGTATCTGTAAGAAATTGTTTTTTTTCAGAAAGACTGTGTGGCTGATGAGTAACAAAATACTCCTGACAGAGAAACCAGTGACGTTGACGTTCTTTTTCTTGAATTTCAAGACTTTTTTTCTGCTGATCAATGATGTCATGCAAAACAATTTCTTGTGCATTTTCATGCTCAATTATTGCAACAACTGGCTTGAAAAGAAAAAGTCTCAGCATCCAATATGTAATAAAAAAGTTGAGCATTTGGATAATGAGTGTTGCATTTACATTCATGGAATTTATCCAATTTGTGAGCCAAAATAAAGTAATCCGCCTGAAATAAGAAGACAATAAATGGCAGAAGATTCTACAACCGTGAGAGCGATAATCATAGTGGTACGGATTTTACCAGCGCTTTCCGGGTATTTACCGATATTTTCACACGCTTTCATCCCAATGATTCCTTGACCAATCGCTGGTCCAAGACTTCCGAATCCCATAGTTATTGCTGCTCCAAGATATGCAGCTGCTTTTGCATAAAAGATTCCATCCATAAAAAACCCCTTTATTTTACCGTGTTTTTTTGTTAATTATCCTTATTTTCCTAGTTTAACTCACTTTTTTATTTTTTCACAAGCAGAATGTTAATAAAAAAGCCTAAATAATTGCGTTTTATAAGGGAACCTATATTTTGATATAAATTATATAATTATTAAAAAAGAAAAGAAGAATCATGTCACAACCAAACGATATTGCACTAATTCTGGAGCAGTCAGATACTCAAGGATGGTCTTTTCCCAAACAATTTGAAGCTCTAAAAAAAGTGGGTGTAACTTCATATGAAGTTATTCCTTCAACCTATGATGCTATATTCTATGGAAATTTTGGAATATGGCATAATCATCAAGCTCCAGATGACATAGCCGATGCTTCTGTAGCAGCTGAATTTGATCAAGAAGCGTTTCTAGCTATCCTTAATCAGCGCATGAAAAAGGATATTACGTACATAGAATTTCTGCAGAGCATTGCGCTAGCCGGAGTTGATCGTTATGTTGTTGATATGGCTGATAGAACGGTAACATATTATGGTATCGATGAAAGCCATCAGTATGTTCAAAATATTCCGGAAATCATCATAACTTAAAAACAAGAATGAATCCTCAATGTAAGTTGGGGATTATCACTTACTCACTCATACACATCACTATATATCCTTTTTCTAAGATTTTTGTAATATTATTACTATGGCCATTGTCAGAATGGCATGATTTATTCATGTTATTTTTTTTAAAATCTAAAACTTAACTCTTTTACGGGGTCCCCATGTGCAAGATATATAGTATGGGGTTAGAAAGAAAATATAGAAATTATGATGTTGTATCTATTGAAATTATTGTTATCCGGTGCGCTCTTGTGCAGCACGTATTCTTTTACACAACATTTGCCAGAACCTTCAAGTATTCAACCAAAATCTTTTTCTGAAAAAGAAGTTCCTAATCCTGAGCAATGCGAAGGTTGGAGCCAGAAAGATTTCGATTTCGATTTTGATAGCGTTTCATTCGATGAAGAAGATGATTATGTATTCATGAATGAATATTTGGATACTACCGCTATTGATCGTATGTGTAGAGTTATAAATCCGGCAGAAATTATGGTTATTCTCAATCTTTTGGGAGTTCCTTCAATTTTGCAAGAACCTCTTTTTTTACACACCAATATTCTTAATAAAAGAAGTTTGCTTGATCAGCCAATATTTGAACCAGATCGTCCGGAATTCCCGGGCAAATGGGTAGTTGGCTTGAATGCATTTGCTCGTAAAACAACACGATCAAATTTCACAAGAGGCAGCGATAAGCTTGATTCATGGCTTGCGCTTTCGCAAGATTCATTAATTAGAAAGCTGGAACGAGCTATTGATAATGCGAATGTGCTTACTCCTGAGCTCGAGCTTGATATAGCAGAGATATTTGCTCTCTTTGAGAACATGACGGTGGAAGAGCGACAAGTTGGTTTTATGATTCATGGCATGAAGCGCTGGCGGAATGTCACCTTACGCATTATGGCTCCTTTATTTTATCAAGAGAGTAATTTTTCTTTAACAAAAGACGAACAAGATGAAGTTGCTCGAGTGCTCGGATCTATGGATCCAGAAGAAGAAAAAAAATTTAGAAAGGCGCATTTTATTAGTGATAAAATAGGCTTTGGCGATACGCGTCTTGAAGTTGATGGGACAGTGGTGAATCGCCCTTCATACAAATTACGTATTGGAGGTCTTGCAACGGTGCCGACGGCATTTACTTGGGGAGCTGGGTTTTTGGGATCATCATTTGCAAAACCATCTACGTTACCAACGTTTGAACTGGAGCCTATTTTTAGTGCACTTGAAAATCCGAGTACTGAATGTGAAGAAGAAGCGCGTAGAACAGTGCAAGAGTTTGTGCTTGATGCATTTGATAGAATAGCAGCCGATTTGATTGATGTTCCTTTGGGAAACAGAGGACATTTAGGGCTTGGTGTGTATACTCGATCAAAAATACCTATGAGTGCCTTTTTTGATACATGGTTTGCTCAACGATTGAAAATTGCGAATCGAATGTCGATTGAACTATTTACTCCGGCACGAGAAAAGCGGTTTTATATCAATAGAATTAATGAGCAGGATTTTGCCGGCCGTAATTTTGAAAATCCATTTGAAAACCCCAGTGAAGCGGCTTCAAATGTTCAATTTCTCAAAGAACAAGCAATTTCGCGATTATTTTTAAGAGCTTTTGATACACGAATTGTGCCTGGTGTTATTTTCCGTTGGAATAGCGGTCTCTATTATAAAGGTGATATTTTCGGATTTAATTTAGGGCTGGATTATTGGCTGCAAAATAAAGCGCGTATTTCATCGATAAGTGTTTTATCAAAAACACGACAAGAGCTTGATATACCTAAAGTAAAACAATCTGTTGCGCAGCAAAGTAAGATTTTCGGTGCATTTTTATTTAAAATTAAAGCAGATCGTTGTACCTACTTTTTTTCCATCAATGCAGATGCTTCATTAAACACTAAAGGATTGGGCCAAGATTACTCACTTGCTCTTAATTTTGAATCAAGCTTTTAAAGTGAATGCTTAATATGGTAAGAAAAATAATAAGTAAGTTGTTGAATCTACTTTTTAAGGGGAGCATGAATGAATAAAAGAATGTTTTTCTTGCCATTAATAACTACGGTATTTTTGTTGTGTGATCCTAGAATAAGGCTTGAATCATCAGTTATTAAAATAGCTGATGGTACTTTTATTAATGCGGATAAAATTGAATACACTAGAAAGTTTTGCAGCAAATTACTGAGTTTTATTTTGGGTGAATTGATGCCAAATAATCAGCGCAAAGGAAAGTATGCCTTATTCGGCAAAAATTATAGCATAGAAGATCTTGCTCGTATTGAAATAGAAATAAATAATGGCCCGAATAATGAAAAATCCTTGCAAACACGCGTTGCCCTTGAAGAAATCTTAACGCGAGCAAAAGCTGATTTTATTGTGCAATCTACTGAGTTTATAGAAAGTGGCCGAGGTGCAAAAAATATCATGACGGTTTTAATTCAGGAATATTGCCAAAAAAGTAATAGACAAGATAGCTTTCTTTTAGAGTGGGCAAAGACTAAAGAAGGTCAAGAATCAACAATGTTTGAACGCCAAATAAAAAGCTTTAACGATTATTATCATTTTCTTTCTGATTTGGTAAATTTTCTTCGTGTGCTTTCTCATAGTTGCCCTAAGGCAGAAACGCAATTTAAAGATCGTGTTGCAAAATGGGCAGCGGTAAAAGAAATATTGCCTGTCGTGCTGAAGAAAGCGCATGTTAAGGGAGATCTTATTAATGAAATTGAATTCCTTAAATATCTTAAGGAGCGATATCTCGATTCTCTTACGTTGAGTGAGATTGCGCCACAAATTATTGCACCCTTATTAACAGAATATATAAAACATACACATACTTATGTCTGAAACTGAAATTATTTACGGCATCATCGATCGAATTATTTTTCATAACCAGGAAAATGGTTTTGCCATTTTCCTGGTTAAAACCAATGCAACTACCACCATTACGGTAAAAGGAAGTGTTGCATCTATTACAGCAGGAGAGCAAGTATCTCTGCGAGGTGTATGGATTATGCATCAAAAATTTGGAAAACAATTTGATGCCCATTCATGTGAAAAACAGGCTCCTACTTCTATCGTCGGTCTTAAAAAATATTTAGGATCAGGTCTTATTAAAGGTATTGGTCCTGCATATGCCGATAAACTGGTTGCGGCTTTTGGCGAAAAAGTTTTAGAAATAATTGATAAAACTCCTGAACGTTTGAGTGCAGTACCAGGTATCGGAGCGAAGCGCATTGAAAAAATTATCCATGCATGGAAAGATCAAAAAGAAATTTCCAACATTATGGTATTCTTGCAAAATAAGGGCATTTCAACAACGTATGCAGTGAAAATTTATAAGCAATATAAAGCGGAAGCAATCGCCGTTATTGAAGAAAATCCCTACCGTCTTGCGCAAGATATCTGGGGTATTGGATTTAAAACAGCGGATCAGATTGCGCAAAAAAGCGGTATTGCCCCTGATTGTAAACGACGTATTACTGCAGCAATTTTACACATAATTCAAACAACAGCTTCTGATGGAAACCTTTACATTAAGCTTGAAGAGCTCAAACAAAAAACAGCAACACTACTTGAATTAGAATTAGAGGTAATTCAACTTATCATTAAACATGCATTACATGATTTATACAATGCAGAAAAAATAAAATTACTTACATATGAAGATGTTCATTATATTACGTTGCCATCTTTTTATTTTTCTGAAAAAGGTATTGCACACAAAGTTGATATATTTTTGAAGCATCCTTCTCATCATACATTTAATTCTTCTGAGATTAATGTTCTTTTAGAAGAAAGTTCTTCCGTTAATCCGTTAATTCTCAACGAGAACCAACGCTTGGGTGTTCTTGCTTGTTTACAGCATAAAGTAACCATTATTACTGGTGGGCCTGGCACAGGAAAAACAACACTGATCGAAAAGTTACTCACTATTTTGGATACACACCGCGTGAAATATCATCTTGCAGCTCCCACAGGGCGTGCTGCAAAACGTATCACTGAAGGGACTGGCCGTCCGGCATCAACGCTTCATAGGTTGCTTGATTTTGATGTCAGCATTATGGGGTTTCGCCACAATGAAAGTAATGCATTAGCTGCTGACTTTGTGATTGTTGATGAAGCTTCAATGATTGATGTGTTTCTTGCGCATGCCCTGCTTAAAGCATTGCCTTATTCTGCACATCTCGTGCTCATTGGTGATATCGATCAATTGCCTTCAGTTGGTGCAGGAAATTTTTTAAATGACATGATTGCAAGTAAAAAAGTTGTAACTACAAAATTGCAGCATATTTTTAGACAAGCAGAAAACAGTTTAATTACTATCAATGCTCATAAAATTAATAAGGGTGAATTTCCGGTATCAATCCATGAAAATTCTAAGAATGATTTTATTTTTATTAAAGAAGATAATCCTGAAAATATCCCAACACATCTGGCAACTATTTATTCTAAAGCATTGCGTCATTATGGTATTCACAAAGATGATACTATTGTGTTAACACCGATGCATCGAGGTGTAGCAGGAACGCAAAAATTAAATCATGATTTACAAAAGATGCTCAATAGTGATTATAATGGTCCGATAATGATGTATGCAGGAACACAATATCAAGCTGGTGATCGTGTTATGCAATTGCGTAATAATTATGATAAGAATGTTTTTAATGGTGATATTGGCGTTATAGAAGATATTGATACAGAAGATAAAATCATGCGCGTTCGTTTTCTTGATCATATAGTAGAATATGAAAGTGCTGATCTTAACGAATTAGTTCATGCTTATGCTATTTCTATTCACAAAAGCCAAGGTTCAGAGTTTTCTGCCGTGATTATTCCTCTTTTTATGCAGCATTTTATGATGTTGCAACGTAACTTGATCTATACAGCAGTAACGCGTGCAAAAAAATTATGCATTATCATTGGAGAGTCGCGTGCGGTTGCAATGGCGGTGAAAAATAATAAAAGCGTTGAGCGTATTACTTTTTTACAAGAATTTTTAACTACCGATTTGGCTTGTAGATAAAATGAGAAAGTATTTATTTTTATTGTATGCAATACACGTGTTCTACGTTTTATCAATACATGAAAAATATCACATGCAGCGTACAGTTATTCTTGACCCAGCAGGTGATGCAAAGCGTACGGGACGTCGTATTGGTGATAATTTTGAACGAGGATTGACTCTGCAATGCGCAGAAAAAATAAAAGAGTATATTGAGCAACACGCGCCATATATTATCGTGGTTATTACTCGCATGCCCGGTGATACTGTATATGATTTACAAAATGCCTCTCTTGCTAATCGCCTTCACGCAGATCTTTTAGTGAATCTTAACTTTTATCAGTGTAATGAAACCAAACCAACTCTTTTTTTATATCAATTTTCTTATGGCAATGACTTTGCTGTCAATTATCAATATGAATTAGGGCTGCGCAGTTATGATGAGGCATATACAATTAATAAACATATAACTGATGAATATGTGCAAAATATTAAACAATTTTTGTTGCAAACGCGCTATCAACCTTTTTTTGGCGTGGCTGGAGCATACCATCTTCCTATCAAGCCTTTGATTGGTATTGTTGCACCGAGCATAGCAATTGAAGCAGGGCTTAAAAATAAAGAATCATGGGTGCAATATGTGGAGCCACTTGCATTAGGTATCATTGAGGTATTGAAATGAATGTAATGATACATCGGCAGTATCTTATTATTTCTGGCATAGCTTTGTGCACTGGATTCCTTTTCTTTGCTGTGTATAATCAATGGGTTATTTTTTCTACTCCCTGGAATCGATATACGATGGCGATATCATCTGAAATGATACAAAAAAAGCAGGTCGTATATTATTATTTCGATGGCGATAAATGGAAAACAGAAAAACAGGAAATTTTGTGGCATCAGCATGCTGAAAAAGACATTTTCCAGGTGGTAAATGCATGGCTTACTTTAGTAGAAGATGAACATCTCATAGCTAAAAAAACGAGTGTGCATCCAATTCTTATTTCATCAGCACACACAGCTTACATATCTTTTGATCATAATATTTTAGGCAAAGAGGAAACTATTTTCAAAAAATGGATGCTTATAGAAGGCTTACTTAAAACGATTGCATCTAACGATATTGATGTAACATATGTACAGTTTTTAATACAACATCAATTGTTGCAAGATGCTCATCTAGATTTTTCTATGCCTTGGCAAATTCATGGATTTCTCTAGTATTTACCCTAAGAAAAATCTTCTCTATACTTATTATTATCAATAAAAAAGGGAATTTGCTTGTGTGTCAAAAGCAATTTGTATTCTATAAAAATCTGTTTTCATTAAAAAGAAGATCATTTTTTTTAACTATTATCACGATGTGCGCCATTGTAATAGCTCGTGAAAGTGATGATGACGTGAAGCAAGTAAAAGTGGGTAATTTTGCAGTATCCGGTACAACGCAGCCAGGAACAGCATCAGGATTCGGCCAAAATATTATCGATAAATATAGTAGTCTCGGTATTTTTTATCCCTTGATAACATTAGGTAAAGATCAAAATTTTACTCAGATTATTTCAGAGGTTATCTATGGAATACGGGATGATCTTTCAATCCTTTTATCTTTTCCCACAGCGGTGAAGTTTAAATATGATGGATATCGTTCATCAGGATCATTAGATATTATAGTTCAAATGGAATATGCTCCATATGAACAACACATGCCTACCTACAGTAATCAATTTTCACTAGTAGGATCCGTAATTTTGCCTACTGGCAATGAATGCAAGATTCCTGCTACGGGGCACGGTTCTCCGAGTTTCCTTTTAGGGTTTGTGGCAGTTCATTTATCAACAGAATGGTATTGCCTATACCTCAAATGGAGGACTTTTGACTACCAAAAATAGTGTTGGTATAAAACCAGGAAATCAGTTTATATATCAAGCAGGTTTTGGTAAGAATATTGCGTATGCTCCCGATCAGTGGACGCTTATGTGGATGATAGAGCTGAATGGTACCTATCAAAAAAAAGCGAAAATAGATGGCATTATAGTTAATAATTCGCAAGTACATTCAATTACCGTGGGACCATCACTATGGTTTTCAACTAATCGTTTTATTTTAGAGGTTGGAGTAGTGCCATTTGCATACCAAAATCTTTCTTGCAACCAACTCAGAAGTTCTTGCGTTATATCCATTTATACTGGTTATAGATTTAACTAAAGTTTTTAAATCTCTTTTTTCTGTAATTTAATACCTTGCTTGCATTATATCAAAACAATCACATTATATGATATTGCTGTATATGTGCAGTTTTTGATGTAACATCAAGCATTCTAAGATATTCATTTATATAGATTTTTCTATGCCATGGCCAATGAGGTGGCTGTATGAAGAATTAATATTATTGGATGACGCAGAAAATCTTATCTATACTGTGCTTTATACGTAAAGAAAGGAAGGGGTATTTTTATGAAGACCAGTATGTTTTTCATCAAAAGAATATTATTCTTAAGTGTTTTTGCTATGAGCTTTGCACGTGCGCGTGAAAATGAAACAATAGAACAAGTTAAGATTGGCAATTTAGCAGTAGATGGTACAATGCAACCAGTACCATTTATAGGATTCGGCGAAAATATTATCAGTAAGCATGAGACTTTAGGGTCTGTATTTCCGAGTTGGTTATCTGGAAAAAATCAAACATTTGTTGATATTGTTTCTGATGTTTTATATGGAATTCGAGATGATCTTTCGATTATTCTTGGCTTTCCTACTGCTGTAAGTTATAGGCAAGAAGACAATCATTCATCAGGATTTTCTGACCTTCTAATTCAATTTGAGTATGCTTTTTATGAAACTCAAACAAAAGCCTCAACAAATGAATTAACTGTTGTGGCTTCAGTTTTTTTACCTACAGGCAATGAATGTAAAACGCCGCCAATAGGATCAGGATCACCAACCTTTTTTTTAGGTGTTACGGCTTCGCATTTGGATACTGAGTGGTATTGTTATACATCATATGGAGTATTCCTAAGAACTCAGCGTGATGATAATATAAAAATTGGTAATAGATTTGTATATGAAGGGGGTTTTGGAAAAAATATTGCTTATTCATCGGATAAATGGATGTTAATGTGGATGGTTGAAATTGCCGGTATCTATAATCAAAAGTCGAAGATCAATGGAGTTGTTGATAAGGACTCTGGATCTAACCAAATACTTATTGGGCCTTCTTTGTGGTTCTCCACGCAACGATGGATTATACAGGGAGGTATAGCGCCTATTGTGTCGCAACATTCTTTTGAACCCAAAGATTCTTTTTTTGCTGCGTTCTCCGTTAGTTATAGATTCACTTAAGAAATCTTTATCTTGTTCTATGGTGGGATTGATCAGCCCAGTTAACGTAAATTTTGTCATGGATGTTGAGTTCTGATGTAGATACGGGCTTTGTTTCTACTCAGGTTGATCTACCTCATATATTTGGAAAATGTTGTGTTGAGGAAGATGTTTTCCGAGAACAAAGATGTTGAGTGTTTTTGTATTACTGGCTTTTTGCAGATAAATATAAATTTTTTTTTCTTACTTGACTATAGTAAATCCACAAATATATTCTAGGAATATATTTTTTAAAAAAAAGGAGTGTCATGATAAGATCACTTGCAAAATTACCAGATCCGCAAAAAGGGCTTATGTATATAGTTGTAGGTATTGTTGCATTATTATATGCTCTTGGTTTTTTCACTAAAGGAATAACCATAATTATAGTTGTATGTGCCTTGTATGCAATAGTTAAAGGTATCGTGAAAATTGGTCTCTATGATAAAATCGTACATGCAATGAATAAAAGATAGATTTTTGTTACATGATAGTAAAAAAATCCTGTTTTCGCAGGATTTTTTTACTATCATGTAATATATTGATTATTCTTTGATATGACCAATTGAACCTTGCTGATGCGATGTATTCGGATTATTTTTATCATCTTTATCAGCGCGTTTAGTTTCATGATAATAATGACCATATTCATCAACGCGGTAAATTGGAACAGCAAATTCAATTCCATTTTCTTTGAAAGCTTTTGAAATCAGTAACCGTACATCGCTTGTTAATTCCCACATTTCAAGTGTATAGGCAGAACTGACAAAGCATCGCACCATAAATTCATATCCATACTCACTGAAATTCATTAACCGTACGATAGTACGTGGGTTTTTTAATACATTAGGATGGTCTTCAACCGCTGCATGAAGAATTGCTTTAACTTTGATAGGATCTTCTTTGTAATATACAGATAATGTAATGTCGTGCAGTGCGATAAAATTACGCACATAGTTCCAATTTTCAATTGATTTGCTGACTACATAGGAGTTAGGCACAATAATCGTTGTGCTATTTTTTCTGCGTAATATTACGGATCGCGGGGTAATTTTACGAACAACTCCCAGGGTTTCATTATCTATTTTTACGTAATCTCCAATTTTAATAGGTCGTTGTACTAAGATGATAAAATAAGAAATAAAGTCACTGATAGGATCTTTCAAGTACAAACCAATACTCAATGCTAATGCAATAAACATACTACCAATTAAAGAACCAAGACCTACACTATTAAAAGCAAAGAATGTAGCAATAATAATAACAATGTATTGAATAATACTCGTGACAGTATGCTGTACGCCTGGTTCGACTAATAATAAATCAAAGATACGTGCTAATACATATTGTTTTAATAAATAACCAACAGCAAAACCACCAAGAACAAAAGCAATGATTTTCAGTAATGATAGAGTGGTGATAGGGTGCGTGGTTTCTTGAAGTAATAATGGAAGATTGAGCCATTGTTTTAAATCGGTAATGGCAACATCAAATCCCCATAATTTTGCGGCAACGATAAACCCAATAAATCCAAGGATGACAAATGATGCAATAATTACTAAGCCAAAACATGTTTTTGCATAAGAAAAGCGTTCTTTAACAATACCATCATCTTGAGTAAAAAAGAGCATAGAAGTAGCTGTTTTTACTACATCATGCAAGAGCGATAATACTTTAATAAGAATGAGCATATAAAAAGATCCGGAAAGCAAATAGAGAACAAGCCGGCCAAATCCTACATATGGATTGCTCATAATGATAATTGCTACCACGAAAAATAAGATTAGATAAAAATAACGATCAACGTGTGCGTATATCCATCTCCAAAACTCGGAAGTAGTGGGAATAATCCCCATGATTTGTTCTTTGGTTATAAGTAAAATAAGTGAAATTTGCAGTACAATAAAATTAATAGCAAGCAGAATGTTCGATAATTCTGAGTGTAGATAAATAGGCGAAAGCATAAATGCTTGGCGAAAGAAAAATATGACGATAGTAACGTATATGAGTATGGAAACTACTAGTTCAAATCTACGCTGAAATTCCTCAGAAAGTAATACGTGATTATATTGGTTATTCATATATAAAAGTAATCGCATAAATCGATGAGAGAGATAGAGTAAATAGGGAACGGAAAATAGGTAAAATAAGATTGAAAAATATGTATCAGGAACCATGATGCATAAAAGCCACAATGTTAGCCAGATAAAAATAGTACGGCTAAACAAAAAAACAAAAGTGATCATAGTACCAAAGACAAATCCTACTACACTCACCAAAAGACCACGAGTACTGCACTGTATAAGGAAAAAATGGATAATCTCAGCGCGATATTTTTTTATGAAAAAGAAAGCGATTATACATCCAAAAATCGTGAAAAGCAGAAACAAAATGGTAAGCGGATGTGAAAATCCTTCTGATAGATGAAGTATAAAAATTTTGCTATTAAATTTGGCTAAATAAATACGAATATCATTGAAGAATGCTTTAGTATCAGAAACAATGTTTCTAACGCCTTCAAGTGTAATTGCGTAAGCGGGTCGGTACCATATAGTGCTTGCTTGCAATTCATTGCTAATAAAATCTATGAGGCGAACGGTACTGTGAATTTCTGCAATGATACCAGAATATGTTCCCGCAATTTTGCCCAAAATATCAATTTCTTTTTTAAGAGCTCGATCTGCGCGCAAAAGATAACTAGTGAATATACTGTATTCTTTACTTTTGTTTTTGAAAACGAGATCAATGTGTTTTTCAGCATCTTCATGGAATATATTTACCCGATCAAGAATTTTTTTTACATGATTGAGTGTAGTAGCAATGCCATTTATTTTTGTTTGATATAATTTAATATTTTCTTCTGCATCTTTCTTTTTAATTTCATATTCACTTCGTTCTCTGGTGATTTCTTCTTCGGTTAAAAATCCTCGTGTTGATATTTTATGATATGTTTTTTTTGCTTCGGTTTTTATCTTTTTATAGTTAAATTTCTCTTCTTCAAGTGCAATATGAGCATCCAGCAAATCTTTCTCTTTGTTATATACAATCATTTCTCTATTGAGAGCTCCAATATGCACTAACCCAACATATGAATCAGATGTTTGTTTTGGTTTTTTTGTCCATTCATCAATTTCGCTGCCTAAAGGAATAGAAAGTCCTTTACTTAAAGTAGTAAGTTCCTGTTCTTTCTTTTTTTGGGTAGCAACGGTTTGTTCTCGGCTGTGACGAAGGGAATCTTTATGATAAAAATAAGCTTTGTGTTCTTTTGATAAATCTTCTTCAGCAAGCGTCACGTCTGCTTCGCTGACATGAATTGCTGGTTTAACAATCCGCAATTGTTTTTTAAAAAGGTCGAGATGAGCCTTTGCTATGAATAATTGCGATTCAACTGATTTCATTTGATACGTGATTTCTTTCAAACGTAAGTCAGCAAGGCGTTTTTTGTATTTATACAACAAATCTTCTATTTTAATGATTTCTTTTTCTTGTTCAGATTCATTGCCTAAAAGATTGTTTGCGGCTAAGACGTCCGCATAAGCCTTAATATCCTGTTGGCGTTTATCGAATTCTTCTTGTAAATTGACAACAATACGTCTTCTGCTTTCTTTTTCAACACGAAGACTTTTCTCTTGATCAGTTTGTTGTATGACTCGTTGTTCATAATCCAGAATATGATCATTTAGCGATTGTAGATCATCAAATGAATAATATAATCGTTCGTTGAGTTTATTTTTTTTTCTGAATGCTTCAAAATGAGGATCATCAAGAAATGTTTGCAATTGTGAAACGATATCTGTCACCAATGTGAGGATGTCATCATAGGTATGTTGCGTATCTTTGAGAACTTGCTCAGATTCTTTAAGTATTAACTGTTCTTTAATTAAAAAATCATCGTCAGGATTTTTTTGTAGTTCGTTTTCTACTCTAGTGTTGAATGTCTTAATTTCATCTATTTGTTTGGTAATCTTTTCCGAAAATATTCTGTGAGATGCGGTAAGCTCAGTTTGTTCTTTGCTGAATTCATCTAATGTTTTTTGTTTTTCTTCAATAACTCCGATAAAAAATTTTTGATTGGTATCGGTTTTTACCAATTGCTTAAGAAAATCACCCGAATAAAGAGAAGTGCTTATTATTAAAAGGAGAGGGAAAAAGAAGCTTTGTATTTTATTCATAACGCCCTATTTTGTGCTAAAAAATGAACTGTCTTAAATTGATTAACATATGGGTGCTGCCAAACGCAACACCATAACCATCTATCCAATTCTTTCTCATCTGATGCAGAGATAGCCATTCCATCACATTGTTGTATATCTAAAGCGCTGAGTAGGACGATGCTTGTTGAGCGCATCTGACTAATCTCTGGAGTGCTGCCCATACTGGTAAGTAATTTTAACAAGAAAAATTTTTTTGATTGAATGGTCATATTCGTATGTTCAGTTGAATATAAAAATGCAAGAAGATCAAATACTTCTTGACAGCAGTTTCCTATCTGAGTGAAATAATAAATCAATTCAAGGACATGATGGAAAAAAAGCATATCAGTTTGTGCCAATGAAAGAGGTATATAGATGAGCGTGTTATCGCTGATAAAATGCATTATTCCTTGTTTTTTTATATTATACGTGATTAATGCTCCGATAGATAAAGAATGAGCTGAACTGACACATTCAATTTTACCCTGAATTTTATCTAAAACTATTATTTTGTTTGGAGATAGCTCATTTTTTCTTAAAATAATCCCAACAGAATCCAAAAACATGTATGCGTTCCTTATAGTATGCATCATAATATTTTATCGAGTATTACATTTTATGCCACAAGAGGCTCAATAAAAAATTTTTAAAACACAGCCACAATTTCTATTTTAACTCCATTCTTAGATACTCTTCGTATGGCGATCCCAATTGAAGATGTATCGTAAATTGGAAATAAGTTGGGAACTCCATATTAAGAGTTTTTAGCTGGTATTTATTGAGTTAGTATCGTGATTTTTGCG
>JACZCT010379836.1_pt1 | contig 17715 bp, 18 predicted proteins | sample 8641871 | NCBI WGS metagenome assembly JACZCT01 (sample SAMN15324604, study PRJNA640507) | soil metagenome | isolation source: monocropping sugarcane control | place: China: Luxin town, Laibin City, Guangxi Province | collected 2019-07-25 | depth 10cm m | reverse complement strand
TAGGTATTACAAAACCTTTTCCTGAGCAGGTGCCGCATGCTTGCGCATACATGAAAAAGCCTTGTTTGTGATGTATCTCACCAGATCCATGACAAGGTGCGCAGCTTTGAGCGCTTGTCCCTGCACGAGCACCAGAACCGTTGCATGTATCACACACAAAGTAATGGTGGTATGAAATTTCTTTCTTTGTGCCAAGAAATGCGTCTTTAAGCGTTATTTCTATTTCTTTAGTTAATGAAAGACCAGCCTGAGGCTGAGGTCCTTTTTTACGACCTCTTTTAGCACCACCGCCAAACATAGAACCGAAAATATCTCCAAAGTTTTCAAAGATATCTTCCATGTTCATGTTGCCGTGGTGTCCAAAGCCGTGGCCTCCGCCCATGCCACCATTCATGCCTGCATGACCAAATTGATCGTATTGAGCGCGTTTTTCATTATCGCCCAAAACTTCATACGCTTCAGTTGCTTCTTTGAATTTGTCTTCAGCTGTTGCATTGCCAGGATTGCGATCAGGATGATATTTCATTGCAAGTTTGCGATAAGCAACTTTAATGTCATCAGTCGATGCTGATTTATCAACGCCAAGTACTTTATAGTAATCTGTTTTGTTCATAAAAATCTCCTAAACCCCAATTGCAATCAGTCTATTCACCTTTTTCGTTCATAGCCTCTTGTTCAAGATCTTCTAGAGTTGGACGTTTTTTAGGTTTCGGTGAACGTAAACCGCCTAATTTAGGGGTACGTTGGTGTTTTCTTTCTTCAAGCTCATCATAAGCTGCTTGGATTTCTTTAAATTTTGTCTCTGCTTCAGCATTATCAGGGTTGCGATCAGGATGGTATTTCATTGCTAATGCGCGGTAAGCAGTCTTAATCTCATCCCATGAAGCCAAAGAATCAAGTCCAAGAACTCTATAATGTTTCATAATAATCCGTATAGTTAAACCATTTTTGTAGCTAAATTGACATTTTCCTTGTAATTATACCACAAAAAAGTTTCTATGCTAAGGGGGGAGGAGAACTATTTTTAAGGTTATAGGTCTTTGGCTATGGTATCATTGACCGCCAAAATAAGCTTTTCATTTTGGGCGCATTGTTTGAAGGGGTGAGGTAAGCAATTGTTTTCTAGACAAAAATGGCCGCCTTTTAAGATTGGTTCAACTGTTTCTGGTATGGTCAGAACCAGATAAAATACGCTTGTGGTGCCGAGCTTTTCTTCTTCATCAAAATCAAGAATGAGTGTTTGTGTTTTTGAGTTCCATTGGCCATCGCAGATGAGGCTTTGTTCAATTGCTAAAAATTCTTTGCCAATATTTTTTCGATATAATGAGGCAATCAAATGATCGAGGTTTCCCCCATGCCAACGGAGATTAATTTTATCCACAAAAATAGGATCTTTAGATCTTCTTTTAAAGGTGATGCTTCCAATAATAATCCATTTTCCTCCAAAATCAGCGCATTTATTATCATTGCATCCTAATTGTTGCCATTTTGATTTGAGGATAATATCAAAATTATCTACTGCATAGGACATCATGCATGAAAAGTTTATGATAGCAGATAATAAAATAAAGAAGATGCGTTTCATCATTTCTCCATGCTATGTATATTTCTTTCTACCCTATCACATCAACTATCAAATGGTGAAGTTTTTATTGTAAGTGCATCAATATAGAGCTCTTCTGATAGAAATTACATAGACCATTCGAAATGGATTATCGGGTAAATAAGTTGGTACTGGAGGAAATGAGTGACTTGCTTCACGGAATACAAAAACAACAAAATTATCTAACAGTTTGTTTCCGCATGATTTTTTAACAATGAGCTGCTCCAGGATTCCATCTCGATTTAACTGGAAAAAAAGATGTATATCGGTATCAGTCGATAAGGGCGGTTGCTTATCTCTATGTATATTAAAAGAATTTTGTAGGCACCAGCTTAATTTTTGCAAATAGCGTTCATACTTCATTTGTTCGTCGGAAGGAATGCCTTGTTTCATACCGAGCATTGATATGCCATAAGAGCCTGATTCTTCTTTTCGTTGGTTTAAAAAACCTTGCGTGAGTTGTGCGAGCGTTAATGGTGGTTTCTGCTTATTTTCTCGAGTTGGATAATTTATGAAAGGATTTGTTTGGTTGTTTTGTTTTGTCGGCGATTTCTTTGGTAAGACTTTTGGGGTGGAGGTTTTTGGCGCGGTTGCTATTGTCGTTTGTATGGGTTCTATTTTTGGGTGGAGTGGCATTTCTATTTTGGGCGAATCTTGTGGTGTGGTAGTTATGTTTTCTTCTTGAGTCAGTTCATCTGAGTTTTCTTGGTTTTCTGTTTGTTCGATAGATAAAGAAACGTCTTCCTTCTTCGTTAAGGCCTGAGCAGACACATCTTCAGGCGCATCGTCTACTATATCTTCAAAAAAAACGGGAGCGCCAAAATTACCCGCGCGGGCTTTAGTTTCTACCCAAGATGTGTTCTTTTGTTGTTCATTTACCAGGGTATCAAGGTTATTGGCATCTGCTTTTGAGAAAAAATCGTTGCGTGTTTTTTGCAAGAATATATAGAAAACAGTGCTTGCATGAAATAAAAGCGAGAGGATAAGGGCTATAATGGTGATGTTTCTGCCTGTGCGAAGAAGATGCATATTTTCCCTTTTTTATTATTATTTTAAGAGAATATTGGGGAAAAAGGAAATAAGATTTTTTGTGATTTGAGGATTAAGAGAAGATAAATCCCCAACTTGGGTTGGGGACCCGCACAAAAATTTTATTTTTGTGAAAATCTAGTAAGGGCCCTTGCCCGGCCCTTACAATCCAGGCACAAACGTTCCCTTTGATTCCTGATAAAAAATAAACTTGGGCTCTCACCAGCTATAACCCCATTCTCTATGACATTTCGAATGGGGACCCCATTTAGCTGTCTCAAACCCTTCATACAATATTTTTTAGTGGTAAGAAGTCTCTATTTTATCCGGCTTTGTCCATTACTATTCGCTACTCATCCACGCCCCTACTTTCACGGCTAAGAATGCATGCTCAGTAAGCAGTACTTCACATCAGATTATAAGCGTTGCTTATTTTAAAAATGTGGCGCTGTTTTTTTCTTGCAAGGAGAGTAGGGTGAAGCTCGTCTTGCCGGCGATAGAGGTAATACTAAAGGTGGGGATTAAAAAAAAGATTAAGAATTAATGCCTAATGTTGTTGGATTGATTTTTTTTTATTGGAGACTACAATTAGGTCAAAATAAAAAAATTGAGGTTTACAGTAGCGATAATTTAACAAGAAGCAGATGCTAAAGTTACATCTATTGCTGATGTTATAACTGGCCCTGCTTGATGTGCAGTGAGGATCTTACATGTGGATTTGGTTGCGAGTTTATGTATCTATAGCGCTTGTTATGATCATGGTATATATTATCAAATTTCACCTGTCAGGATACAGACATGATGACTAATAACGAAATTATACAGATTATAATAGGAATGATTTTATGGCAATTCACCTGGGAACTGTTTTTTGGGCAATATTTCTACACTAAATCTGAAAAAAAAATTATATCAGAGGGGCGTGCAGAGGGTGGTTTTACATCGTCTACTTTGATGTCAACTTTTTTTACAATTGCTGTGTATGCAATCGTTTTTTTTAAAATAGTGAAATATATTTATTAATATGGAAAAATTAAGCTTAACCTCTTTTTTCAATCCAAACTTTGTTTTGCTTCTTAACCAACATCCACTCTCGATGCACAACGTGTTTTCCGCCTCGTTCATGAAATAAAAAACGAATAATTTCATCTAAAAATGCTTGTGTTACAGGGAATTGGACGTTGTTGCGAATTAACCACAACATAATAACTCGATGATGCAAAGAAGAATGAGCTGCTGCAAATTTTTTTACATCAAAAGCTTCATCATTATCTTTTTTTATAATTAAAGTATTCAGCGTTGATGTGGCAATATCATTCAATAACGCATCATCTTCTTTGAGGCGATTAATGGTTGCTAAGAAATTATTGTTCCAACGTTCATCGCATTGTGCCAATGCTGGAATTACCTGTTTGCGTATACGATTACGTAAATAATTATCCGATTCATTACTTTGATCAATTGCATATGCAATATTGTGCTCCGTGAGCCATTGGAGTATTTCTAATTTATTTATTTCTAATAACGGTCGAATATATAGATCTTGGCGAGGATACATGCTGGTCAATCCCGCTAAACTGGTGCCGCGAATTAAGCGAATAAAAAATGTTTCTTGTTGATCTTGCGCGTGATGACCAAGTGCAATATTATCGCCATTATGCTCACGCAATACTTGTTCCAGAAAATGTCGCCGCATGTTGCGTGCATATTCTTCTTTTGAGCCACGATATTTTTTTTGGGTAGATAAAGATGATAATTTTGTCGAAACAAAAGGAATGTCTAGTTTTTGTGCTAATGTGCGGCACAATTCTTCTTCTGCATTGGCCTCAGGACGCCATTCATGATTAAGATGAGCGGCAATAAGAGTTAAGTTATATTTTTCTTGCAATGATTTTAGTGCATGCAACAAAAATACTGAATCGGGCCCTCCAGAAAGTCCGATGATTATTGTGCTATGCTGTTCGATGAGAAAATGTCTGGTGATGTAATTTTCGATTTTTTCTAAAAAAAGCATTATTTGTTATCAGCTATAATAAATTTTTTTTACGGCAGCTGAAAATACTAGAAAAGTTACGAGTGCTGCACCAAATACTGTACCCATACCTATTCCTATGACCATTCCGCCTATAGCACAATGGAATTTGGCCTCTGAGTCAGAGTTATATCCTGCTTCATCAACTTCTGAATGTTTACGATGGTTAAAGCAACTTATTTTATAAGAAGTATGCGTATTCTTTTCTTTTATGGTGACATATAAAGGAAGTTTCAACGGGTAATCTTTATTATATTTCAGTTGGGTAATTGATAAACTCTCTTTTACTTGAGCGGCTACATCCGGAAGTTGTTGTTTGGTGATTTTAAGACGTTGTAAAATTTTCCCATCCAAAGATATAACTCCGCGGTTATGTTTTTCATGATAGGTAAGGGTTAGAGGATTGCCTGTAAAACCATATTTTATGATATTAGGCTGGCTTAATTGTTTGACCTTTACATCACTGTACGATATTTCACAAGTCAATGCTTGTTGTATAACTTTATTTTCGCCACAGACTATTTTCAAATTCAATAACAATAAACTCAGCACTATAAATTTTTTGTTCATTATGTATTCTATTTTTTGATTTTAATAAAAGCGCCGCCTTTAAAAATTTAAAAGCGGCGCTTTTATTTACACATCTAAATTTTTGGCAAACTTACCGAAATCTTCAATATACTCTTTTCTACCTTTAACATCTTCGCCCATCAAGGTGGAGAACCAGCGATCAGCTTCAAGCGAATCTTCAATAGTAACCTTCAATAATGATCTTGTTTTATTATCCATTGCTGTTTCCCACAGCTGCTCAGGATTCATTTCACCAAGACCTTTATAACGCTGAATATTCATGAATGGCTTGCTGATTGCTTTGATAGCTTCAAGAAAATCAGTAGCGCCGATTCCAGAGATTGAACGTTCTTTGCCTGTAATTGCAAGAATCCATCCATTATCTTGTACCGTTGCAAGTTTAGCGAGTAATTGTATTGTTTTTTTCACTTCTAATGAATGGAAGAAATTAATCGGAATATCCCAGTGTTTACTCATCATCTTAAATGAAATACGAGCATAAGTAGGATGATTATCAGTTTCATCAAAATCATTATCAATTTGTTGAGAAGGATCGATCAATTCCGTTTCTTCTAATTTTACCGTATAGCCGGTGAAGAAATTTTTAAGATTTTCAACTAATAGGGGTAAACCGTCTTCTTTTTCCCATGGATGTTTATGCAATGCTGCAATAAGAGCATTACATTGATCAGAGGAAATTTTAAAATCAATGCTGATATTGTTTAACTTGCTATCATATTCCTGAATATCAATGAGTAAGTGTGCTAATGTAGGAGAATCAATTTCTTTGTTGGCTACAGTTAAAACAGTATGTTCTTTTGCCCAATCAAACAAGAAATCTATAAACGCGGCATCATCTTTAAGATATTGTTCTCTTTTACCAATTTTAGCTTTATACAATGGCGGTTGAGCAATATAGAGATATCCATTATCGATAAGTGGGCGCATATATCTAAAGAAGAATGTTAAAAGTAATGTTCTAATATGCGAGCCATCAACATCAGCATCGGTCATTAAAATGATTTTATGATAACGTGCTTTATTAAAATCAAAATCGTTACCGATACCGCTGCCAATAGCAGAAACTAATGCTTTAATTTCATCATTGGATAGGATTTTATCGAGTCGTGCTTTTTCAACATTTAAAATTTTACCTTTAAGTGGCAAAATCGCCTGATTGCTGCGATCACGTCCTTGTTTAGCAGAACCGCCTGCTGAATCGCCCTCAACGATGAATATTTCAGTAAGCGCCGGGTCTTCAAGCGTGCAATCGGCCAATTTTCCTGGTAAAATCATGCCTTCAAGAACTGTTTTTCTACGCGTCAGATCGCGAGCTTTACGAGCAGCTTCACGAGCACTACGAGCAATATCAGCTTTAATGACAACTTTTTTAGCAATAGCCGGATTTTCTTCAAAGAAAATATCAAGGTATGAAAATAACCATGACTCAACAATACCTTTTACTTCACTGTTGCCTAATTTTGTTTTGGTTTGACCTTCAAATTGTGGTTCTGGTACTTTAATACTTAAAACACACACAAGACCTTCACGCACGTCTTCACTTGAAAACGTATCGTTGCCTTTGAGTACACCAAATTCTTGTGCTTTTTTATTACACACTTTGGTGAGTGCGCCTTTAAGGCCAGAAACATGCGTTCCGCCTTCTATGGTATTAATATTATTAACGAAAGAAAAGAGTTGTTCGCCATATCCATCGTTGTATTGCATAGCAACTTCAAGTACATATTTGTCATCTGTTTTTTCAACATAGATGACTTCGGGAAATATAGGTGATTTCTTTTCATTAATATGTTCAACAAAAGAAACAATACCACCAGCAAAATGAAATTCATGATGTTTATTGCTGCGTTCATCGGTAATACTGATGCGGACATTTTTATTTAAAAAAGAGAGTTCACGTAAGCGCGATGATAATGTTTCAAAGCTTAAAGCGGTAGTTTCTGCAAAAATTTCCGCATCAGGCTTAAATCGAACGAGTGTTCCACGTTTTTCAGTTTTTCCAATAATTTCCAAGGCTTTGAGTGGCTTGCCACGCTGAAATTCTTGGTAATAGATATTGCCTTTTTGAAACACAGTGACATGTGTCCATTCAGAAAGAGCGTTAACTACTGAAATACCCACACCATGCAAACCGCCAGAAAATTGATACGTGTCTTTATCGAATTTTCCGCCCGCATGCAATTTGGTGAGTACCACTTCAACAGCAGAGACTTTTTCTGTAGGATGAATGTCTGTTGGAATACCACGACCATTATCTTCTACAGAACATGATCCATCTTCATGCAAGATTACTTTAACGGTATCGCAATAGCCTGCAAGGGCTTCATCAATGGAGTTATCAACAACTTCATATACCAAGTGATGAAGGCCTTGTGGGCCGGTTGAACCGATATACATAGCCGGTCGTTTTCTGACCGCTTCCAGGCCTTCCATTACACGAATGGATTGCGCTGCATATTCTTTTACTTGTTTAGTCATAATTTTATACCGACCCTTTACACAATGGGTAATTTTTAATCCGAATAGCTTATTTATAGTATAATTTAATTATACTTTAAAAGAGAAAAAAAATGAATTATTATAATGGGTTTCTCAAGGGGGAGTTTATGTGAGTTTTTTGGTCTGTAGAGCATGGAGTAATTAAAAAAAATGACTGCAGGTATAATGCTGCAGTCATCACAGTTGATCAATTATTGGAATAATTTTTACTTTGATAATACAGAATAAGTAATGGTTCCGCATGTAAGAAGGGGCGCTAATAAAGTGGCCATTCCCGAGCGTACTCCGTGAAGATGTATATGTTCTATGGCAGAGCGATTAAGACTAATGTTGCTGTTACCAAAGAAATCTTGAGGCATCAATTTTCGATTCACTGGAGGTATGGTTGCTGCCGTGATAAGCCCACCTAATCCTAAGCCAATTATTCCGCTTATGAATGGAGTGGCAATTTTTTCGTTGGTAGATTTATCTGATATGAGTGCAGCCATTATTCCGCCAGTGATTCCACCGATGGCGATAAGTTTTCCATAGCTAAAAGCGGTTTTGAAAAACGACGGTTTTGATGGTTCTGATGATGTTGTGATACTGCTTGATAATGCAACAATAGTTACACAGAGTAATGAATAAAAGTATCTGTTCTTTGTAGCTTTAGCGAAGTAGAATTTGTTCATAGTATGATTCCGTTGTTTTGATAAAAACAATAATAAAACACTGATAATTATATACAAAAAAAATTATTTCTGACAAAGAACTATTTTTTTGAACATGATATAACCTCACATGCAGAGTATATAATATTGCGGATGAGCATATCGTTTTTTGGTTCCATATTCAATGGGAATATATGCATAATAGATTATTCTTTGGCAGCAGCTTCTTGTGCTTTGTGCAAATCGTGAATGCGCTTAAGCCAATGATATCGCATATTAGTGCTCTGATGAATATCAGAAAGCATAGTCGCCGTATCAGATCTGCCACTACTAATTCTTGCTTGAATGCCCATCAAGGAACTTTCAGCAATATTTTTATCGTACAAGGAATAGGTTATATCTGCTTCTAATTCAAATAATGTTTTTATTTCTAGTAAAGCATGATTCACGGTTTCTTCTATTTCTATAGATAAAGGATCTCGGTCTATTTCGATCGATTCATTATTTTTGAAAATCCATGTTCGTTTTTCAAATTCACTTAAATCATGTTTTTTTCTGAGTATTTCCGTAATATGCTGTTTAATCCAATGAAGAGCATTGCTGTGACATAGGATTAGATGACCAATTTCATGACCTATGACAAAAGCAACGGTTTCTCGAGTTGTATTATTGATAAGTTCTTGTGAAAATATGAGTGTAGTGCTTTCAAGTAAATGATCCTTTACCTTTAAAGGTCCTATGGCGCTTGCAAAGCCAAAGTTTTCTTTCATTTCTTTTTCTGATTTATTAAGAATATTAACGCATAAAGGGTTTATACGTGCTTGTTTCAATTTTATTATGATTTCTTGAAGAATATTGGGATCCAATGTTGTATCATGAAGCACAGGTTTATTGGATATAGTGTAGGCATTTTCATATATATATTTTTGATCAGTATCAAGTTGTAATAGTATATTGTTGATTTCTCGCCTATTTAAACCAGCGTCAGTTAAGATCTTTATTTTTAGTGTTTTGATAAAATTTATAATTGCATCAAACGATTCTAATGCACTAATATAATCAATTTCAATCCCTGGTGGTGTGCAAACCATCAGACCAGTTTCTTCTTTTTCAGGTAAATTTTCTTTGCTCAGCTCTATTGCTTTCAGGACTGGCGCAATTTCTTGCTCAATATCTTTTGATTGTTTCAATTTCGTGTGATCCATGGGTATTGGTATGGTTGGTATTATTTGCATAGAAATTGTGAAGGGTTCAGCCAGAGGTTGTTGCAATGCAACTGATTGGGGGCTAGTAATTACAGGGGCTTTGAATAGCATGTTTTTTAAGTTAGCCCATGTATTCCAGCCAGCTGTTTTTAGCTCATTGAATTTTTGTTGCATGCGGGCATAAAAAGAAGGAGATGTTTTGGTGGTTGCAGATACGGATGTTGTTTGTACCATGCGTTTTTGCTGTGGTGATAATTGTTGGTATTGACGTGGGGGCGTTGGCTTTCTAGTGAATAAGCGCATCATACCAAAGGATGAATTGTAAAAGATAGCTAAGACCAAGAGATATGCAGTTTTTGATCTATTTTTCACTAAATTCCTTGATTTTAAACGTATCTATTGTAGATTATATCAGTCATGCTACCATGCAAACAACAAATTGAATATTTTTTAAAATTTATAACGCGATTATCAATATGTTAGAAACTATTTTTGGCGCAGAAAAAGACCATTTTTTTATGCAAGAGGCTCTTGTGCAGGCGCAGTGTGCTGCAGCCATTGACGAAGTGCCTATTGGCGCTATACTTGTCAATTCTCAGGGTGAAATTGTAGGGCGAGGATATAATAGCGTTGAACGTGATTCTACTCAGCGGGCGCATGCTGAAGGCATAGCTATTGAGCATGCGAGCAAAAAACTGAACGATTGGCGACTTACTGGTCATTGGCTCTATGTAACGCTTGAGCCGTGTACTATGTGTATGGGACTTATCAAGTTAAGCCGATTAGAGGGCGTTGTATATGGAGCAGCTTCTCCTTTATTTGGGTTTCGGCTTGACAATCAGGACGATCTTTGGGTATACAAAAAGGATGCCTTTTCAATCATTGAGGGGGTAGAAAAAGAAGCATCTGCAGCATTGTTGAAAAAATTTTTTCATAAAAAAAGGAAAAAAGATGAGTGATAAGCGCAATTTGAAGACGATAGAAGCAGATTTGCTTAAACGCAAATTAGAGCTTGAACAAAAGTTGACCGAGATGTCTAAAGAGCAATTTTCTGATGGCCAGGTACAGGATCCGGGTGATCAGGCATTGACAGCGACCATGGAATCATTACGGATGTCTCTGCAAGATGCGGAAGTTGAAGAATATCGTGGTATTGCAAAGGCTTTAGAGCGAATAAAAGAAGGTTCTTATGGAATATGTTCAGATTGTGGTAATCCAATCTCTGAAAAGCGCCTACAATCTTTTCCCGGTACTATGCGTTGTTTGGCTTGCCAAGAGAATTTTGAAGAAAAACCTGGCTATGAAGCGTCACACTCGATCTAACCCCATGATTCTTGTATTTTATATGGAGACCTCGTATTAAGGGCTTTTTGCTAGTAATTATCGGGTTGAGATAGAGATCTTTACTATAACAACCGCGACTTAGTTGTTTTTGACAAATACCTTTTATAGTCCTATACTAATTAACAAAATCATTGTATTTAGAAAAGTTTTCTTTTAAATAACTCATATGTAAGGTTATAGTGCGATATGGTAAAAAAACAAACAAGCACAGCTAATGCCCCTGTTGCTCACGGTGTAGGACGTCGAAAAACTGCGGTTGCACGTATATGGTTGCGTCGTGGTGATGGTCAAATTAGAGTAAATGGTCAAGATCATTTGAACTACTTTGATACAAAGATTGCAGCTGATGTAGCAGCAACTCCGTTTAGAGTATGCCCTATTGGCGCGAGCTTCAATGTTGAAGCCAATGTTTGTGGTGGCGGTAAAGTTGCACAAGCTGATGCGGTAAAACTAGGAATTGCGCGGGCATTTGTTGAATTCGATGAAAATGCAAAACCTATTTTGAAAAAACATGGTCTTATGACTGTTGACTCTCGTAAAAAAGAGCGTAAAAAATACGGTCAAAAAGCTGCACGCCGTAAATTCCAGTTCGTAAAACGTTAATAGTTTTATATTCAGAATTTTGTTACCCTATGTTTGATTAGTTTCAGACATAGGGTATATTTTTTTAGGTGAAGCAGGGGATAGGCTATTATGTGTACAGTTGTTGGCTACATAGGAAAATCTTTTTGTAGGACATTCATTTTTGAGAGTCTTGCTCGGTTAGAATATCGTGGGTACGACTCTGCAGGATTTGCATGCCTTGATTCCATTTCCCAAAAACTTCTTTATTATAAATCATCCGGCCAATTAATTAATTTAACTGAAGAAATAAAAAAAGATCCATTTGATGGGTTTTTAGGAATTGGCCATACACGTTGGTCAACGCATGGTGATACATCCTCTGAAAATGCTCATCCCCATTTTGATTGTTCAAAGACCATTTCTGTGGTTCATAATGGCATTGTTGAAAATTATCTTGAATTAAAACAACAAATGCTCTCTCAGGGACATCTATTTTTTTCAGAAACTGATACAGAAGTTATTAGTCATTTATTTGAATCTCTTTTGCTTAAGCAAAATTTTTCTGCCTTAGATGTTGCTCTTCTGGTGCAGCAATTGGATGGAGCTTATGCATTCATTGTAATGTTGCAAACGTTTCCTGATGTTCTGATTGTTGTTCGCAAAAAATCGCCGTTGTGTATTGGTATGGGCAACGAGGAAATGTTTATCGCATCGGATATTATTGCTTTTGCTGATAAAACAAATAAAGCGCTCTTTTTACCTGATGAAAGTTTTGCATTTGTTTTCCGCGATACGATTCAGTTATATGATTTTCAAGGAAATCATATAGTCGTGAAAGAGCAAACAATAGATGCGCACTTCGAGCATGCTGATAAAGATGGGCATGATCATTTTATGCTCAAAGAAATATACGAACAGAAAAACGCTATCACAAAAACCGTTGAATCATTGAGTTCCAAAAAAGCTGTTTTATCTGAGCAACTTGGTCTTAGTCAAAAACAGATACAGAATATAGAGCAGATACAATTTATAGCATGTGGAACATCGTGGCATGCTGCGCGTATGGCACAATTTTTTTTTGAAACAATAGCCCGGGTGCCGGTTACCGTGCACTTAGCTTCTGAATTTAGATACGGTTCTTTTTTCTCCAGCAAAAACACCCTTTATATTATTATATCTCAATCGGGTGAAACAGCCGATGCTCTTGAAGCATTGCGATTAATTAATGCTTACAACTTATCAACGATTGCATTAACCAATGTTGCAACAAGTACTATTGTACGCGAAGCGAAAGGTTTTGTGCTGACATGTGCAGGGTCTGAAATAGCTGTTGCTTCAACTAAGGCATTTTCAACGCAGCTTGCAGCTCTTTACTGGTTAGCCCATTATATTGCGCTTGATAAAAACTTGATAGAGTACAAAGATTTATTGCAAGCAGAAAGTGATTTGTTCGATGTTGCACATACGCTTGAAAATTCAATTGAACAGCATAAAGGCGTCATTGATCATATGTATGCGGTTCGTTATGCACACTATGATAAAGCATTATTTTTAGGAAGACATATTAGTTATCCATTGGCTATGGAAGCAGCATTAAAATTAAAAGAAATAGCGTATGTTTTTGCGGAAAGTTACGCTGCAGGTGAATTAAAACACGGTCCGCTTGCATTAGTTGATGATGCTATGCCAGTTTATATTTTTTCGCATCGTGATCCAATTATTTATCAAAAACTTCTTTCTAATGCGCATGAAGTTAAAGCTCGTGGGGCAAAAGTTATTGCCTTTGCATATGCAGATCAAAATGAATTATGCGGGTTAGCGGAAGCTGTGTTTACTGTTTCCAATGATGTGCCACCATTGCTGGGGCCACTCGCAATGATTGGTCTTATACAATATTTTGTGTACACAATAGCAAAAGAACGCGGATGCCCTATAGACAAACCGCGCAATCTCGCAAAATCAGTGACAGTAGAATAAAATTATTCATTTTACTCCGTAGTTTCATCCAAAATTTTTAAATTCGATGCAGCTAATATTCGGCGATTACTTTTAATTTTATCTTCTAATCGCCAGATTTCTCGTAAATTTGCGTATGGATCTTGTCGGAGTGACTGTAATCTTTCCTTATTTTTTTTATTTTCTTTGCATATTGCAGCATAACGTTCTTTGGATAAAGGAAGTGTTGAAGTGAAACTTCTGCGTTGGATGTAGGGCGTAGTTTTTGATGGTCGGAAAGTTGATTTACTCAATACAGTCAACATACATAAGCTATTACTTGTCATGAGGCCGAGATTTGCAATAAAAAGATAGACGGTTATTTTTTTCATAAAATCCTTTTCTAATTTACTCATTTGCATGGCCTTTTACTTTGTTGTAGGTAAGCGCATATGCAGCTCAATTCTTTCTGGCAAGCATTTCAATAGTTGTTTTTAATTCGGTTTCTATTGCATGCAATTTTATAAGATTTAACGGTTCCTCATGATATGTATGATTAATTGCGATGATGTTTTGGTATTCGAGTGTTTTTATTATCTTTTGAGTGCGCTCTATTTCTTTAATCAAATGTTCCGCTAGACTATTGTTTCTGCCATAAAGATCCTCGAGTAATCCTGGAGCATTGGTAGATATTTCTGTTTCTGAAGCATTGAAGATATTTTTTTCGGGTAGGGTAAAGAACGTGTGTTTTGTGTGACACATTCTTGTATATACATGTTTCTGAGTTCGTAAAATTCTGAACATGCTCAATGTGATAGTGCTACTAAACAATGTGTATGTAATGATGCTTAATGTAATGCTTTTTTTCATTAAATCTCCTTTTTTAATTATGTAGAGTTTAATCAGATGATGTGTTGTCCCAAAAATCGTGATTAGGAACGTGAATTATATCGAGATCTTCATCATCTGAAGAAACAGCTTCTCTCCAATATCTCATATTGGCACGTTGAACAATGGATTGATTTTTTTCTTTTTTTTTATAATCAAACTCTTCTGAGGAAGAAGAATGATTATTTCGAGGTATGGATAAAAAATCACGTAATCTCTTTTTTTTAGCGATATCGAGTAATGTTCTTTGTCGACTTATCTGTAGCTTTGGAATAAACTCAGAAAAAAATTCTTTATTAAAAAAAATACTTATGATATCTATTGAGCCGTTGTTTTCCTTTGCATACGTACAATGATCAAGAGGAACGATCCGCTCATCTAGTTTGGCATGAACAGCGCTATTCGATTGATTTTGACTTAAAAATGAAATCTTGTTTTTAATGTTTTCTAAAGAAAATATATGAGGGTTTGCATCGATGATGTTTTGTGCATTATTGATGATTACTATAAATGGTTTGATTTTGGTTGGCATCTGTATTGCATGTAAAGAACCATCAATTGTTATAAATATAGGTTCATGTTGAATGAAATGATTTTCAGATTTAGAATAATTAGTAAGATATCTACAAATGCTTGCGGTTCCTGCTTGTATTTCCTGTTTTAGTACAAACGTATCGATGGTACCCATATATTTATCGCTAGAAAAAACAATCACATTGGAGAAAGTTACCAATAATATCAATAAATGTGTCAGAGAGAGCAATTGCATGAAGAGAATCCTTAATGGTGAAAATTATATTTATTGATCTGAAGTATATGTACGATAATTGCAAAAATCAAGACAATATACGATCTATAGCCTGTTTTTTAAAATTTCAACATTGAGAATGGATAAAGGAAAAATAACCGTATATCGAGTTAGTCTTATTATTGCTGAGATCTATTTTCATAGTGCATATTATGTTCATTAATGAAGGAACTATCATGAGGATGTTGGTCCATGAATGAGTCATAGACGCGAGGTAGATTTCCATAATTCAACGGAGATTGATTGTTATTATCCCATTGCTCTATTATTGCTTTTATTGCAGTAAGTTGTTTTTCCTGTGAGGATACCTGATTTTCCAGTAGTTTTATTCTTTGTTGTAAAGATATTTGAGTAGAGCAGCGTCTTTGTTGAGGTAATATTATTAATCGGGTTTTTGTGTTGTGTAATGCATGGAGCATGCAGTTTGTATCTAGTATACAAGTAACCATACAGATAGGTAACCATAAAAAAGAAGAATGTTTCACTTGTTTTCCTCATTAAAAAGATGTTTTTTCGTTCTTAATTGACGCCATTGTAGTTCTGCTTTTGCCGGATCAAACATTTGTACTCGATCATCACAGCCTGTATAACGAATACCAACGAATTCTATGTTGTGATGTTTTAATGCTTTTTCAACCGCTACTAAATATTTCATTTTATCATCGATAAATACTACTTTTTTAGGATAGTAATTCATCCAATGGAAAAATGTTATCAAGGTTTCTCCTTTATCATTATTACCGCCAAATAAAATACTGTTCTTATAAAAACAAGGATGTGGCATGGGCAAAACTAAATCATCTTGACTGATGTTTTGTAGTAAGAAACGAATATTAATATCTTCTAGTTGTTCGAATGTTCTTTCTGAAACAAAGAGGCTCCGTGTAGTGAGTGCCATAGTAGGTATATTCTGATCTATAAGATTTGCAATAAGTGATGCGGCGGAAATTTCTGTCGCTTGCAGTGCCACATTAAATTGAGCATAATATGTTGCTGGTAATGCATAATAAATAGAAGTTATATAATCATGACCTTCAGCCATTTTGGTGTTCACTAAGTGGCAAAACCATTCATCGCTGCTCAGTTCTTGCGCGGGACGCGCAAGTGTATTATCAATGTCGAAAATGACTAAAGTATTTTGTTCAATATGATCTCGTACAGCTTCAAGAGTATTGCTTTCTATGATAAGGCAATGCGTATTAAAAAAATGCAGCAGCGCTGCGAGTATAATATATTTTTTCATATTATATCTTAACCTCCTCAATTTCAATTTCTCCATTACTGATATGATTTTGTTTAAGATAAGAAAGTGTATCAGCGCGTGTTTTAACCAAATCAGGTGTATATTTTTGTGCTGTACTAAGGGTATTAATTAATGATATACAATCACGTAGTTGATTATCTTTTTGCAACATCTCTTTTGCTCGATCAAAGCGTTTGCTCGCTCCCTTTTTCTTTTCAGGGAGCTCTTTTCTTTCCTTTTTTTCTTTAGGTAATGGAATGCCTTGTGTAGTTACTTTAATATAATTATCTAAAGTTTCTTCTCGTCCAAAATTTTTGGTGAACCATTGCATTTGTTCCGTGGGCGGAGTGGTAAGCTCTACCATAAAATCCGGTTCAATTCCTGTACCTTGAATGGTAGTGTTATCAGGCAGAAAATAAAGACAAGTAGTGATTTTAAGAGCGCAGTTATTACTTATCGGAATAACTTCTTGTACTGAACCTTTGCCAAATGTTTTGGTTCCAACTAAAAACACAAGAAAATCATTAGTGAGATTAGAATGTATTTTAAGACATCCAGCTAAAATCTCTCCTGCAGAAGCAGTATAATTATTAATGAGAACAAAAATGGGTAATTTATTTTTTATGACAGGTTCTCTTTTGGTGATGTATCGATCAGTTTCTTGTGCATTCTTATCTTTGGTTAACGTAACAAGACTACCTTTTTTCAAAAATAACCCCGCAATATCAATTGCCGCACTTAGCAATCCTCCTGAATTATTACGCAAATCGAGAATTAATCCCTTATGATTTTGTTCCTGAGATTTTTTAAGTAATGCTTCAATTTGTTTTACTGCTGCATCAGTGAACATGCTGAGTGAGATATATGAAATATTATGACTTTTAATGTGAAAGCTCAGTGAATGTTGTTCTTTAATAATATCGCGCACAATATCAAAAGAAAGAAGGTCGGGATTGTTTTCACGCATTATTTTTACTTTAACCGTAGTATGTCGTTCTCCCTTAAGCAGAGAAATTATTTTTTCCGTGGTAAGGCCTTCAAGTAGTTCTCCATTTATCTCTACTATTTTATCCATGGGTTGAATACCAGCTTTATCAGCAGGACCATCGGGAATGGTATCAATAATAGTTAAATGTTTATCTTTTGTTTTCCTCATATTATCAATGACAATACCGACACCGAAAAATTCACCAGAAGTAGTTTCAAGCATTTCATTATATGTTTTTGGATCTAAAAAATTTGAATGAGCATCAAGAGAATTGATAAAGCCATCAATTGCTTTAATCATGTTTTCTTTGGGATCAGTGATTGCATAATGTTTTTT
>JACZCT010035627.1_pt1 | contig 17874 bp, 16 predicted proteins | sample 8641871 | NCBI WGS metagenome assembly JACZCT01 (sample SAMN15324604, study PRJNA640507) | soil metagenome | isolation source: monocropping sugarcane control | place: China: Luxin town, Laibin City, Guangxi Province | collected 2019-07-25 | depth 10cm m | reverse complement strand
CGATCAGGCTGGGCGACTTCAACCACCGGTGCGTACACTCTTGGCTACACGCGGAAAAAAATGTCGGTGGGCGGCGCAACTGACGGCCTTCCGTACGTTGAGGCAGGAGTTTGCGCCGGGACGTATTGCGTGGCGTTCCGGCGGCGCGTCGAACGTCGGGTGGAACTCGCCGGCCTGAATTCATCGGCGGCCTGGCAAGAGCAGGAGTCCGAGGCATACAAGATGGGCAGGATGGAGCAGATGCAGGTGTCACGTTCGGCGGACGGCCGGCACGCTGCCGTTACTGACAACTACGGAAGAGCGTTGCACGATCTCAGGATCTCGGTCACGGATCGCTGCAATCTGCGCTGTCGCTATTGCATGCCGAAGGAAGTGTTCGGCGCGTCGTACAAATTCATGCCGACGCCGCAATTGCTGACATTCGAAGAGATCACGCGGGTCACCCGCTGTCTCGTCGAACTCGGGGTCGAAAAGATACGGCTTACCGGTGGCGAGCCGCTGGTCCGGCACAGCCTCGAGGACCTGGTGGCACGGATTTCCGCGCTGGGCGCGGTAGATATCGCGGTCACCACGAACGGCGTGTTGCTCACGGAAGAAAAGGCACGTGGCCTCAAGGCGGCCGGGCTGCGGCGGATCACGGTGAGCCTGGATGCGCTGGAAACGGATGTTTTCCAGTACATGAGCGGGAGCAAGGTCAAGCCGGAAAGGATCCTGGGCGCAATCGGTGCGGCCGCCGCCGCCGGGCTTGATCCGGTCAAGATCAACATGGTGGTGCAACGCGGAGTCAACGAAAAATCGATTCTGCCCATGGCGGAGCGATTCCGTGGCACGGGGCATATCCTGCGCTTCATCGAATTCATGGACGTGGGCACGACCAACGGCTGGCTGTTGAAGGACGTCGTTGCCGCGGACGAAATCCGGCAACTGATCGACAGCCATTGGCCGCTGGAACCGCTGCCGAAGCGCTATCCCGGGGAAGTGGCTCAGCGCTATCGTTATCGCGATGGGGGAGGCGACATCGGCATCATTGCATCGGTCACCAAGCCGTTTTGTGGTGCGTGCACGCGCCTGCGCCTGACCGCGGATGGCAAGTTCTATACCTGTCTTTTTGCACCCGTTGGCCATGATTTGCGTGCCGCGTTGCGTGCTGGCATCAGTGACGCCGAAATCAAGGATCGCGTCGCGAAACTCTGGAGCGCAAGATCGGACCGCTATTCGGAGGTCCGCGCCAGGTCAGGCAATACGTCGTCGGGACGACCGGAAATGTGGCAGATCGGCGGCTGACCCCGTGCGCCGGGTACGCTTTTTGCCCACGCACGAATTCAGAACGGTAAGGCAGGATCGTCCGGAGAAATATCATGGTGCAAACGCCACATCGGGCGTTGAAAATGAGAATCGAGTACTACGGCATATTGAGGGAAGTTTGCGCTCGGCATGCCGAAGAGATCGAACTTGATGAACGCAGCCAAGTGACGGTCGCCGAAGTCATATCGCATCTCGTTGCGCGGCACCCCGGACTGGCTCCGCATCGCCGGTATATCGCCTGCGCGCTCGACGCGGAGCTTGTCGCCGACGATTCGGTGTTGCATGACGGAGCCACCGTCGCACTGCTGCCCCCGGTGAGTGGAGGCTAGACCGCGATGCGCCTTGTCATGGAGGAGATTTCGATCGATGGGGCGTTGCGTGCGGCGGCCGATCGGCGCGCGGGCGCGGTGGTCACGTTCAGCGGAACCGTGCGTAATCACAATGAAGGACGCGCGGTGACGAGCATCGCCTATTCCGCGTACGCGCCGCTCGCGGAAAAGGTGCTCGGCGAAATCGAACGCGAGGTCTACGCGAAGTTCGATATCATCAAGTGCATCATCGTGCATCGGGTGGGACAGCTCGAGATTGGCGACACCAGCGTCCTGATCGTGGTCAGTTCCGTCCATCGCCCGGAAGCTTTTGCGGGTGGTCGCTACGCGATCGAGGAAGTGAAGCACCGCGTGCCGATCTGGAAGCTCGAGGAGTACACAGATGGCACCCACAGTTACGTCAAGGGATGCAGCCTGAATGAAAGACATCACGTCGAAACCGGAGACCTTGCGTAGTGCGACGGCCCAGGCGGTACTCGAATCTGCGCCGGAATACATCGATCTGCTCGCCAGGCGCCTGACCGACAAGGGCGATGCGCTCGAAGCGGCGCGGTTCGCCGGCACGATGGCGGCGAAACGCACCTGGGAATTGATACCCCTGTGTCACCAGATCGCGATGTCGGTGGTGACCATCGACTACGAATTCGCGGAAACCAGGGTGACAGTCATCGCGCGTGTGCAAGCCATTGCTGCCACGGGCGCCGAGATGGAAGCCATCACCGCGGCCAGCGTGGCCGCCATCACGCTGTACGACATGCTCAAGCCGCATGCGGGTACCGACATCGTGATCGGCGAGGTGAAACTCATCGAAAAGACCGGCGGCAAATCGCAGTATCTCCGCCACCTGACCCGGCTACGCAAGGCGACCGTGGTACTGCTGTCGGATTCAGTCTCCGCCGGGACCCAGCATGACGTGTCCGGTGCGCGTGCCTGCGAACGGCTGCTTGGCGCAGGGTTCGAGGTCATCGGGCCGATCCTGTTGCCGGATGAGCCGGCCCGGCTGCAGCAAGTCATGCGAGAGCAGTGCAAGAGCGCCGATCTGGTCCTGACCGTCGGCGGCACCGGTATCTCGCCGCGCGACACGACGGTGGATGCCATTGCCGGCATGCTGGATCGGCAGCTGCCAGGCATGGCGGAAACCGCGCGTGCCTTCGGTCAGCGACGGACACCGTTTGCGATGTTGTCACGGGCGATCGCCGGGACGATTGCGGACACGCTGGTCATCACCGTGCCGGGCAGCGTCCATGGCGTGGAGGAATATCTGGACGCGCTGCTGCCCGGAATCATCCATGCGCTCGGCATTATGCACGGCGAAAAGCACAAGCATGGCTATCGGGATGTGGAAAAGTGAATGAACCGCCTGGTATTCCCGCCAGGCGCGGCAAGCTGGAGATGGACAATGGACGAAGAGACTTTCAACCGCAGCATCCGCAAGTTCCTGAAGATCGTCGGGGTGACCTCCCAGCAGGAAATCGAGAAGCGCGTCCGTGACGCGATGGCGTCGGGGGCACTGAAGGACGTCGACAAGCTTGCGGTCCACGCGACGGTGGAGCTGGAAACTTTCGGCACCATCAATGAAACCCGGGGCGAGATAAATTTTGTGGCCGACCCGTCGCAGGACGAGGCACGCTAGGCAGGAATGTTTTTTCCGACCTGGGTCGTCAGATCGTGGGGTGGGGTGCGTGGCGATGATTGAACGTCGAGGTGCGTTATGCCGCGTAACCTGAAGTTGCTGGTCGGCACGCGCAAGGGATTGTTTCTTGCAACGGCGGACCACGGCCGCAAGCGCTTCCAGTGGTCGGGTCCGTTCATGGCCGGCTACGAAATCCAGAGTGCCGTGCTCGATCCGCGCGAGCCCGAGTTCGGCTATGCCCTGGCCCAACACAAGGTCTGGGGCAACCATGTCTATCGGACCACCGACGGTGGGCTCCACTGGAGTCCGCTGGACGAGGTACCCCGCCATCACCGCGATGAAGGGCCGGCGAGCCTGAAAACGCTGTGGTGCCTGGCGCTGGGCCACGCGACGCAACCAGGCACCGTGTATATCGGTATCGAGCCGCCGGGCCTGTTCGTGAGCCGGCAGCGCGGCGTCGATTGGCAGTTGCTGGACGGGTTCCACACCCAGCCTGGCGCAAAGTTCTGGACGCCAGCCAAAGGCGGCCTTGCCCTGCATTCGGTGGCCAGTGACCCGGAACGGGCGCAAACGCTGTACGCGGCATTGGCGGCGGGTGGCAGCTACCGCTCCGATGACCTGGGGCAACACTGGCAACCAATCAATCGCGGCATCAGGGCGCCGTACCTGAACGCGGCGGCGCCGCCGGCGGGTCAATGCATCCATCGGCTGTATGTGCATCCCGCCGGTGGCGGTCGGCTTTATCAGCAGAGCCACAGCGGCACCTACGTGAGTCGTGACCGGGGCGACACCTGGTGGGAAATCAGTGCGGGCTTGCCCAGCGATTTCGGTTACGCCCTGGTAGGAGACCCCGACGATGTCGACACGCTGTATGTCGTACCAGAGCAAAGCAGCCAGCTCAGGGCGGTGACGGATGCCCGGCTGCGCGTCTATTGCAGCCATGATGCCGGTGAGAGCTGGACAGCGTGTCAACGCGGGCTCCCGCAGGACAACGTCTACGTGACTATCCTGCGCGAAGGACTGGAAGCCGACGGGCTCGACCCGTTGGGCCTCTACCTCGGTACCACCAGCGGCCACCTTTTTGCCAGCCGCGACGGTGGGGCGTCGTGGACGTTGCTGGCCGGCTATCTCCCGGGCATCCTCTCAGTTCGCGCGACCCTCGGTTGAAGCCGTGATGCAAGTCACCGACGCATGGGAACGTCTGCTGGGTGGAGACCGGCTGGTCGCGATCGCGGGGGCAGGGGGGAAGAAAAGCACGATGTACGCGCTGGCGTCGCGGTGCACGGGACGCACAGGGCTGACGACAACGGTGAACTGCCCGTTCCCGCCAGCGGAGCTGCAGGCCCGCCTCATCATCGAGGGAGAGGCGACACTGCTGGACGCCGTTCATGCCGTGTCGCCGGAGTGCCGCAGGGTCTTTTTCGCGCGCCCCGGGAAGCACGCGGACTGGGCTGCAGGTATCCGCGCGGAGCTGATCGCGCAAGTCCACGCAACGCACGTTTTCGATCTGCTGCTGGTCAAGGCCGACGGTGCGCGCCACCGATTGATCAAGGCGCCGGCTGACGGCGAACCGATCTATCCACCAGGCACCGAGCTGGTGCTCTACCTGGTTTCCGCGCACGTGCTCGGGCGCCAGCTGAATTCCGGCATAGCCCACCGGCTGGAAGAATTCACGGTGCTGACCGGCGCCGCCGAAGGAACCGTCATAGACTCCGGACACATCGTGAAGCTGCTGACCTCCGCCGCGGGTGCGCTGAAGGGAATAGCGCCGGGGACGCGTGTCGTGCCGGTCATCAATCGCGTGGACACTCCCGCCCGACGCCGGCAGGTGCGTGGCATCGCCGAGCAGGCACTGTCCGCTTCGCCGCGGTTGAGCGGCGTGGTGCTCGGGTGCATGGGCGAAGCGGAAGCGCAGATGGAATACATTGAAAGCTTGTGAGCGCAGCCCGCGTACTGGCATGTCCGATTCAATTTCCATGCGGAAGCTGTCCGTCACCAGCAGGCCGAGCCTTAGCTTTGCAGCATCGTCGTCGATCCCGGACCATAATCAATTCGATCATCGCCAACATCGCTGGCGCAGCGGCAGACGGCACCGCGTCGCGCGGCACGCCGCGATGACGGCGGCGTCGCGATCCGGCGACCGTCGACTGGGATCGATGTTCGTGGGCAACCGGCCCCGTACTCAAGCTATGCAATGGAGGCAGCAAGATGAGCAAGATCGAAACGTTGTCCGAGCAGCGTTGCTACGGCGGGGTGCAAGGCTTTTACCGGTTCGTTTCTGACGCTTGTGGCGGGCCGATGACGTTCGGTGTATACACACCGCCGCAGGGGGCGCACGGCAAAGTACCGGTTTTGTACTACCTTGCCGGCCTCACCTGCACTGCGGAAACCTTCTTGATCAAGGCCGGTGCGCAGCGCATCGCCGCCGAGCTGGGCTTACTGCTGGTCGCCCGATACCAGCCCGCGCGCCACGGGGTTCGAGGGTGCGACTGGCGATTGGGAATTCGGCGAGGGTGCGGGTTTCTATCTTGATGCGACGCAACCACCCTGGTCCATGCGTTTCAATGTGGAAACGCACGTCGTCGAGGAGTTGCCCGCGTTGATGCCCACTTCGCGGCGGACTCTACCCGCGTGGGAATCATGGGACATTCGATGGGTGGTCACGGTGCGCTGACGTTGGCGCTGCGGCATCCTGGCAAGTATCGCGCGGTGTCCGCACTGGCGCCGGTGGTCGCGCCAACCAGGGTGCCGTGGGGACGCAAGGCATTGCCGCGCTATCTCGGCGACGATCCGGCGGCGTGGAACAGGTATGATGCCTGTGAACTGGTTCGCGCCGGCAAGCACTGCGCCGGCACGATCCTGATCGATCAGGGTGAAGCCGACGATTTCCTTCGCGAGCAGCTGCGCCCGGAGCTCTTTGCACAGGCTTGTCGTGAGGCAGGCCAACCGCTGACCTTGCGCATGCAACCAGGTTACGACCACAGCTACTGGTTCATCCAGACTTTTATCGAAGATCACCTGCGGCATCACGCGGCGGCACTGGGGTAATCGCCAAAGTGGCGGGGCAGATGCACCGAAGGGCGGGAAGCGGAGCTGCTTTGGGCTCTCGTGTCGTCAGGTAACTGGCTGGTGCGCGTCTGGGCGCCGGGTGTGCCCGGAGATTGGGTCCAGGCGACGTGAGCGGCCACCGACGGTTCACGAGCCTCGTTCCCCGCCCTCGCAGAGTGGTTGAGTGCGAGCGACGAACGTTGATGTTTTGCGGATCAGCGTCCAAACCGGGGGCACTACTCTTGAGTGCCCTGCGGCCGGTACAAAGATGTACCGGATTCGTGACACCCAGTGTGACAACCACGGATTTCGTATCTCCAAAGTATTGGATCTACGTGCTGTTTCCATACTGGAATCTGGCATGCGATCTGCAGTGACCTACCTGACTACTTGGCGGCTGCGTGCGCGTGGCCTGGGTACGGCCGCAATCGGAAGGACAGGCCATCCGGTTACGCTCCCGCGACGCCGCTCCGCGCAATCACCGGAGTGGGGCTTCGATCAGCGTATTGGGCGCAGCATGAAAAGCGTATAGACCGCCACGAATCCGTCTACGCGCAACAAGAGCCGCGTTGGGAAGCTTCCCCCGCGTAACAGCGTTGGTAGCGGTGCAGTCGGGAAGTTGCAGGAACCAAAAGACGTAATGTGACTATCCTGGATGAATGTCCAGAACGTTGTTAAGCGATTATGCAGAGGAGAGGAAATCACCATGAGTTCTCAAAACATTAGCCGCATACGCCGGTTCAGGTTTTGCTTCATGGCGCTGGCCGGTCTGGGGTTGGTTGTTGGTGCAACGGCGGTGGCCCAGACAAGCGGATCGAGTGCGTCCGCAGCCGTCGCCAAGAGCGCAGAAAATCCGAACCTGTGGCCCGCGCCAGGTCGCAACAACGACCTGACGCGTTTCAGTCCGCTGAAGCAGATCAACACCGGCAACGCGGGCAACCTGCAATTCGCGTGGAGTCAATCGCTCACTTCGTTGCGCGGCCAGGAAGGCCAGCCACTCGTCGTGGAAGTGGGTGGCAAGCCGATGATGTTTTTGGTGAGCGGCTGGCCAAATGTCGTGCAGGGACTGGATTTGTCCGACCCGGACAACCCGGTGGCCGTCTGGAATTACGTCAAGAAAGATGGCCGTGACGATAGCGCCGTCAGCGTCGCGTGCTGCGATACCGTCAACCGCGGCCTCAACTACGCTGATGGCAAGGTGATCTTCCATACCCTGGACGGTTATCTGATCGCGCTGGATGCCATGACGGGCAAGGTGGACTGGAGCGATAAGCTTGCATCCCCGGAGAAGGGCCAGACCATGACTGGTGCGGGCGTGATCGCCGGCAACAACATCATCATCGGCTACGGTGGTGCGGAGCTTGCGGCGCGTGGCAGCATCGCTGCGTACTCGATCGCCACGGGCAAGAAGGTCTGGGGCTTCTGGAACAACGGCAGCGCCAAGGACGTCGGCATGACTGCGGACACCAACAAGGCAGTCCCGAAGCACGGCACCTTGAAGACCTATCGTGGCGTCAATGAGTACCCGGCAGACGAGTATTCGCGCGGCGGTGCGACGGTCTGGGGCTGGCTGAGCTTTGACCCGAAACTCAATCTGGTCTACTACGGGACCAGCAACCCTGGCACCTGGAGCCCCACCTATCGCTGCAAGTACGACACGTGGGAGAAGTGCAACGATGGCACCCAGGACAACAAGTGGTCGCTGTCGATCATCGCACGCAACGCGTCGACGGGTGAGATGGTGTGGGCCTACCAGATGACCCCGTTCGACGAGTGGGACTACGACGGGGTCAACGAAAGCGTCCTGGTCAACATGGATATCGATGGCCAGAAGAATCGTCCGGTGCTGGTGCACTTCGACCGCAACGGCTTTGCGTATGTGCTGGACCGCAGAACCGGCCAGCTGCTGCGCGCGCACAACTACGTTCCCGTGAACTGGGCGGAGAAGATCGACGTTGGCGGGACCGATCAACCGATCAAGGTCAAGGCGCACTCACCGTTCAGCATCGACAAGGCGGTGCAGGCCTGCCCGGCGGCCATGGGTGGCAAGGATCAGCAGCCCGTGGCGGTGGATCCGAGCAATCCACAGATGTTCTACGTGCCGACCAACCAATGGTGCATGGAAGACACGCCCCTGAAGCGCACCAGCACGCAACAGGGCTCGGGGTACGCGTTCGCCAATGTGTACATGTACGAGAGCACGCCAGGCCTTGCTGGCCAATTCCAGGCCTTTAATGTCGACACCGGCAAGATCGTCTGGAAGATCCCCAACAAGTACCAGACTTGGAGTGGTGCGCTGGTCACGGCTGGCGGCGTGGTGTTCTATGGCGACATGGTGGGGGATTTCCGGGCTGTGGACGCCAAGAGTGGCAAGATCCTGTGGAAGCGCAAGCTGGGCTCTGGAATCATCGGCAACCCGATCAGCTACAGCATCAACGGCCAACAGTTCGTGTCGGTGTTTGCCGGGATTGGTGGTTGGAGCGGCCTGCCGGTCGCCGCTGGCCTGAACTTCAACGACAAGTTCGGTGCGATCGGTGCGACCGCGATGGCCAAGGTCACCAATCTGAACCTCGTGCCGCAGGGTGGCACACTGTACACGTTCCGGCTGGGCGGACCAGGGCAGCAGAAGAACGCCGGAGACACCAACACTGAGAAGTGACGGGCTGTTGCAGCGATGCAGCCACAGAGTGCTGCATGGTGAAGTCGACCGGGGTTGCCTTGTGCAATCCCGGCATCGATGCCGAAACGTCGCATGCCGGCAGCGAACATGCGAGTCCCTTTCAAGGTGCACTGCATGACATGAAATCCGGTATCGCAATCGCTGTTGGATGTCTTGCGTTGATGGTGGTCGGGTTGGCGTCGGCGCAGGATCAAACCTATTCCAACCTCGACTTGAACTTCAGCGAGATGACGGCGGCAGAACGGAATGCCGCGAAAGAGGCCGCGCTGCATCTGCAGATACGGCCGCTGACCGTCTGTGCGGACCCGGCGAACATGCCGTTTTCAGACCGCAATGGCGACGGCATCGACAACCAGATCGTCAAGGTGCTGGCCGCTGCGATGCACACGACGGTGGGCTTCTACTGGATGTCGTATATCGACTATGGGTTCATGAAGCGGGCATTCGGCACCGCGGCCGAGCCGCTGGGACATTGCGATCTCGTGGTCGATATCCCGGCGAGTGTTTCCGGTGTGCTGATGACCGAGCCAATTTACCGGTCGACCTACGTTTTCGCGTATCGCAAGGATAGCGGTATCAATATCGGCAGCCTCACCGACCCTGCTCTCAGGAAACTCCGCGTCGGTGTGTACCAGACCTCCGCCTTGCGCCAGGCACTGGCCGAAAGCGGGCTCAAGAACGATCTCCATATCCTTACGGTCAGCTACGACACCGCAAGCAACGGTGGCGCCCTGCAGCAGTGGCGGCAGGTTGAGCAGGTAGTGGACGGCCAACTCGACGTGGTGGGGACGTGGGGTCCATTTGCCGGCTACGCCAAGGCGAAGAAGCACGCGTCGATCGTCCTGCAACCGGTCAACCTGATGTCAGACGACGTGCAGTTGGAATACGCGATGGCCATTGGCGTGCGCGAAAACGACGTGGTCCTGAAATATGCGTTGGACAATGCCCTGGATGCGTCGGCGGACAAGATCAAGGCCATCCTCAACGATTTCGGCGTTCCGCTGGTGCAATGCAGCGAATGCGTCGTCCAGGGCGACCTGCCTTCGCACGGCCCCTATTCCATGGGCGCCAGCGCCTACGCGCGCTACCAACAGCCGCTGGATCCGGACCTGACCCACATCGACACGTCGCAAGCGGCTCCAGGCCTGATCGTCACCGTACAAGATGTGAAAAAATCGCTTGCGACGGGTGCCACTGCGAATGCCCAGCTCGACCAGGCAGTGCTGGCATCCTCTGCATCGCGGATCCGGTTCCTGGCCACGCACGGCGCCGATCTCAACGCACGCGACTCCATGGGCGCCACGCCGCTGATCACGGCGGCCGGCGCACGTGATTCCACGACCGTGAAACTGCTGCTCGAGCTCGGCGCCAATGCCAATATCAGCAACGCGGATGGCTTGACGCCGCTGATGGAGGCGGCTTACCGCGATCACGTGCCGTCAGTGGAGGCGCTGCTGCAGCACGGCGCCAGCCTGACCATGAAGGACCCCCGGGGACTGACCCCGCTCTGCATCGCGCTCGACAACCGCAGCTTCCTGGCCGCCACGGCGCTGATCACGGCCGGGGCCTCCCCCAACGTGCCCTGTGGCGCCAATCGCCTGACGCCATTGATGATCGTGGCGAGGCATCTGGGGGCGGAGCAGAGCGGCAATGTTCCGGTCGACGGCGGCCTGTACCTGAGCGACGGGGTTGCCCCGCAAGAGGTCGGCAAGTTGCTGGTCAGCAAAGGCGCTGACGCGAACGCCCGGAGTCGGGGCGGAATCACGGCGCTGATGGTCGCGGCCGGCCACGACAACGCCCCCCTGATCGGTTTGCTGATCCAGGCCGGGGCGAAGGTTGACGCTCGTGACGATGCGGGCAAGACCGCGCTCGATGTGGCCAAGGAAAATGGCAGCGATGCGGTGATACAGACACTCAACGTGATGGCCCGGTTTGCGCCCGCACAAGGCTCAAGCAGTAGTGCGGAGGGTCCGATACGATGAAATGGGGTCTTGCCACCATTGTCGCGGCCCTCCTTGCGGAAGCACTGGCTGTGCCCATTTCAGCGATGCCAGCCCGTGCGCAGGGGACAAGCGGCAGCACGGCGAAGGGCAACGAAGTCGTCACGCATTACGCGTATCTGGGCAAGCAATACCGGGAGCCAGCGCCCTTGTCCCTGCTGAAGCCGGCAGTCATTCCCGACGAGGGATTGGCTGGCGTGCGCCTTGGAACGAACGACAACAATCTGGCGGGAAAATTCCTGGGACTGAAATTTGTCCTCGATGAGACTATGGTGCCGGAGGACGGCGACGTCGTCGTCGCGGCAAAAAAATTGCTGGCAGCCGGGCAGCATCTGATTATCGCTGACCTGAAAGCGCCGGATTTGCTCGCGGTTGCGGATTTGCCGCTAGCGAAAGATGCGATCATTCTGAACATCCGCGCGCCGGACGACGTGCTGCGCCAAACCCAGTGCCGCCCCAGCGTTTTCCACCTGATTCCAAGCGACGCGATGTTGACCGACGCATTGGCGCAGTATCTGGTATGGAAGAAGTGGACGCGCTGGTTTCTCGTGCGCGGCAAGCATCCGGCCGACATCGAGTATGCCAACGACATCAAGCGTTCGGCCAAGCTCTACGGCGCCAAGATCGTGACCGAACGTGCGTATGAGCTCCAGACCGGCGCGCGCCGCGTGGATACCGGTTACCAGGAGATCCAGACGCAGATGCCGATGCTGACGCGCGGTGTGCCGGATTATGACGTCGCATTCGTGGCCGACGAGAGCAATTCATTCGGGCTCTACCTGCAATATCGGACCACCGATCCGCGGCCCATCGTGGGTACGGACGGCCTGGTGGCGACCGCGTGGGGCCCGGCGTACGAATCCTACGCAGCACAGACGCTGCATGACGATTTCCTGAAACTTGCGCACCGTGAGATCACGGTGCGGGATTACGAGGGCTGGCTTGCGGCCCATCTATTGGAGACGGCCGTCAAGCACGGGACGGCCCACAACGTCGATGCGATCCGGAAGTACATCACGTCGGACAACCTCAAGCTCGCGGGGTACAAAGGCGTGGGCATGAACTTCCGAGCGTGGAATCACCAGCTGCGCCAGCCAATTCTGCTTATGGATCCGCTGTCGCTGGTGTCGATCTCGCCGCAGCCGGGTTTTCTGCACCCTACATACAACACCGATACCTTGGGGATCGACCAACCCCGAAGCCTGTGCAAGTTCCCGGGATGAAGACAGTCAACCACAATGGGCGGCACCCGCGGATTGCCGGGATGGCTTTGCTGCTGCTACTGCTGCTTGCGGCGTCACCTGCGTGGCCCGCGATGTTGTTCGTCAGCAACGAGCGCGGCAATACCGTGACGGTGCTGGACAGCAACACGCTGAAGACGATCAAGACCATACCTACCGGCCAGCGGCCGCGCGGCATCGTGGCAGGGCCGCATGGCAAATGGGTATACGTGTGTGTCGGTGACAGCAACCGGATCGACGTCATCGATGTGGCCAAGCTCGCGGTGACGCGTCATCTGCCCTCGGGGGCAGACCCGGAATTGATGGCGGTGGGCAACGACGGCACCCGGGTGTATATCGCCAACGAAAACAACGCGGAAGTCACGGTGCTGGAAGCTGCGACCGGCAAACTGCTTGCGCAGATTCCGGTTGGCTCCGAACCCGAGGGCATGCGCGTCAGCCCGGACAACCAGATTACCGTGGCTACTGCCGAGGGCAGCAGTCTCGTGCATTTCATCGACAACAAGACACTGAAATTGGTTGCCAGCGTACTGGTGGGTACGCGTCCACGCGTGGTCACGTTCACGCCCGACGGCCGCTACGTGTGGGCGTCTTCGGAGGTTGGCGGCACCGTATCGGTGATCGATGTGAGTGCCCGCAAGGTCGTGCAGACAATCGACTTCGCGATCCCCGGGATGCGTGCCGAGTTCATCCAGCCCGTCGGTATCACGATGTCAAAGGATGGCTCGCAAGCGTTCGTCGCGCTTGGGCCCGCGAACCATGTTGCCGTCGTCAATACCAAGACGTACAAGGTGAGTGACTACATCATTGTCGGGCAGCGGCCTTGGCACATGGCGCTGTCTCCCGATGGCTCGAAGCTCTACACCGTCAATGGCTTCACCAACGATGTGACGGTTGTCGATGTCAAATCGCTCAAACCCGAGGTGTCGGTTCCCGTTGGTCGTTTGCCCTGGGGCATCGCGGTCGTACCTTGAGCGGTCGCCTTGCGAAGTGGTGCCACGTTGGTGCGAAAGCGCCACCAGAAGATGAGATGGTTGATTCCCGTTGGCTTCGAAGGAGATTCGCATGTTCCGCAAGACCGTGTATGGCTTCACTGCTGCTGCCATCGTTGCTGTTGCCATGGGCGGCATCGGCCTGGCGTCCGCCAATGACAGCCCGGCCAATTCGACGGCTGCTGCTCCGGCCAAAGCTGCAAGCATCCATGTGCCGGCGACGTATGAGTCGATGGACACGGGCCATAACGGGATCGTGACAGAAAAGGAAGCCATGGCAGCCATGCCCAACCTGAACTTCAAAGCCGCCGATACGAACGGTGACGGTCAGCTGGATCGGGTCGAGTATCTGGATTTGCAGGAAAAAGTCGCGGATGGGACCTGGACCAACGCGGTCCCCAAACTGGAAGTCGTAAAGCAGATAGAGGGCTACGATGAAAATCCGGTGGACGTGGTCAAGAAGGCCGCGAAGGGCACCTTGAAGAACCCGTACGACCCGGCAAACACAACCGTAGCCGCGGAGGGTCACAAGCAATTCCTCAATCACGGTTGCAACGCCTGCCACGGTGGCAATGGCGGTGGGGGGATGTGTCCGCCACTCAACAACGGCGTATGGATCTACGGCGCGAAGGACGACACATTGTTCCGGCTCGTTACATTGGGAAGCAAGAATCTGCAGGAAGCGGGGTACTCGAGGGTCAGCCCGGAGACTCCCGCCTTGATGCCGCAGCAGGGTGGCACGACCATCATGAAAGCGGGCGACCTCTGGAAAATCATCGCATGGATCAAATCGATAAACGCGAAGCAAGGCAGCTAGGCAGCATGGGAGATGCCTCACCCCGGTTCCGATTTCCCGACTGCCCGGCGTGGGCGGCAGTCACAACCATACGGGATTGACCCGCAGTTCTGGCGCGGTAGTACGGGTCGGCGTTGTTGGTTGATGGTGCAACTGCCGGACAGCAATGCGGAAGGATCGATGCGCGCCGGTGGACCGTGAAAAAGCGTCGTCGCAGTTGTGACGGACGCGGCAGTGGCTCCGCAGCGCACGGACGCGCGTTGATTGCGTTCATCGGCCATCTTGGCTGTGCCAGGTCGTCCGCGGTCGACCGTGTTGCGCTTGCCAGTTCGCAGAGTGCCGCAGCCCGGGTGCAGGTGCGGATCCCGACGAACGTTGCGGCGCGCGGCGGTGATCCATCGTTACCCGTGCCACTTCCGCGTGGCCGCTGAGCGGCCTACGTTGAACATGATTAGAAATTTCGTCTGCTTGACAGCCACCGATGCAGCCGGGCAGGAAGTGTCCGCTCCTGAACCGGTGCGAGACGGCTCTCTCTCACCCCGTCCCGCGCGGTCAGCTACGCTGCGGGAGGTGAGGTCCGCCCGGATCGGGACTGCCCAGGGTGAGTGCCCGGATGGAAGGGAAGGTGCTTATATGAACGGCCGGCAGGCTGGAGTGAACATGGCGTCGACTGCTTTTCTCGGGCGCGCTCTTTTTGCGCTGTTTTGTGCCACGTTCCTCACGATGGTGCCAGGAGCCGCCACGCGCGCCGAGGCGGCGCAGGACGTCCCCGAACTGCGGGTCGGGGTGCTCGCGTTCGGCACGGTCGATTGGGAAATCGACACTGTCCAGAGGCTGGGCCTCGCACCCAAACACGGCATCCGGCTGGAGGTGGTGCCGCTGGCGTCCGAGAACGCCATGAAGGTGGCGCTGCTGAGCGGCAAGGTCGACCTGATCGTCTCGGATTGGTTCTGGGTCGCGACGCTGCGATCCCACGGCCAGGACTACCAGTTCGTTCCTTTTTCGAAGGCAGTCGGTGCCGTCATCGCCAATCCGGCGGCGGGGATCAAGTCGCTTGCCGACCTCAAGGACAAACCATTGGGCGTCGCTGGCGGTCCGGTGGACAAGAACTGGTTGATCGCGCGCGCGTACGCGCGCAAGGAGTACGGGGTCGACTTGATGTTGGCCACGCACCCGCAGTTTGCCGCAGCGCCTTTGATCAATCATATGATGCTGGTCGGTGAGTTGCCGGCCGCAATCAATTTCTGGCAATACAGTGCCCGCCTCCTTGCCCACGGGATGCAGCCGGTGATCACGGTGGAGCAGATGCTGAAGGGCCTGGGTGTGAAGGCCGTGCCGCCGCTGCTGGGCTGGGTGTTTTCGCAGCATTGGGCAGAAACCCATGGCGATGCCTTGCGGGCCTTCATTGGTGCCACGTACGACGCCAAGGAGGAACTGGCCCGCTCGGATGCGGCTTGGGAACCGCTGCGGAGCAAGGTCAAACCGGAAAGCGCAGCCGTGTTCGCCGCGATCCGACAGGGCTACCGGAACGGCATCGTCGACCAGTTCGGCGCCTCGCAAATCCGCGCTGCCGGACAACTGTTTCATCTGGTTGCCGAGGAAAGCCACGGCCAGCTCACCGGTGGGATGAGTGAACTGCCTACGGATGTGTTCTGGAGCGGATTTCGTCGGCCATGAGCTTTATCCGTCGGCGTCTTGGCCCGGGCGAAGTGCCCCGAACCATCGGCGGGAGGGGGCCACGCGCCGTGGTGTGGACATCGTGGCTTGGGCTTCGATTGCAGTTGGAGCGCAGCTGGCTCTGGCGGAGCACGTCGCTGATCGGCCTGGTGACGGTTTGGGAAATTGCGGCACGACTCGCGGGCAGCAACATGCTGCCGACGCCAGTGGCGGTGCTGGCCGCAGTGTATCGCTACACCCGCAGCGGCCAGCTTCCGCTGGAGTTGGGGATCACGCTGGCGCGGGTGGTCGCTGCGTTCATCGTGGCCATGACCGTGGGTACCGTGATCGGCTACATGATGGGCCGTTCGCGCAAACTCAACTTGTTGCTGGATGGCCCCCTGGTGCTTGCGCTCAACATCCCGGCGCTGGTCATCGTCATCTTGTGCTACCTGTGGCTCGGTCTCACGGAAGTCGCCGTGATCGTGGCCGTGGCCCTCAACAAGATCCCGGTCGTCGTCGTGACCACGCGCGAAGGTACGCGTGCGGTCGACTCGCGCTTGCTGGCGGTTGCGCAGGTGTATCACGTCCCGCGTGCAGTGACGTTATATCGGGTGATCCTGCCGCAGCTTTACCCGTATCTCATTGCCTCGGCCCGCAACGGCATGGCGCTGATCTGGAAGATCGTCCTGGTTGCCGAGCTGCTCGGACAAAGCAATGGCGTCGGTTTTGAATTGTCCGTGTTTTTCCAGTTCTTCGACATCACCAGCATTCTGGCGTACACGCTGGCATTTGCAGCTGTCGTGATGGCCATCGAAGCTGGTGTGATGCGACCTCTCGAAAAGCATGCGTTGCGGTGGCGCGGATGAAAGGATTGAACATCCACGTTATCGAAAAGCGTTTCGACGGCGTGGCGGTGCTGGCCGATATCGACGTTACCATCACCGCCGGTGAATTTGTCGCCATCGTCGGGCCGTCCGGCGTGGGCAAGACCACACTGCTGAGCATGATTGCCGGTCTGGACGCCAATTATACGGGCGCGATTGTTTACGACGGAGTGCCCCTGGCCGAACCCGGCCACTCGCCCCCCGGTCTTGGCATGGTATTCCAGGAGCCACGGCTGATGCCGTGGCTCACGGTCGGCGACAACGTGCGGCTGGCGGAAGCCGCGCGCCTGGCGCGCGATCGCAGCCATGTTTCGCGCGCGGACAGCTTGCTGGACGAGGTGGGACTGGGCACCTCCGGAGATGCCTGGCCGGGCCAGCTTTCCGGCGGCATGCAGCGTCGCACCGCGCTGGCGCGGGCGTTCGTGGTCGAGCCCTGGTTGCTGTTGATGGATGAGCCGTTCGTGTCGCTCGACCAGCCAGCGGCCAACCAGCTGCGCGGGTTGCTGCGGCAATTGTGCGCACGGAGGCGGCCACTGGTATTGTTTGTCACCCACGATGTACATGAGGCGCTGGTTCTCGCCGATCGCATATTGTTTCTGGGTGACACGCCGGCACACGTTGTACTGGACTATCGTGTCGAGCAAACTGGTAGTCACGATCTGAACAGTCCTGAGGTCGTTGCACTCAGCCGCAGTCTCCTGGCACGCCATCCGCGGTTGCTCTCAGGGGTGTCCGAAGCAGTTGCGGACGAGACCCCGTACGGCAAGAGGGGTCCGTGAAGCCCCAAGCCTTTCTGGCGATACTCGTTGTGTTGCGATGAACGTATCCAGTCAGACAAACAGGCCCGCGTTCGAGCACCCGGTGCAGGGAGATTCCGTGCCTGCGCCCGCCCTTGCGGTGCACGGGGCAAGCAAATCCTATGGCTCGATCAAGGCGCTGGACGGATTGTCCCTCAGCGTTGCGCGCGGTGAGTTCGTTGCCCTGCTCGGACCTAACGGCGCCGGGAAAAGTACGCTGTTCCAGTTGCTCACCGGGTTGTTCGTGCCTGATGCCGGGGATATCGAGGTCGCAGGTTTTGACATGCGCCACCATGCCCGACAGGCCCTCGCGCGTCTCGGTGTGGTGTTCCAGCAGGCGACGCTTGATCTGGATCTGAGCGTGGTTGCCAACCTGCGTTTCCATGCCCGGCTGCACGGCATGGGTCGTGCAGCGCGCACGCGCATCGATGCGGAACTGGCCCGCATCGGCCTGACGGCCAGGGCGAAGGACAGGGCCCGGACGCTTTCAGGCGGTACTCGCCGCCGGGT
>JACZCT010132172.1_pt1 | contig 18298 bp, 30 predicted proteins | sample 8641871 | NCBI WGS metagenome assembly JACZCT01 (sample SAMN15324604, study PRJNA640507) | soil metagenome | isolation source: monocropping sugarcane control | place: China: Luxin town, Laibin City, Guangxi Province | collected 2019-07-25 | depth 10cm m | reverse complement strand
CCGCTGGATTTGGCATCTCAATCACTCGGAGCGGAAACGACCTTATCATCGCCAACACAGCGCCTGGCACTCAGCAAGAGTGCTGGTTGCTGGAAACTGGACCGAGTGGCGGTGGTGGAAGTCCCGGCGATGCGGAGTTCGTTCGTGACACAAGCGCAGCGGCCCTGGTTGGAATTGGCTGCGTAATCACGGTTGATGATGCAGCCGACACTATTACCATCGACCTCACGCAGGATGCTACGGCCGAGGTTATTCGTGATGTAGTGGGAGCGACCCTCGTTGCAGGAACCGGCGTTACGCTGACGGTCAGCGATGCGGGCAATACGATTGAGATTTCTGCTGATGCGTCGGCTACTGCTGAGGTTGTGCTCGATACGGTCGGTGCTGCATTGGTCGCGGGTCCAGGCATCGTCATTGCGCTTGACGATCCAGGAAATAAGATCAATATTAGCAGCGAGCCGAATATTCTATCTATCGTCTCGAGCGCAACAATCACTCCGACGTTTGCTTATGATCAGGTGAACGTAACGGCATTGGCCACTGCAGCTACGATCGCCAATCCGACTGGCACGGCTGTTGATGGTCATGGGATTATCATTCGGCTGAAGGATAATGGAACGGCTCGAGCGCTCACGTGGGGAACCAAATATCGAGCGTTTAACGATGCACTACCCGCGACTACAGTTCTAAGCAAAACGACCTACGTTGGCATTGTTTACAATGCAGCTGACGACAAGTGGGACGTTCTCGGTGTAAGGCAGCAAGCATAATGCTCCCAATCAATGTCTTTAAGCGCCTCGGATCAGGCTCGGCCAAAGGGGTAGTCGTTCTTTACGGCGACTCGATCGTTGCGCCAACCTACGCTCAGTGGACTATCGGCTTTGACGGGTTCACTTACAAGCGGAGAACTTCTGGCGCGGCCGAAAAAAGCCAGGCCTGGCTATCACCACAAATCGGTATGACTCTGTATGAGGTTAGAGCCACGCTGGCTTCTGGTGATCTGCCTCCAGGGACTTTCGACGTATGGCTTCCTATGACCTCAAGCTACACTTGGGGCTGGGCAAACGAAACTTCGCAACAGCGTTGCCATATCACAATCGAAATCAGACTTGCTTCAACAGGAACGATTGTAGGAACTGCAACGATTAACCTCTTCATCGCTGGACTCGAATAGGAGATTTCAATGGCCGCGAAAAAACTTACAGATTTCGATCCCGCCGCCGCACTTTCAGACTCGGACGAGTTCGGCTTTGTTCAGGGTGATGTTAATGTTCACGAACAGCTGAGTGTGATCTCGGATTTTATTACCGCAAAGACGCTCGGAAATGCTGACACTGCAGAGCTTATCCGTGACACGATTGCAAATGCACTGGTTGCAGGAGATAACATCACAATTACTGTCAACGACGCTGGTGACGAGATTACGATTGATGCCGCGGGTGGAGGTGGAGGCGCAACCGCATCAACTATCTATTGCTCACCTTCGGGAAGTAACAACGGAGCCAGCACTCAATTATATGCTACGATGGGGAACGTCATTATTCCTCGGATCGATTTTTCAATAGATAAACTTTATGGCGTCTGGCGCAACGCCGCTGTCGGCGATCAACACACGATGTTTATTGCTGAACTTGATCAGAGCGATCACAGTATTACCTCAACCTTGGCGGCTGCAACGGACATCTATATAGCAGGAACTACGGAACCTTACGTTGCTTATGCTCACCATGAGTTCGATTTGGCCGCGCCTGTTACATTGACAGCAGGTCACTCATATCTTATTGGACTTGTATTGTTGGGACAAACTACAACGAGTCCATGTCGTGCAATAGGACCGTCAACAGGCGGGGCTTATCCTAATGCTCCGATTGATCAGGGCGCCATGTTTGCGCTCTATCAACAAAGCGCTCGTTACACAGGTTACGCATCCAATGTTGCGGAACCGGCTGGAGTTGCGCCGAGCGTCCTTGCGGGTTTAGGTTATCTTGTGCTCTCGTTTCGTGCTCAGGTGCCGATTGCGTAATTGTTTAATTCCTCCAGCTCGGTGGGAGGTGGCGTAAGTGGGAGGAATTGGTGTTAGATTTTGCTCGTATTTTTTCTGTTAGAGGCGCAGCCTGGACAGCCACAATTTTCATAGGGTTTTTGGTTATGAGATTATGGAGCAGTTCTCCTGCAATGTTCCAGCAATGGATAGAATATAAAAAAGCTAAGGCCTCAGAGAAGGCTGCGGACTGGACAAGACTCCGTGATGAAAATAAACGGATTGATGAAAGATGCCAACGCCTGGAAACAGCAGAAGAACGATGCAGGAATGAATTGATTTTGGTTAAAGAGCGGCTCGCGGTGCTTGAAGGTTATGAGATTGGGCAGGGTAAATCACGTCAAGAAGCTGCAAATATTGTAGCTCAAGAGCGGATAGAAATGGATAGGAAAAACAGATGAGTTATATCTTCGGTAAGGCCAGTCAGGCTCGGATGAAAGGGCTGCACCCCGATCTGATCAAAGTGCTCAAGAAAGCGATCACGTTGACGCAGCAAGATTTCACGATTATCGAAGGTGTGAGGTCTGATGAACAGTGTTACATCAATTTTGGTAAAGGTCGGACAGCCGCTCAATGCAGGGCCGCGGGCTGTCCCGTTAAATATGCCAATCCTCGAGCCGCAAAAGTTACATGGGTTCGGCATCCGCTGAGTTCCAATCATCGGAAAAAAGCTGACGGTTACGGTCACGCAGTTGATCTGTATCCGTATCCGGTGAACCTCGTGCTCAATGCGCGGCCGAAAGAATACGAGCCGCTGTTTGATAAAATCGCTGTGGCAATGTTTACGGCGGCGAAAGAGTTGCGTATCTCAATTCGGTGGGGCGCGAACTGGGATTTGGATAATATGCCTCGTGAGCGTGGGGAAACGGATAACCCGCATTTTGAGTTAAGGAGTTAACTATGGTTGATAAGCCTGTTCTTGTAAGTTCCAATCAAAGCCTGATCGACACGTTGACCGCCGGTGGACGACTGTTGTTGATAGTGCTGAGCACCGCACCAGCGGCCGCTTTGCTTATTCGTAAAGGCGACCTCATTGCACTGTATGATTATTTTCACACGGAGCAGGGAACCGCATTGCTCGCTGCGATTGCTGGACTTATCAGCATTGGTTATGGCTTGTATAAAAGTTACGTTCGTGGTAAGCAATTAACTGTTGTTGCGTCAAGCACCAAGGTTCCGGCTGAAGTTGCAGACATTAAGTAGGAGAAGGACATGAAGAAACTGTTTATTGCAATTTCGATTGCACTCGCTGGCTGCACTCCAACTGGAGGGATTGTCACAAGTCCTCCGCTTTCAGCCACGTCGATTGACGAGAAAGCCCTCGTCCTTACGCTCGAGACTTTCGACACGATGCTCACCGCGGTTGACCGGCTGGTTGACGCGAAGATCATCACGCCTGGATCGCCTCGTGCAATTCAGATTGCGAACGTGATTGCCAAAGCTAAAGTCGCGCTGCAAGCTGCAAGTGCTGCGCAACGGGCCGGCAATGCTTCGAGCTATCTCGCCGCAATCGGTGACGCACAGGTTGCGATCGCCAATATCAACACTCTGATCAAAGGGTAAATCATGTCAGATCTTATTGAGTCAATCGTCGAGATTGCTGGGGAAATCGATAAGGCGATTGAGGGATATGTTGTCCCGATCACCGACATTGCTCGTCAGTTCATTAAGTTGATTGATGTAGCTAAGGACGTTGTTAATACTGACGACGTTGCGAAACTCCAACAGCTTCGTGACGATCTGGAGGCCAAGGTCATGGCTCATGCCGATAAGACTGAGGCCACCCTCCGCGGCTCGGACTAAGCCGCTTTCTGTGCGAGAGGTTGATAACCGACCCCGCCTGATGGTGTGAATTTCTTTTCCAACAGTTTTGCCCGTTCCATAACATCTAGTATCCTGCTGATGTTATGGACGGGCACTTTTTCTTGCAGAAATTGCACGATGCGAAATTCGGGAACTGGCTCTTTTGTTTTCATCCAGACCTGATATGCGTAGTGCCAACATTCCTCGATAGCGCGCCCGTCGCCTCCAACTTTCATCGACTTGAAAACGTCAGGCATGAAAGTCTCGAGTTGCACCAACCAGTCCAACGCCTCGGCAAAATGATCGAGTGTGACGATCCGCTCACCGTCCGACGCGACCGATGCGATGATGCACAATTTGAGTAGATGCGCGGCCCTACGGGCGCAATAGGACACAAGTTTGGGGTGATCGGGGATCGGTGGACCCCCCTGCTTTGACCATTCGTTTATGGCGACTTTAGCTTCGTCAGTGACAGTTACTTCACCGTAAAGCTTATACATCTGGCGAAGGTCATGGACGAGATCAGCTTTACCGTCCGTATCCGGTTCCAGTAAGCTGAACAGATCGGTGTGGATTATCTCGCCGGAGAATACAATCAACATTCTGGACATGAACCCCTGTTCCCACGCGCCTTCCGGTAGCAGGCTGGTGAGGTAGTTCGGGGTGGCCGCGCTGAACATATTGAGTTGCGCGTTCGGAATGTTGATGTTGATTTTGTGAGTGCGACGAGTTTCGGAATAGTGCTTACAATCCCACAGGTCGGTGAGGGTGGACATGAAATCTCCCTCCCATGATGGAAGGAAAACGCCGAACTCATTTGGCACAACGGTCAACGAGTTGAAGCTTACGACAGCCGGGCTCTCCATCGGCCGAATGATCCTGCGATCGGACTCCTCAAGCGAGTCGATAAGCGAGGCTTTTGTCACACTGGTTGGCGCGATATGGAATGGAGTCTCTGGCGTTCGTAGTTCATCGAGCAGATCGTAGACGATATTCGTGCACAGGGATTTACCGATACCTGCCCCGCCGACCAGTAGGATATACTGGTTCGGATACAGTTTTCCCTTCGATGTAGTCAACCAGACCTTCCGCTCACAAACGGCACCGATCAGGAATATTCCAGCCCAAAGGCGATAAATTCTCGGTGAACCTTTTCCATCAGTGTAAGCTAAGAAGGAGTCGATGAAATTATTTAATCTGCGAGGCACCAAATTCCCCCAACAAACTCAGGTTGAATTGCTTCTCTTGCTGCGTTCGGTCGTCCCCGCCCTTCCACTTTTTCAATCCATCAGGATTGTTGTCGGAATAATTGCCCCAATTCCAGCCTGTCTTTGCTTCGGTTGGAACGTGGAACTGACGACCCTTTTTTAGCTCTATAAATATCTTTAAAGTTTCGAGTGCCCAAGGGACAATTTCATCTTCGAGTTCTTCTGGAAATTGGAATAGAATTGAGTCATGAACTTGCATTAAAAGTTGAACGCGGTTCGCTCTCCATAGATGTAAAATGCCGGTGTTGATTTCATCAGAGGTGCAAGACGATGCTTCGTAAGCGGCGGCATCACGGTGTGTAGCTGCGTCTTTGTAGCGGCCAAAGAAAAACCTGCGCCGACCGAAAAGGTTTGTGATCTGACTGAAATGTTCCAGCCGATACTTGATTGTCTCATGCCATGCAGGGATGCAAGGGAACGCCTCGTCATAGGCTGCACAAAAGTCCTTAGCGTGCTGGACAGGAATTTTTGCGTGCTTTGCGAGCGTCGGCGGTTGGCCGATATAATTCCTGCCGTGGCCAAGTTTTTTGCACATGAACCTGTAGTCGAAGTGGCGATAGAACCGCTGTTCGGCTATCTCGCGATCAGGAGCAGTTCCCCATGCGAGTTCTTTGTAAGCCATTTTGGCTACGGTAGTATGAAGGTCGCCACTTTCACAGGCGTCGAGATAGGCTCCAGCCGTGGACTCACTCCAGTCAGGATGGTCACAAAATAAATTCCAGCAGATTGCTCCAACATTGCGGCTATCTCCTTGTTCAAGATCAAGGTTAGCGAGCTTGAAGCCGGGATCGGCAACGAACACTGATCGAAGGCTCTCCGTGACGTTCTGCAAATTCGTGCCAGTGCCGAAGTCTGTAACGCTAGAGGCGAACCGGCCAGTAACTGTTCCGGCGATTTTAAGATCACTTCTCATCCTTCCGTCAGGGTCGGTTGCGGTTTCAAGAAAACCGATGCTCTTACCAAGATCGCGAAGGAGAAGCAGATGCGACACGATGGGTTCGGCGATGAAATATATTTGCAGCTTCTCAAGCGCATCGCGGTCAGAGGATGGAGCGTAGATGCCATTAGCATTACGCTTCTTCTGGACTGGCAGGTTCATCACGTTGTAAAGCAGGTTGCAAACCTGCGAGGGCGATCGCCAGTTAATCATTGGAACGCCGACACCGCCGACGATAAGCTGTTCCAACTGCCCTTCCAATCGCTCGACGTTGCGACGCATCTCGGTAAGAACTTTGCGGCGCCGGTTCTTATTTACCAGTATTCCGCGCAGACACATTTCCGCGACTGGACCCTGCAACGCTTTAGAAAACTCGTAGGTGCGAAGGGCTGTTTCGTCAACGAGCGGCCGAAGGTTACGGTAAACCTCTTCGGTTATGCAGCAATCCAATCCGTTGTAAATCCAGTGATTTTCGTCGGCATTGAGTTTGGTTAGATCAACTTCCGCTGTGTTGATTATGTTCGCCACAAAAATCCTCCAGGTCTATATACTCGATTGGGATATTCTTTTCGTTGGCGAACTCTATTTCACGGCGTAGTCCAATGCTGTTCTCCCATCCCTCGAGTCGCAGAACCAGTAGTTTATCACAACGGGCCAAAATTGCAAGATCGTGGTTCAGCCAGAAGGAGTGATCCCTTGGCATATCATATTGCTGCGCTAACGGGTGGCAATGAGTTATTGGGGAATAAACTGTGGTGCCGGAGCGAAGGAGCATGGCGGTAACAAATGTAAGCTGCTCGTAGCGTCGGCACTTCATATGCTCATAGACATGAGCGTAGGGTCCAGCAAGATAGATCATAGCCGCTCCTCAAACCCGAGTTGTTCGGACTTGGCGTTGAACACATCAGCGATTGCTGTAAATGGATCAATGTTGTTATGCCCTGCGAACAGAAGCATATAGAGCATGGTGTCGGCCCATTCCTTACCAATCTCTGCACGAAGCGACTCGACAGTTTCGCCTTTCAAAATCCCGACTGATCCATCCTCAGCGCGGAAAATCTTTTTGACGTTGTTGGCCAGCTCGCCAAGTTCACCGACAATCGCAGTTATCCAGCGTTCGTTCGACCAGGGCTGATCGGATTTATGCCAAGCTTCACAGCGCCGCATATTGACTTCCATGATATGCTCAAGAGTGTGGTCAGTCATTTCTTCTTCCTCCAAATAAACAGCTGCGAGACCCGACAGCGCATCCTCACGAACATCTTTCCAAGGGAGTCGCCATGAACAATCATATGCGTCAACGCTGACAACGGTTTCATCCGCTGGTTCGGGTTGATCTTTGGTCCAGCGAATGAACTTAGTCATGCTTCATTCCCTTTCTCATAAATTTCCAACTCATTTCATCGGTGTAGATCGAGGCGAGGAAGCCAAGTCCCTTTTCCATCTCAGGTTGAAAAGCGTGATGCAGAAGCATCGTGTCCTCGGCGGCGAGTGGAACTGGAATATGATAGCTTCGCCAAAGAAACTGAATGTCATACATTCCATTCTGGAACAGCGAAGGTTTCATCGCGAGCCAGCGCCGGACGTAGTTCCACGCAGCTAACTCTTCTTCGATTGTTGGCCAGTAGTTCTTGCCCTCGCGACTCTCACAGACAAAAGGTATAACAATCCCGGAGTTAGGGCTAGGGGCGAAACCGATGCAAGTAATCTGGTTGCCCCAAGTCTCAATGTCAACCGATAGTTGAACAGCGTCTCGGATATATAATCGCTCATATTCTTCCAAATCCTCTAGAGTTGGATAAATCCACAGCAAGCGTTCGGGGCGTGTGTAGTCTGGACTCTCGCTTTCACGTTTGGCTTTGTCCAGGTCTGCGATCACGACCGGCCGTTCAGTCCATTGACGGGCCACGGCGGCTGGATGATAGGTCGGAATGACCTTATACGTCCGGTCGAGCGGAAGCGCTGGATGCGTGAACGTAACTGATCCACGGATTGCTTTGATACCAGTCGAGCGCAATAGCGCCCACGCCGCAGTGGCTCCAAGCGCAACGATAATGTTCGGCTGAACCTCGTTGATTTCACGATACAGGCGGTCGAGTTCGGGCTTGTATTTAGCCAGAACGAACTTGCCTTTGACAAGAGCGGGAAGGCCTGGAATACCATCGGCCTTACTCCCGCACAGGTTCTTGATATCGTTGCTCGGCTTGGGACGTAGGTTGAAGCAGTTGGTTAGCGCACAATCGCGGCGGGTTAGGCCGATCTGCGAAAGCATCCCGTCAAGTATCCAGCCCGATGTTCCGACGAACGGCTGATGTTGTTGCTCTTCCTGTTCACCCCATGCCTCGCCAACGAGCATGATCTTACTTGGTTTCATTTACTTACGCTCTAGAAGAATGGCCTTGAACAGCAGCATATAAACGATAATATCGTCAACCCGCCCCTCGATCGGTTCCATGCGCTCGCGCTCTTTTCCGCTCACGAGGTCATGAATGTATTGCATCACTGCGTCGATATGTTTGTTACAGTAAACCGCCCAAATAACTTCCATCGGCAGCCCAAGTTTCTCGCCGTTGCGCCGAAAGTTGGCAAGGCGATCATCGTCACCAGCATATTCGCCACCTTTCTTTACACCCAGCTCAACGATCTTATCGAAAGTATCTTTGACCAGTTCATCATAGACTCGATGTTGCATTATTCTTCTTCCTTTTTGAAAGCCTCTATAACCGCTTCGAGCGTCGAACCTCTGATCTCACAAAATCCTACAGGCGTTTGTGGATACCATTGCAACTCCCACACTGAATTATTCTCGAAAGCTTTTTGTTTTTCTTCTTCCGAAATCCAGCTGTAGCGATCGTCCTCGAATGACTCATAATACTCTCTGACGGTCATGTAGTTCGGACCAGGTCCGTCGTTAAATGAAAGTATCAGCGACGAATGTTTACCATGAAGCTTAGAGCGTAGAAGCAGCTCCAGATCGGTTCCATCCTGCAACAGCATTTTCATAGAACTCCTTTGACTTTTCCAGCCCAAACACGCTGCTTGCTTTCAGTTCCAATCCCACTTTCAGTGCGTTGCCACTGCCACAAGTAGGATCAAATACAGTAGAATACTCATCACAGACCATAGAGAGAAAATGACGAAGCATAGGAATAGGTTTCTCGCTGACATGGATTGCGTCATTTCTGTTGCCTGGATGGGCGAAGGAGTTGGAACGAGTGCCGGCCTGTGTCAGCTTGCGATCGCCACGGATGCAGAAGAAAGCTGTTTCATAGGTTCGGCGGGGGCCGCGTTGTGGGTCGGGAGCCACGCCCGCGTTGTCGGACTTGTGCCAGATCAACGGGAATGGATTAACCTGCCAGCCCATGCCTTCGAGGAACTCCAGCGTCTGCTGGTATTTTTCCATCGAGAACCAGAAGATCAAGTGCGCCGACTCGGCGACAACATTTTGCATAGCAAAACCAAGCCGCTCACATAAGCTCCAATAAACGTCAGCACTATCGTCATAGTGGTCAACGATTGCAGAGTTCTGACGAGGGGAGTCAGCGACATTGATGCCGTAAGGAAAATCACAGTGTATAAGATTGAATTTCGGACCATCGTAGCTCTCCTGCCACTCATGGAAGTCAGCATTGATGATGGGAACGGCTGGTTTCTCAGGCTCTTTCTTTTCAATGCCAAGTGCTGAGGACATAGTAACATCGACCGAAGCAATTGCTGAGGATTTCTTACGTTCGTTATTACGCTCAACAATGTTCCGAGCCACTGAGAATTTATCGGCGCCCGCAACTTTTTCATTTCCTGCTTCGATTTCACTCGCTACAGCCAAGTGCTTCGATACAGTGTTTTGAACAAGTCCAAGGGCCGCAGCTGTTTGTTCCTGACTCCATCCTTCCTCATGCGTGGCTTTCAGCTTATGGAACTTAGCGATTGCCAAGGACTGATCCTGCCACGGCAGATCAACGCGCTTGATGTTCTCTTCGAGTTCGATCGTTTGCAACTCGTAGTCGGAAAGATCGGAAGTGAACTGAACAGGAATAGAAGTCCAGCCGATAGCTTTGCAAGCGGTAAATCTACGCTCGCCGGCGACGAGAACTCCCTCAGGCGTGACGACGATTGGATTGATCAGACCGATGCGATGGATGGACTCAGCCAGATCGTCGATGTTGAGAAGTTCACGGCGCTGACGTTCGGGCCGGTTGACGATAACCTCGTTGATCGGGAAGGAACGGAAGGTGCCGCTGGTCATTCATTGTATCCTTTCAAATCCTCATAACATCGCATCATTTCAATAACGTCGCCTGAGGATGCGGCTGTTATGGCGCGAGTGATTGACGCTTCCATCATTGTGATTTGAGGCTCGACAATGACGTTTGGCATTGACCTGAGTTCTTTGAAATGATTTTGAATTTCTCGAACTCGGTTAATCTCTTTCGGCAGCTCTTCAGCTAAGGAGGTCATTTCACACTCCTAAAAGGAAAGTTATTTTTCTCGAGTTGGTATGCAAGCCATTTACAGGTAGCCAGCAATTCTTCCTGATCCATCTCATGCGCAGCTTTACCGAACAAAGAAAAAATATGCGGCACATCCTCTGGAACTTTGACGAGTTCAAGAAAATCTTTCTTCGACATTACTCCGGTTTCATAAATCTCAGCGAAAATGTCGGGCTTGCAGGGATACAACTCACCTTTGGTTCCTTGGATGATCCAGTCACCATCGGAAACAGTGAGCGTTCCTTCCAGAGTTTTAATGTAAAGATTATCGTCTTCCTGATAGATGGTGCCTTCGATAAAAGCCGCCATTAGCCACTGAGGATAAGCTTGAGTTTCCTCACTCCCACTCTTTTCAGCTTCGTAATGGAACGCTTCGACCTCGACAGGTTTCTTACGATATTTCATACCATCCCCCTAAACTGTTGAATGAACTGTGCGAGCATGATAATGAAATCATTGCTCGGCGCGACGAACTGTGCATCAGGCATACCGACCTGATGAATTGTAATCCTGCCAAGCGGACCGTTGTAAGTATTCAGAAAGGAAATATCTGTTGTATGAGTTACAGATAAAGTGCCGCGGGCTGGGTCTTCCACCTCGATGGTTACGATCATGCTATCCGAGTGCATTTATATCCTCCTGACGAACGGGGATCATGTTGTGACCAGCTGCGGTTCGATGCTTTTTGCAGAACCTGATTGCGTCCTCACGCGAGAACTTTTTGGCCTCGGTTATGTCAGAGGAATAAGTTGAGGCTCGCGTGAACCAGCCTTGGCCACGCGGAGAGTAGAGAATATAATCCATGGGAAATTCTCCGAAAAGTTAGCAGACGTGGCGCACTCGGTCTGCTAGCGAGTTCGAGGCTCCAAGAATGGGGGCGGCCTCGCAGCGTCAGCTACGCCGTAACGGGTATTAGTCCAGCGGTGCGGTGCGGCCGACGTTCGCGTAGAACATCTCAGGATCATTCTTATCCTGCTGCCACGCGATCGAGCCAAGGAACTGCTGGTTGACGGAATTGTTCAGAGCCTGAGCGATCGTGTCGTCCTCAGTGGCGCACTTAACGTGCTTCTCGAAGAAGGTGCGAACGCGGTAGAGCGACTTCTCGAACTCCGCTTCATCCTCCTTGTTGAACATGAACTTAATCTGGTTGGTGATATTAGTCACCTCGCCAGAATAATCCGACATATCAACGTCGTCGAGAGCCTCAAGAGCACGGATCGGAATAGTGAGAATATCCCACTTTCCATCTCCCGAAGTGGTGACGACCGGCAGCTTTGTGATCGACCACCGATATGTCCCAACTGGGGGTAGTGGCGGACGTTCAACATCTGCAACTTTCTTGTTTGCAACATCAGCAAAATTAAGAGCCATTTCTATTTTCCTTTGAGAAGTTCAAAGATTGTGGCCAGCCCAGTTTCTAACGGGTATTCCGCCTCGGCCTCAGGGCTTGGTATTTTGAGGTCGATAATGCCAGTTGGAAGAGTTTTAATTTTCCGCTTGACATTCTTGCCCGCGCCGATTGCCTCAGCGAGGAGAAGGGTGTTGAAGTAACGAGGGATAACGGGGCCAAGTGCAGAACCAACTGCATTGACATGGCCCTTCGTCACACCCTCAGTAACTTCTTTGTAGTTGACATGAGAAATTAAGATCACGTTCATCTTAAAATTATCGCCAGTCAACAGCGCGATGGTATCCTCGACCGCTTGCTGCGCAGCGAAATACCACTGGCGCGGGTCTTTAGCCGCAGGGTTCATGCCCTTAGCCCATGCGTATGCAGCTCGACCGTAGGCAGAAAGACTGTCGAGGACAAAGATTGTGTTCGGGTCTTCGTGTTCCGACCACTCTGTCATTTTACCGAGCGCATTGACAAAGGCTTTCGGCGCTCCTTTGATCAGCGGACCGGCGTTGGTGGAGCGATATTCATCGCGAAAGGTCTCAAACTCGACTGCGGATAGATCGGCCTGGGCTTTACGCGCAAAGATTTTCAGCGTCTCCAGTCCGTTATCCATGTCGAGGATTTTGAATTTGTAACCCGCTTGCAGCAAGCTGACGAGCGAGCCGGTCTTGCCGGTGGAACTGTCTCCGATATAGATTAGCTTTGTGAAGCTGTCGGATTGATGGTTGTCGAGTGTTGGCATTAACTTGGTTTCCTATTCTGTCCTAGAAATTCATCATGTTCCAGCACTGGAATTTTCATGTATTCCATTGCGACTGAAGTGCAGTGCGGGTTGAGTTCTGAATGATCGAAGCCGATGCAGTTAAGAACGCAAACCTCAATCCACATAGCAATCGGCGTAGTTTCGATGCGATCAGGAACTTGGATCAAACGCTCACAAGCCATGCAAGAACATTTGTAGATAACGTCCATCAGCGCGACTCCAACGGGTCCCAGCGTTTCGCCTGTTCAAAGTCCGCTTTCAAGAACTGTTCACGAACGTGCGGCGACCGACTGCAAACCTCACGGAACTCGCAGCCCGCGAACTTGTGACAGGAACTGCGGTTCTTCGGGAAATAGTTTTCCTTTGTGGCTTTGACAGCTCGACTGATCGTGTTCATGGTATCGTCATACCACTCGTTGAGCGAGGCCTCGTCGGCAAAGATGAACCCACGCTCGAAGCGCGTGAACCCGACAGCGATCTGCGCGGCGTCGATCATCACACCTTTGACTGGAAGATTGAAGATCGCCTTGCCAGCAAAGCTATACATGGAAATCTGCGTATCGGGGCTGTAGTTCAGAAAATATCTCGGCGTGATAGTTGAGCCGGTAGTTTTCTGATCTTGAATGTAAACCTTACCGCTGTAATCAACAAGCCGATCGAGATGGCCGGCGAAGATAATCCCGTCGTCGACTGGAAGCTGGAAGCTGTGTTCAACAGCCGCGACACCGGACGACAGCACAACGGTCTGGCAAGGGTCTTCACGGAAATGCTCGAAATACCAAACAATCGTGCGGATCAGATTTTCGCGGGTCTTGGTATTGTGATCGCTGACCCACGGACCAGGTTCGTCACCTCTAATCCATGTTGCGTTCAATGCCTCACGAACGACGAGGACGAGCGCATCGTCATGCTCAATTCCATCAGCGCGATGTTTGTGAAAGTGCTCGAGCGCAGCTGCGTAAACACCGCCGAAGATCAGGTGGACGTTACCGCCACGCGGACGCCAGCCGTCGAGCATACGAAGCTTGTATTTGTAGAGACATTCCTCGGCAAGCTTGATTGAGGTTTGATCCCAACCGAACTGCACGTTGTTCTCGTCGAATGATTTAAGCATGGACGCGACTCCTAAAGGTTGATATTCATTTTCTCCGCGAGCGATGCGATCGCCTTTTGCTTCTCCGTCTTGGGCTTAGTCGAACCAGCTTTGGCGTTACCGGCGTTGAAGGCATGGCGGCTCTTCCGCATTTCCTCAATGATCGTCTGGATTTCGGGATCGGTGAGTTCAAGCGGATCGCGGGCGAATAGTTCAGCAAGATCAGACATTTGCGACTCCTATAATTGAACGTGGACTTCAGTATCCACTTCGGTTCCCTGTTCCTCGATCTGTTCGATGAACTTGTGCACCACCCGTCTGATGATAGTGGCAGCGCCAATGTCAGGAAAGAACTGTTGAAGCTTGGCGTAATCGCCTGGGAACAAGTTAAGCGTGTGTTTCTGCAGTTCATTCTTCATGGAAAGTTTCCTTGGGCTGTTTAACTATCCACAGGTCGGCGCCGTTGAATGGAGAAATCACAAACGCAAGTGAGAGAAAATCAGGATTTTCTTTGCGGAGCGGATAAAGTTTTTGGCGTAACCTTTCCGCATCGTTAGTCTCCACAACGACGCCGACCTCGGAATGATATGCAGCGTAGAGCAAGTCCACGAGACTGGACAAATTACTCTTCCTCTTCGACGCTCGTGATCAGCAGCGTCGGCTTTAAAGTATTTTCAAAGCTAACGATTTCAATCTCGAGAGGAACCTCGTTCTGTAGCGCGTTGAAAATCTCGAAATTATTTTCACGAGCGATGTAGCCGAGGTGCTCGCCGGTCGGTGTATGGATCACCTTAACAGCTCGAGGATCGTAAGCATTGTCCGGTTCGGCTTCGAGAGACAGCTTATCACCGTCCTCTTGTGTCAGGCCACGGACGATTTCCTTGGCTTCGGCAGGGCGAAACGTCACCCCGACCAGTGGTGAGAAAACTTCCATTCCAAGTCTCCTTCTTAGTTATGTAGGACAGTGGAACTCCGGAGGGGATTGAATTTCCACTGTCCAACATAAGTAAGTGAGGGGTGGGCGGAACCAAGGGAACACCCACCCCTCTACCAGCGCCGGAGTCGCGACCAACGCTGGCTGACGGGATTAGACGCTGACGCCTTCGAGAGCCTCGGCGAGCGTGGAAGCCTGCTTGTTCTTGGCATCCACGTTCTTCTTCGCAGCCTTGACGACCTCGTCCAGCGCGGCGATGCGCTCGATCTCGGCAGTGACCTTCTCTTCCCACTCCTCGTCGGTCATGCCCTCAGGCGCGACAGTGAGCTTGCGGCCGCTGGTGGAAAGGTGAGACTTGAGAAGCTCGCGAGCGATCTTGACAGCTTCACGCTCGACAGGATCAAGCTTCCGCGAGGAGCTGACGCCGGCCGCGGTGAAGACATAATTTGCGTCCACGCCGAGCACGTAATCAGTGATTTCCTGCTCAGACGCATTGGCGTCCTGCATTTCCTTGATCTTGGCACGAGTGTTGTTGCCGATATTTTCAGCGCGAGTCTGGTTGAGAACACGCGCCTCGATCTCGTTGATCGTGTGGCCCTCCGCATAAGGCGCGGACAGCTCGAACTGCATACCGTTAATCGTTTTCACAGAATTTCCTTTCGACTTTTGCGGCTTCAATGCCACGGACCACTCTATAGAAAAGGGCGGTGGCGTCAAGTGGTTTATGCAGCCGGTATGGTTTCATTCTTGGGGGATAGAACCATATCAATCCTCTGTGGCGCTTTTGTAAAGAAAGTCTGGACCACGCTCCATTCTTTCAGTCGCGCGTTCATGGAACTCGTTAAACGACTCCTCCGCTTTTGGTTGGAGTTGATTACCAATTATCATATCATCGCTGTTGATGTAGGTCAGGATATGCTTCGACCTCGTGATAATAACGTAGCGCAGGTTCGGCTCTTGTTCATCCTTGCCAACCAGATGCTGATCGAGGAAGAATACGTTGTCGAACTCCAATCCCTTGGCTTTGTGGCCAGTCATAAGCTTGAGCGGGCTGTGCATTTGCACAAGGTGCTGAGCATAAGCAAGCGCATCGCCAAGGGTTGAGCCTTGATGGGCAAAGATACGCATACATTCTGCGCGATCCTCAATACTGCCATGCGCTCGGTTTTTGTTCTTAGCCTTTTGCTGCTCTTCCCACAAGTCGATCTTATCGAGCACATCGGAAGTTGACAGGTCGTGGCCTCCGAATTTTCGCATTACTTTCGTCAGCGAGGCGACAACATCTTTGCCATGCAACTCGACTGGTCGGCCGGCCATTAACAGCTTAATCGCCAAGCCGAACAGTGGAGCGTTGTTACGGCAGATGATCGTAGCGGACTCGGGAAGATCATCGGCGGACCAGCGCGTTAAGGTTTTAACCTCGCCCTCAGCTGCCCATTCCGGCCAACGCATTGCCGGCGCTCGCCATTGAGCATGACGGACGACAGCCTTTGGGCAACGGAACGAGGTTGTCAGGGACATTTCGGACATGGAGAACTCTTGTCGCAGCTTCTCCATACTTTCCTCGTGCGCCCCACGAAACCCATAGATCGCCTGATTGGGATCACCGACAGCGATAAGTCTGCGGGTGCCAATCATCTTTCGCAGCGTGGCGTGGTTAAGGGCGGACAAATCCTGGGCCTCGTCCACGAGCGTCAGTGGATAGCGTGGGAACGCTCCATGAAACACCGTCGGCATCAGAATTTGATCGTTGTAATCGAGCAGCCCATCGAACGCCTGTTTCAAGGAAATAAGAACTGTCTCACGGACAACGCCGATTTCCAGATCGGTAAGCTTCTGCTCGATGTGAGAGAAGAAGTCGTCGTCGTCCATCAGGCGTTTGGCTTTCTCGTATTTACCTGTTGGAATGTAACCGCAGCTTTTGCTGAAGTCCACGACGCGGATAAGTTCAGCGAAATTCTCGTAAAGAATTTCCTTATCTGCCCGCGGTGCTTCATCGACCAGCGGCTTGAGGATATTGTAAGTCTTGCTCGCCTCGATCCGAGGTCGGCGGCCGGTTGCCTCATACCACGTTCGGTGGCCGAGAGCGTTCAAGGTCATGGCCTTACAGTTACTCGGCAATCGTTCCTGCATTTCCAGCGCGATCTTTTTATTGAACGCGAGGCAGAGGATTTGAATGTCCGGCAAGGCCTCGGCGATAAGCACAAGCGTCGAGGTTTTGGCCGCACCCGCAAGCGCAGACAAAAGAATGTTATCCGTTGTGGATTTTGCTCGCGAAACGATCGCGGACTGTTCACCAGTTAATGTAAACATAACGACTCCTAGTTTAGAATTTTGCCCATAAGGGCGGAGGTGAGGATCATGAGAGCAAAAAGGAAAGCCAAGCGTAAAGCTACTCGCATTGATCCCCCTTAACTACCACTCGACTGGCAACGAATTTGTCAGTCATTTGAACCGCAACTTGTTTGATCACGCTCTCCATTATCCCAGCTTCAAAGTTGGTGAGGAACGTGGGTTGAGGATTATCCACTCCATGCGGAAAAGCGATGAGGATAATGTCAACCTCAACGCCGGTAAGTTCCTCGAGAGCGGTGATGGTTAAATCACCGAACATGGGAGTGATCGGAGGAAGTCTGTTTTCCATTAGCAAATGACCTTATGTAGTTCTTCATTCAGCGAAATGATAATGTTGAAGAGGTCCGTCTGCATATTGTAAGTGCAGTCGGAGTTCGCCGTTCGATGGTGGTAGCACTCTTCGTAAAGTGTGGCGACGAGTTGTTTTGTGCCTTGATCGAACAGCTTAGGTGAAAGGTAAATTGTGCTGTGCTCGTAAAGGCCAAGGGTCTGGCCCCCGAGTTCTTGCACGTGGATCGGCAAGCGAGCAATTTCTTCCTCGAACCCGAACAGCGCGACAAGTTCTTTAGCTTTATCAAACATCAACTGTTCGCGATCGGACAGCTTGTGAGAGTTCACCGCAATCAATGACTCGTCGATCGACTTGACGAACGAGCGAAGGCCGCGGTAAACTTGAGGATCGCGCTGATACAATCGAACACAGGCCTCTTTATATTCAGTGGACTGGTATTCACTCGCACGAGTTGGCGGCGAGAACCAGTCCATGTAGTCACACTCCAACGGCGCTCGCTGGCGAGTAACGGCCCGTCCTTCAATTTCAGCTACTGTTGTTATCATCGGCCGATCCGAACTGTATTTGATTTCCAGCAATTTCATTATAACCTCAACGTCGTGGAGATCGGAAACGACAAAGTTGTCAATATAACTGGACGCGCTTATGGCGTTTCGCAGCGTGCGATCCTCCGTCAACTCAAGAGTTCCAAGGATATTCCACGTGAACAGCCCTGGGCGTTCGAGAACCTTAACGCCTCGGTAGTAAAGTCCAGCCGCTTCGGTTGCACGAAACTGCACGTTTGGATTTGAGTTCGTCCAGTGCATATCGGCTGGAAGAATGATATTGTCTCGATCATGGAAAGGGTCAATCAGTCGAGGACAATTCACAAGGATATGAGTGTGACCCTCGGCTTGGTGAGCACTGCTGTTGTCGATAAAAACGCT
>JACZCT010170324.1_pt1 | contig 18386 bp, 8 predicted proteins | sample 8641871 | NCBI WGS metagenome assembly JACZCT01 (sample SAMN15324604, study PRJNA640507) | soil metagenome | isolation source: monocropping sugarcane control | place: China: Luxin town, Laibin City, Guangxi Province | collected 2019-07-25 | depth 10cm m | reverse complement strand
TTTCCTTTTAATGAATTTACGCCGTTTGAAGAAAGAGGCGACGAAGCTGATAATATGTAAATGCTTCACTGGTTGAGACGCCCTTCCGGGAGAGCAATTGCAATAAAGCCCACCTCGTTGACGCGTTGAATCTCCAGTATATAATATCAACAATAAAATGTGGTTTTTAAAATAAAGCTGCTGCTTTAAAAAAATAACCCCGGTCTTAAAAGCCGGGGTTTTTTTGTGGGAATGGTTTGGAAAGCCATTACAGTGTGTGAACAAATAGCTCCATTTTTTATTTTGTTGGAAATCTATCTGCGCGCCGGATGTTAGCATTCGCATTTAGATGGCGGGGCATAGTGTTTTTACTATAATCCATACTTTATCCATGCTTTTGATATGCCTTTGATGGGGAGGAGCCTTGCTGTATGTCTAGTCCAGGCGAAATCGCAGAACTGAAAAGCCATATCTATACGGTATCAAATAGGGTAGTTATACGGCAATTTGTGCGCTGTTTTATTCTTTAATTCGCTGAGTTGAATTCACAAAGTTTTTTTGTGAATGTTTTTTGTTTCAGCATGGAAAAAGTAATTTCTTTTTTGAATCGCCTCTATCCTGTTTCTGTTTTAATGGAAGCGGCGCTGCGGGATGCATGCCGGCTTACGAGGAAGAAAAAGGATGAATTCCTGGTTTTTGAAGGCGAAGTATGCCGCTATGCCTGGTATCTGCGAAGGGGGCTGGTACGCTGTTATTATAACCGTGATGAGCGGGAAATAACTACCTGGTTTATGGCAGAAGATAACATAATCGTACTGTTTAAAAGCCTGTTCGGTCAAAAGGAAAGCCAGTACAATATCCAGGCCCTGGAAGACTGCGAATTGTATGGTATCCGCATCGAAGAGATACAGCATGTGCTGGAAATACATCCCGAAGCGCAGCATATCCGTACCATTATTGCGGACAGGTACAGCAATCTCAAAGACATTCGTATCAGGGCTACCAGCATGCGGGATCCTAATGAACGTTACGCTTACTTTGTTAGACACTTTCCACATTTACTGAACCGGATTAACCTGGAACACATTGCTTCTTACCTCAATATCAGCAAAAGTTCGGTGGCGCGTGCACGGCGGCAAAAATTTTAAAAAAGTGTCCGGAGATACTCTTCGCCTTTTAAAGCCCATCTAATTTTACATCAGTAAGGCGCCTCCATACAGTTCTTTAAAAACTTCTAACGCCTCATTATAAGAATTACAGACAGGTTCCGGATGAATTTTAAGATTAAAACAGGATCAAAAAAACAATATCTGGTATTATTTGCGGATTGCTAATCCTTTTATTCGCTTATACATTGATGGAGTCTGGAAAATTCGCCGTGTATCAAGAGAGGCCCATGTGATCGGCAGGTATGCGAGGTTTCTTGCAGGAGTGATACCTGTAGCCAAATTAATAATCAAATAAGGAAAAAGAGTTGTCTACCTCCAGCCATTACTGGAAATGTCCTATGAAAATTTTCTATTCGCTTTTTCATTTTCATCAAAGTAAGACCTGACAACTACCGATAAATAATACGCAATGCATGCATAATTCAACATTTATCAAATCATTAACCGCTTAGCCCATTTTTATAATTTGATAAATTTCAGATAAACAGGATCACCTCCGGCGCGCCTCAATATGGCCACGTACATTCCTGGCTGCAAATTATCCAAATGAATCGTTAATGAAGTTTTTCCTTTAATTTCTTTCGATAAAACATGTAAGCCATCGAAACTTACTATCTCAAGTGTTTGCCATTTGTCATTTAATTTCAGGCTGTCAATGGTAAGAGAAGAAGTTACGGGATTAGGGTAATATCTTACGGTTTCCCTTTCTTCCACACTTTTCACCTGTAACTCTATCACATTACTGTAGGCTATGGCTCCATTAGTACATTTTTCACTACTGGTTATACGGCACCTTATCTTATCACCAGAAATGGCAGGTATATAATCGATAATAGGTTTGGTGGCGCCTGCTATATCCTCCCATGTATGAGTAGCCGTACTATCCTGCCACTGGTATTTTGCTTCCGCACCTCCGTTAATTACAGACGAAGTAAATGTTGCCGGCTTCCCGGAAATTACCACATTTTTACCACTGATGATAATACCTATTTGGATAGAATTTACAGATAGCTGTAAAGGGCTGCTGGTTATATTAGCAGGCGCAGCACAAACGGCATTGCTGGTAAGTGTGGCGGTTATAATATCACCATTCGCAAAATCACTGCCATTGTATTGAGGATCATTGACTCCCATGGATATTCCATTCTTTTTCCAATTATAAATGGGTGCGTTTCCGCCGTTGGTAACTACCGTATTCAAAGATATCTGCGTTCCCTGGCAAAATGTGGTATCTGATGCAACTATGGATATAGTTGGTATCACTGATTCATTAATATTAAGTTTAAATACCGTACCGGTGCTGACACCATCAACGATACATTTATAAGAATATTTGTTCCATGTAATTGGGACATCTTTTAACGCTAATATCGCAGTGTTGGCACCAGTAATATTGGAATTGTCGGTGATGTCTATAAACCCTGTACCGGTGTTCTGTTGCCACTGGTAGTTTGCACCACTAACATTTGACGTGAAACTGGTATCAGTCTTCGCACAAAGAGTTACTGTAATATTTGAAGGACCGGTAATCTGTTGCTTAAAAATAGAAATAGAGTTCGATAAGGTATTGGCCGTTAAAATGTCTGGTCTTCCATCGGCGTCTATATCGGCAACCCGTATACTATTGGTGGCAGTACTGGTGGCATAGGGTATTGCCGGACTGAAAGATAAATTTCCCGGAGTACTGATGTTACTTAAAATCGCAAGTGTATTTTGGTCTTTATGAGCCACAATAATGTCCATAAACCCATCCCCATCCATATCTGCGATGTCAACGCTATTTGGATTGCCGCCGGTGCTAAAGAACATCGAAGGATCCATCTGAATATATCCCGGAATGCTTCTGTTCCTGATAACCACTACCCCTGTTTCTTTAGTCATAATAATATCCGGCAGGCCATCTCCGTCAAAATCACCTGTTTTAATTTTTGAATCGAAATCAACATTAGCAGGATCAGTAGTCACATTTGCGAAAGAGATATTTCCTTCGGAACTGGTATTTCTTAGAATCGTAAAGGTGCCGTTGCCCGAAACGAGGATGTCGGGCTTTCCGTCGAGATCCATATCTGCTATACTTATGTCCGTTGGATTCCGTGAAACACCAAAAGTAATTCTTTTGGCAAAACTGATGGTTCCGTTGGTACTTGTATTTTTATAGACGGCCACAGCGCCTGTATAGTTGCCAGCCGCTGCTATATCCGGTTTGCCATCGCCGTCAAAATCTGCTGTGCCACCTATAAATTCCCCAATTCCAAAGGTCAAAAGGGGACCGTCATTAAAAATAATATTAGCCGGTGTACTGTTATTCTGATATATTTTTACAGCATTCAGATCATAGGGTAGCATGGTTACCATATCAAGCAGGCCATCTCCGTTACAATCGGCGTAACAGTTAGAAAGGGGACCATACTGAAGAGAAACACTTTTTTTCGGCTCCAATTTTAAAACACCCGGCTCACTCGTATTTCTGAAAAATGTTGCATTACCCCTTGATCCAAACTGGTCACCACCGACAACCGTAAGGTCCAGTTTTGTATCTCCATCTATATCCCCCAAGCTAACATCATGCGGAGCTACCCCACTGATTGAATCTATTCCTGACGCGTAGGATGCTGCCTGTAAGGGACCTGAGTTTCCATACAAAGGAAGGAAGAATTTATTGGAATATCCTGTAAGCGCATTGGATGTAACAGATATTGGCTGAAAGGCAGCTCCCTGAGGCACTGTTACAATAAGTTGGGTGGACGAGGCTGAGATTACCTGAGCCTTGACTGTGCCGAAGAATACGATATTACCTGAAGAAGCAGATGAAAAGTTGGCGCCCGTTATCGTTACTATTGAACCTTCCTCTGCTTTTTGAGGCGAGAAAGAGGCGATTACAGGTGCTTTCGTGAATATGAATCCGTCAAGGGAGTCAGTGCCTCCGGGGCTAGTTATAGATACCTTCCCGGATCCTCCGGTACCTACTATCGCTTTAATGCTGAAAGGTGAAGTAACTGTAAAAGAAGCGGCTGGAACTCCATTAAAACTTACTTTTGTGGTACGGTTAAAGTTATTTCCGTTGATAGTGATCGTGCTGCCCATACTCCCCGTTGCCGGGGCAAACGAAGTAATGATTGGCTGCGTTTCAGCGACATACGTAAACCCGGCTAATTTATGGGTACCCATCGAGTCAGTAATAGAAACATCCCCGGATGCACCGTCTCCTACGATGGCAACGATTCTTGTGGGGGATTCGATAATGAAAGATGCAGCAGGAGCGTCTCCAAAAAATACACTTTTTACGGTTCCAATGTTGAATCCGTTAATAATAATAGAGCTACCCTTACTACCAATTGCCGGATAAAAAGAAGTGGGCCAGGATGAGGATAGGTACCTGTATCCTGCGAGGCTGATCTTTCCCGCGGAAGTAATTACCCTTACGTCGCCGGATACGCCATTGCCGACGATGGCCCTGATCAGCGTAGGGGAAACAACGTTAAACGACCTGGCGGGGGTTCCTCCAAAAGTAACAGAAGCTACATCATAAAAATTGGACCCCGTAATGGAAACTTCCGAGCCTGAACCGGATGTTGTTGGTGTAAATGTAGCAATAGTTGGAGGCAACAACATTTTAAATCCATCGTATTCAATAATTGTATCCTGAGTGCCAACTGCTATTTTTCCGGGAGACCCTTGTCCGGTTACGGCAGTAATGCTGGTTGATGAATTCACTACAAAGGAAGTGGCAGGTACGCCACCAAAACTAACTGATTTTACCGATGAAAAATTAGCCCCGGTAATGGTAACTGTACTTCCAGGAATTGCTGCAGAGGGTGTTACGATAGAAATCAAGGGTTTATCACTATAGATAAAACCAGGCAAACTTGCTGATCCGGATGTGGTAGTCACCACTACCACACCAGAAGCTCCGGAACCAACTACAGCAGAGATTTCATGATCGGAGATTACCTTAAAGGAGGTTGCGGCCACTCCTCCAAAACTTACGCCAGTTGTTCCTGTAAAATTATTCCCGGATATGGTGACTACTGCGCCATTTACACCACCTTGCGGTGTAAAACCAAGTATTCCGGGACCGTTGGAGCTGCCGCTTGTATTTCTTAAGATAGTAAGTCCATCTCCTGAAATAACCAGGTCAGCTTTACCATCTCCATCAAGATCGCAGGAACTGGCTTTTCGTGGATTTACCGTTACATCATAATTCACGTTGGAGTTAAAAGAAACCGTTCCTGGTGCACTGGTATTTTTGAAAACAGAAATGTTTTTCAGATCGTTATTGGTGGTAAATAACTCTGGCTTCCCATCCCCATCCAGATCATTGCTATAAATCCTGTTCAGAATAGGGCTGGTACCTGTCGAAAAATTTATTTCTGCTGCGAAGCTAATATTTCCATTGGTGCTTATATTCCTGAATACTGAAAAGCTGTTTTTTTGCAAACACACCACATCAGCCTTGCCATCGCCATCTATATCAGAAATGGTGATGGCGGATGCTGAAGTGCCTACAGCAATTTTTGGAGCAAAGGAAATATTTCCCGGGGTGCTGGTATTTCTGAAAACGTAAAAGGAAGAGCCACCACCAGCACAGATTATCTCTGGTTTCCCATCACCATTTAAATCGCTTAGGTATACCTGAGTCCCATAATGGTCTAATCCTAAATCAAAATGCGTACTAAAAGAAATACTTCCCGGGGAGCTTGCGTTTTTAAAAATTGAAATAATGAACGTGCTGTAGTTGGTTGTAACCAGATCAGGTTTTCCATCCCCATCAAGGTCCGTAATATCCAAGCCCATGATATCTGAATTACCAAGCCCGGGAGTATATTCTGTGAGGGTGCCAAAGCTGACATTGCTTAAGGTTGACGTATTCCGTAGAAAATATAATTTTAATTTGTCTGCGATCACTGCAATATCCGTTTTACCATCTCCATCCAGGTCTGCTTGCCCGGTAAGGTTAACAGATCCCAACACAGGAAAGTCAATTAACGGAGCAAATGAAATATTTTTGGAAGTACTGGTATTAATTCCTACACCAATACCATTTCGAACAATGGAAACCATGTCTAATCTGCCATCGCCATTAATATCAGCCATTTCTGCATTCCCTGGTGTAAGCATATCGATTCGTGGAGCAAAAGAATTATTATCAAATTTTGTACTTCCCCCGGGAAAAGTGGTTAAAAAACTTTCTCCCGACCAGGCCGTTGCACCTCCAACAGTAACACTGACGGGCTTGTAAACACTTCCAAAGGGAACACTGACCGTAATTTTAGTGGGTGTGGCCGTCAGGACCTTGGCATTGACACCTCCAAAAGAAACAATATTGTTTTCCAGGGTACTGCTAAAGTTAGTCCCACTGAGGGTAACGGTAGTACCTGCTTCGCCTTTTAAGGGTGAAAGAGACGAAATTGTAAGTGGCGCGCCATAAACAAAACCCGAAAGGGACCCTACACCCAGGCTATTGGTGATAGTGATATCACCTGTAGCCCCTGAACCTACAACCGCCGTAATCTTTGTAGGAGAAACAACTGTAAAGGATGTAGCTTCAAAGCCACCAAAACGCACAGATGTTATTCCGGTAAAATTGGCGCCTGTGATAGTAATTGTTGTCCCCTTGTTACCCAAGGTTGGGGTAAAGGATTGAATGAATGGAATAGTTTTAACTGTATTAAGAAATACGATTATTTTCTGATTGGTTTCTGACACAGAAACCACGTCATTCTTTCCGTCATTGTCAATGTCGGCAAGATTTATCATATGCGATGATCCGTAATTATCCGGCAAATAGTTAACCTGAGGAGCGAAAGACATATTTCCCGGAGTACTCGTGTTTTTCAATATTCCCATGGCCTGATCACCCAAAGCAGACACAATATCTAACTTGCCATCACCATCCATATCGCTTAAAGCTATACCCGCAGGACTGAATGAAGCTGAAAATTCCATTGGAGTTCCAAAACTGACATTTCCTCCGCTGGTCGTATTAAGGACTACTGATACAGTTGATCCATAAAAATTCCCCGTAACGACATCTGTTTTACCATCTCCATCTATATCTCCAGCTGCTATATAAGAATGTATGTAGGCTGGTATAGGAATCAATGGCTTAAAGGAAATATTACCCTTAGTACTTTGGTTGATGAGTGCGCCTGCCCCGGAAATAATAATATCGTCTTTATGATCACCATTTAGGTCTGCTGTAACAATATTTCTTTCACTAACAGGACCTGCTGCAACAGCAGGCGCAAAATTCACTGATCCCGGCTCACTTACGTTCCTGTATACTTTAGTACCTCCAACAATATCCACTTTGCCATCGCCGTCAATATCAGCAACAGCCATAGCACCTGTACCGCCGGATTGTGCCAATTCTGTACCTACGGAAAAGGAAAGACTTCCCGGCGTTGATAAATTTCTGAATATAACCATTCCTGACTCTTTTACGGTAACCAGATCAATTTTTCCATCCCCGTCAAAATCACCCGTCCTTGTTTCTGAGTAACCCAGTTCGGGTAAATTAACAGGAGTGGCGAAAGATACTTTCGAAGCACTGCTGGTGTTTCTATATAACAATACTCCATCTTTTGCTGCATTATCGGTAGCATAATGTGTTACAATGAGATCTGTTTTTCCATCCTGGTCCAAATCTGCGGTAACAATATTCGTTGGAACATCTGGCTGAGCCGGAATTGTCAAAGCTGCGTTGAAAGAACCAGGCGCAATACTGCCACCATTTGAAAAAGTTACCAGGAAAGGGTAATTGCTGTATCCTATAAGAGAGTGGCTGGTAACATTTATTTTTTCAAAAGTAGCACCGGCCGGCACTTTTACTGTCAGCGATGAACTGGTAGCTGAAGAAACCACTGCTTTTACAGCACCAAAATAAACTGTATTTAAATTAGCTACAGGATTAAATCCCGAACCGGTAAGTGTAACTGTAGTTCCGACGGGGCCAGATGTCGGTGTGAATCCAGTGATCACAGGAGGAGCGTGCCATGAAAATCCCGGCGCGGATGAACTTCCCGATGCTTTGGTAATTTTTACTTCCCCATTATTTCCCGCTCCGACAATGGCTGTTATACTGTTGGACGAATTAACCGTGAATGATAATACATTGACTCCTCCGATAGTAACCGCATTAACCCCATCAAAAGAGGTTCCTGAAATTTGCAGCAGGGTTCCCTGTGTTCCCTGGGATGGGGTAAATGAATTTACGGTTGCAATTGAACTATACCCTGATAAAGAATCCGTGCCACCGGGTGTGACCACAATTATTGAACCACCAGGCCCCGAGGGTGCATTAGCCACAATCCGGGAGGGGGATATGATTTTGAAACTTTCTGCCGGAACTCCTCCTATTCTTACAGAACTTACATTCGTAAAATTGCTGCCATTAATTGTAATAGGAGTATTAAAAGAAGCAGAAACCGGAGTGAATGATGTAATCTCCGGAGGTGGAATAAAGACGAAACCTCCTTTAACGCCCTGCCCCGTGGGTGTATTTACCTGTACATTTCCCGACGCTCCCAATCCAACCACGGCGGTAATAGTTGTGGACGATATTACCTTAAACGAAAGAGCAGGGACTCCTCCGAAAGTTACGTTTTTCGTCTCCAAAAAGTTGGTTCCGGTAATCGTTACTGTATATCCTTTGCCCGCGTATTCAGGACTAAATGAACTGATCGTAACAGGAGGATAAAAGTAATGGAACTTCTTCAAGGTATCCGCTGTTACACCGTTAGAGACAACAAGTGTTATGGTGTCGGTGGTACGGTTAATATCATGTTCGTAGAAAGATTGAAAGCTGGTACTGATTTGTTGGCCATTTAAAAACCATTTACAGGAATATCCCGACCTGGAATAATTGACCAGGTTTACTCTACCGCTGGATGCAACTCCTGCTGTATCTATGTCAAAATATGCTTTTGGCAATGGTGTGCCACCCCCATTATTGCTCATTTCCAGAAATCCGTGGCCTCCGCCTGCCCACAATTGAACACCATACAGGCACTGAATATCATTATTTCCAAATCCAAGATAGGTATAATCATTATCTCTTGGGAGAGGTTCCCAGGTAATACCACTATTCAGTGTTTTATAAATGGTATAAAGATTCCCCAATGCATATCCTGTATTTTCATCTGTGAATACCATTTTACCACAAGAAAAATTGGTAGCATTAATATTATTAAGCAATTTCCAGCTGGTTCCACCATTATTTGTTTTGTAAAAGTATCCATTATGATCATAGTCTGTCATACTTAACCAACCTGTCGAGCTATTCAGGAAATAAGCATAACTCATTTTACCAACGTTTAAGGCAGGTAATTGCACGCTTTGCCAGGTTTGCCCCCCATTAGTGCTTCTGATCAATTTATTGGTTTCATATTGTGTACTCATAGCAATGACTTGATCGTTGCCTGCCTCAATATGATCGAAATAACTGCCGGGTGAGATTAATACATTACTCCACGATATTCCTCCATCGTTCGACTTCAGAATCCGATCTGCATCTACAGCGTATCCTGTTTTATTATCCGGCAGAAATACCAAGTCCGTAATACCTGTTCGCAACTGCATCGGATCATATTGCGAGTGATATATAAGTTTAAAGCTGTTCCCACCATCAGAAGAATAAAGAATTGCAGGAACCAAGCCATAATCACCATACACAACTAGCTTGTCTTTGTCAAATGCTTTTACACCATTAATTCCAAACCCGAAGGTGAGATTAACTGAATAAAGCCCAAAATCTACGTTACCTATCGTAATAAATTTTTTGGTATAAGTTCTCCCGCTATCAGTTGTGTACCCCAGCCAATTTGTAAAAGCAACAAATCCGCTTGAAGGAGAATAAAAACTAATGTTTTCCACCTGATTATCTTCATCATTGTCCTGATATACTTGTCGCATCTGAGCAGAAGCGGTGTTTAAAAAGCCAGCCAGTACTTGTAGAAATAACAGTAAGCAAAACAGTCTGCAGGCATTGAAAACGCGAATCATAATATCATTAGTTTGGGTGAAGGCTCACTCTTTTGATATTCATCCTGCCGTTTCGATTTGAAATGGCTGGTAAATTTAAGGAGTGATGCTGTGACTATAAAGTAACAAATTTTAATAATAACCTTAAAACCAACATGTAGCATACGAGAAATTTCCCTCATTAGTGAATATTTAGTCCTGCAATTCCTATTGATGACTTTGTCCTATGTTTATCCAACAGCATGCATAATGAAGGTCTTATCTGGATTTGCAGACGTGTTTCGAATCCAAAGAAGAGGCTTTTGCATAAGCAGCCATTTCATTTATCCTTGCCCAAACTGAAGAGTTACAACATTAGTAGCGCATTCTTATTGTTAATAGTTTACCTGATGGTATTATAAATTTCTTTCCTGGGGATTCGCATTATAGCGTTTATTTTTGACGGGTATATATTAATAAACGATAAAATAAAATACAAGAATAGAAAATTATTTTTTAAGATCAAAACTTTCAATTAGCGAATCCTGAAATTTGCGAATTGGAATACTCTTACTATTACAGAATTGAATAATTAAGTAACCAGTTAACAGCAAATTTCGTGGATTATTTTCTTTTCTATCAGAAAAAGGATATGGCATATGCCAAAGAATATAACCCAATTCGTACTTATAAAAGACAGATTTATCAGTTTAAGTACCTGGGTTTATGGAATAAGACCATGTAATCGTACTGTTTAAAAGCCTTTTTGGGCAAAAGTAAAGCCAATACAATATCCAGGCGCTTGAAGATTGCGAACTGTTTCGTATCCGTTTTGAAGATATCCTGTACCTGTTGGAATCCTATCCCGAAGCACGACGCATTCGCACCATTATTACGGACAGGTACAGCGACCTCAAAGATATCCGGATCAGAACTACCAGCATGCGTTATCCCAATGACTGTTACGCTTACTTTGTTAGACACTTTCCACATTTACTGAACCGGGTCAACCTGGAACACATTGCTTCTTACATCAATATCAGCAAAAGTTCGCTGGCGCGTGCACGGCGGCAAAAATTTTAAAAAAGTGTCCGGAGACACTCTTCGTCTTTTAAAGCCAATCTAATTTTACATTGGGAAAGCGCCTCAGAAAAGTGAGGCACTGAGCTGATAAAATAGTGCAGGCTCATTAAAAGAGTTACAGGTAAGTCAGATGTATTGCTTATAACATTAATCGTAAGCATATGAAAAGTAAATCACCAGATATCGCCTTTCAGGAAAGTTATTTGAAATCTGATAACGTTATTTTTATTGCAGACATTATCAGCGGAATCCTTTTACTTCTCTTTTTATACACTTCTCTCAGCAAGCTGGCTTATCATGGAACATTCAAAAATGTGCTAAAGGCTTCTCCTTTGTTACATCCTGTAGCAGGTTTATTAGCCTGGTTACTGCCTGCTATAGAAATTGCAGTCGTTATTTTACTTTTTATTCCATCTACACGTAAGAAAGGCGTGTTTGCGTCTTCTGTCCTGATAAGCGCTTTTACAATTTACCTGTTTTATATGCTTGCAGTTACCCCTAATCTTCCATGCAGTTGTGGTGGCGTTTTAAGCATGCTTAGCTGGAGACAACATATTATTTTCAACCTGGTTTTCATAGTCCTCTCCTTATTAGCTATCCATTTATATAAAAGAGCTATGAGCCGCAAAAGCGGCGGCCCTCCTTAAGTTCCTAACGGAACTAAATACCTAAGGAAGATGACCCACCCTTAATAGAATTAAGGAGGCAGCCGGATGAAAGAACGGCAGAAAATACTTCTCTTTAAAAATTAAATTTAAAAACTATGAACCGTTATTTAACCGCCATGGCAGCGGTAATAATTGCAATTGGAATGGCAGCTTTTACAGCTCCTTCCAAAAAGCATGTAACCACTTACACTTTTCGTTTTACACCGGCAACCTCTACTCAACCCCAGGTAGAAACTAATAGTAACTGGGTGTCCGGCGCATCCTTATGTGGCGGGACAGCCAATAAGGCCTGCCAGATGGAGGTCGACGAGGCTTATACCCATTTAGATGGAAGTACCAGGGTTTTAAATACTTCTGGTAGTGTGATTGTAATTAAGGCCAAAAAAGGGGCAAATCAAACCGACTATGTTCCCGATCCTGCTGCCTCTACCGGCATATCAAGTGCAACTGATAAACCTTGAGGTTTAAAAGCTGGTTCAGTGATTCAATTTATTGAACCAGCTTCTTTTTTAGTTATTTTGTTGCATACCAGTTAAACGGATAATATCATCAGGCAGAGGCAAAGCGTACCGGCTGCTGTTAGGCGGAAGCAAATACGTATTACTTCCGATTTTCCTTTCGGGGGTGATTTGATAGTTTTCTTTATTTAGTCTTTTTATATCGCTCCATCTTAAGCCCCGCATCAAAAGTTCTTTCCTGCGTTCCAAAAGTATTTTATCAAGAGCCTCTTCCTTATTATTGATGATTAAAGGAACAAAAGTGCCGGTCGCATACCTTTTCAACAGTAATTTATTCAAATCATCCATCGCGTCATGCACCTTCCCTTGCCTGGCATAACATTCGGCCCTTATTAAAAGCATTTCATCGGTCGCTATCCCCGAAAAGGACGGATACAGAGCGGCAGCATAGTTTCCTTTAAATCCATAATACCCGTTATAAGGAAAGAAATAGGTAGTTAAACGGAGATCATTGGTATCAAACTTCGCGAGTAAATTGGTATCAATTGATGCGTAGAAGTATAAAGTAGAGGTATGCATGCCTGATTGAGTGCTATAAAAAATGATCTCTTTATTAAACGGAGCAAACGGAACATAGGAAGAGGGATCAACTTCAGAACTATTATAATCCAATAATTCATTTTTTAATTGCAAGGTTTTATCAGCATATTTGAAAGCACTGTCATATTTTCTCATCGATAACCATGCACGCGCCAGCGCACCCCAGGCCGCGGGCCTGGAAGGCCGCATGGGATGGGATGAGTTCATGGGAAGATATTCAGATGCTTCGGTCAAATCACTGATCACCTGGTTATAACTTGCCATAACCGTTGCTCTTGCGGAAGGAATATTAAAATCTGAGCTCTTTCTCAAAACTATGCCTAAGTCGGTATTTGAACTATCCTCATCATAAGCCTTTCCATAGTCCCATATTAACCCTAAATAATAATACCCCCGATAAAAAAGTGCAGCGCCTTTAACGTTGTTCCACTCATCAAGATTGCCCGGAGTCTTATGTATGAAACTCAACTGATCAAGGCAATAATTTGCATTGTAGATAACATTATAATCAGCACCCCAGTCGTTTGGGTCGTAATAAACCCTCAAATTCCACAAATATTCCTTCTTTGCTATATCATCGAAAGAATTATAAATATCTTCCTGGTCAAAATAGTCATCGGCTGAAGCCTCACCAAAGCCGGAAGTGTTTGCGTTCATCAGGTTGTTATCATCCAGCATTCCCTGCAGATCTTCAAGAGTAGTGGGTGTTACCAAAGCATTATCTGATTTTTTATCTAAATATTTTTTGCATGAAATAAACTGGGCATACACCATCGTAACCAGTATTATTACCAGGAAGCCATACGGCTGTTTTTGAATATTTTGTTTCATCATGAAAGAATTTAAAAGTTAGCCCTGAGGCCTAAAGCAAAAGATTTTTCAGGCAGTAAGGTGGCCGGGTATTCCGGATCTAATTTTTCCTTATTGGCGCGCCAGATAATACCAAGATCACTACAGTTGATATACAGTTCAATCGGACGAACAGAATTATTTGAAGGAAGAGAGCGCGACAGGTTCACATACTGTATCCTGATGTGATCTCCTTTAAGCACATTGATCTCTGAAAGCTGATAAAAGTTATCTCTGCTGTCACTTGCAGGATAAATAAAGGCAGGAACATTTGTTTTTGATTCGTCACCGGCTTTCATCCACCTTTTTGCAAAATCTTTGCTGCCTGCGCCATAATTAATCAAGGCAGAATAGGATAAAACCGGCTTTAAAAAATAATAACCAAGCTTAAAGGACAAGTTAACGGAAAGGGACCAGTTTTTCCAGCTCAATGTGTTGATCAGCGAGCCAAAGACTACCGGGCTTGAAGGGCCGATATAAACGACGTTTCCACCTGTTCCTTTGTTTAAAGCTTCAATTTGTATGGAATCGTAATTGGTGCTTTTTTTCCCGTTAAGATATCCCTGCGGATTTCCGTTCTGATCAAGGCCGGCCCACTTATACGCAGAAATGGAATACAGTGGTTTCCCAATTACCGGAATAATGGATACTCCTGATCCAAGTTTTGAAAAGATTTGTTTGGATTCCGGCAGGTTATAACTGGTAGTTTTGTTATTGTTGTAATTAAGAAAGAAAGTTGTATTCCACTTAAATCCACGATTAATGTTGGTACTGTTTACTGTTAAATCTATCCCGTTTTCACTAATGCCGGCGATATTTTCGACAATGTGAGGACTTGCGCCCCAAGTCGTATAATCGTAGGGCGTAAGGCCATATAAATCGGTGCCTTTTTTATGATAATATTCAAACGACCCGCTTAGTCGGCCGCCTTTGATGGCATAGTCGATAGCAAGATTCAGCATAGCCGTTTTCTCCCATCTTAGATTTGGATTATTCAAAGTTTTTATTGTAACATAAGGATAGCCGGTTGACGGTGCATCTGTTCTGTAAATTGCCACAGCGGCAGCAGTTTTGCTAAGGTCTACATTACCGCTGTAACCATAAGTAGCCCTCATTCCAAGAACGGGTAAAAAAGAAATATGATAAAAGGATTCCTTTGATAACTTCCAGTTCATGCCTGCTGACCACAATGGCTTCCATTTATCATTGGTATTTGCTCCGAAAATATTAGAACCATCTTTTCTTGCGCTGCCAGAAATTATATACCTGTTTTTATAGGTGTAAGAAGCGTTCGCATACATAGAAACAAAACGATTAACGGTATGGCTAAAAGACAGATTATCCGGGATTTGCTGGTAACTACCGGTAGTAAACGTAGGATAGTAAGTAACATAATCAACACTTGAATACTTAACCGGATCTTCATTATACCCATAAATAATACCCTGGCCGGCTGAAGTCTGAAACTGTCTTACTTCTGCGCCGGCAATAGCTGCAAGATTATGATCGCCCCATGTTTGGTTAAAGTTTAACTGGCCTCTTGCCGTATAAGATTGAGCATAAGAATTGTAAGTAGTTTGTATTCCGCCTTTTGGAATCCTGTTAATTACCGTACCTGAGAGGTAATCGATCTGGCTAAATTCGTTGATCTGGCTCCTCGCAGTAAAACTATTTATATCAGATACCCGGGAAGTATTCGACTCCTGTTTCTGGTACTGGTATTGGATTTGAGCATTAAGCGCGTGGCTGAACTCATATTGGAGGCCGATATTAGCATATAATTCACTAAGGGTGTTTTTTGACAGATCGTGCCTGTAATCTTCGAGAGGATAATATTTCCAATCGAGCAATTTACCCCCGCCCGCTGTATCCGTATATTCGTTCCGATAACCGGTAGCGACCGGCACCGGATTGCCGGCATCATCAGCAAACCTGAGATAAGGGACCAGCCGCCCGCCAATCATAATCGTATTGTAGGCAGCAAGGCCGGAGGTGCTGTTGCTGTTGGTATAATATGCGCCGGTGTTGATTACGAGATTTTTTAAAGGATGTATTGTATTTTCAACATGCACGTTTATTTTATCAGAAACTTGCTTTAGCTCGCCAGCGTTTTTATTGTAACTTACAGATAATGAAAATGCGTTAATTGCACTGCCCCCGTAAATATTTGCAGAATATCGTTGGATTACATTGTTTCTTAAAAAATATTTTTGATATTGTTGCCTGCTATCAATTTCTTTAAGAGAATTGATTTGATTTGCCGAATCAGCAGCGCTTATCAATCCAAGCCGCCGGTGATTAAAAATTTCAACGGCCGGCGTTAAGGGGTGATAAGGGGTACTAATTGCCGCATCAAAATATCCCTGGTTAAACAGAACCTGCTCTACGTCTATATAATCTGCTGATGACAATTGTGGCAAATAATTTAAACCAGGTTTCTGATTTACAATTACATTAGTATTTAAACCAATTTTCAATTTTTGATTGAACTTCCCTTTTTTTGTATTAATTACTATGACGCCGTTGCCCGCCCTGGCGCCCCATATAGAAGAGGCCGCTGCATCCTTGAGGATGGTTATGCTTTCAATATCATCAGGGTTAATATTATTAATATCTCCTTCATAAATAAACCCATCCAGCACAATTAATACATTTGTAGAGGCATTGATGGTGCTAAGGCCACGAATGGTAATATTGTCGTTTCTGTGTTGCCCGTTTATTAGTTTATTATTATCAAACAGTACGCCGCTGGCAACCCCTTCCAGCCGCTTTAATATATTGGTTCCTGTTTGCTGATTTAAAGTTTTATTGTCTATAAAGTCAAAACTCCCGGTAGCTCTTTCTTTAGGAACTGCCTGGTAACCGGTGCTTACTACTTCCACCCCGCCCAGTTGTTTTGATTCCTGCAAGAGTGTTATCATCAGCAATTCTTCTTTTTTACTTACCGGCTGGTCAGTTGTTTTATATCCTATGCTGCTTACAGTAAGCGTGTCCCCGGTTTTAACACCCGCAAATTCAAATAATCCCTCCTCGCCGGCAGTAATCATTCTTTGCGTTCCCTTTAAGCTAATGGTGGCAAAAGGAACGGGATCTCCATTTTGATTCATTACCTTCCCTTTTATCTTCGAGGGCTGGCAAAACGTGGGAACCAAAAGGAGGAATTGCGCAAAAAAACTTATCAAAACCGCTTTTTTATAAAACAATACCTGCGGATGGCAATGCTTGTTTGTGTTTGTATTAATTCTCATAATTTGTTGTTTTATGGTTAGTAATAAGTGCAACTTCAACTGACCTGGTCTCCCAGGTAACTGCAAATCCTTTTTCCCGGAAGAAAGACATTATAGAAACCGGTGAGAGATGAAAAAGATTGGCTGGCAGTTCTATGTCTATATTCCCTTTTATACCGGTTTCATCAATAACAGGCGCATCAGAAAGGCTGTTAAATAAATCAATGAGTGCATCGATTGGCTGGTTGATCATATATTTTTTGATACTGTGCTCATCCAGTTTTATTTCCGGTTTGCCCCCTTTGGCAGCTATCGGGTTGCCACCTTTTTTTCTAATGACGAGGCATCTGAGATTCCTTGTACCATTGACAACCGTAACACCCAGATATTTTTTCATATCGTCCCGGACATAGTTGCGGAACTCAGCCATAGAGGAAGGCGGAATTACCAGGTCGTAGCAGAATAGATTATTATAATAAGCAGTGTCATCCATTTGAGGGCGTGCGAACTTTCGTTTATTACCAGCTTCTACAACGATTCTGTTGTAAGGCAGGTTAAGTTTATCGGGGAAGGCAGTAGTTAACAACATTAAAGGCGGGTAATTAAGCATATAATACCTTGTAATTTGACCAGTATTATCCCGGTATATGTTTTCGGTAGAACCTATTCCTTCAATATATTTTGTAAATATTGAGCGATACAGGAAATTGCTGTCATTACCTCCGTTGCCATTAACAAGAAGCGGTTTTCCAGGAGAAAAATCAAGAATGTCCTTTTTTATATGGATACCTGCAACATTGTTGTGGAGCGCATTAGCGACATTTAGTGCATTAAGTTCGTCCTGTGAGGTAGTAGCGATAATCTTCCCGTTTTTGCCTATCCATACATAATGGGGGATATATTTAAAAGGAAAATAATCAACCAGAGAAGATTGCAACAGGGAGTAAGGAAGCTTCAGTGTGAAACCTGTACTCGCCTTATTTCTTTCAAACATGGAATTGACTTTATCCTTGTCATCATGTTTAAAAACATTCACCAAAATGATTTGAATTTTATCAGCAAATTGTTCCTGTAGCTTTTGCGATTCCGGGAATGCAACAATGCAATTAGTACACCACGTACTCCAAAAGTCCAATATTACCAGCTTGCCTTTAAGATCTGATAATCTTATGGCAGATGAAGGATAATTATAAACGTTCGTTAAGGTAATATCCGGTACCGTATCTCCTATGCCCAACGCTTTTACCGGCGGGGATTGTGCGCTGGAAAGCAAGGGCAATAGCATGGCCACTAAGCCAATCAAATATTTCATGAAATATATTTTTGGGATAAGAAATTATTTATAACAAAGCCAACAGTGGCTGCCCGCTTGCACACGGACAGCCATTAGCC
>JACZCT010222831.1_pt1 | contig 18998 bp, 18 predicted proteins | sample 8641871 | NCBI WGS metagenome assembly JACZCT01 (sample SAMN15324604, study PRJNA640507) | soil metagenome | isolation source: monocropping sugarcane control | place: China: Luxin town, Laibin City, Guangxi Province | collected 2019-07-25 | depth 10cm m | reverse complement strand
TCCACGACGTGACACTCAGCCCCGAGAACTACACCACCCCAGGGGACGTCACCGTTTTCCTCTTTTTGGAACGACTAAAGCGATCGGTATGGGACCAATGAGCACCTGTCCCACGGTGCTTAGAGTTCGCGCTGCCCGAATTTTGACAGAGCCCGGGCCCACGGCGTCGCGCAGGCCATCTCTCAGTCTTGGCAACCTGTCAGTTCAGCGTGCGGGGAGGGTGAGCGGGCGCCAGCTTTCGCGGGCGTTCTCGAAGGAGGTGATATGGGCGTCGTCTCTCAGCGAGAGGGCGATATCGTCCAGCCCTTCAAGGAGCCGCCATCTGGTGTAATCGTCGATTGCGAACGGGACGGTGAGGTCTCCCAGTGTCGCCGTCTTCGCCTCCAGGTCAACGGTCGCTTCGATGCCGGGGGTCTTCTCGATGATGGCCCAGAACCGCTCGGCATCCTCCTCGCTGATCTGGCCAGCCAGCAGTCCCTGCTTGCCGGCGTTCCCGCGGAAGATGTCACCGAATCTCGGGCTCAGTACCGCGTCGAATCCGTAGTCGCGCAGGGCCCACACGGCATGCTCCCGGCTCGATCCGGTGCCAAAGTCGGGGCCGGCGATCAGCACGCGCGCTCCCTGAAACTCCGGTTTGTTGAGCACGAAGTCCGGGTCCTGACGCCAGGCGAAGAACAGCGCGTCATCGAAACCGGTCTTGGTGACCCGCTTGAGGAACACCGCCGGGATGATCTGATCGGTATCGACGTTGGCCCGCGTGAGCGGTACGGCAACCCCGGTGATGGTGGTGACCTTCTCCATTAGGCGTTGACCTCCGAAGTTTCTGCCGGTTGACTCGGCGACGTGTTCAGATCCCACGGGCTGGACAGCGTCCCGCGGATGGCGGTGGCCGCGGCCACCAGTGGGGACACCAGATGGGTGCGCCCGCCCTTACCCTGGCGGCCCTCGAAGTTACGGTTGGAGGTGGATGCGCAGCGCTCCCCGGGAGCCAACTGGTCCGGGTTCATCCCCAGACACATCGAGCATCCGGCGAAGCGCCATTCCGCCCCGAAGTCGGTGATGATCTTGTCGAGACCCTCTGCCTCCGCCTCCAGACGCACCCGAGCCGAGCCGGGAACGACCATGACGCGCACGTGCTCGGCCTTCTGGTGCCCCTCGATCACGGAGGCGAAGGCGCGCAGGTCCTCGATGCGCGAGTTGGTGCAGGAGCCCATGAACACCGCGTCCACCCGGATGTCCTTCATCGGGGTTCCCGCCGTAAGGTCCATGTACTCCAGGGCACGCTCGGCGGAGGCTCGCTCATTGGGGTCGGCGATCTCGGCCGGGTCGGGGATGGACTCGGACAACAGCACACCTTGCCCCGGGTTCGTGCCCCAGGTGACAAACGGCTCCAGTTCGGATGCGTCGATGAAGACCTCGGCGTCGAACACCGCATCATCGTCGGTGGGCAGCGTCTTCCAGTATTCGACCGCGGCATCCCAGTCTGCGCCCTCGGGTGCGTGCGGGCGTCCCTTCAGGTAGTCGAAGGTGACCTGGTCTGGCGCCACCATGCCGGCACGAGCACCGGCCTCGATCGACATATTGCAGATCGTCATCCGGCCCTCCATCGACAGAGAGCGGATGGTACTGCCACGGTACTCAAGCACGTACCCCTGCCCGCCACCGGTGCCGATCTTGGCAATCACCGCCAGAATCAGGTCCTTGGCAGTCACCCCCTCACGCAGCTCGCCCTCCACCGTGATCGCCATCGTCTGGAACGGCTTCAAGGGCAGGGTCTGCGTGGCCATTACGTGCTCCACCTCGCTCGTCCCGATGCCGAACGCCATCGCGCCGAACGCCCCGTGGGTGGAGGTGTGGCTGTCGCCGCAGACCACCGTGATTCCGGGCATGGTCAGGCCGAGCTGCGGGCCGACCACGTGCACGATGCCCTGCTCAATATCCCCCAGCGGGTGCAGACGAACGCCAAACTCGGCGCAGTTCTTCCGCAGGGTTTCGATCTGCGTGCGGCTGGTGACATCCGCGATCTGCTTATCGATATTCAGGGTCGGGGTGTTGTGATCCTCGGTCGCGATGGTCAGGTCCGGGCGCCGCAGCGGCCGCCCGGCCAACCGCAAACCGTCGAACGCCTGCGGGCTCGTCACCTCATGAAGAAGGTGCAGGTCGATGTAGATGAGGTCGGGAGTGCCGTCAGCACCCTTGACGACCAGATGGTCATCCCACACCTTCTCAGCCAGCGTCTTGCCCATGGGTACCTGTCTTTCTACTCTTGTCGGATCGCGATCTCGTCGATGGCCCCATTCGCCCCTACTTTGCTTGCCAGAGAGTGCTCGTGTCTTCTTCGAACTGGAAGGCAGCGAGTTCAGAGCGCAAGCCACCGTGCACCACTGCGGAAGTTGGTGCCCAACCCGTGAGGTCAGCGACGCGTTCGACCACACCGAGGTACTTCTCTAGGTTCACGCCACTGACCATTCCCAGGGCATCGGAGAATGCGACGAGGTCTTCAAACGGGACGTTCCCGAGGATCTTCGGATCTCCCGGAGCCCACAGATCACCACCGAGCCCGCCGAACGAGCCCTCGAGCCACACAGCTCCTGCCTGACAGGCCGCGAGGGCGTTAGCTAGCGCCATGCCATTGCGAGCGTGCAAATGTACGCCCACTTGGAGCCGAGGATGCTCGTCGAGCACCTGCTTGACCCCCGAATAGACCTGGAGAGGGTCTTCCATTCCTGTTGTGCAGGCTAGATAGATACCCTGAGCGCCCGCAGACACTGCGGCCTTCACACACTGGTGTCTATCAGAGTCGCTCACAGCCCCTCGACCCCAGGCAAAAAATGCATTGGCGATTCCGACGACAAACTGTGCGCCTGAGTCGACGGCAACAGCGCCGATTGCCGGTAGACCCGCGAGCACCGACTCTCGCGACGCGTTCTGGTTGATCTGAGAGATCTGCTCGTCAGCGCTCGTGAGCGCGACCATGACATCAGGCGCGCCCTCTGACGCACGCTCCGCACCGCGAAGATTCGGCACGAGGACCCGATAACGGACCTCATCAGTTCGCGGGACGGCCTTGAGTAGTTCAACGGCATCCGAGAACTGAGGCAGGACGCGAGGATGCGCGAACGAAGTGAGCTCGATCTCTGTTACTCCAGCCTCGATCAGCATGTGCACAAGTGCCAGCTTCTCCTCCATCGGGAGCATGCGGTCCACAACCTGCAATCCGTCTCGCAGCCCGACGTCCACGAGTCGGATCGACGTAGGTAACCTCAGGCCGTCGGCTGCAGCACGTTCCTGACCTTGTATGGCCGACTCACTCATTGGAACCGGCCTCTCTCGGTACATGACAAAGGAAGGTGCCCGCCTAGTGAGTGGCGCAAGACTTGTGGGAACGAGCGTGTCTCCGCCACACTGGGGACGGCGCTGTAACTCAGCTGGCTGCGTTTAGCGCACCGACCGATGTACGCGAGTGCAGACATGTGAATTCGATACTCGCCACCAACCTGATGACTATTCACTTGTTTGAGGTGGGAAACCATCGGTCTAAAACATCCTCTGAATCGTGGCGCTCTACTCCGCCTCAAGTCGGTACCGGAAGTCGATCGTTCGCAGGGCTAAGTCGAGAGTTCGTGCCATTATTGTATACAATATGCACAAGGATACTGAGAGCCGTTGATGAGGTCAAGGACTCACCGAGACGGGCAGGAGAACAACAGCGTGAAACGCATTGATCAACTAGACCTCCCACTACATTGCGTTCGAGTGTTCAAGAGGAACTCCGCCTCACGAGGCAGCGTGGTGCGTCGATTACCCGTACATGCGGCAGCCCCCAACAATTGCATGCAAAGTAGGCGCATGACAATTATCGTCCCACAAGGCCGCCGACTCGCGATGGTCTCGCCGGACGGCCCATCTTTTTATAACTTCAACCATGCTCAGCGGATCTGGAATCGGGGGCCCTTGGCCCTGCGTGTTGACCGCCGCGCTAAGCTACGGGGGGTCACAGGCCAGAACGAAAGGCTCTCCCATGGGGTCCGCAACGTGGAACGCGCTGAGTCCTCGTGAACAGCGATATGGATAGCGAGGCATTGAGGAACCGGATTACCCCATTGAACAGAACGAGCTCAGGCGACGCCTATGAATCGATCAAACGACTTATCCAATCCAATGAGTTCCCGCCCAACTCCTCGATTCGAGAACAAGTCGTCGCAGAAAAGCTCGGCATCTCACGCACGCCGATCCGAGAGGCTCTACGTCAGCTCGCCGCCGAAGGGTGGGTTGAGATTTTTCCGAACCGCGGAGCCGTCGTCGTTGCGCTCACAGATCAGGACATCGAAGAGATCTTTCAGCTGAGAACGCTGATCGAACCGGAATTGGCAGCCCTAGCAGCAGTTCGCGCGACGCCGGACGAAATCAACGAGTTGGAATCGATATTGGCCAAGCTAGATCAAGCAATCAACGAATCGAATATTGCGCAACTTGTCTCACTGAACGAGGAGTTCCACGCCAAGATCTTTGAAATGGGCAGGAGTAAAACGCTGGGGGTCGCATTGAACATCACCTCGAGAAGGATTCTCTCGTCGCGCACCTTTTGGAAGTACTCTCGCGAAGAGATCTACAGATCGCACTCGCATCATACTGAGCTTGTGTCGGCGATTTGCCGTCATGACGCTGACTGGGCCAGATCGATCATGCGAACGCACTTGGCCGCGGCGCGTGCCATTGTCGGCGACCCCAGCGGGCCGACGAACTAGCCAACCTTCCAGACACAGGGCTCGGCCTGCGATGTTAGATATCGCCTCGACCGACATGTCTCACGTCGTCGGATCGGTCGCGACGACGCTTAGCGGCCGAGTGTATCGAAGTAGAGGATCGCTTGCTCTTCTCCCACTACTTCCCCGTACTTGGACTGGATGTCGAACAGCGCCGCCTCGTGCGGTCCTGGCTCGCGATCGCCGGACGCTTCACGCACTACGAGCGGGATGAAACCATGCTGCAGCGCGTCCACAGCGCTTGCGCGCACACAGCCGCTGGTTGACACTCCCCCGATCACTACGGTGTCTATTCCCAGCACCCGCAGAGTTGATGCGAGCGAGGTACCAAAGAAGGCACTCGCGTATTGCTTCTCTACCTCGTGCTCCCCCTCGCGAGGTGCCACCTCCGGCATGAACTCACCGAGAGAATTCCCGCGGGTGAACACCTGTAGTTGCGGAACCTTGCGCATGAACAGTCCGCCATCGTGGCCGCTAGGCGTGTAGCTGACTCTCGTGTGAAAGACGGGAATTTCTGCCGCCCGTGCTGCACTCAACAACCTTTTCGAAGACTGCAGAGCGGAGTCTGACCCGAGATAGAAGGGAGCGCCGGGCTCGAAATAGGCACGGACCAGATCGATCAGCACAAGCGCTGGCTTCGCACCGGCTTCTAGGTTGCCTGTGAACGGCGTTGAACCGATCCGCGGTGGTAGGTCCGTCATGATGTGGTCGCTCCAGATCGTGGGTACTTTGCGAGATCTTCAGTAGTCAACCCGATCTCTTCCAACACCTCTTTAGTGTGCTCGCCAAGTGCCGCCCCTGGCCAGCGGATGCTACCGTTCGTGCGGCTAAATCTGGGGAAGACGTTCTGCATTGACATCTCCCCGAACTTCGGATGTGGCACTTTTGCCAGGCTCTGGCGGGCGGTGAAGTGTTCGTCCTCGAGCATATCCTTCACCTGATAGATCCTGCCGACTGGCACTCCGTTGTCGTGCAGGAGGCTTTCGAGGGTCTCAGTGGGAACCGTCCGGGTGTAGTCGGCTATGAGGTCGTCAAGCATTGTCTGGTTCGTACCGCGCGCGATATGTGTGACGAATCGCTCGTCTGTGGCGAGTTCAGGCTGTCCCATCACCGCACACAACCGAGCAAATACGGTGTCCTGATTAGCGGCAATGAGTATCCAACCGCCATCAGCCGTGGGGTACACGTTACTGGGGGCGATGTTCGGCAGAACCGCCCCGGTTCGTTCTCGTTGGTAGCCTCCAATCTCCCATTCGGGGACGATGGATTCCATCACTGCCAGTACAGACTCGAAGATCGCGGAATCGATAACCTGGCCCTCGCCGCTGTGATCACGCTCACGCAGAGCAGCGAGCGCGCCGACGGTGGCAAACATGGCCGCGAGGGTGTCGCCGATCGAAATACCGACGCGCGACGGCGGAGTGCTGGGGTCACCGACGACGTACCTCAGTCCACCCATCGCTTCCCCAATCGCACCGTACCCAGCACGCGTCGAGTATGGTCCGGTCTGACCGAACCCGGAGACCCGCACCATGATGAGCCGTGGGTTCAGTTTTTTGAGTTCCTCGTAGCTCATTCCCCAGCGCTCCATTGTGCCGGGTCGGAAATTCTCAATCACCACATCGGCGGTAGCGATTAATTGCTTCGCGACCGCCTGCCCATCTTCCTCGCGTAGGTTCAGCGTGATGGATCGCTTGTTTCGCCCAACGATCGACCACCACAGTGACTCTCCTTCGGGCAGTGTGCGACCCCATTGGCGCAGCGGATCGCCGCGCAATGGATCTTCAACCTTGATGACATCAGCACCTAAGTCTCCGAGAAGCTGCCCGCAAAAGGGGCCGGCTAGAAGCTGGCCAAACTCGATGACTCTCAGGCCAACCAATGGGCCGGTAGCTGAAGGTCGAGGAGCGATGAGGGCCTCAGGCATTATGGTTCTCCATTCGTATATTGCTGAGTATGTCGATCTGGAAGGTGACACCCTCGGGTATGGCCGGCTACGCGTTCGCTAGACCAGTAAGCGTGGGCAAGATTATGCCGAACCATCCAGCAGACCGGTTGCCGCTGTTGTGGGGTACAAAATCCCCGCGCGCCGCGCACCTGAAGACGGGATCAATGCGCTCCAACGCGCACATCTCCACGGAGGTGTTTCGGGTCATTTTGCCCCTCCTCCTCTTTCAATAATCCAAATCATGGGACTACACCGAGCTTGCACTGTGCATGCAGAAATGTCAATGAATCGTATGCAATCTTGAAAGTCGAAGTGAGGTTCGTGGGGGGACCGAAGCAACGGGACCGCCGAGTTGACAACCCCAAGCGCCCCAATAGGGCTTATCCTATATAGGAAGCTAGCCGGAAGACCGGTCTGGGTGTGTGCCGATCTGCGCTAGGTCCCACTTGCGCGGGCGATGCGCACGTGTACACAATATGGGCTAGAAGTCAGAGAGATGGGAGCGTCACAGATGACCGACATTTTAGGGTATCGAGGCGTGTGGGGCGTCATTGCGCCGTCTACCAACACGGTGGTTGAGCCGGACTTCTACAGGATGTCGGTTCCAGGGGTGACAGCCCACGTCGGCAGAATCCACATTCGGGATCAAAACCTCAGCAGTAACGACGACTTTGAAGGCCTTCTAAAGCAGATACGGCTGGAGATTGAGGCCGCATGCGATCGCGTCTTGACCGCCGAACCGGATTACATGGTGATGGGGATGAGCGCCGAGACATTCTGGGGCGGAGTCGACGGGGCTACAGAGTTTCAGAATCACATCGAGGCGTACACCGGCAAGCGACTCGCAACGGGCGCCGAGGCATGCAAGCGTGCACTGGCAATCTACGGCGCGAAGAAAATTGCTGTTCTCACGCCGTACCAACAGGTCGGCGATGAAAATGTCGTGCGATACTTCACGGAAATCGGACATGAAGTCGTGCGCGTCAAAGGACTGCGTTGCCCATCCGCTGTCGCGATTGCGCGCGTAGACGACGCAACGTTACGTCATAGTGTGATCAACGAGCTGGACGGCACAGACATCGACGCTATCGTGCAGGTTGGCACCAACCTGTCGATGGTGGGCCTCGCCGATGAACTTGAGCAGAGCCTTCAGAAGCCCGTCATTGCGATAAACGCCGCGACCTGGTGGTTGGCGCTTCGTGAGAACGGCTTCGACGACAAGCTCACCGGTTTCGGATCGCTGCTTCGCGACCACTGAGTATGGCTACCCGACCTCGCCGGAAGCAACCGTTTCAGCCAAGGCGAAAACACGCGGGAGATGGTGCGCACCATAGAAGTCTGCCAGTGTGAGTCGGCCTTCATCTTCGGCGGTGAGGTTCTCGTGCTTGAGTACCGCGACCACGGCCAGCCCGTGCATCCATCCTCCAGCAAGCGTTCCCAACATCATGAGGTACGGGACGCTAACTGCGTAGGTGTCCCGCGGCCTGGTTGCAAACGAAAGCATGTTATTGGTAGCCGAGCGAGCAGCACCCATGGCACGTTCCAGTCGATCTGCAGTGCGCTGCGCTACAGGATCACCGAATGAACGAATTTCGGCCACTGTACCTGCCACCCGTTGGAGAAGCGCGTTCACGTTCGCGCCGCCGTCGCGCAAGACTTTGCGTCCCACCAAGTCGTTTGACTGGATCGCCGTCGTTCCTTCATAGATTGACATGATCCGCGCGTCGCGAAAGTGTTGAGCGACACCCGTCTCTTCAATATAACCCATCCCGCCAAAGACCTGAATGGCATCACTGGTGACACTGATGGCATCTTCCGTGGCCCATCCTTTAAAAATGGGAACGAAGAGCTCGCCAAGGACATCACCATCGCCGTCGAGAAGATCTCCGACGAGCACGCCCAGGGCGCGCATGGCAAACACTTTGCTGGCCATAGACAACAACAAGCGGCGGACATCGGGGTGGTCGGCGATAGGAGCGTTGTCGGCACGTTCGATCACGCGGCCCTGAATGCGCTGCGATGCGTACTGCGCTGCATCGTGTAAAGCACGATCGGATATCCCCGTTGCCTGAAAACCCATCCCCGCCCGTGCGGAGTTCATCATGACGAACATTCCCGCGAGTCCCTGATTCAGATCGCCCACGAGATACCCCGTAGCGCCTTCGTATGAGAGGGCACACGTCGGACTGCCATGGATCCCGAGCTTCTTTTCAATGGCAACGGTCGTGATGCGGTTGCGCGCGCCGAGGCTTCCATCGTCGTTCACTAAGATGCGTGGCGCAACGAATAGCGAAAGGCCTTTGGTGCCGTCTGGCGCATCTGGCGTGCGCGCAAGCACGAGGTGCACGATATTCTCCGCGATGTCATGATCGCCCCAGGTAATGAAGATCTTCTCTCCCGTGATTGACCAGGTTCCATCAGCCATGGGGGTGGCAGTGGTGCGGATCGAACCCAGATCTGTACCCGCGCCCGGCTCGGTCAGGTCCATGGTTCCCGTCCAATCGCCGGAAACCAACCTGGCTAAGTACCTCTCGCGCAGCTGCTTCGAACCGAAAGCGTCAAGCGCGTGGATCTGCCCAGAGGTGAGCAACCAACAGAGCGCAAAGGCCGCGTTGGATGCGTTCCAGACTTCGCTAAGCCCTGCGCACACAGCTCCCGGCAATCCGTCGCCCCCCGCAGATGCGGGCGCGACCGCAGTGACCCACCCCGCGTCGATGAAAGCTTGATAAGCGTGCGAAAATCCTTCCGGAAGCCGCACACTGCCATCGACCAGACGCGCACCCTCACGGTCGCCAATCTGCTGCAGAGGCGCGAGAACTGAATCCGCGAAATCTATTGCAGCTGCGATGACCTCAGCTGCGTCTGAACCGGACATCTCACCATTCGTAGCGCGATCGACGATGTCGAATCCAAGCCACTCCGTGAACAGAAACAGATAGTCGCTGACTGGAGAATGGTCGGCGCGGGGTTGAGCCATGGGTGCTCCCTCAATTGCTGGAATCCGACAGGCATCACACGCTGTCGCGCGCCCTGTCGACCGGGCGCGCTAAGTCACCACGTTCTTGTCGGCGGCGACTTGATCTCCAGCCATACAGCGCCCTCGTCCCCGGCCTTCATGTGGTGGAGCACCCCTACGGGATGCCTGAAACCATCGCCTGGCGCAAGGTCAAACGTCTCACCGTTCACAACGGTCTGTCCACTCCCACTCACCAGATAGCCGACACTCTCATGGTCGTGAGTGTGCGGGTTAGATGCCGCATTTGGTGGCATCGTCACCTCCAGCAGAATCATGTCTTCACCCTCCGAAAGCACTCTCACGTCGACCGGACCCGAAAGCTGGACTCCTTCGACCTGGGTGATGCGGTGGTGTTCGGCCCTTGCGTTCGGGACCACGATGTGGTCTGCCGGGATCAGAGCCTCAACGTTGTTCACTTGTACTCCTTGTTGCGTTTGAGACGTGGTTTCACGTTCCGGCGACGGGTCTCCCCCGATGTCACAGGTCGCCATCTGACTGATCAGCTCCCGAATCTGCGATCCCACTTCCAGGTGCGCAGGGTGGGTCTGATAGGCGCGGACGGCATCCGCATCGACGAACGTCATCACGAAGCCCAGATCCCACGTCGTCTTCAGCTGCACGGCGCTTCGTCCGCCCCGAACCTCCATCAACCCCGGCACCTGGCCCTGCAATGACAGCACTTGAGCGGTCACAAATGCACTGTCTTCAGCCTGTCGAAGATTCATCAAAATCAAATGAGTGATCATCGGCTGGTCACAGGCTTTTCGGAGACATCTTCGGTGAACTAGAGCTTTGGGGGCATGAAGCGCATCGGTGAATACGCATCAATGTTCAGGTCAAGATCGGTCTTTCCCGTGAGCGCCAGGTCGGCGGTGAGCTTTCCTGTCACTGCAGAAAGATGGATACCCTTTCGGCCGTGTCCAGCAGCAATGAACACATTGTCGAAGGTGGGGGTTGCCCCGATCATCGGCAGCAGGTCAACAGACATTGGTCGCCCCCCGGCGAGATCCTTGATGATCTCCGCGCCTTTGAGGAAGGGGAATCGAGCAAGGCCCGTTTCGAAGAGCAGATCAGTGTCTTCGGGCAAAGCGTTGGTTTCATACAGAGGGCGAATGTACGCATCCGTGGGGCGAAGCCCCCCGCCCGGTGCCGGGTCGGGCGTCGCCGCAAGCAAGTACTCCCCGTTCGGGTACTGCATGACGGCAATTCGCTCGATCACATGATGTTTCAGGTCGTGTCCACCAGGCACTCGAAGGATGTGCAGTTGCCCTTTCAGGTTGCAGATCGGCAGGGGAAAGCCCAACCAGATCGAAGCCATGGGCGTCCACGACCCCATCGCCACGACGACGGATGCGCTGGAGATCTGGGTGGCGTCCGCGAGCCGAACTCCGCTTGCGCGGTTCTTATCCCATTCGAGTCCTTGAACCTCACCGGTGACAAGGCGTGCTCCCATTTCCTTTGCCGCGGCCATATATAGCCTGGACAGCTTCCAGCCGTCAATCTGTAGCACAGAAGGGAAAATGTAGCCACCGAGAACATTCGACCCCAGAAGTGGCTCTTCTTTGATCAACTCTGCTGAGTCGAACCACGTTCCACCACAGCCGGCGGCCTCCAATTGTGGCCCATTCGTCTCATACATTTCCTTGACGTGTTTCAGGGAATCCTCGCTGAACGCCGGCGCGATACTAGGCCGGTCGTTGAACCACTGAGCTTCTTCCTGAAACTGCTCCAGATGCTCACGGTTCTCGCGAATGAGTCTGATGCTCTCAAGCCCGAGGGCGAGGTGATCCCCACGCGAGAAGTCGCCGCCGAACGCATTGAAAAAGCCGGGGCCGTGCCCGCTCGCGCCTGCCGCAACATGCTTTTTCTCCACGACGATGACATCAGCGCCGGCTTTGCTCAGGAAATAGGCAGCAGACGTGCCGATTACTCCCCCTCCAATGACCACAACATCAGCGGTGAGTTTCATCGAAGACCTCTCTATACGCGGCGGTCCCACACCGGGAAGCAAGCCAGTAGTGTATACAATTTACGTTCATTTGAAGACTACGACACCCCTTTCGAGCGTGTCAAGTACTCGGTCTTGATACCGTCGAACGCGTCGGCTGCGGCGGCGTCGAAAGGGGCTAGTATGGCGAGCTTGTCGCCATTTTGACGGGGTGCTGTTCCCGAGGTCCGCCGCGAGAGACTTGTCTGCGCATTCGTTGGCGGAGCGCAGCTCCCGTCATCTTTCTGTACCAGCAATAAACCGAATTGTCCACAATCAAGAGCCAGGTCCGCCATCGGTCAAGTCAGACTGCTGAATATCCACCATCCACGATGATCGACTGCCCTGTCATATAGGCCGAAGACTCCGAGCCCAGATAGAGAATCGCCCCGACCATATCTTCGGGCGCGCCCTGCCTCCGCATCGGAATACGGGCCTCGAGGGCATCGCGTGCGGCACGCTGATCATCCTGTTGAGACCAGAACGCGTTATTGAACGGAGTGTCAATCCAGCCAGGGCATACGCAGTTCGCGCGCACCCCCTCGGGCGAGAGCTCGTCGGCGAGCGCCCGAACGAGATTCACGAGACCCGCTTTCGACGCGCTGTAGGCGAAAGCACCAGCGGTTCCGCGATAGGCACCTGTCGAGGATGTAAAGATCATGCTACCGATCGACGACTTCTTGAGGAATGATGCCGATGCCTGAGCCAAGAGAAACGGTGCTCGAAGGTTGACCGCAATGGTCCGATCCCAGTCCTCCACCGTCCAATCCTCCAGCGGCGCCACTTTGAGGAGGCCGGCGCTGCTGTAGACGACGTCGAGTTGTCCTTCCCCGAAGTCCACGGCTGCTGATACGGCCTCGTGTACGCTGGCGGGCTCCGACAGGTCGCAGTGCAGAGCGGCAGCTCTCCCGGTTCCCACTTCGCCAACAGCGGCGTTCGCTGCATCGAGATTAATATCTGCAAGCAGCACTGAATCTCCGCGTTCCCGGAATGCCCTCAATGCAGCGAGCCCTATTCCCGTTGCTCCTCCGGCGATCAATACATTAGCCATAGATGAACTCTCTCATTCCATTGTGGTCTCGGGTGTGCAACGAGCGTTCTTCAGGAGCATGCCTTGACGCTCGGGATAGAAATCCAACACCGGCTCTTCGTCGTGCTCGGCGACCGCGTACAGTGCATCGACATCCGCACGCAACTTCGGGTAGGAGGCCGCCAAGACCTCAATCTCTTCCGAAGTCAGAGATAAACCAGAGGCGGCAAGCAATGACATCACCGTGTCGCGCGCCGAGATCATGAGACTGGACCCCGTGACGCGCGGGCACGCCCGTCTTGCGTACCCATTGCGTCCAGTATCTGCGAGGACGCGACGGGGGGAATTGCAGTGTGCCACTGGGTTGCTCCTTGAAAAGCATCCGCAATTCTCAGGACGAGTGGATCCGCGTTCAGGGCACCGGCCACCTGCATCGCTAATGGAAGCCCATGCGAGTCGAACCCTATGGGTATGGATATGGATGGGTTACCCGTAGCGTTCCACACGGGGGTATTGATTCTCGCGACAAGATCATCGAATGACGCAATTGGCAGCGCGGGAGCGGCTCCTGACACCGTTGCTGAAATCACGGCATCGACCGCACCGAACAGGTGACCCACCGCCTGCTGGCCGACGCGGCGCACGCGTTGGGCCTGAACGAAGTCGGGGCCGGAAACTAACGAACCAGAAGCGAGCGTCATCCTCGTGTCGGGGCCGTACAGATTCCAATGCTCCTGCAGATTCCGTCGATGATATGCGAAAGCTTCAGCCAGTTCTCCGACCATCGTGCCCGTCGTCAGTTCGTCATAGTACGGGATCTCAACATTGATGACTTCTGCACCGAGATTCCGAAGAACATCGATTGCGGCATCCATATGTTCTCGGAGTTCGTCGTCAACACGCGAGTGACTTGGCGACCGCTCTCGCCCGTGCACGCCCAGCCGGAGACCGTCCAGCGTTCCACCAAGCCGAGCCGAAAAGTCCGGTAGCGCTGACCCCCGCGTAGACACGTCAGGTTCATGTTTGCCTGCGATGTGCGTCAGGATGATGGCGCAGTCACGGGCGCTACGAGCGATTGGCCCAATGGTGTCATAGCTGAAGCCGAGCGGTATCGTGCCCTCGCGGGGAACCAAACCGTACGTCGGCTTCAGTCCAGTGACCCCACAAAAGGCCGCAGGAATTCGAATGCTGCCGGCCGTGTCCGTCCCGAGAGCTCCGAGAAAGAGGCCGGCCGAAACTCCGCTTGCGCTTCCTGAGCTCGACCCTCCGCTCCACCTGGAGGTGTCCCATGGGTTGCGCGGAACCGGAAATCCGTGAGAGGTATCGGGTAGGCCGATCCCAAACTCCATCAAAGTTGTTTTTCCGACAATGATGGCACCGGCGGCCCGCAACCGAGACACTGCCGCTGAATCAGGTCCATGCCCGGCGCCATCGCGTCGCACCGCGCTCTGAGCAGTGGTATTTGCTTCACTCGTCGCAATATTGTCTTTGATGGCGAGGGGGATGCCATGCAACGGACCACGGTCTACTCCGAGAGCGAGTTCTTCATCCGCCTTCTCCGCCGCGGCCAAAGCCTCGTGATCAAAACGGGCCAGCAGAACACCCAGTTTCTGGTCTACGTCGTCGGCGGCCGCCAATGCTGCCTGCGTCAATTTCACACTGGTCGTCTCACCACGCCTCAGCGCGTGACTCACCAAGGAAATCGACAGCATTATCGCTGTAGCCGAGCTGCCGTGTTCACGCGCCGCACGGCTTCAGAGAATTCACTGCCGAGCATTGGACTCAGAGCCCGATGAAAGAATCGCCCGCGTACAGAGACTCTGGTCATCAACCGCCGTATCGAGTTCCGCGATGATCCTTCCATGAGAGAGCACGAGCACCCGATCTGAGGCATCCCACACCTCATCGACGTCTTGCGAACACACAATAGTGGCGCAGCCATTTCGGGCGGATTCTCGGATGAGGTGGAAAATCTCGGCCCGCGCCCCAACATCGACACCGGCCGTGGGCTCGTGCGCGATGAGCATTTGAGGGTTCTGCTCAAGGATCCTCGCGACCAGAATTTTCTGTTGGTTGCCCCCGCTGAGGTTTGCAACCTTTCGGCCAGGGTTTGACGGCGTGATGCTGTACTTGCCGATCCGCTCTTTCGTGACAGCCTCGAGCTTGCGCAGATTGACTCGCGACAGCAGTCGGGGACCCCTGATGTTGGTGAGCTCAGTGATCGCAAGGTTCTCCTGAACCGTGAGCACACCGGCGACCCCGTTAATGAGCCGGTCCCCGGGAATAAGCCCAATCCCGTGCTGTAAAGCTTTACCTGGCGTCATGTCTTGCAGGTCATACTGGTCGTCACCGACTCTCAGTTCTCCTGCACGCAATGGGATGTGTCCCACCAATGCGTACGGCAGGGTATCGACGCCAGATCCGGCGAGTCCGGTGATTCCCAGAACCTCGCCGACATTGCCATCAAACCTAGTGTCTTGGAGCGGTCCAGCATCCACTCGCGCAGCAAAGGTCGCGCGCTTGTCCTTTTCACCGACGGCGGGGGGAGGCGTACTTCCTAGGTCAGGCAGGTCCCCCATTGCCAGGCTCACAAGTCCATCAGTGGTGACCTGCGCACCCACCAGCTTTCCGGCGACACTTCCGTCTCGAATCACCGTGACCACGTCGCAGAGCTCAACCACCTCGTCGAGCCTGTGGCCAACGAAGAGGATGCCCCAGCCATCATCGCGGAGACGATGGATCGTGGAGACGACAGCTTCCGAGTCGCTGGGCCCCAACCGCGCGGTCACTTCGTCCAGAATCAGCACGCCGGGCCCGGTCCCACCCGAGCGCTCTATCTCATAGAGCGCTCGGGCGAAAGCGAGTATCGATTTCTCTGCTTCGGTCAGGATGGAAGCGAGCTTCGTGACATCCACGTTCAGCCCAAGTCGACCGAGGATTCGGTGCGCCATGTCTCGCCCAGTGCGTTTCTCAATGCGCCACAACCCTGAGGTCGGATAGTGACGCGCGAGAACGTTGTCAACGATGCTGAGCGAGGGTGCGATACCTATGTCCTGATGAACTACCCCAATGCGTGCCGCCGCCAGGTGAGCCGTCGAAACAGGCAAGTGAAGGATTTCTCCTGCAGCGAGTAGTTTCGTGGTTTGCTCCGGCCGGTAGATCCCGGTGAGAATCTTTACGATGCTAGATTTTCCCGAGCCGTTCTGTCCCACCAATCCATGCACGCTACCGGCGTCAAGCTTCAGGGAAACTCCCTGAAGAGCGTGCGTGTCTCCGAAAGTGATTCGGGCATCACGCAACTCAAGTAGCGGCTGGGTCAGTATTCCAGCTGGAGGCGGCACGCGTGCGGGGTTCAACCAGCCAACCCCCACATCTTTAGGAAGCCCTCGGTCATCAGCTTCTCGAGTTCAGGCCCGCCATACCATTCCTGCGTACCAGCGGTCTCTGCATCGAGAGTCAGGTCCTTTACATTGTCCTGTGTGAACAAACGCAGCGGGATCCAGTGGACCACCGGGTCTTCGCCCGCCATCAGGCGGAGCGCCTGGTCGGCGAACGCCCAACCCTGCCATCCCATGTCAGACCCAATCTCGACAACCACGTCTTTGCCTTCTGCGAGGTCCTTCATCTGCGCAACGTTGGCGTTCTGAGTGATGATCTTGATATCTGTGCCAGCAAGAGCAGGCCGAATAAAGGGCGTCATGCTGTCGAAGTTCACGACCACATAATTAATGTTCGGGTTCGCCACCAACTTGGCCTGAACGGTAGCTTGCAAATCCGTCGCCCACTTGGCGATGGGGACATTCACTACTTCGGCGGTGCAGGTATCGCACACTGACTTCACAGCATCAACCGGGCCTTTGGCAAGCAACTCGCCCTGCGCCACGTCAAGCGTCGAGACGACAAGGATGCTCGCCTTTCCCTTGCCCAGCGTCAGCACTGCGTCGCCGAACCACTCGCCTTCCTTGGAGGCCGAGTTAGCAACAACGGCGGACGCTCCCGGAGGGGTGGGGCTGTCGGGGTCGAGGTTGTCACCAATGATCACCGGAATACCCGCTGCTTTTGCTTCAGCCATTTGAGAACCAATAATCGCGGGGCTGGGGCCATCCGCAATGATTGCTCCTGCATTCGCGCCAATTGCTTGAAGCATGCACTGGCTGATGCTAGTGGGGTTGCCCTTACCGTCACAGACAGTCATGCCGACACCAGCTTTTGCTAGCGCGGATTTCATCACGTCGCCGACGACGTGGAAGAACGGAATCGAGTAGTCGAGAACTACATACCAGACGGTTTTCCCGGCCAAGCCTTCAACGCTGAAATCCGGCCCCGGCGCAACGAACTCCGTAATCGGTTTCTGTGCTTCTAAGAAGCGCGCCTCTGCCGCTTTTACGGCGGCCGCGACGGCAGCCGAATCGCCTGTCTCGCCTGGCTTGTTGTCGGTAGATGCCGCACTGCACCCCGCAAAAACCAGCGAAGCCGCTGCCGCGATGGCGATCGCTGCTAGGCGCTTGGTACGAGGTTTCGCTGTAGAAACCTCACCAACCCCCTTGCTCTGCATGAGCCGCTCCTGAATTTTTAACATGTTCATTACCTCTTTCATTTATGGTGTGATTAGTCGAGCTCTCCGGTAATTCGACGCCGTGCCACAGTGAATCCAGCGACGGCTAGCACCAGCGCACCGCCGTAGAACACATCCGTTACCCAGCCACTCAGGCCAAGAATCTGAAGTCCGACGATCCCTGTCGTGAGGAAGTAGATAGCAACGACTGTTCCCCAAACATTGAACTTGCCTATAGTGAAGACGACTGTGCTGAAGAATGCTGCGGCGAAAGCGGGCAATAATTGGGAACCCGATAGCCCTGGGGTTATACCCCCCTGGCTGGCGACCGCCGCGATGCCGGAGAGTGATGCTAGGAGCGCACCGCCGACATACGCGCCGTAGCGCAGGCGATCAGTGTTGATTCCCACGAGCTTCGCGGCTTTCGGCGCTTGACCGGTGAAGGTCATCTGCCGCCCGAGCGGAGTCGACTGAAGCACGTAGGCGAGGATCGCAGCGACCACAAGAATGTAGAAAACGGAGAGTTGAACTCCGAACACTCGGAACGTGAATGCAGCGGTGAACTCCGAGCTCAGCCCTGACAATGTTTGGGATCCGCTGATGAGAGTCGCGATGCCGTCAATCAGTGTCGCCATTCCGAGCGTCATGATGATCGAGTTGAGCCTGAGCCCCACTACAAGGAATGCACTGGTCAGCCCAATGATGAGTGCAGACAACACACCCAATACGATCGCGGACCACAGCGACCACCCATAAAGAGTAGTCATCGTCGCGATCATCGTTGACGTGAACGCAGCGTTGGCCGCTACCGAAAGATCAAAATCGCCCACCACGAGTGTGGGAACGATGGCGATCGCGAGAAAGACTAGGGGGCTCTGCGAGTTGAGGATAGCAAACAGGCTTCCTGCGGAGAGGAATGCATCCGGGCGCAATGCGCCGAAAATGATGATGAATCCAATCCAGGGCACGAAGATCGCCACCCGATGCAAGCCAAGGCGGGAAAGCTGGCGGCGCACGGCATTGGTAGACGACCCATCGGACAGAAGAATTGTCTCGCTCGACCCTTTCGCGTGGTGTGCTTCAACGCCGCCACGAGGGCTTCCGCCGGATCCCGCGCCCAAGCCGGATAAGCCCCGCATTGCCACACTAAGAAACGATGAATTCGGGGCGTCCCGAGACACAGCCATGGGGCCTACCTTTCCGTCAGCACTGCGATGTACTCTGCCTCGGATTGTATACTGTGTGATTTTCCAATGTCAATGTTGACTGGCCGGCGGATGCCCTTTCTCCTCGCCTGTGTTCGCGTGTTCTCTATGTGATCTAGGGCATTCTGCTGGAGATGCCTCCCGGAATTCGAGCATCGAACCGACCGCAGCACCCCGATCAAGACTCGAGAATTGTATGCGATAGCTTGCGCGTCATCATTTCTGGAGCCTCGCGAGGACCCACGTTGGCTGCGGGCGAGGTGATCTACCAAGGCTGCCCAGCTTCTAGATCTCGTCAGTCAAGACGAGGCCGCGAAAGCATCAGGCCCAAGGGCCGCAGGCTGATTCGCGGTTTCGCGCCAACCGCTGTGATCTTTGCAATCCTGCTGACCCAATACAACCTGCGCACCATCGCCACCTTCCTCAAAGAGAAAGTTGGGTGACGTCCCGCTGAGTGGTGGAGTTTCTCGACACCGTGCGGGTCAGCTGTT
>JACZCT010013826.1_pt1 | contig 19801 bp, 15 predicted proteins | sample 8641871 | NCBI WGS metagenome assembly JACZCT01 (sample SAMN15324604, study PRJNA640507) | soil metagenome | isolation source: monocropping sugarcane control | place: China: Luxin town, Laibin City, Guangxi Province | collected 2019-07-25 | depth 10cm m | reverse complement strand
TCAAGTCCTGTTGTCGGTAATATATTTCCGCCTTGTAGCTTAATGGTAGAGCAGTGCGCTTCGAATGCATTGATCCGTGTTCGAGTCGCGGTAAGGCCTAATTTTTAAAGTGTTTTTTATGTATGCATTTTGCATTGATTGATATATGAAATAGAAAGTTATGGGTGATTTTTTTTATTATAAAGAATTACATGAATATTACGTTTTTCATTTTGTTGAAAGGCGAAGGGTTCGCTTATTAAAGAGTTTAGGACCAACAGCAATAAAAAATTGTCAGAATACAGTAACAATAAAAAAATATGATCTGTTTAGGAAGGTTGAGTCTTATTTTTTTATTGATTTAGACCAATTTGTAAGAATAAGAGATAATTGGTTTGATTTTAAAAACAGCTATGAAAGGTTTCCGCGTTTTTTTTCAAATTTGAAATGTATAACGGAATCTGAAATTGATAATTTTTTGTTATTTTTTGGGGCATCAAGTGTAATTGTTTCAGATCAGGTGTTTAAGCGAAAAGTTGTTTTTTTTTTCTCGAATTTACACAGCGATTATTGTATTTTTTTGTTATTTTTATATCATACTGTTTATGAATTTTATTATTTAGTTTCTCATAAAGTAACTAGTGTTCATTTTTTGATTAAATTGGCGGAGCTTATTAATCAACGTTTGTTAATAAAATTTAAGGTTGAGGATGATAGAACTTTTACCGTTCGTGTTGTCGGTATGACGGAGTATGTTTATTCTTTGATGTATGAGAATGTTCGTGTGAAAGTAGCATCTTATAATTCATTGAAAGATCAATCTTTTTGGCTTGAATTTTCACGACCTAAACAAAGTTTAAAAGATTCAACTAGGCTATTAGATGAAATTTTGACGTTGTATTACTCGTTATTTCGTATTTATTTACGTTTTTTTTTTTTTATTCGTAAAAAAGCGGAGTTTGTAGCTAATCATAATCTTTCGTATGCTTTTTTATGTAAATTTTTTTTAAGAAAAAATATTGGATTATCTTTGCTTGTATTTAAGAAAATGAATTTTTTTTTTCAAAAGGTTCCGAATCGGGGTAGTAGTAACTATTCTAAAATTCAGAATTTTATGGAGACGTTTACGGTTTTTTTTTTAAGGTTTTTTAGAAAGTTTCTTTTGTTTTTTTTAAAAGGTTTTAAAAATCCTAAATTGTTTTCTTTATTTAGTACTTTGTATTTGAAACTCTTACAAAATATTACTAAGCGATTTGTTTTTGCAGTTCAAATGTTGGTAAACTCAGCTGCAAACTACGGCAATGATATATTTGTATATAGTTATATATTTCGTGCATTTTCGTTTGAGCGTTTTTCTGGGTTAAGTAGATTTAATTTTCAATTGCAGAAATTTCCTGGGGCGGATTCTTTTGCAGCTAACCCGTTGTTAATATTTTCAAACCTAGCGAATGCTTACGGTAAGTTGACAAGAGAATCGTCAGTATATTTGACTAAATTGTTTCGTAGTCCACAAGTGTCAATTTATTATAAATTAGGTGTTTTTTTATTATTTCGTTTTGCGTCAATAAGTACTTTGAGTAAGTCAAAGTTGGTTAGTTGTTTTTTAAAATTTATTGTACGGTTTAATTTTTTATTTGTTTTTACACCTAGAACACAATATTATTATCGGTTTTTTTTTGAGACCGCAGATTTTGGGGCTAGGTTAAGGGTTACACCAAGGGTATCTGTATTTAATTACATTGTTGAGAGTTACTTAAATGTGAAAATTGGTTTGTTTTTTTTTTTTTCGGGATTAGCAAATTATTTTAAAGAGCCGGCATTTTATATGGTTTTTCGAACAATGGATTTTCCGAAGTTTGAATACGTTCCAATTCCACTACGTGTTTCCAGTGTAATATACGATTTGTTCAGTATTACTTCAGAAGATAACATGATTGAGGATGAAGATACGCAGCTTGAATTGTATGAGGATTATTTGGCTGATTTTGAAGAAGAGCAACCTGATGAAGCAGACGAAGATCCTGATGATTGGTATTGGATTTACTATACTGAAGATTTTGAAGAGGCAGAGCCAACATTTTTTCTTTTAGATGAACATTTGCATATAAACTTACATTCAAATGTTTTGCTAAAACGTAAGTATTCCGATGATGCGTTACCACTTTTAGCTGGGAATGTAGTTCCTGAAAGTTTAGTAGAACAGTATTCAACACCGCAACGACCATTTCGGGTAAGTTATTGGAGCTTTTTGGAGGATTTTTTTAAATATTTATACCATGAGCAACATATTTTGAAATCTGAATATATGCTTTTTTTTACAGATCTTTGGATTGATGGGGTGGAAGATTTACGTAAATTTGATAAATATTTTTCATATAATTCAACTAAACAGTTTGTTGAGGAATCAGAAAGGGAGGATTTGAATTTTTTTTGGTCATTTGACAATAAATTTAAAGATTTTTATGATCTTGCGCAAGAGGAGTTGGATGATTATTTTTCGAAGCGTATTTTGGCATACAATATAGAAACAAGACAATGGACTCGTTTTTGGTTTAATTTCATTCAAACAGCACGGTTTACGACTCAAGGACTTTTGAGCGAAGTATTATATTGGATTTTTGAACCTAGTTATTGGGCACAATATAAAAATTTGTATTTTAATGATCGATACACATTATTGCCGTATGTAGGTTATTCAACTTTTGATGCGTATCCGGAAATTAATGAACCAGCTTTGCTTTTGTCACAAGAGGTTCTTGTTTCAGCTTATTTGCGGCGACCTATTGAAGGTTTTCGTGTGTTTAATATGTTGTCTTTTTATAGGCTTAGTGAGATGTTTCTTGGTGTAAATTACTTTGCTGATTTATTTGATCCAAAATATTTGTTTCGGGAAGGTTTGAATGTAAGTTCTTCAGTTATTGAAGATTATTTTTCGGATGTTTACTCGACGTTTGTTAATCGCTATGTGCACAGTGACATTGAACCTCATTTAGATGTCGATTATTATGAGAAGTTTTTTGATCTTTCGTCAGATGATTATTTTAATTATGGTGAGCATAAATTAGATGTAAACGATATAAACTCATATATGAAGTATTATGAAACCTTAGAGCCGGGGGATGATAATAATGATATTGACGATTTTGAAGACGAGGAATCGGCTGTTTTTGGTGAAGGATCTTTAGTGGAACAGCGTGGTGTCGATTTAGAGAAAGATGACCCATCTCTTTCATTTGGTATTAACTTGAAGAAATCTGATATTCATTTTAGTATCGAAACTGGAGAGACTTTTGGAGTAAATGCGATTAATTATAAATCTGTAAAAGATCGTGGTTTTGTTAGTTTGTTGCGTTTGAGAAATTTTTTTGTAGCAGAAGGTTTGTCGGATTATCGGTTTCGGTTGAAAAATATGTATTTTGAAAAAAATCATCTCTCCGTTCCGTTATGTTCGAAAAGTAAAGGGTTGCATAAATTTAAAATATTTTCGCCTACACTCCGTTTGTTTAATAGTTTAACTATTAAAACGAAATTTTTGTTAGATGAAAACGGGGAGGCAGGAGGTGCACGCGATTCGAATTTTGCCTTATCTGGTTTTCAAATTACAGGAAATTCTGCTATATTACATACTTTTGGTATGAAATCAGCGATGAGTGAAAATGTGCATGGGTTTTTTTTTTTGAATGAGCTTAACCAGACGATTTCGGATCAAAAATACAGAATTTTTTATAAATTTATTACAATTTTTATGTGTAGGCGGGAAGATTTAAGTTTTTTGAAGGGAAGAGAACCGAAAATAATTTTTTTATTGCGGTTTTTGTTATTTTCGATTGTGGCACGTGTTTATAAGTTTTTTAAGAAAATTGATCTATTTAATTTTTTTATTTATTTACTGCCTGCATTTTTTTTCTTTGTTATTGTTAACACTTTTAAGAAAGTTTATCAATTAAATGATATTTTTGATCAGAATTTATTGTGTAATTATCGAACACACAATACGCAGAAATTTGAGGCGTTTTATGCGGCTTTTTGTACTTTTGGTGCAGATTTAAAAAAGTTGAAAGTATTTTTTCGGGCGGTGTTATTTCGGGTTGATATTTTTGTGAAGGAATACATCGTATCTTTTTCGTCTTATGAGAGTCGGGATGTTTTTTTTAGAAAGTATGGTTTTTTAATAAGTAGGTTAATTAGAAATTTGACTGGTATGTGTTCGATGCTTTTTTTTCGGAAGTCAACAGTATTTTTCGGGCAAGATAAGATAAATGTTTATGGTGCGGTTAAGGCTTCGAATTTACGTGGAGATTTTTTTTCGAAAATTTATAGTTTATCGTTGTCCCCCACTCTAAGATCTTATGTTTCGACTCTTTTGGATTATTCTACTGATGAGAAAACGTTTTTTTCGAAATTATCGGATAAGGATTTTTTGCGCTGGGTACGTCGAGGTTATTCTAAAACATATGAAGAGGGTTTGCATGATCATACCGAAGTGTTAATGGATTTGAAAACTTTACGGGGTCGTTTAGTGGGTCAGATTGATTTAACTCAAAATAATTATGTGAAAAAGTTACGTGATATGAATATTGCTGCATTTCAATTAAGTTTAAATATGCAAGATTATGATTTTTTTGAGTCAACCTTATCAGGTAAGCAAAAGTATATGAAAAAATCAAGTAGTTTAAATTTAAATCGTTCTTTGGAAATTGAGACGTATTTAACTGATTTTGAAGATTTTGAAACAGAGGATTTAGATATAAATGATGATTGGGACGAGGAACAAGATGGTGATGAAGATCGTTTTGAAGATGAGTCAGCTATTACATTTGATGAGCATGAATTGTTAGGAGATGCTGATCAGCGAAATTTTGAGGATCCGGAGTATAGGGAGGCTTATTTGTATGACGATTATTTTTATGAGGTGGATGTGAATACTCTTCCAAGTAGTTTTGAAGATGGAAAAACATATATGACTTGGTTTGGGTTTGAACAGTTATCTCAACAAAGTGTAAAATTTCGTAAAAATAAAATTTTCTATTTGTTTTTTTTAGCGCAAACGTTTGGTAATACGCTTCGAGTTGTGTTTCGGGATTATGTGATTGCATTTTATCGTTATTATTTGGATCACGCAACTCGTATAAAGGATTTTACTATTCGATTCGATAAAATTTTAGATTTTATCAATTTACACAAGAAAGCAAAATTGTCTGAACCTTCGTTTATGGGTGATTTTAATGTTCGATACACACGAAATAATGCAATTTTGCAATCTTATGTTCAACGAAATTTATTAAATGATTTAGATAATTATTTACAACCTGAGTATGATTATGAAGAATTTGATTTTGTGTATTCAGATATACATAATGTAACAAATAATGTTTCGGAGTTCCGTCATATATTGTTTGACAATATAAATAAGAGAGCGCATTTTGATTATTTTTTATTAAATTTTACATTTTTGGAGTCACAAAGAGTTAAAGTCAGATTGATAAAGATGTTATATAATGAGTTCCATGCTAGCCCTACTGATGACTTTTTTACAAAAAAGAAATTAACACCAGCAACGTCGATTGATTTGCGTTTTTTTTGGTTAGAGGCTGAAACTTTGATGATTCGTCGTATATTTGGTTTTTATTATAGCGGTTTTTTTTTTAAGCAATGTAATTTAAAAAACTTGGTGTTTAGTACACGTGGTTCGTTTCGTTTGTTAAAATTTGTATTGTTACGGGTGCGTTTTTTTTTTTTAGAAAAGTTAAAAAAAAAGGTACTTTTTTTAAAAAATTTACGTGAATTGAACACGTTGCAGGCACGATGTGACTACTTATGTAATTATTTTTTTAAGCATTCGATTAAATTAACAATTGCTGAAATTAATCTTTTAGTAAATTATACGCAATTTCTTGATGCGAATAATCAATATTTCAGTGCATTGGATATTTTTGATTTATATCGTTTATTAAAAATGGCGTCTTTTTTGAAATATAAATTTCGGACCGCATTGACGTCTTTTGGTTACATATTGTTAGTTCAAGAGTTAATTTGGTTACGTTGGATTATGCCAAATTTGTCAAAAATTGAATTTAGTAAGAAGTTTTTTGAATATTTTAAGTGTTTAAGGGCTGAAGAATTATTTTTCTATAAAAATTATTATTCTTTATTTCAACTTTACTCTAAATATGGTATAAATGAAGCGCATTATTATTTGGAGTCGAATATAAAATATTTTGAGATTAAGACTTTCTTAATAGCCTCGGTTCCAAAAACAGTTCAAGTTTACCATTTTTTTCGTGATTTATTTGTATTGTTGATTTTTTTTTTTATAATAATTTTTTTGTGTTCAGATTATAACGGGTTTACTATATTTAGTGAAACATATTTTAATAATGAATTGGAATATGAGGATGAACCTTATGAGGAAACATTTGAAAATCGTTTAACTTTATTTTCTGAAACAACACGAGCCCGTAAGCGTGAATTCATTACGGAGTTTTACGATTATTTTATGAGATTATGGTGATTTTTTTTTTTTACAGTTTAAGTTTAATTTTGTTGTTGGCTGCACTTGGGGTAGTACTTTCTAAGAATCCTGTTCATTCTATTTTTTTTTTGATTTTAGTTTTTATGCTTGGTTCGAGTCTTTTATTTTTTTTAGATTTAGAGTTCTTAGCTTTTATTTTTGTAATTATCTATGTAGGGGCGATTGCTGTGTTATTTTTGTTTATTATTATGATGTTGAATGTTAAGCTTGTGGAATTAAATTCATTTTTTTACACGTATCTACCTGTTGGTGTGTTTGTTTTGACAATTTTTTTCTTGGAATTTTTTTTTTTTATAAATTTCTATGCTGATACTACATTTCAGGTGGGGCTACACTATATTCTTTTTTTAGATTATGTGTATGCGCTGACGGTTGTGGAGCTTTTGGGTGTAGTTATTTACAGTTATTATGGTTTGGGTTTTATTTTTTGTAGTTTGATTTTATTTCTGGCAACGTTGGCTTCAGTTGCGTTGACGTTTAAAGGGTCTTCGGTGACTTCTCAATTTGAGAATATTGTTTTTAAAACTAATTTAGTTGTAATTTCAAAATCTCAAACTTTTTTTGAGCAGTATGAACAGTCTTATTCGTCGCGTGTTATATTTTGATTTGATAATTACTCTAATACAATGGTTGGTTTTTTTATTTATAATAAATATGGAATTATTGGGTTTCAATCGCCTGCTACTCCGATAATGGAAGGGATCGTTGATTTTCATAATGATATTTTTTTTTTTTTGATTTTAGTTGTGTCATTTTTAGTTTGGATGTTTACATATATATTAACGAATTATTTTGTTATTCCTACGTATTTTTTCGATGTTGTGAGTAACGATCAAAATCGTTCTTTTTTTAAAGCTTTTTTTGAAAAATATTTATTAAAAAATGTATTTCTTAAGTCTTTTTTTTTAGGTAACTCTCAAATCCATACTTCCGATCAAGTTTTTTCGTTAGTAAAGAATACAAGTACTGATAAGTTTTCTGAAATACTTGAAACTAGGGAAGTGGAGTACAGTACAAAATTAGAATTAATCTGGACAATTATTCCAAGTTTTATATTGGTTTCGATTGCCGTACCGTCTTTTTCGTTGTTATATCAAATGGAAGAGATTGTTTCGACACGGTTAACAGTTAAGGTTATAGGATATCAGTGGTTTTGGACTTATGAATACACTTACCCACATATGGATTATTTATTATTGGATTATTTTACAGATGCGTATGGTTATAACTTGAAGGTTTTTAAAAATCAAGAAGTAAAAGTTTTTGATAGTGTTATGTTGCCTGAAACTGAATTAGCTGTTGGGTACCATCGATTATTGGAAGTGGATCATCAACTTGTATTGCCCATAAATGAGCCGATTAGGGTTTTAGTGACTGCAGCAGATGTGTTACATAGTTGGGCAGTTCCGTCATTAGGGGTAAAAATTGATGCAGTTCCTGGGCGATTAAGTCAGGTTTTTTTATTTATAAAACGTGAGGGGGTTTTCTACGGTCAGTGTAGTGAGTTGTGTGGGGTTAATCACGGGTTTATGCCCATTGTAATTAAAGCAGTTAGTTACTTTGATTTCAGTAATTATAATACGAAAGTTGAAAGTTTTTGGTGGTCTGACAATTTGGATTTTAGTTATTGGGTTGACACTCGGGAAAATTTGGAATTAATTTAATTTTTTTAAGTAATTGAATATGAATGTATCTAGTAAATTAGTTTTTTTTGGGATTCAAGATAATGTTAATACTAGTAATAATATTACATTCGATTTATCTGGGAGTAGTGATTTTGTAACTTCTTTTTTTTGTTTATCAAGTGAATTTTTTTTAGTATTTTTTTTTATTTTTTTTTTTTTATTTTTTTTGTATTCTAGTCTTTTTAAAAAATTAAACATAACGCATTTAAATGCGTTATGTTTAATTTTTTTGAGTAATTTATTTTTGACTGTTTATCATCCAGTAACTTCTTTTTTTTGTTTTTCAAATATGTTTTATTGTGATGATAGGATTTTTTTTTTTAAAATTTTTTTTACAATTGCGGGGTTTTTGTACATGTGTTTGATTCGGCAGCGTATAAAAATGGATTTTTTAAGCTACGATTTTTTTTTTTTAATTTTTTTAGTACTGGTAGCTATGCAATGGTTATTTAGTGTAAATAATTTTGTTTATTTTTATTTATTGATTGAGTTAATTAGTTTAGCAGCTTACGTGCTTTCTTCATTCGATGTGTTTTCGGCAAAATCAACGGAGGCTGGTTTGAAGTATTTTGTAGTAGGTTCGTTGGCTTCAATCTTTTTGCTTTATAGTATTTCTTTTTTTTATGGTGTTTTTGGGACGACTACATTTAGTGATTTATATTTGTTATCGGCTGTATTAGTGAATAATGAAGGGATGCAACATATGTACAATTTGGCGGTATTTAGCGTTACACTCCTTGTTTGTAGTCTTTTGTTTAAATTAGGGTTAGCACCATTACATTTATGGATAGTTGATGTGTATTCTGGTTTAAATTACGTTGTTTTTAGTTTTTTTTCTATTTTTTATAAGTTTATTTTTTTTTTTTTGTTATATAAATTTTTTGTTTACACTTTTTTTTTCTTTTTCACGCATATATATTTTATATTAATTATTTTTGCAATTATGTCTATAATTGTGGGCTGTTTTGGGGCATTTGTGACGGATGATATAAGGAAGATTTTAGTTTATAGTTCAATTAATCATGGCGGTTTTTTATGTTTAGGGTTACTTAATTTATCAATTTTTGGGTATTTTAGTTTTGTTTTTTATTTGTTTGTGTATACCTACTTGTTATTTTTTTTATTTTTTGTTTTTTTTAAGTTTGAAATTTTAAATAACGCAAGGGCTTTAGATTCTTTGTCTGATTTGTCTGCGGTGAGGGGAGTTAGTGCAGTTTCCGCTGTATCTTTGATAATGATTTTGTTTTCGATGGCAGGGATACCCCCCTTTATTGGTTTTTTTTCTAAGTTTTTTATCTTTTTTAATTTGTTTCAATATTTTTTTAATTTAAATTTTTTTTTAGTTTTTTTATTATTGTTTTTAAGTGGTATTAGTATATTTGTTTATTTACGTATGATCGCATTTGTGTTTTTTGATGCAGAAAGTTATGTATTTCAATTTAATGTTCGAAGCAATTTTTTTTATAAAGCTGGTTTATTTGTTTTTTCTTTATTAAATTTTTTTTGTTTATTTTTTTTTTACTTGGTTTTTTAATTTTTTTTAATATATTATGTTATTTTTGACGCTTAAAAGTGTTTCTTCAATTTCAAAATTTTCATACAATGTAGTAATTTGTAATTCACATAATAAAGCAATTCGCAAAATTGGAAAATTTTTTTATTCAAATATTTTTAAGCGTTTTGTGTTACGTGTGGATTTTGTGTTATTATATTTGTTGTTTCGAAAAGGGGTTAAAATTGACCAATTTTTCTTTTTCGTTTTTTCAAAATTTTTAAATTTTGGAGTTGAGAAATATACACATGGTCTTTTAAAATCATTGTGTATTTTTTATAATAAAAAATTGAATTTTTAATGCGAAGCGCTGTAAATAAGGATTATAACTATGTAAGTTATAAAAAGAAACTTACGTTATTTAGGGTTCATAAAAAAATTCTAGAATATCAGAACATAAAAAAAGAGGTAAGTTGCTTGTCGCGTGCGGTTAAGTTTGTTTTTTTAGATTTATATCAAGAGGGATTCTTTTTGACCCACTACTATGGTTTCATATTGTCTAAAAGTCAAACGAAAATTAAATTATTTCGCCCATCTGATCGCTCGTTTTTTAAGTTCTCATTAACTTTTCCAGGTTTGGTGTATGTAAAGTTAATTTCGAGACCTTAGAACAGGATCTTGTCGGGGGTTGGATTTTCATATAATTTATAAATGTATTATAATTTAAATGTAAGAAAATGACAATGTTAAGTAAACAGCATTTTTTTTCAAAATTCACATTGAATCAATTGTTTAGTCTGGGTGCTCATGTTGGGCATTTGCGACGACGATTAAATAAATCGATGTCAGTTTTTTTGTTAGGGTTTCGGAATGGTTTGGTTTGTATTGATTTAAATTTTACCATTTTTTTTTTGAGAAGAGCTGTAAATTTTTTACGTATGCTCTTAAAATCAAGGGGTTCTGTTTTTTTTTTTATTTCGAATTGGGGGCCTTTGCAGCGTTATTTTAGGGCAAGATTTTTTACACGTATGCATTTATGGTACTCTGGTCCGTTTTTAGGGGGGTTGCTTTCAAATTTGCGAAGTGTTCGTTACTCACCTGAAGCGCGCGCTTTTGGGAATTTTTTTAGAACTAGAATCCTGGTTCCTGATACTACCATTTTATTTGATTCTACAAATTTTTTTTATGTTTATAGGGATGCTTTTTTACTTGGAATCCCGTCGATTGGGTTTGTTGATACAGACCTTGATTATCAAAATGTATTGTATCCGGTTGTGTTGAATAATAGTGGGGTGAAGGTTAATTTTTTATATAGTGTATTTTTTTTAAATATCTTAAAACAGGAGCATTGCTTAGAGCGGTTTTTTTTGGTAAAAGAACTGCCGTTTTCGGGGTTGAAGAAAAAGATATATTTGAAAAAGTTTAATCGTTTAGCTACTTTCTTTTTGTATCAATTTTTGGAAAAGAGTTCATTTACTTACTATAAAGGTTGCAAAGAGGTATACTCTGAAGGTGTTGGTACACATTCTAATTTTTCTTTATTTGTCCGACGATCTTTGAAAAACCAGATTACTAAATTTAGGCAGTTGAGGAGATCAGAGAGTAGTTTGATGCAGGGCAACTCTCCTGTGTTGAAAGTTAATCAGTTTTTTTTTAATGTACTAGGGTTACTTAGCCTACATAAAGTGTTAGTTCCTGGCGGGGTTGTGGTGGATAGATATAAGTACGATGGTCGTGTTGTCCTTCAACGATTACGAAAAACACGTACGCGTTTTTTTTTCGTAAAATCAAGATTGTCGTTTCTACGAAGAAATTTCAATAAAATTCTTAAATTTCGTAAGTTGAATTTTATGAAATTAAGAATTTTATTGAAGCTTTATAGGGAATATTTAACGGTAACACTTTTTTCACGGCGCTCGTTGTTTGGGCGTTTATTAAAGAAGTTAGTGGTACCTGTACACATTGTTCGTAAACTAAGTAAGATGCGTAGTTTGGTTGGTGTTTTTAACTTTTTGAGATTTTATTTTTTAAAGAAAGAGCACTTGTGTTTACGTAGGTTGAGATACGTTTCAACTAGAATTTTAACCTTACTTGGATCATCGCGCCGTAAAACTAGTGTGATGGTTTCTAGGTTAGGTGACTCGTTTGCCTTTAATCAGTCTGTGTTAAGTAAGGATTTTTATACTAAGCGACGTTTTGTACCGGCTGTTAGGGCAAAAATTATTCGAAAAATTAAATTAAAGGGGGGTTTTTTAGTGATTAAACGTCATCTTTTTCGGAAAAAGGGTGGCTTATTAAAATTTCCGGATGGTTTTGATGTTAAAGATGCTAAAAGGCTGCGTTTACGCCATGCTCGAAATATGATAGAGGCAAAAGCCAAATATTATATATCTCGTAGGACTTTATATGATTATAATAATTTGTTGAATTCTAGATTTAAGGTCGAACATAGTATGTTTAAAAATTTATCAGGGTTGGTTAAAAAAGGGCTCTTTAGGCGTAGTAAGGCGAATGACCATTATGCGTTAAGACACACAAAAAAGCCTCTTGTTATATATTCAGAAATAAACCCCAAAACTTCTTCTACACGTTGACTTTACTATGATATTTCATTTTTTTAAAAACAGATATAAAATTATTATTTTGTGGTTGAAGCAGGGATGGCTGAGCGGTTTAAGGCGGTGCATTGCTAATGCATTTATAATACTTAATCATATTGTACGTAGGTTCGAATCCTACTCTCGTCAACTTTTAAAAATTACTGCTTTCAACAAGACATACTATTTTTATTTAAAGTTGGTTCTTTTTTTTTGTTTTTGGCTGGGTTTTGGTTTTATGCTTTTATTTTCGAATTTTTTTTTTTTAGGGTTTTTTAATCTTGAAAATCATATCTTAAATTACTTTTTCTGTAAAAAGACGTATTTGGTTGTTCCTTTTGGTTTATACAATTATCCAAATTATGTTTTTTTTGATAATTATCCTGATTTAACATTGGTCCTTACGCTAATTTTTCGGACGTTTACGTCGTTTTTATGTTTAAGTGGTGGGTTAATTGTGTTATTTGTTAACTTTGGTTGTTTCTTTTTGTTTTTTCTGTTTAAAGTATTATGCGTTTATACGTTTTTTCTTGTATTTATAGAAGATGAAAGGCCGCTAAGTTTAAATAAGTTGAATGAATATAAATTGTTTTTTAAGTACAAGAATTATGTTGTTTTAAAAACACGTCGCCAACGAACTGATGAGGAAAAGGTTCGACGTTTTTACGATCGTGTTATTCGACCAGGGAATGTTACAAGGTATATTGAAGAAAATTATTTAAAGAAGGGGGAAAAGTTTTAACATAACATTTTATGGGAGTTTACAAGCGACTTTATTTGCAAAAAACAAATCGTAAAGTAATATTACGTATAAAATCTTATTCATATTATAGAAAAGATATTTGGGGTTTGTTGCGATGGAAAAAATTGTTTAAACATAAAAAAGCGGTTTATAATATTTTAAAAATAGTTCGTAAATTTTATAATATTATATTACAGCAGGTGTATAAGGGTGTTCATTTTAACGTTAAAAGATATGGTTATGTAGGTACTTTATTTTTTGCAAAGCGTTTGTTGAGGCTTTATTATGGGAATTTACGGGAATCTTTTTTTGGTAAGCTAGGTCGTTTAATAAAAAGGAAATCAGGTATTCTTGTTAATTATTTTTTTGGTCTACTAGAGCGAAGGTTAGATGTATTGTTAGTTAGATCGTTTTTTACAAATAAAGTTATTTGGGCTCGTAGATATATAATTTTTATTAATGTGTTTATTTCAAAAATTCGGGTTTGTTTGCCAAATTTTTTAGTTCGTATTGGAGATGTTGTTTCTGTTAAATCAAATCCTGCATTTATTGGTTTTTTTAATTTCAATAAAGATACATTTTCTGTTAAAGATTTTCGTAGTTTTAAAAAGTACAGGGGTTTGGCGAAAAATCTTCGACTAAAATCTTTGGTTACATTTGCAAGTAAACTTAAAAAACTTTATTTTTTTGTGTTTCGATGTTCTTATAAGAGATTGTTGCGTATTCGTTTTCGTTTTAAAGGTTTTTTTAAAATTAGGTATAAAAAGAAGATTAAAAAGAAGAAGTTTGCGGTTAATAGAACAATGTTTAAACTTAAAAAAAAACGTTTAAAAAAGAAAAAACCTTTAAATAAAACAAGGAAAATTTCTCTTGGTGTAAAGCAGTATTTGATTTTGCTAAAGAAGAGATATGTTTTATTTAAAGGTTTTTTTTCCAAAATTCGTAAAGTTTTTGAGGGTTTGGAAGGGAGCGGTTTTAAAAATTTTTTTAAGTTTGGTTATTTTTTTTTTCTAAAATTTTTTCGTAGATTAAAGGTTATGAAAAATTTACGTAGATTTGCTTTGCTAAAAACTTTTAGGAAGGTTTTTTTGCTCATACGTTTTTTGTTGTCGGAACGTCATGGTGAGCAAGGATTGAATTATTTGCAGTGCCTTTTTCGGGCTTATTTTACACGTTCTTTAGTGTTTCATTTGTGTGGCGGTTCGATTCCGATTCAACGGCAAAAATTTTTATTACTTTGGTCATCTCAATTTTTGCGGGTACAGGTTTTTTTTAGTTCGACTGCTATAAGAGATGACTATATATACTTCCGTCGATTTAAAAGTGCCTACTTACAAAGTTTTCTATTGTTTCGAAAAATACGTGTTAGCAGACTCCTAATACGAAAGTTTTTTTTTAATCGAAAATATAGAAAAATAAAGAAGCAAGGTGTTTTTAATCCTATTACAAAAATTTTTAATGTTTATTCAAGTCGAGATCATAGACGTCATCGGTTTTCGTTGGCTCAATATAAATTATTAAAAAGAAATCGTAGTTTTTACTTTTCTACGGTTTCACCTTTTTTGGAGGTTAATTATAAAATTCGAAAATTTACAGTTTTTAAAATCCCATCTCCTATAATGTTGAAATATCCGTTCGGTATTAGAAGTATGTTTCTGTACACATATTATAAACGCCGTGCGTTTTTTTAGTGTATGTATAGTTGTAACGGTCTTACTCTTCGTCTAGTGGTTAGGACATTACACTTTCACTGTAGGAACATGGGTTCGAGTCCCATAGGGTACGGTCTTTTCTCTAATGATTTTTACGGTTTTTTATTTATAGTTATTTTATATTTATATTTTCCATGGATTTATTACAAGCATTTAAATTAGTAGGAGCAGGTTTAGCAACCATTGGTTTAGTAGGAGCAGGAGCAGGTGTTGGTATTGTTTTCGGTTCGTTGATACAAGGTGTGGCACGTAATCCGCAACAAGAGCAAAAGTTATTTCGATATGCGATCTTAGGATTTGCGTTGACAGAGGCTGTTGGTTTGTTGGCGTTGATGATGGCATTTTTGATTTTGTATATGTAATTTGTTTGATGATATTATTTTTTTGTTGATGTGAATTTCGGTGAATATTCTGAGTTGTTTTATATTTTTTTTGTTGATGGAGTATCGTTCAAACATAAAATATGGGAATCGCGATAGGTGGTGTTTTTGTAAGGGTGTTGCCTTTTGGTTATTTGGATGGTAGGGCGACGATTCACATATTTTATGTGTAGGTATATTGAATGTTTTTAGGTATAAATAGTTTTTAAAAAAAAAATGACTGTAATTAATAACAGCAGGGTTAATTTAAATTTGAGTAAGTTTAAAAGTGGTTTTGAGAAGTCTAATTTGGTTCAGCAGTATACAGATTCGCTTAAAACTATTATTAGAGATAAGTATCGATCTGCAGCGGCTATCGGAAAGGAAATGGGTTTTGTAATTCATGTGGGTGATGGTATTGTGAAGGCTAGCGGTTTAGATGAGGTGAAAATGGGAGAATTAGTTGAGTTTCCACAAGCAAAAAATACGAAGGGCTTAATAATGAATTTGGAGTTGGATAGTGTTGGTATTGTTCTTTTAGGTTCGGACCAAGAGGTAAAAGAGGATCATTTAATTACCTCTACAGGGAATTATTTGTCAACCCCTGTTGGTTGGGAGTTACTTGGCCGTGTTGTCAATGCATTAGGAGAGCCTATTGATGGCTTAAGTTCGTTTAGTAAAAATCTTACAATCAAAGCAGTTGAAACTAAGGCTCCTGGTATTGTCGAACGTAAATCTGTACACGAACCTGTGCAAACTGGGTTGAAAGCGGTTGATAGTTTACTACCAATTGGGCGTGGACAAAGGGAATTGATTATTGGTGATCGTCAAACAGGTAAAACAGCTTTAGCTGTTGATGCGGTAATTAATCAGCGTTTTTATAATGCAAAAGATTATACTGACGTTACTGAAACTTTGTCTGATATGTTTTGTATTTATGTTATTATTGGTCAAAAAAGATCAAATTTAGTACAATTGGCAAAAATTCTTTCACGTGAGGGTGCTTTGCATTATTCTGTTATTGTTGGTGCAACAGCCTCTGAAGCTGCAGCTTTACAGTATATAGCACCTTACACAGGATGTACGATTGGTGAATTTTTTCGAGATAATGGACGTCACGCATTAATTATTTATGATGATTTGAGTAAGCAAGCTGTAGCGTATCGCCAAATGTCTTTGTTGTTGCGACGACCGCCAGGGCGTGAGGCTTATCCTGGGGATGTTTTTTATTTACATTCACGTCTTTTGGAACGGGCAGCGAAGTTGTCAACCGATAAAGGAGCTGGTTCATTAACTGCATTACCAGTGATTGAAACCTTAGCGGGAGATGTTTCAGCTTATATTCCGACCAATGTTATCTCAATTACAGATGGTCAAATTTTTTTAGAAACTGAATTGTTTTATAAAGGGATTCGGCCTGCAATAAATGCTGGGTTGTCTGTTAGTCGTGTAGGTTCAGCTGCACAAATTAAAACGATGAGAAAAATTGCAGGGTCGTTGAAATTGGAGTTGGCGCAGTATCGAGAATTTGCTGCATTTGCTCAGTTTGGTTCTGATTTAGACGATGCAACCAGATATTTATTGGACCATGGGGAGAGATTAACTGAGTTGTTGAAGCAAGGGCAGTACACCCCGTTGCGTGTTGAGTATCAAATTGCAACTATTTATGCCGGTGTGATTGGTGTATTAGATACAATAAAGGTTTCGGAAATCAAAAGTTTTGAAGAATTATTGTTCTTTTTACTAAACACTTTTCGTAGTTACGCTGTATTGTTGGATGAGGTTACATTTGAGTTAGATACATTTTTTTTTAATTATTTGTATGATGTTGTTAAAGTTCATTTAGATTTTTTTAAGGAATATAAATCAGCAATAATTAATTAGTTTTGTGTGTTGCTTATTTTTTTTAAGTTTTTATATTTTATAAAGAGTTTTTAATCTGTAGTTCTATGGATTTTATGTTGGTATTCATTCAAATATAATCTAAAATTTTTATAAGAAATGTTAGTACGTTATAATAGATTGAAAATTATAATAGGAGCATGTGAGGCTAAGCCTGGTGGTTCGATCGGCGCGACCCTATCTCCTTATCTTTTTTCTGCAAATATGACCGATTTTTGTAAAAAATTTAATGAGGCGACCCAGTTATATGAAGTAGGTTTTCCGCTTTGCGTTGAGATTTTTTGTGATGTGGTTGAGAAAAATTATTCGTTTCTTATAAAGAAGCCTTCTTTGATGTATTTTATACGAAAATTGAGGATGGATCTTCGGGCTACACAGTTGTTTTCATTTTTAAATTTATACGATTTAGCAATGTTTTTTAGCAATCACTTTAAGATTAGTAGGTATAGTGCTTCATTATTTTTGCTAAAAGCGCTTCGGCATAAAGAATTGGTATCTGTTTTGATTAAGTATCCTGGATTAGCTCAGTTATCCGTACGATTTTTAAGTAAATGAAAGTGAAATATAAATATAATAAGTATAAACGATATTTCATTTTTTTTTTTTGGGCGTTTTTTCTAACAACTATAATAAAACGGTTTTGTTGATAAATAAAGTAAATAAAATGAAAAAAAGATTTCCTTTAAATTACAGAGCAAATGTAATTAGTTACACAAACGATGTGTTAAATAAAAAGAATTTTTTTTCTGTGTTTGCTGAATATTTTGTTTTGTTTTTTGATTTTTCAGGGGTTGATAAAAATTCTTTTTATTCCATGGAGTTGAGGTTAAAAAAAAATCGTTTTTTAGGGAATGTTGTGCGTATTAAACGATTTTTAACAAAAACTTTAAGTTTTCTGCCTTCTAAGAGTGGGGAAGACTTTGTTACGTTGCGTTTGAATGAGTTATTACTATCAAATGATAGGGGGTTTGTTGGTTTATTATTAGTGAGTCGGGAAGTTTTTTATGCGAATTTGAATACTATTTTTTGTTTTTTTGAGTTTTGTTTTTTACAAAAATTTATTAATCCCTTTGGAAAGAATTACTTGATTGATTCAACTTTGGGGTTGAATTTTTTTTTTAAACCATTATTTATAAAGTTGTCAAATTTTTTGATTTGTCCTAAATTTTTTCAGTATTTTATCTTGGCTTTTCGTAAATTTGGGGATTTTAGTTTAAAAGCCTTACAGGTTGGAAAGTTAGCGCTTGTTGTTAAATTATTTTTTTTTTTTATTTATTTTTTTCGCAGTTTTTTACGCTTAGCGCATTTTTATAAAAATGGTCACATTAAATCAATTAGTTAGAAATTCAAGAGTTTCAAAGTTGAATTACACACGAACAAAGTTTCTTGGTAAAAATCCTCAAAAAAAGGGTATATGTGTCCGTGTTTACACAACTAAACCAAAAAAGCCGCATTCAGCGATTCGAAAACTGGCGAAATTATACTTACCCAGTATGAAACGTCATGTGTTAGCTTACATCCCCGGTCAAGGTCACACATTAAGTGTACATTCTGTAGTTTTGATTCGTGGAGGTCGCGTTCGAGATATACCTGGGATGCATTGTAAAATGATACGTGGAAAATATGATTTTTCTTTAACTGAGCCTTTTATTAGAACGAGACGACGATCAAAATATGGAATAAAACGACCAAAAAAGGATGCTCGTTAGTTATTGGGATTGTTTGGCAGTTAAAATTAACGTTTGAGTATAGTTTTTTTACACGATGCGAGTTGCAGTTAATTCTTCTTTGTATAAGCGTTTAAACAGTAAAGACTTTGTTTTTAGTTATAAAGATTTTTTTATTCAGTGTCTTATTAAGAACGGGTTAAAAAAAAAAGCGTATTCAATTTTTTTCGATTTTGTAAGACTTTTGAAGGTAAAGTTTAATTTGGTAGGTTCTTCTATTAATGTTTTTTTTCAAACTCACTTTGATAAAAAAAAACCCTGTGTGGGTTTTGTGGTTAGGAAAGTCGCAGCTGTTACGTATACAATTCCAGTTTATATAAGGCCTGATAGGGCGCGGTCATTGCTCCTTAGATGGTTTGTCCGTTGTGCGGGGTTACGATCTGAAAAAACGTATGCGGAGCGTTTGTTTTTCGAATTTTTGGACTTTAGTGTAGGTGTAGGGAAAACTATTCGAAAACTTGAAGAGTATTATAGGTTGGCAGTTAAAAATCGTCCCTTTACGAAATTTAAGAAACGACGGTCAAGGCGGTACAAATCATTTCGTCGTCGTAAATATGGCGTTTAATTTTTTTTGTAAATGTTAAAATCGCAGAAAGTTGAGTGTTTTTATACTAAACGGGTTCGTTTAAAGAGATTACGAGTGTTGAAAAAGCGTCTTAGTGGTCGAAATAAGCAAGGGCATATTGTTTTGAGGGCTCGTGGTGGTGGCACGAAGAAGTATTATAAATTTGTTGATTTGTTTCGACGTTTGTATAATCTGCCCGGTTTAGTAAAGGCCTTTGTATATGATGCTGGTCGTAATTTATATTTGAGTTTGGTGTACTACTCGAATGGAATATATAGTTATATACTAACCCCTGTTTATTTAAATGTTGGGGATTTCGTTGTTTCGGGGTTTCGTGTTGTTCTTAGGAGTGGAAATTTTTTATCTTTAGTTTTTTTGCCATTAGGTTCACTTGTAAATAGTGTTTCTTTTTTTTTTAACGGGCCGTCAAAAATAGCTCGTAGTGCGGGTTCATCTGTTCAATTACTTAAACGGTTTTTAGATTATTCGTTGATTAGGCTTCCGTCTGG
>JACZCT010073472.1_pt1 | contig 20342 bp, 15 predicted proteins | sample 8641871 | NCBI WGS metagenome assembly JACZCT01 (sample SAMN15324604, study PRJNA640507) | soil metagenome | isolation source: monocropping sugarcane control | place: China: Luxin town, Laibin City, Guangxi Province | collected 2019-07-25 | depth 10cm m | reverse complement strand
TGTATGGGATTGAGGGTTGACCCAACAACCCCGCAGTATATCCTTTTGATTCGTAATTCATAATAACCCCTTACTCCCATGTTGTGAGAAGGCCAGCGGATAGCAGGATGCTGGGATTGGGGGGGGAGTGCTCCCACCACCCGCTGACCATCACACTACACGGCAGCGTGACGAAAATAGGCAGTTTAGCGACTTGCCTAGGTCGTTGGAATTACGCCGCAGCGCGTTCCGGGTTCTCCGCGTTCTGGCTGGCGTGTTCGGCCAGCTTGGCACGGAGTTCTTCGGCCGTCCATCCGTGATACGGACGCTTCGCGAAGACATCCGTGTACTGCTGACGCAGTTCGTTGATCTCCTCGAAATCGTTCGCGACTTCGGAGGTTGCCTTCGCCTTCACCTTCGTGAAGTGCAGACTTTCCAGCGTCTTGAGCATAGCCCGAGCGCTTTCGAGGTCTTCCGGCTTGACGCGATTTTCGTTGATTTCGCGCTCGATGCGCCGCGTCATGTTCTGGACCTGACTGATGAGGTCGTCGAACGATTTCGGCGGAGCGATTTCGCGCTGAGCGTTGGCGATCTGCCAGAACGGCTCGTTGTTCGCGCCTTCGAGGTTCCAATCCCGATACAAGGGGTTAGCCTTGCCGGTATTGAAGACCTTCGGCTGAAGCTGAGCGTTCCAGTCGGTCGAGTTCTTCACCACGACGGGTGAATACTTCTCGAACCACGCGATGAGACTCGTGCGCCTCATCGACGCCGGCATCGCCATGACGAGGAATTGAGCGCGGCTGCAATCGCCGTGCCCCTCGCCTCCCTTATCCTTCGGCGCCGCGTGATGAAGAATCATCATCGCGGTTTCATGGATAAGATTGTTGAGGGCGTCCCCGTTCTTGCGAACGAGAGCGATATTCCCGTCAATCGTTTTCAACGAAGTAGCCATGGTATTCCCTTTCATTTTAGGGTTGTCCACAGTTGGTGGCCTAGCAAACTCCTGCTAGGTGAGAAGGCTGGGGATATGTTTAGCGAGTATTTAGGCGATGACTAAACGCTATGGCATCAGACATCATTGCGCCCACGGAATAAGTCGCGGGCAATCTTCATTGCGTCGGAAACGAGGACAAGGAATTGCGCCTCATTAGTCGATGATTTGGCTTCATCAAGAGCCATGATTGCTTTGTTGATTTTGTGCAACTCGCCGTCAGACGCGATGCGTTTAGGCTTGTTGCGATTACTACCGATAGTTACGGAAGGGCGCTGATAAGCGGCCCTTTGTGCGGAGACAACAGACATTATAGGTTCTCCTATAGTTGTCCCCAGCCTTCTCATCTAGCAGGGAAATACATGGTGGCATGGCTCACTAGGCGGGCGGATTTAACCGCCGCGCCACGGGACATATTCAACCGTAAACGCTTCATCGGGTTTAGTGTTGTTGATTATCCGTTGCATGGACTGATGAATACAATCATCATCCCCTAGAAACGAAATGCCCGCTTCTCCCGTTAAGTAGCAGATTTCTCCGCTAGGGATACTCGGGCCAGTTTGAGTTATTGTAAACTTTCGCATTTTGCTCCCCTAGGTTCCGCCTAGAGAGCCATGCCACCCGTATTTCTTGCTAGTTAGCAAAGTTATAAGCTTTGCTGGCAGGGTTTAGGGCACCATTACAGCGCTTGAACATTAAGCCAAAGGCCCCTGCCTTGTAGGGTTCAGCCCGGACTTGCATTGCTGCAAGCGATGAATAGACCTAGCCCTACATATTGCTGCTACACAGCGCGGCAGATACGCGCCCTAGCAGCGTTCACCCGGTTTGACGGACTTACGGAAAGCCAGCCGCCAGCATACAGAGAACGCTTGTCAGGCGCAGCCCTGCACACCGCTAGAGGGAATGTAGCCCGCCTATCACCGCACCATATCCCATGAAGGGACGCTCTTCGCCTCATACTAGGACAAGCCTAGCTTGACGCGCGGTTACGCGACGCACTACGGGCTCTAGCCCGTTGCTCGATGGACAGCCGTTCCCCGCACAACCTTGCCTAAGGGCTGTCGTTAGGCACTTCCTAGGCACCACACCCGAAAGCATGGCCGGAAACCTTAGGGACTGATAGACGGTCCACTATCAGACACTACGCACCAAGTAAGCGCAAGGCATAGCCCTGTCAAGACAAGACGCGCAGTTATGTTTAGACGGTAGTTAGCGCCACATAGGGTGGCACCCGCTTCGTCGATGGCCCCTTCTAGGCGTAACTTTATTTCTTTTCAATACCGAATTTGCATAGTTTTTGCGGATTTTTCTTTGTGATTGTTGCGTAAATGCCCTTGATTTTGTTATTTTATTGCTTTTTGTAATATTGTTGCTCGTGACCACGGCCTAGACGAAACATTATTGCGCCGATGTTCTGCGTTTGTTCCGGGCGTTGCGGTGGACCGTGCATTAGTTGCGATGAACCGTTGTTTGTTCACGCTTTGTTCTCATTAGCCCAGCCCTGTTCCCGCTTTGTTCTCATTCGTTCACGATTTGTTCTCTTGACCGGGGGGGTGTGGACCCCGCGCGTGTGTAGGGGCGTATTCAATGACCTCATCCGTTACAGAAAAAATCTGACGTTGATAGAAAAAAATCAAAAACGCTTTAAATCGATTTTAAGGCACCGTACAGCGTCTTTACATGTTTTAGGCTACCCATGTACCACCCAACTCTGTTTTCGCGCTGTAACCTAGCTTAAATCCAAGAATATTGACAAATAAGATAGGGCTCCCGAAGGTCGCCCCTCCAGAACACATCCTTGAAGTCGTTTTAGCAACTCAACAGACAAAAACCTCACTCCCCTATAGGTAGTAGATATTATACTAAGAACATTATTTCTTAGTAATAATTCTCTATATATAATTTCTTAGTATAATATTATATATAAGAGATATTATATATTATTTTCTCCTGTCTGTCAACACTTTTGTCTGTTTTTAGTGTTTTTAGGCAATTTTGTAAGAATCTTACGTTTTTGCTTGACATTTGTAATAAAATTTGTTATAATATGGGTATAGAGGGAAAGGAAGTGACAAATTATGGCTTATCTCTCGCTCGATAAGGGCGTTCCAGAAAAAGGAAAAGGAGCAAAGCTCTCAAAGAAGATGGGGCTTTTTGTCTCTGAGTACCTAGTTGACCTAAATGCCACAAAAGCTGTGCTTCGGGCAGGGTACAAAACTAAGAATCCTAACAGACTTGGCTCTGAACTTCTTCGTCATCCGCTTGTCAAAGCCGCAGTTGATTCTGCGCTCGCTAAACGAATTGAGACTAATGAAGTAAAAGCTGATTATCTGATTAATAAACTCATCAATATCATCGAAACAACTGAGTCTTCAAATCCTCAGGCCTGTCTTCGAGCCATTGAGCTGGCTGGTAAATCCATCGCTCTGTGGAAAGAACGCCAAGAAATCAGTGGACCTGATGGTGGTGCAATTCAAACGGAGCAGAAGTTAAAAGAAGATGTCGAATCTTTCACCAGCAGCTTATCTCGCCTCGCTAGACGAAACAGCGAGACTGAAATACATCAGTTCCCTAACCCCGGAACAAATAAGCGAGCTTAGGTGGCATTGGCCGTTTTGGGCCAGACCTAACCAGCTCCCCCCTGAGGGTGAGGATTGGTATATTTGGCTTGTCCTTGCCGGCCGTGGTTTCGGGAAAACAAGGATGGGTGCTGAATGGATCAGGCAAAAGGCAAATGAGAACCCGGGTTGCCGTATCGCGCTAGTCGCTGAAACTGCTGCCGACGCCCGTGACGTTATGATTAAAGGCGATTCTGGCCTTCTTTCTGTCGATCCCACTCTCACCGAAGATTCTTGGTCCCCGACTAACAGGTGCCTGACGTGGCCTAACGGTAGCCGTGCTTTTACATACAACGGTACTACGCCTGACCAGCTTCGTGGTCCTCAGCATCACTATGCTTGGGTAGATGAGCTGGCAAAGTTTGAATATCTCCAAGAAGCTTGGGATCAGCTCCAGTTTGGTCTGCGTCTCGGTGAGCATCCTCAGTGCCTCGTCACCACCACCCCACGGCCATTGCCATTGATTAAGACTTTGATTGGCCGAGAAGGCGATGGAGTTGTAGTTACTCGTGGTGCTACGGTGGATAACATGGCTAATCTTGCCAAATCCACTGTCAATGAACTCTATGAACGCTACGGCGGGACTCGGTTGGGCCGTCAAGAGCTTGAAGGTGAAATCCTTGAAGACATCCCGGGAGCGTTCTGGACTCGTGAAATCCTTGACGGAAGCCGTGTAAAGAATCCTCCTGAAGACCTCGAAAGAGTGCTCGTGGCTGTCGATCCCGCCGCTTCTTCGGCTGAACGTGCTGATGAGCACGGAATTGTCGTAGTCGGCCTCGCTCGTGATGAAGACGGCTATGGTCGTGGTTATGTACTTGAAGATGCCTCTATGAAAGGCACTCCGGAAGAATGGGCGAAGGTCGCTATTCGGATGTACCGGAAGTGGCAAGCAGATAAAATTGTAGCCGAGAAAAATAACGGCGGTGAAATGGTCGAAAGCGTTATCAAAGCCGCTGACCGATCTGTTCCAGTCAAACTAGTTCACGCTACTAGGGGGAAGACAGTTCGCGCGGAGCCTATTTCCGCTCTTTATGAACAAGGAAGAGTACATCATGTTGGTTCATTCGATAAGCTCGAAGACCAAATGTGCCTATTCTCGGTTGACAACGTTCGCAATTCCTCAACTGGTTCGCCTGACCGTGTGGATGCGCTTGTTTGGGGTCTGACTGAGATTTTTGAAAAGATTGCAGGCCGTCGTCGTAAAAGCACCGTCGGTCGGGGCACAGTCCAAGAAAAAACCTTTAATGTCGATACCTATTACGACAATAACCCTAACGGATGGATGGCTTAATGGCTGAATATGAATCTGAGGCCGAAGATCGGAACGAAAAAACAGAAGAGAGGGTCGAAGGTGGCCTGATTGCGTCATTTCCGGTTGAAGGTAAAGTAGATGAAAAATACGTCCCCGAAGGGTTTGACTCGGTCGAGGACTTTCTTCAGGACATGCGAGAGCAGTATGAAGCTGACCTCCGGTTCGATGACACCAACAGAGAACAGGCGCTGGATGACAAGAAGTTTGCCGCTGGCGAACAATGGGACCCGATTGTTCTCGAACAACGCAAGGGACTGCCTTGCCTAGTTATTAATAATATTCCGCAGTTTACTGCCCAACTCGTAGGAGACTGGCGGGAAAGCAGGAAAGCGATTAAGGTCGTTCCGTCGAACGATGAGGATGTCGAAATTGCCTCTGTCCGCAGCGACCTTATTCGCGCCATCGAAATGCAAAGCCGCGCCTCCCGCGTCTATGACTCCGCTTTTGAAAGTCTAGTCCAGTGCGGTGATGGTGCTTTTCGCATTTCGGTGGAATATGCACGAGACGATGTCTTCGATCAGGATATTTTTGTTCGTCCTATTGAAGACTGCCTCTCAGTTGTATGGGACAGATACTCTGTCGATCCCACCGGCCGTGACGCTAAGCGTGTCATCGTAAATGATCGGATCGGTAAAAAGGAATATGATAGGAAGTGGCCGGATAAGACTCCGGATGCTCTTGAATGTGACAGTGGCCTCATTAGTCAGATTTCTACTGCTGGCTGGGTTGATGAAAGCTCTTATCGAGTTTCTGAATACTGGCGACTAATCGAACGTCAACAGCTTATTGGCCTTTTCCAGAACGGTAAAATCTTTCAGATTGATGCCGAAAACATGGAAAGTCTTGTTGAACAATACGGACCTCCGGTTAAGACGCGTGTTGCATGGTGCAGTTATGCACAGATGCATTTGGTTACTGGCTTTGCCATTCTAAGCGGCCCTTACGAATACTGTCTAAACCGTCTTCCAATTATCAGGATGAGTGGTCGCGTCACCAACATTGGTGGTCGTAGAGTTCGTTATGGTCTTGTCCGCTTCATGAAGGATGCGGCCCGTCTCAAGAACTTCTGGCGTAGTGTTGCTGCTGAGCAGCTTGGATACGCTCCTAAGGCTAAGTGGATCGCTCCTGAAAGTGCGGTGGAGGGCCGCGAAGACGCTTTCAGGAAAGCTCACCTCAGTCGCGATCCTTTGCTTATTTACAATGATGGTGCTGAAGCGCCGCCTGAAATGATTCCGCCTCCGCCTGTCGAGGCCAGTCTTCTTCAAGAAGCTGCGACCAATGCACAGGATATGAAGGATGTTACAGGCATTCACGATGCTTCGCTTGGTATTCGTTCCAACGAAGTCTCTGGTCGAGCTATTCAGGCTCGTCAGCGTGAAGGCGATGTCGCATCGCTGACTTTCTATGACAACGCTGATGCGGCTGTTCTGGAAGGTGGCGATGTCATCAACCAGCTCATTCCTCAAATTATTGACGGCACACGAGTAATTCTCACTATCGGTGAAGATGAGACTCAAAAGTTTGTCCGAGTCAACGATCCTATGGACCCGAACTCGTATGATCTTAGTGTCGGGAAATACCATACGGCACTCGCCACTGGTACGAGCTATTCTACTCGCCGAGTCGAAGCCGCTCAGTCCATGATGGATGCCATTCAAGTTTGGCCTCAGCTTATGCAAGTGGCTGGCGATCTTGTCGTTAAAGCACAAGATTGGCCGGGTGCTGATAAAATTGCTGAACGCCTCCAGCAAGTTGCTGCTCAGGGTCAGATCGATCCTCAACAGGTTCAGGACATGCAGAAGGAGCTTCAGAAGCTTCAAATTGAGAACATGACCTTGAAGTTGGAGCAGAAGAACAAGACTGGTGAACTTACTATTGATAAGTATAATGCCATAACCCAACGCATTCGTGCTCTTTCGGATAATGAAGTAGATGCGAATCAAATGGAGATGGATGCGATTAAAACGATTCTTGAAGGCTCAAAGGCTCTGGACGATCAAGATATTCGTCGAGAGGAAGGCGAGCGTCAAGAACGACTTCATACCTCGACTCTTGCTGCTAAAGAAGCACAGGCCAGCAGCAAGGCCCAGTCGCAACCTAGGTCTAGTGCAAACGGTTAAAGGACCGAAAACCTTACTATATGAGTGATGAAACTCCCGTCGAACCTATTACTGATGATCTTGAGGCTTTTTCAGCGGAACTCTTTGGCCGGAGTGCCCCTGATCCTGAACCGGCCAGTTCGGAAGCTGAAGAGGATGAAGTAACTGAGGAACTCGACGCACAAGAAACCGAGGATGAAGATACCCTCGCAACTGAAGACGAAGACACTGAAGAGGAAGAAGCAGAGGAAGCCGAAGGCGAGTCCGACGACAGCCCCCAGCCTAAGCCTAAAAAGAAGAATCGTTTTCAGGAACGTATCGACCAACTGACTAGAGATCGGGAAGAGGAGAAGCGAGCACGTCTCGCTCTTGAAGCTCGACTCGAAGAACTAGTCAACAAGCAGAACACGAAACCCGAACCCGTCAAAACTGACGTATCGGAGGATACGGGACCAAAGCCCACGGACGTGAACGAGGACGGTACTGAAAAGTACCCACTCGGAGAGTTCGATCCGCTCTACATCAAAGACTTGATGCGACATACTCTCAATGAAGAGAGTCGTGCTCGCGAAGAGGAAATGAGACAGAGGCAGGAGCAGGAGCAGAGGGACGCCGCACAGGCTGAACTACAGGCTGAGTGGAACAATAAGTTGGTGACCGCCAAGGAGCGTTACCCTGATTTCCAAGACAAGGGTCAGTCATTGATTGATTCATTCTCGGATATCGATCCAGCTTACGGAGAGTATCTAACGAATACGATCATGGAGATGGAGTACGGGCCGGATGTGTTCTACTATCTGTCCAGTCATCTCGATGAAGCTAGAGATATCGTGAACAAGGGCGCCAAGAAGGCAACCATTGCTCTCGGCCACCTCGAAGCTAAATTCGCAGATGCTGAGGCAGAAAAACAAAAGGCTCGTCCTAAAGTTTCGAAGGCTCCGGCCCCACCGGCGACCCTCAAGGGTACAAATGCGGTAATGCCAGAGGTTCCTGACGATACGGACGACCTTGATGCGTTCTCCAAAAAGCTTTTTAAGAAGAAAAAGTAATTATCAACGGAGAACGTAGCTCATATTGAAAGGATAGCTTTTAATGGCTACTGTAACTGTTGACCAACAGAGACTGGTCCTTAATACGTTTGCCGCTATCTTCCAGAATAACTTGGTTTCTAAGGACCTCGTTACTTGGCGGAAGTTTGACGGTGAAATGAATGATCGGAACGGTCTCACCGTCGTGGAACAGGTCACTCCTGATTACTCGACTTCGTTCACGACTAATGGTGTCAAGGACCTTAGTGGGGGCGTCCAAGACACTACGTTTGGTTCCGAGCAGTATAAGCTCGACCAGACTATTAACAGCTCGATGGGCTGGGGTGACTTTGTAAAGATTCGCGATATCGGCTCTGCCCGTGAAAGCGAAGCTCTCAAGGCTGCTGCGCTCCGCCTTGCTACTGACATCGACGCCTATATTCTCGGCTATGCCGCTCAGGTGTCGAATAACTGGCTTGGTGACGGTAATACCGATGTCTCGACTTGGGCGCATCTTGCTGCGGGCGTTAATCGCCTGAAGAAGGAAGGTGTTGACGACCAATACACTGCTGTTCTTGATTACAACGACTGGCAGGCTCTTGGCAATGTCGTTCTGTCTGACAATGCCTCGCTTACCGATCTTGGTGAGGGCGTGTATCGGGACGGCTTCTCGGGTCGAGTGGCCGGTATTCCGACCATCTTTACCCAGCAGCTTCCGGCTGTGACTGTCGGCTCTCGCGTGGCTTCGGGCACGACCCTGACTAATCAGGCTACGACTCCGGCGGTTGCTTATGCTGATTGTTGCATTTCGGGCGCTCCGGGTCAGTACCTTACGTCGGTAATTGACCTCGATGGTCAGTCGGGTAGTGTTACCCTTAAGGATGGTGAAGTCTTTACCATTGCGGGTATTTATGCCTATGACAATCGCGCAAAGAAGCAGCTTGACCATCTTCAGATGTTCCGGGTTATCGGTAATTACACCGCTACAGCGGGCGCTTTCACGGATGTCCGCATCTTCCCGGCGATTATCGAGTCGGGTGTGTTCCAGACTATCTCGAACACCAATGCGGGCAACACCTACGATGGTCTTGCGGTAACCCACCTCGGTACTGCGAGTTCGACCCTGCATCCTCGCTTTATTGCGAACAAGCAGGCGGTGATTGTCAACACTGCTGACCTCATCATGCCCGCCACGGGCGAGGGGTCTCGTGTTAACCTTACGAAGGTTCCGATGAGCGTTCGTATGTGGAAGCACAGTGACTTCGACACTGGTGCGCACAGCATTCGTTTTGACGTTGCACTCAAGTGCAATACCGCTGCTGGCGGTCGTCGGCGTGTTGTTCGTATCAATGGTGGTACTAGCATCTAATTTAACGGATAGGGGCCTCTGCCTCGCTGCTTCGGTAGTGCAGGTACGCCCCTATCTTCTTTATCGGAGATATTATGACTCGTATTACTTATACCTCAAGTCGAGTTATCGACTCAGATGGAATTGCCGATGGTGCGTCCATATACGTTTATGAGTCGCTATCTTCTACCCCCGTTTCTCTTTTCTCGGACGATTCTTTTCTTACCCCAGTGAGTAATCCTTACACACTCGCAGCAGGGGCACTTGTACCCGCGTTATACACTAACCATACCGGAGATATTCGAGTTCGAGTGGTCTCGGAGTCTGGTTCCGTTATTAGCGACGAAGACCCTTATCTTTCTTTGGTCACCACCGCAGCCCTCGCCTCCACCGCCGCCGGCAAGGGTGTTGACCTCGTAGCCCGCTCCGCGATAGTGGTCCGCCCGCAGGACTACGGCGCGGCGGGGGATGGGGCGACCAATGACACGACCGCCTTCAATGCCATGTTGGCGGCTATCGACGGCACAGTCATCGTCGATCTCGGCGGCCAGTCATACTTGCTCGACGCGGACGGAGCGGCTTCGGGCGGTGTCAACTTCGCCGCTGCTGGGCTTGTCATCCGGGGCGGCGGCGCGACTCTGAACTACACAGGCGCGGGCAAGTGCTTCGTGCTGGACCAGGGCGGCGTTGACGGCGAGTTTCTTGAAGGCATGGCCGTGTCCGATCTCGTCATCGTCGGCAATGCCAGCGCTACGGACGGGTTCTATTCGCGCGGCATCGTGCGGTCGAATTTTCGCAATATCGAAGTCCGGGTTGTCGGCAACAAAGCCTTCAACATCAAGCACGGCGTCTCGAACCTTTACGACAGCCTGAAATACTCACCCTCTGCTGGCGAGGCGGCAACCGCCACCTGGGGCCTGTATCTGGATGAGAACGGCATCGGTTATTACACCGCCAACTGCACATTCATCAACGCTGTTTCGGAGGACTTCGCGGGCATCGGTTGCGATCTGGCCTCGGCCAGCGGCAACCTGTTCATCGGCGGGACGTTCGAGGGCTGCACGACCGGCCTGATCGTCGAGGATGGGTGCCGGGATAACGGTTTCCTGCGCACGTGGTTTGAAAGCAATGCGTCGGCCGATGCTGTAATCGGCGGTAACGGGACGCATTTCGGCGGGTGCAAGTTCCTGTCGGCCAGCAGCAACGCCAACGTGCAGGTTGGGGCAACGGCGGCGGGGACTTCGTTCACGGCCGGCGGTTATATTCGCTGGATCGATCTTGCGCCCGGCTCACTCGCGACTTCGTTCCATCAGGCGGGTATCGACGAGAATACGGGCGGCACGCTCGCTATTCAGGGAACCGGGCCTTATACCCGGATCGGCTGCACCAAGATCGACGGCAACGGCAACTCGGTCGGTCTCTACAGTGACGTTCTCGGCGAGACCGGCGCCTTCACGCCAACCGTCAACCAAGGCGGGGCAGTTACCGCCACCGCTACGGCCGAGTATTCGGCTGTCGGTAAGAACGTCACGATCATGGGGCGCTGCGCGATAACAGCGGCCGGCTCGGCTGCGTCAATCGTGGTGGAGGGAATCCCGGCGGACCTGAAGCCTGAAAATCTCGGCTCGGGCACAGTGCTCGGCTACTTCTGGATGTTAGACTCCGGCACAGAGGCCTACAGTGGCGTGTGCTACCGCGAGAGCGACAGCACCTTCTCCCTGCGCCCCGGCGTCGGCAGCCCCTACAGCTTCGCGCTCGCCAGCGGCGACGTGATCGGTTTCACCTTGAGCTACAAGAGGGCGGCATGACAAAGACAGTCGCCCTTACATTCGACTACTGGACCGATGCCTTCACCGTCGCCTATCCGCTCATGCTGGCGCGGGGGCTGGTGGGGACGTATTTCGTCGATCATCGCTACATCGACGAGATCGGCGGCCCGACTCGGGACCAGCTCACCCAGCTCAAGATGGGGGGCTGGACTATCGGCGCTTACTCCGGAGACGACATGGTGGCGAAGTTCACCAACGACCGGAACGACGCGATGGATTTCCTGCGCGATATCAAGCGCGGGTTCGAGGCCTATGGTTTCAACGCTCTCTCACTGGCGCCGAATGGGCGGTCGTGGGATTACCGCTTGCGCAACGTCTCGGTTGGCCTGTTCGACCGGGTGCGGGTGGCGAACGTGGACGCGGTGCAAACGCTGCCATTCGCCGATCCTCTCTATATCGAGAATGGCGGGGTGCCTTCGCTGGACAACGGCGACACGGCGGTGAGCCTGAATCAACGGGTGGACGACATTCTTGCCGGACCTGACGGGCTGTGGACCTTCACCACACACAAGATCGGCTCGAATACCCAGCCCTACACCGTCGATCTCGGGGCGTTTACCGCATTACTCGACAGGATCGAAGCCGAGCGGGACGCCGGGACAATCAATGTCGTCGGCTATGACGACCTGGGGCGGGCGTGATGCTAGCGCTTCTCGCCCCAGCACTCGGCTTCATCCCAACTGCTAAGCTCGTATTAATTTGAGAGGCGATTATGACTACTATCCGACAAATAATTACTGATGCTTATCGAGAAGGGGGTTTGGTCCAAATTGGCCTTACTCCTGAGGCGGAAGAGTTAGATGAAGGTCTGAGGAAACTTCAATCTCTGATCCGAAGTCTATACGGCAATGAGATGGGGAATCCGTATCGTTTGGTAGGGTACGGAGTACCTCCGGGGGCCTCATCTCATGCTAAATGGACAGACTCGTCGAGCGTCATTGATAGGACGTATGTGCCTCATAATACTCGTCTGTTTGTACATTTAACTTCCGCTAAGACGGTGAATCTTAACCCTTCCCCGAATGACGGAGATCGGTTTGCCGTTATCGACGTTTCCCAGAATTTTGCTAGCACCCCTCTTACGATAGACGGAAACAGTAAGAATATTGAAGGTGGGTCGTCGATTGTTTTAAATGAAGATGGAATAAACAGGGAGTGGATTTACAGAGCTGATCTAGGGGAGTGGGTCAGGATTACTGAGATCACGACCAACTCTCAAAGCCCTTTTCCGCCTGAATTTGATGATTTTCTAATCACCTTATTGGCACTCCGGTTGAACCCGAGATATCAAGCACAGACGGCTCCTGAGACTGTCTCAGAGTTGCAACGTATGCGCCGTCAATTTCGTGCTCGCTACGCTCAAACAAATGATGTCCCGGTTGAAGACGCGCTCATCAGACTACCTCTCAGTTGGGAACGCTGTTACCGAGATTTAGGCGGATTAGACTGGGGTTTCGACCACGGAATTACATGGTAAGGATAGTTTATGTCAGATTTTGTTTATGCAGTATCCGCTTTTGAAAGAAATCGGGGAGGTTTTCCCTCACTGCCTTTGGTAAATATGTTGGCCGAAGATGTCCAGACAGAATCTATGACTGCTCTTCAGTCAAGACCTGGGTTGGCTGACTCTGTCTTGTCGATGGGCGAGGGTCCAGTCCGACAACTATATCATGCGGACGGGGTTCTAGATAACGACATCTTTGGCCTGTCAGGGTCGTCTTTGTACCGGAACTCGTCTCTTCTTGGTACTGTCACTGGAGATAGTTCAGTATCTTTCGCAGGCTACTCCGACACCTTGTTCGTTAATGCTGGAGCTGAAGTAGCTCTTTATGACGGGTCGGTACTGTCGTCCATTAGTTTCCCCGACTCGGCCGATGTGTCTAAAATCGTTGTAGGAGCGTCACGGCTTATTTGTCTTCGAAGCGGGACCGGCCGTTTTTATTGGTCAGAGCCGTTAGGGACGACTATCGACCCACTGAACTTCGCTACGGCGGAGAACTCGACTGATACGTTGAAGGATATGCTATTCAGCGGCGACAAGCTGATCCTTTTTGGGGCCGAAACGGTTGAATTCTGGCAAGTCACAGACGACTCTAGCCTGCCTTTCTCGCCTTTGATTGGGGCTGTCCTTCCTATCGGAATCAAGAACACAGGGGCAGCCGTTAATTTCAGTAAGACTTTTGCTTGGATTACTAATCAAAATGAGATTTGCATCGGCTCTCCTGATGTAATCATCAGTGAACCTGAACTTCAGCTTAAAATCGCCAACAGTAGCGAGCCTGTTCTCTGGGTTTTTTATGTGGACGACAATGAATATCTCGCAGTACGGACTGATACAGAGACGTGGGTTTATGGGGCACGGACTCAGGTTTGGAGTCAATTCACCTCTAGAGACTCTGTGAACTGGTTGCCCCGGTGTTATGCCAATAGATACTTTGGCCGTAGTGACTCTGGGGTCTTAGCTAAATGGTTGGACGATACGTATACGGATTTCGATGGCCCGCTAGAACGTCGTTTCCGGGCTTGGGCTGAACTTACGACAGAAGTCCTGTGGCTGAATAATGTTGTCCTGAGAACGAACCCGGGTAGTACGCCCTACATCGTTGGTCTGTACACGGACCCTATTGTCGAATTAAGAACATCTAGAGACGGTGGGTATGAGTGGCAGCCATGGAAACAAAGGACGCTTGGGCCTCAAGGTAAGTACCGGAAAAAGACGTTCTGGTCCTCTTTAGGTCAGTTCTCTTATCCCGGTGTTCTCGTCGAGCTACGTGTAACTGATCCAGTACCTTTCCGTGTCTCCGGGCTCGTTTTGAACGAACCTTTCGGGGGACGATGATATGGCAATCAAACTCCCTCGTTTTGATCGAAGTCTGCCACTAATAACTGAGAAACTGACTGCTACAGTCTTGTTTCATACTTGGTGGGATAAAGTAGCAAAAAACCTTGAAACGGTGATTAGTTCTCTTGAAGCCGCAGTTATTGAGATTCAAAACGTGCTTAATATCGCGGATACAGCGCAAGCTGCTGCTGCGGCGGCTCAATCTGCTGCTGATGCGGCCCAATCTGCTGCTGACAGTGCTCAACAGTCTGCGAATGATGCGACCGGTATAACCTCTGTTGTTAACAGTGGAGTAGATAGTAACCCATTGTCAGCGGAAGATGCTGGGTCGGATGCGTCGATTGTCATCGCAACCCACTCTAGATTATATCCCAATGGAACGTCTGTTACCGTCACTGGAGGCACTCTTACTGGCTTAGACTATTCCACAGAGTACTGGGTTTTCTACGACGATCCAAATCGAGCGGGCGGATCAGTGACCTATCAAACTACAACGATAGAGGCTACTGCCGCCCAAGCGGGAGACAGACATCTAGTTGGTAAAATCACGACACCAGCGGCCCTTGACCCTCCTACAAACGGTTTGTGGAAGAAGTACCCCGGTCTGGAGCTGACATGACAAGATTTACTGATCCGAAGATTCTTAAAGAAGCTATAAAACTTTACTCGGAAACGATAGTTGGGTTGGACCCGGACGAGTGGATTAAGAATCCAGCTAATATCGGACTTCAAAACGATCATGAAGACGTGGCCTTATTCGAACGACAGTGGCGGTTGCCTACGTCGGTAACAGGTCACTACTTCTTTAAGAGTCGAGGCCGAGCGGCGATTAAAGCCGGGTTTGATTTCTTAGAAGAAATCTTTACAGGGCCTTACGGAGTTGAGATGATTATAGGTCTAACTCCTTCCGACCATAAAGCCGCGCTCTGGATCAATCGGAAACTTGGATTTAGGTCAGAGGGAGAGGTTGAGACTCCTCAGGGACCTTGTCATCTTGTTTTGTTAACTAAGGCCGATTGGCTACAACAGAAGGATTTAAGAAATGAGTAGCATTTTCGGTGGCAGCAAGAGTAAGCAGAGGGCTAAATCTGTCTCTAATAATGTAAGTTACAACCGGGCTTATGATCCTGTCTCGTCGGCTTTTGCCCCGCTTCTAGGTGAAGCTACGCAAGGCTTGAAACAATACAACGATTTCCTGTCTGGCGATACCTCTGGTTTCGACCAGTTTAAGAAGAATACGGGTTATGACTTTGCAGAATCCGAAGGTATTAAAAAGATCATCGGCAGTGCTGCTGGGCGCGGTACGTTCCAATCAGGGGCGGCAGGCAAAGCCCTAGAGTCGTATGGGGACAACCTCCAGAACCAGTATGCCAACAACTTCCTTGATCGGCTTCTCGGTAAAGTCACTTCGGCGTTTGGTGCCGGTTCGCAGCTCACTGGTGCTGGTGGCTATAGCTCTGGTTCAAGTACTAGCACCTCTGAGGGCACTAGTAGAAGTAAGCCCGGTATCGGGGGCTTCCTAGGTCAGGTGGCTGGTGGTATCGCAGCCTCGGATCGTAGGTTGAAAACTCGCGTTTATAAAATTGGCGAACTGAAGAATGGCCTTACTCTGTATCAGTACCACTATCTGAACGGAACTGGTCCTTATATCGGAGTCATGGCGGACGAAGTAGCTCAGATTCAACCTGAGGCCCTTGGTCCCGTGGTTGATGGCTATGCCACTGTCAATTATGACAAGCTTGAGAAGGAGTTGGTGTAATGGCTTTCAACCCTCTCGCTTTTCTTCTTGGGCAGCAAAGCTCTTCCACTATCCCACAAGCGGTTGATCCGGAGATTTTGGTCCAAGGTCGCGTTAGAGACGTTGAACGTCCGACAGCGGATATGCCTCGTTACGGGGATGCTCCGTCTCGTCCGGAAGTAATCCCTCGGTACATTTTAAACGATGATCGAATTGCACCTCAGCCAGAAGAGCTAGATGAGATTCTTCCTCGTAAAGGCATGTTCGGTGTCAAAGGAACTCTTCGTGATGTCCTTGGTGTCTTAGGCGACGCCTTCCTTGTTCAAGGCGGAGGTAAAGCTATATATCAGCCTCAGCGTGAAAGGGAGCGAGCAGGAGACGCCCTCTTCGGCTTTTCTCAGGAGCCTGAGCAAGCAATTGAGCGTCTTACAGCAGTAAATCCAGAGTTGGCGGCAGAGGTTCAGAACCAGTACCTCCAGAACCAGTACCAGCAGGGTATGCTCGAAAGCACTAATGCCAACCGGAAAGACCAAGCTAATAACCGTCTCCGAGACGATCTTAGGACGGCTCGTAATCAGGTTGGTCGTTGGATGCAGGCTGCGGATACTCCTGCTAAGCAAGCTGTAGCTCTGAGATATGTCGAGAGAATGGCGAACGAGCTTGGTGTAACTATGGAAGACCTCGGGTTTGATACCGATGGTCTTAGCGAAGACGAGCGTGCTATTCTTGCCGCTGGAGACATGACGGTGAACCAGCAAGTTCAGGTTCCGTTTAAGGAGCGTAGCTTGGATATTGCTCAACAGAATGCGGATGCCCATACGACTAATGCAAATCGGCCTAGAGCTTCTGCCCAACCTAGGGCTCAAACAGACAGAGAAGCATTCTTCGAGATTGGCAAGATTCCGCCCGAGAAAAGGACGCAATTTCAAAAAGACTTTTATGAGAAATATGCCCATGGCACTCGTAGAGGCCTCTTAGATAGCCTTGGGGTTGACACACCTACATCCACTGGAAAGAGTCGTTTCCGTCCAGTTAAATAATAAGGAGAATTACATTGGCCAATAAGCCGGTAATTTACAAGTTTGAAGATTCGCAGACTGGTAAGGTCTATCAAATTGAAGGTGACCCGGGTACTACTCAAGATGAGGCTATGTCTTTTCTTGATGGGCTGAAACCGGAAGAGCTGGGGCAGTATGAGTTTAAAGCTCCTGCTGCTTCAGTCACTGTAGGTAAAGGCACGGGGTCCATTTCTGCTGAGCCTCAAAAGGCCGTTGATCCTACTGTTGTGGTTCAAGGTGCTCCGGGGGTGAAGGATTCATTTCGGTTTGACGATAAGACACAAGCCGAGATTGATACAGCGATGCTCAATCCCGATATGTCGCCTGAGGCTGTCAATGCCCTTGTTAATCAGCGTCTCCAAGAAGCTGGCCAAGCTCCCCTTGGTCTGGCTAATGGCTATCAGGATCAAATCAAGGCCTATCGTGAAGCGGTTGCACAGAACAAGGCCCAGGCTCAGAGTGTCGGATATCAGGATTTTACTGATACTATTCCTGCTGCTGGACCGTCAGTATCAGAAATGGATGAACCGACTAAGGATGCGTCTCCGATTGTTCAGGCATCTGAGGCGGTTGCCCGTGGTTTTGAAGGCTTAGTTCGTAGCTACCAAGAAGGTGTTCAGTACGGGTTCCCGGGTCTGGCGGCTAGGACATATGCCGACTGGACGGATCAAGGTAAGGAGGAACTGCGCAAGCGATATCCTGATGCTACCGATGAACAGATTGAGCAATTGTCTGATGCTATTATTGCACAGACCCAAAAGAGTCTTCGAGCGGCTAATGCTAATGTAACTAAAAACGACCCGATTGTTCCTTATCTTGCCGGTCAGCTTATTTCGTCGGTTGGTCCTGAAGACCTTGTACCGGGAGGTGAGCTAGCTGGTCTCGGGCGTAGGATGGCTCGGGCTGTTGGTCAGAACGTTGCTACGGATGTTGGTTATCAGGCCTTGGATATCAATCAAGGTGTCCAAGACGAGTTCAATCCTGAACAAACGTTGGGTGCAGCGGCGCTGGGTGGTGCATTTCACTTAGGTGTCGAAGGTCTGCATCACATTGCTAGTTCAAAAGCACCTACTGTTAATGCCTCAACCGGCGAGCCTTTGGCTCCGGCCGGTATTAGTGTGCCTACTTCCCGTAGAAACTCAAAAGCGTATAAGACGCAGTTGACTGAAACTCGTCAGAATATTGCTGACCATATCAATAACGTTGTTGGTGAATGGAAGAACTCGCCTGAGTTCGAGGTCCATGAAAACTTCAAAGACCTCGATGGGATTGAAAACGATGCTGTCGGTGCTTATGGGCCTGATGGTAAGATTTATGTCAATTCTGAAAAGGTCTTATCGGACGCCAAAAAGGCTAAGGTTTCGCCGGAAGATGTTGTCAACGCCATGGTCTACCATGAAGCGCTGGGCCACCATGGTCTGGTTCAGAAGTTTGGTGACGACCTTGATGCGACTCTTACGAATTTCTATGAAAACGGTGTTAAGACTTTCCGTAATCGAGTTGATAAATGGCTTGAAGACAATAAAACAGCGTATGTTCGGAGGCCGGATGGTACTCCGTACGCTCCCGAAGAAAGGACTCGTCTCGCTACTGAAGAAGTTCTTGCTGAACTCTCTGAAAAAGGCAAGCTTCCCGTCACTGTCAAGGACCGACTGAGCAACCTCGTCAAAGACCTTGGCCGTAAAATGGGCTTGAACCTGAAGTATTCTGACCGTGAAATCCGGACCATTCTTGGTATGGCGCACAACGCAACCATCAATGGAATAGGCCGTGATGTAGCGGGCAATGGCTTCAAGTTCATGAATGTCGGTGAAAGAGCGCTTCTGCCGATTGATAGACAGGCAGATCGGATTAGAGCACAAGTTGCCGACGTGCAAGGAAAAAGCCAAGAAGAAATCTATCAACGGTTTGGATGGTGGAAAGACCAAGACGGGAAATGGCGGACTCGCATAAGCGATAGCGAATCATCCATTATTATTGGTCCGGATAATCAGCCTCGTTTAGATCATTTAATTAATATTGATAAGCTTAGAAAAGGAGAAAGAGCTGAAGTCCATGCCCTAGACGAAATTCTTAATCATCCCGCGTTGTTTGAGGCATATCCTTTTTTAAGAGATATAGCTGTTACACAAACAGGGCATAAAAATCTCTTAGGGGCGTATGAGCCAAAGCAGAAGACTATTCTTCTTAATCTTACTAACCTTAGAACGGCAAAAAAGAGCCCACAGCTTACATTACTTCATGAAATTCAACATGCTATTCAAGTACATGAAGGTTTCGCTGGAGGTGGGAGTTTTGAGACGGCTTTAACGAACACTCTTAGAAAGGACGAGGTCCGACCCGCAGCAAAAAAACTTTTAGAACAGTTAGAAGAAGAGTACGATGCTGTCGTAAAAGATCCAGTATTTAGCAAGGCCGACGAACTTTTATCTTTTCTTGAGGATAAAATTGAGGACCTACATTCTTCAATTAACCGTAATGATTACGACGGAATGCTCACCCATGTCACCAATGACGCAGATATTAAATTAGAAGCGTATAAGTGGTTGATGGGTGAGATTGAAGCCCGGGAAACTGAACTTACTGCTGGTAAGCCTGATTCTGCACTTAGGAATCTTCCTAAGGGCGTAGGGGCTATTGAGAAAAAGCATCCAGACTATATCCGAATCTCTCATGAAGACGGTAGGTCCTCAGATGTTCTACCCACTGTTCAAGAACAGCGTCGTAAGCGCCAAGAACAGTTGTTCCAGAGCAGTCGTGGTGCTAAGACTCCTGCCGAAGAGATTGTCAGGCGAGCAGAGACTGTTGTTAAAAGTGACTCGGAAGAAACTATCGACCGGGCTATTAGGCAAATCCATGACGTTCTCGATAACCACCCGGCAAGCGGTATCACCCGTAGTCGAGCTATCGAAGCCCTTCACCATCTTAATGATCTTCGTATCCGGAAGTTCATTGAAGGTGGCGATGCTAAGTATATGCGGGAGTTCAAGCCCGCTGAAGAAGCTGCGATTGAATCGGCTAAGGAGCTTCTTGGCGGAGCCCTAGACAATTATGTTCCTCATTATAGGTCTTGGGCTGAAGGCAAGAGAGCGGCTCGTGAACGTGGTTTGACGGCTAAGCAGATTAGGTCTGCCAAGTCAATCGGCGAACTCGATAAGCGTATCTTCCAGTACGATGAAGCTCTGTTTAAGACCAACAATCAGTTGGCTGCGCTGTTGGAGAAGCGTGATCGTGGACAATGGACTCCTGCTGATAAGGCTAGGTTCCTTGAACACGTTTACACGTTTAACGAAGCATCAGCTAGGGTATTCAACGACCACGCTGAAATTGCTCGGGCGTTGAACGCCCTTAAGACGATTTACTTTAGTCGTAATAAACTGGCTGATCTGAGAGAAATTCTAGGTCAAGCACATGACAGCGGTATCAATGCTTTTGCTGATGAAGATACGTTTGATAGGTTTGCCGATCAGATTAAGTATCTTCTTCAGACAAACAACCCT
>JACZCT010241768.1_pt1 | contig 20351 bp, 21 predicted proteins | sample 8641871 | NCBI WGS metagenome assembly JACZCT01 (sample SAMN15324604, study PRJNA640507) | soil metagenome | isolation source: monocropping sugarcane control | place: China: Luxin town, Laibin City, Guangxi Province | collected 2019-07-25 | depth 10cm m | reverse complement strand
GGGCAGGCGGGTGGGTAGTTGGCCCACCGCCTACCCCGTGAGCGTCTGAGGGGCCTCTGAGCGCTTCAGGGCCTCGCTGCTGGCCCGTTGGCCCGTGGTGCGATGACGTGCCCCGTCGCGTTCTCGATCAGCCGGACGATGATGGTGACCGCAGCGGGGAACGCGGCGGTCAGCGCGGCCACGAACAGGAAGGCTAGGTTGCTCGGGTCCGGGAAGGGGGGAGCACCCCTCTGGTTCGCCCACTCGGTGACCTCGTGGATCCAGCCCAGCAGGCCGGGGATCCAGAGGCCGATCGTGGTGAAGATCCACACGCGCAGCGCCGACTTCGCGGCGTCCTTGAGGTTGCTCATCTTGTCAGGTTCCACTGTGGTACTTCCTCTTCTTCTCGGTTGAATCCTGATCGATGTTCCCGAACCGATGCACGAGGAAAGCGATCAACTGTGCCCAGATGCCGAAGGCCATGAACCCGTACAGGGTGACGACCCAGACGTCCTCGTGAGACCAGTCCCACAGAACTCCGGCCAGCGCCGTGTCCAGCAGAAGCATGAGCGTCAGTCCCTTGATGAAGAGCGCCCTGCCGAGGAAAGACCTGTACCACGGGAACGTCGCGTAGAGAACGACGAACAGAGTTTGCCCTAACGATGCAACGATGGCGATACCCTTGTACCACTCATACATGGACATCTTCAGTGCTTCCCTGCGTGGATCATGTCGGCGATCGCTTCCTGCCAATGGTTCCGCCGCTGACGAGGGAGGAGGTATCTCTCGGCAGCGCTCTTTCTGTCTTGCAGCCGGGCGATCATTTCCGCGGCACGAATCTCTCGTTCCTTGGCTTCGGTCTCCCGGGCGATACGCACCTTACGCCGATTTCGTGCACAACGTAGTGAGTACACAATCATTTGACCGTCCCTTCGTCGTTCCGAGAAGGGTCAGGGATATTGCGGATGACTTCGGCGGAGACCTCGGCGGCTGTGACGGCGACGGATGCGGTTTCCATTAGAGCCCAGACTTTCTCCTCCAGGCGCTCAGCGCGACTCTCGGCCTTCTTCAACCGTTTTCCGGTGACCAGCACATCGGTGACCAGCAGACCGAACATGACGAACAGGAGGGTGACGACCCCGACATCGCTCGGGTTGAGTGCCACCCCTCCAATCGTCATGTCATCTCCACTTCGGCGTTCCACGGTAGTAGGTGGTCACCGGCCAAGCCCTGGACCTGTAGATACCGGCCCCGCTGTACTTCGTGAACGACAGAATCGTAGTTCCACCGGCATCGTGAGCGGGCTTGAGCCGTCCTGGCGCACCAGCCATGGAAGCGAGAGTCTTGAACTGGAGGTGACCCGCCTTGTTGAGAGCCTTGACACTGGCGTCAGCGAGCCAACGCTTGATCTCCCTGACATCGAACACGACCTTCAGTTCGACCTCAGCGCTCGCTCCGCGTGCGTACACCTCACGCAGAAGATGGACGATGCGGAAGGGCTGTTGGCCGTTGGGACCGCGGAGACGCTTGATCTCGGCGTTGGTCAGCGAGTCGATGCGACGCGTGGGCTTGATGAGGCCTCTTGGGTCGTGCAGATGGTTCTTCCCCACGGTGCGCCAGTGAAGCGCCCACCCGGTTCCCTGCTTCGACTTGTGGGCGTCGATGTCGATCCGCCCACCCGGAACGAGATGGAGGACCGCCTGATGGTAGTTCATGTAGCGGTTGGGATTCAGATGCTTGAATCGGTTCATCCAAGGAGGAGTGCGCTTCGGTCCGGTCACGGTGGGCTCCTTCGGGACAGGGATCTGGATACCGCTGATCGTCTCACTCCAGCCGAGGTACTTCAGGCCCCACGTCCGCTCAGGCCAGTCGAGGTCTACGGTCGCAACCCGACCGGGACCGCCTGCGTCGGTGGAGCGGATCTTGCGGTGGCCGAGGCTGACCGCCCGGTGGCCGTGACCGTTGCGCCCACCGGACCACGCGACGGAGACACCACGCGGCGGGTTGCGGTCGGTATGCCGCTTCGCCTTCGGCTCGGACTTCCAACCGTCCACCGCGTCGGCGTCTCCATCCCTGTCGACGTCACCGACCGACGGTGCACCGAAGATCCCGCGGGTCCACGCCTGACACATCCCCCGCACGTTCGTCTTGGACGTCTCGGCTCGCTTCGCCGCCTGTTCGCGGTTGTAGACCATGCCCGCTCCTCTAATAGTCGGTGCGGGGGCTAGGCTACGCCACCGACTCGTTTGAGGACTAGGCGATCGCAAACATTACCTGCTCGTGAGTGTTGGCGGTCGCGGCGATGCCAACACTCGCGGCGCTCGACGAGATGTAGCCCGCCGCGTAGTTGTGGCTGCCGACTGAGGCCGACTCCGCCGACTTCGTCACTCCCGCTGAGAACGTCCACGTGTAGACACTGCCCGCTGTTCCCGCGACCACAGCGAATACCGTGTTGGTGCCCGTGAGGCCGGTGATCGTCGCGGTGCTCCCGGAACCAACGGTGACGAACCCTTGCGCCTTCACGAACGTCGAGGTACTGGCAAACTCGTACAAGTCGTACGTGACCGGGTAGGATGATGAGTTGTGGCCGATTGCTGGGACGATGTCGCCTCCGGCGGCGGTCTTGGTAAAGACGTAGACGCCGTCAGAGGAGACCGCATACCCCCCGGAGGGCAACGTCCAACCGGTCGGCGTACTGGACGTCACGGGTCCAGCGACGACGAGGACCAGCAGGCGTCCCGCCGTGGGGGTGAACGCAGCGCCGTTCTTGACCGTGCCGCTCGCCGTGGGGTTCGACGGGTCGAAGGTGCCTGAGGGCGGCGCGCTCATCATGACCGTGACGTGGTTCAACCACGGGTCAGTAGGGGGTGGTCCACCCCCGGCCACCTCGTGAGCCGCAATCACTCCGAGCATCAGGCTGCCAGCCTGCCCATAGCGAGCCACGTGTCGGTGGCGACCTTGAGTAGCCCGTATGTTCCGTACTGTGCAGCGACCTTGAGTCCCGGTGTGGCGTTGATCGTGACACCGGAGCCGGGGGTCAGGGTGACCTGACCGGCCCCGAGTTGCGCACCCTCGATTACCGTCCCGACCGGGAACGCCACCGACGAGTTGGGCGGCACCGTCAGCGTGGACGCGCCTGCGTTGGTCATCGTGACGAACTTCCCAGCGTCTCCGAGAACAAGCGTGTAGCCCGTGCCCGTCTGGGCGTTGATCGACCTCGTGGTCGCCCCTGTGTTGGCAATAGTGATCGTGTCGCCCGTGTCATCTACCGTGACCAAGATCCCGGACCCGGACACGAGGGCGGTGCCCATGACGTCCCGGATCACTTCGGGGTCGGTTGCAGATCCAGGGTTGAGCCACGTGGACCATGAGGTGCCGTCAGTCTCGTAGATGAGACCGTGGTCCGAACAGGCGTACTTGCTACCGATAGGCAACCCGGCGAGGTTCGCAGCGGGACGAGCGGCGTGTGTTCCCTTGAGAAAGTGGGCCGTGAAGAAGTTACTCATGATGCCTCCGTGTAGACGATCTGGCCGTCACTGTCGAACACGATGAGCACGTACCCATCGACGATGGTGGTGAGGGGTGTCAGGACAGGCACACTGAAGGGGCTCCAGGTCGTGACACCGTCAATCGTCCGCAGAAAGTCCTCCCCAATGTCCGAGGGTCGGATACCCAACGGATCGAGACGGGGGTCAGTCATGACATCTCCTAGACGAGTGTAAGAACACAGCAACCCTCCCCGACGAAGGTTCCAACGGGCGAGGCCTCGCCCTCTGGATCGTACCACCACCCCATCGCGGTGGAGGAGTAGTTCGAGCCACTCGAAGCCACGACCGTATAGCCCGTGGGTGGCACCGCGTTCACCACTGTGAACGAGGACCCGCCCGCCCACACGACCGCGACAGCGGCGACCCCAGCCACGACGGGGGTTGTGACCCCCGAGTCGACCGCCGAGACCACCCCGTAGCCGTTGACCCCGGTGAAGGTCGCGAGCATGACGTTGAAGCCCGTGGTGTACGACGGATTCGGCACCTCGTCGATCACGATTGGCAGCCCGGAGCCGTTCTCCTTGCCGACGAACACCACCTCTACCACGTTCGGGAGAGGGCTGGTGTGCACCGACGTGATCCTCGGGTCTGAGGTCGTCGCACCGAGGATCAAGTCCCCACCACCGGGCGCACGCGGACCGCGCACTGATATAACGATGACATCGCCATCCACCGTTCCAGAGGGGAGCGCGATCGTGTTCTTCTTGGTCCCCGGGTCGTAGACGCCGGGGAACGAGTACCCCACTAACGACGGCTCAATCGGCTCAGGCTCTTCGTCCAGATGAGGGTACTGGAACGAAAATGAATCACCTATCCCGAAGTAGCCCTTGTCTGGGATGGTCACAGTGTGGTCGTCTACGGTGAAGAACTCGTTGGTGAGTGGGAGACCACCGTACCCACGGGGATGCCAGAATACGGACAGCGACTCTTCGATCGGCGCATAGGTCAGGTGCGGCTGTTGGGTGCCGAGCGAGGTGATGGTGTGCCGGTCGTTCCACTCCCAGACCAAGACTTCGTCATCTGCGGTGTCGTCCTCGAGGTCGCCCATCTGCGCGGTCGCACCGAGCGGCTTGGCCGGTGGGAACCGACCACCGACGAATCCGACACCGAGTTGCTTGGCATTCTGTCGGTTGTGTTGAACCAGATCGGCCCAGTCGTTTGTGTCGCGCCGACTCGGGGGCAGTGGGGACGTCACACCGGGTACCCCGCTATCGTCCAGAAGACTTCCTTGTCGTCCTGTTCGGCAGCCGTGATGGCCATGACCTTGACGGCCTGATAGGCACCGATCGATCCGATGCTGATGATGTCGGCCACGTCAAAGTCTCGGAGCGGTATCGGTGCCGGGTTGTCCGGGTCCATCATCATCGCGCTCGTGACGGTTCCCTCGATCGTCTCCTCTGGCGAGGCGGCGGTGTTCAGCGCGGCAGCGGCGAACACATCCGCCTGCTGATCACCGTCAACCCCACCACCCGAGATCGCCATTTCGCGACGTCCGTACGGGCCACCGACATCGCCGAGGGTCTCGGTCCAGCCCGATTCCTGGTGCGTCAGGCCCACCGTCCGCACACGACCCCACGTTCGGGACGACCACCCGAGATCCTTGGATGCAGGGATGAACACCCTGTCGCGTAGGTCGAATCCTCGAGACTTCCACGTCGCGAGCCGCAGACCGGGCAGCATCGCCGCGTCGTACCCCAGCGACCTGATTTTGTCGCCGAGTTCGGCATTGGAGATCCCGATGTCGTACTCGACCGGCCCCTTCGTTGTCCACGCCGAACCTGAAGAGTCCTTGGTCGAGTCGAACGTCATCACGATGTTGGGGTGGAACTCCACCCCGCGAGCCGCGTTCTCCTCCACGACCTGCTTCAGAACAGCGGGGGCGTACCAGCCGCTCGGCGGAAGCGGCACCTGCCCCAGCATGGACGCGCCCACCTTGACCTTGAAGGTGGAAGGCGACGAACGCAGCAGGTACTTCGCGCGAGACCCGTCTCTCCTGAGTTGCGACACCGCGCAGATGAACCCCGACTTGTTGTCTCCACCCGAAACGTTCGACACTTCTGCCGACACCCGATAGGTGCCTGCCTTCAAACGACGAGTGAACGACGCCTTGCGCTTCCACGCTCCACGTCGCTTCGTCTTGATCCGAGCGCCGTTGAGGTACAACTTCATGGTCTCGTCTCCGGCGGCGTCGAAGTGGACGTCGGCGGCAGAAGTCAGCGTGAACGGGTCACCGATGAACCAGCACGTCCGGAGCGGCCCGTTCTTCTCGGGCGAGGTCACCCAGATCCACTGAGATCTCGACTCCGACCATCCACGCGGCCAACGGTGCTTCCACCGGAAAGACTTCTTCACGAGTTTGCCGATCGGCGTGTGCCACTCCGAGGCCACGAACCCCGGCGCGGTCATTCCGGCGGTGTACGAGAACTCTCGGGTGTCACCGGTCGCCCCCGCAGGGGGCCACAACAGCCCGAATTCGAGCACGTCCCACGACCCCATGCCGGTGAGCGAGAGCGACCATGATCCGTCTTCATTCTGGACGGGAGGCGCGGCCGTCAGGAATCCCTCGGCGATGCCGTAGGGCTGATTGGGCATATCGCCGAAATGCACGCGGACCAAGTTGGACGGGTCCAGCAGAACCGACGTCAGACCCCCGGTCAGTTGTGGAAGATCGGTATCGAAGGAGATGGTGCCCGACCCGTTGTGCTCGACGGTGAACGACAGATTCCGCCGAGCGACGAAGTCGTTGATCAACTGAGTGCCGTCGGTGGCCGTGATCTCCAGACGCAAACCGTCAGGGACTGTGTCGACAGAGGGCTCTGGACCGAGAATCAGCATCGGGGGAGAGATGCCACGACCCTCAGCACGACCCATCTCTGAGGAGAGATCGGCATCCAGAGATCTATCGACCGTGGTCCCCTCAGCGCGAGCGAAGAGGATGTCGGTCACGAGTCACACCGCCGTGAGGGCGGTGAATCCAGTTGAACCCACCACGCCAGAAGTGACGATCTGGTCAACCGCATCTCCTGCCGAGAAGTCCGTACAGGTCAGCAGGGGGCTCGTGGATGGGGTGCCCGTAGACACGTAGAGAATGCCGTAGCAAGAGGCCACGCTGATGCCAGAGATGCTGGTGAAGAAGAGCCTTGCCTCGTTAGTGGCCGCGTCGGTGGTCACGCTGGGACTGGCGACCGTGAGACCGCCCGCGGAGTAGCCGGTGCCCGAAGCCTCGTGCGCCGAGACGTCGTCGACGAAGTCGTGGTTGTCCTGGTCGAGGATGTAGGTGTCGTGGAGCAGCATGAACTTCAGGGTCCCCGTCACACCGGCGATTCCTGTTCCGGCGCGCAGACACGTGCGGAGACCGTTGACGTACCAGACCGTAGGTGCAGCGACCATCACGGGCTCCTAGAGATACGCCGGGTAGTAAGTTAGTGACACTGTACCCGAGGACGTGGTTATCGTATTGCCCCCGGGATCCAGTCGCATAGCCTGACCCTTGGTCCACCGGAGGTTGCTCGACACATCCACGGAATCGCTGATCCGGGTGGCACGACGGTTGAAGCAATCCACAGAGACCCCGCCCGTAGGAACGGTGCCGACATACGAGACCGTGTACCCGTTCGCGTTGCTCACCACCGGGTTGACCGCGCCTTCCGACAGCACCAGCGAGACGTGATGGGTCCGCACGTCACCCTTGATCGTAGGGGTGATGGAAGCGCCTGCGTTTACAGATTCCAATGTCCCGAACCAGCACCCGTCGAGGATGGTGAACTCGACCAAGCACGACATGACCTCGGGGCCGTAGTGGTTCGGCGTGATGCTGAGGAGTTTTCCGTTCGCCGTGTGTGTCTCGTTACCAGAGTCGAACGACATACGTCGAGTCAGCGCAGAGAGGCGATCCGGGCGGCAGATCAACCGTAGGTTGCGATACCGAGTGTTGAGGTTGGACCGCTGCGCTGCCTCGCTGCCGCAGTCTGGATCGAGCATGATCTCGAACGAGAGGAGGCCTGGATTGAGGGGCTGATCCGAGTAACCTGCCCCGTCAATCCCGGAGTACTGCGGAAGATCCCCTCGCAGTCCCGGCTCCGTGTACGGCGCGTCGAACGGCTCAGTGATGCACCCCAGAGAACTGAAGTCCACACCGTTCGCGAAGTACGTGTCCCAGGTCATTCGACCCCCATGAAGAGTTTCGCTCGAGCCAGCGCACGAGAGACGTCGGTCGTCAATTCACTGCCGGTCTTCATCGTCTGGACTGTGAGGTGAACGGTCTTCTGGTGGTTGTAGGTGCTCGAGGACCCCGACGTCCGGGGCTGGATCATCGCACCCCCGGCACCGCCAACTCCCGCCAGAACGGGGACTTGGGGGAACGACGACGAAACGGCAGCCGCAGCGTTCTGCATCGCCTTCTTGATCGGGCTGATGTCTCGGAGACCAGCGGTCAGGGCGTCGATCACGTTCCTACCGCCGCCGGAGGCGTCGCCCCCACGGTTCCACGCCCGGAGTGGCCCCTCCTTGACGGGCGACCCCGGCCAGAACTTCCCGACCGCCCCGGCAACCTTGCCGATGGCTCCCGTCACCTTGCTGATTCCGTCCGTGATGCCCTTGCCGATGTTGCTGACGATCTCGCCGCCGAGACTGAGCATCTTGCCAGGAAGGCTCTTCACCCCGTCCCACACGGCGTTGAAGATCCGACCCGCGATGCCGCCCAACCTGCCGACACCCTTACTGACGGCACCGGCCAACTTGGAGACCGCTTGACCGCCGAGAGTGAGCAGACGACCCGGCAGGCGTCCAATCCAGTTAAGGACCCCAGTGACGATCCGCCCAGCCGCCGACACAACCTTCGGGGCACCCCGGCTCACGGCACCACCCAGAGCGCCGACAGCCCGCGCACCGAGAGCCAGAAGGCGACCGGGGAGACGAGCGATCCACCCGACAACAGCCTCGACCAGACGGCCCGCCGCTGCTGTGACTTCCGGCGAACGGCCGATCATGGCACGACCCAGACCGATGATCGCTCGTGCGCCGATCAACATCATGCGCGGTGTGAGCGTGACCAAGAACTTGAGAACGCTGACAAGAAGCCGACCGGCGACCTTCAGAATCTCAGGCATGGCCCGCATGATGCCACCGCCCAATCCTCGGAAGGCGACGAGCCCCAACTTCGCCAACTTCGCGGGGGCGAAGAACGTGATGAACAGGCCGAAGAGACCCTTCAGCAGCGGCCAGACACCACTCGCCATCTGCTTCAACCCGTCCCACACCTTGCTCCAGTTGAGGGTGAACAGGCCGACCAGCACGTTGATGAAGCCTGCGATGATGTGGCTCGCTCCCGTGATCACGTTCGCCAACGACTTGAAGCCGTAGACGATAGAATCGAGGACGACCCCGATGGCGAGGGTGGCGATCTTGTCGAAGATCGACATGACAGGGCCGATCGCCTTGCCGACACCCTTCGCGACAGGGGCCAGCGGGGCGAGTGCGGCGCCGATCTCCTTGAACGAGTCTGCGAGGGCCGAGCCCACTTCCTTCAGTGAGTCCCAGACCTTGCCCAACTTCTTCTTCAGGTCGTCCGACTTCGCGATGAGGGTGGCGATCCAGACGGCGATACCGACCCACCCCGCGAACTTCGCGAACCGCCCCAGGATCGATAACACCGGCTTGAAGGCCGTACCGAGTCGGCCGACCTTGGATGCGGCGGCTCCGGTGGTGGCTTCGGTCTTCGAGAAGAAGCCGACGACCGTGCTGAACGCGCTCTTCACCCTCGTGACGATCCTGAGCAGGAAGGCCCACGCCCTGGACAGTAGGCCCGTCTTCTTCGCAGCGCCCTCAGCGGCACCACCTACCGCCTTCGCCCCGCCGCTCGTGTTCTTCAGGATGTTGACAAGGATCTTGAACTTGATGATCTTGGCGATCACACTGAACAGACCACCCATCTGCCCCATCATGTTGCCGAGGAGGATGTTGAGGGCTGCACCTGAGATAATGATGGCGAGGAACACGCTGCTGACCGGCTGGAGTTTCTCGGAGATAGTGACAAAGGCAGTGACGATCTTGTCCAGGGGCAACTTCGCGAGGATGTCGAACGCACCCTGCACGGTCTTCAGGAATGAGACGATGACACGGGGGTCGGCCAGTTCAGCGGTGACCTTGAAGATCGACTTCATGGTCTCACCAAACTGTCGCATCACGTCAGTCGACCCGTTGGCCCACGTCACGAGGCTGTTCTTCCCGCTGACGCTCTTGGTCCAGTCCTCGAACCGCTGAGTGACACCCACCAGCATCTCGAGGAAGGTGTTCGTGGAGGGGTTCACCGTGTTGAAGATGTTGATGATCGCGGACCCGAGATTGCCCAGCGTCTTGAGGAGAAGACCCGCTGTCTTCTCGGCACCCTTCATCATGTCGTCGATCCGCTTGCCGAAGCCCGCTTCCTTCGTCCACCCCTGGAACCTCTTGGCGAGGTCCGTGATCCGACCGGAGAGCCGGATGGCTGCGGGGGTCAGCGCGTTGACGAGTCGGAGGAACCCGTCGAGGAACGGGACCACGGCCTTCGACATCGCCGCGAACACCTTCGCGTTGTTCTTGAAGAAGGTGTTGAGAGTGCTGACACCCTGCTTCGTGTTGGCGTAGGCGAGGATGGACTTGACGAGTCCGTTCATCGAGACGGCCATCTGCCCAAGACCGCGCTGGATAACTCCGGTGTTGCGGAGTTTCTCGATGCCGCCGGAGAGGCCGGCGAACAACTTCGGCCAGACCGCAGCCCGCATCTCGTTGGAGAGTTTGCGAGTCGACAGAACCGCGTTCTGCATCGACTTCGGCATGTCCTTGAGCATCTCGGCGAGTGCCTTCGGGTTGGTCTCCGAGACCGCCCTTCCAAAGTTCCGCATACCGATGGAGGCGGTAATCCCAGCGAGGCCAAGGCTCGTCATCATGGGGAGCAGGGCGTACCCGCTCTGAGCCAGAGAGTAGAGCGACCCGGCCAGCATGGTCGCGGACCCGGCGATCGAACTGATCGCAGTGCCGAAGTGCGGCGCACCCGCGAGGAGCGAACCGAGCATGGCCCGCCATGCGACGACCGCGTCCTTGCCGATCGCTCGGTAGGTGCGGGCGTTCCTCTCGCCGATCTGGACAAGGGTCTTGTTCAGTTGACTCAGTTGCCGGTGGACTGCCCTGCCGACGGAGTCGATGGACCCTTCGTCCATCTTCATGTTGACGTCGACGTGCGCCCCACCGACGCGTGGGCCGAGCCCCGGCATCTCAGTCGGCCATCGCTACGAGCGCGTCCTGGAGGAACGGCTGCTTTGGGGTTCCGGGGTGCATGACGAAGTCGCGGTACGCGGTGTCGCCTGCCCTTCCATGGAACTTCATCGCCTTGTGGCCGTCCGGCCAGCGAGGCGAGGGGCCGGTTCCCTCGTGGACGTAGTATCCGTAGCGGGTTCCCGCAGAGACGTTGAAGCCGAAGGCGAACCGGCCACGCTCATCCCGGTTCTGGTTGACTCGGATGGTCGACGCAAGGAGCCCCGTCCTCTTCGGCACGAGAACGCGAGCCAGCACCGCCACCTTCTCTGCCCTCTGGCGGAGATGACGATCTGGACCAGAACCGCTGTGGAAGACCTTCACGTAGACGACCGGAGGTGGGTCCATGATCACGGTCGCGCCGCCTCCGGTGTAGACACCGCCTGCGCCTGCCATATGGACCCACCTCCTGCCTACTTGTCCGAGGAGTCCTTCATCTGGGACTTGTCCCACTCACGAAGAGCAGTGTAGTCCTTGGTCTGGGTGAGGTATAGGCGAACTTGGTTCGGCTTGTCTTCCTTCAGGTGCTCGATCGTGGTGGAGTGTGCCAACCAGAGCAACTCCGCGAAGGAGAGTTCCCGCCACCGCACGCCGTTCAGGTTCCACGACGTGACCAGACTTATCCAGTTGGCTTCGATTCCTTCCCAGACTGCGACTGCTGATTCGTAGGGAAACCCGTCCAGATCCCCATGAGCGCCTCGGAGATCGCCTGCTGTGGCCCGAGGCCGTAGCCCTTCTCGATCCATGCGACTTGCTGCTCTGCCCGGACCAGCATCTCGGACATCGCCTTGGTGAAGGAGGTGAGGGCCTCCTCGAAGGCATCGCCTCCGAAGTCGGCGTCCTCGAACTTCGTGAACTGCTTCAGCGCGTTCACGAGGGTGGACCACTGCTGGGGCGACGGGTCGGGGTGGAACTCCCACTCGACGCCGTCCCCGAGGTCGACCGGGATGGCCCGGAAGTCGAGGCCCAACTTGACTACATCGCGACGTACTTCGTTCGTCATCGCTGTTCTCCTTTGTTCTAGCGACGTGGCCGTGGGCCGGAGAGAACTAGAGGAGAACCCCCGGCCCACGGTGACGGCAGCGTAGCAATCAGGCCGATCCCCCAACAGGGAGCGCAGGAATGGAGACCTCGACCGTCAGGTCTACGAACATCACGGAGCAGGTCCCCGGCTCACTGAGATCGGCCGAGATGTCGTCGATCCTGACGTTCATGCCGGAGCAGGCGAGACCCTGCCAGAGCAACTCCGCGTCACGGAGTTGATCCTGCGTGTGCTCTGTGAGTTCGTCAGGCGGGGGGATCTCGCCCCTCTCGTTGATGATGGGGCGGCACCGAGCCAGCACCAGCCGGAACTGAGCCGCCGTCACACCGCCCCGGCAGGGGCGAACTCGACGCACTTCATCGAGTGTGTTGGCGTCAGCATCGAACAGGCGGCGGAAATGGATACTGATCTCACCATTGGCCCCTTCGTCGTCGCACTCACAGCACTGAAAGATGACCGGGATGCCGTGTGTCTGGTACGTCTTACACACCGGGCGCAGGCCGTCGCTCAGAGCGTCTGACACCGCCGTCAGAAGCCTGCCAGCCCCCACCGTAAGCCGGTCACCCACAACAGCCCCCCAGGACACCCAGAGTGCCTCTACGGGCCGCTGCGAGGTCCGGTGAGAACACCGCACCCGGCAACCGAGCGCCGTGCGGGTTGACAGCGTTCATCCACGCACCGAGTTCCGGAATGAAAGTGTTGACCTCATCGTCCCGGAGCCGGACCGTGATGCCCTGACTCGTGACCGTGGTGACATTGGATGGGAGGCGGCACTTCCCACCCGTGCAGGACAGGTAGAGTTCCTTGACCAGCCGAGCGGCCACGTCCATCGCCCATGCGTCCGGCGGAGCGCCGATCACGACGTCCACGACGAACGCCTCGCCCTCACCCGCGTTGGACCACTTCTCGTCCCGGACCGGCCAGACATCCGGAGGCACCCGGTACAGCATCTGGGTGTCGCGGTCGAACCTCCACGTGTTGGTCGGGTACTCGTCCGCACCGAGGCGAACGCGAGTGACGTCCCAGACAGAGATGCTGAACGGCCCCCGGAGGGGGATGGCGTCGCCGCCACCGCAGCACCACGACCGACACGTCGGGCACGGGTTCAGTGGGCGGATCTCGGTTTCACACGTCCCGACCGTGTACGCCGACAGCCTCGTCATGATCGACGAGGCTGTCTCGACAGCGGCAAGGAAGACCGGGCTCTGGGGATCGAGACCAGCCAACCCGCAACTCTCGGCGTCCACGGGCCAAGGACACGTGACCTCACTCAGGAGGGTCATCGCGCCCCTCCGCTCAGGCCGAGCCGGCGGAACCGGGGTCCGTCGTGGCGATCGCGCCGCAGCCGTCGGGAGCCGGGGCACCGACGAACCGGAAGCGGTGGGTGGTGTCGGCCAACGGCTCGGACAGCCACTCGGCGTCGCCGGTGATGGTGTCCAGCGCCAGCGGGATCGGGCCGAGGCCGAGGTTGTGGCTGCTGGTCGTGTTTCCGGTGACCCGGACGTAGTTGTCCTCGCTGCCGGGAGTGCCCTCCTCGGTGATGGTCGCGCCCTTGACCGGGTAGATCCGGACGAAGTCGCCGGTGGTACCGCCACCGCACTCGCCGAGGATCTCCTGCCACACGACCACGATCACGTTGAAGCGGTCGCTGACACCATCGGCCCAACCGATGACCTCGGTGTCGTGCTCGATCGCCGTGGCACCGCCCGCGTTGGCGATCCAAGTGGGGTCAAGCCAGTGGAAGTCGACGTTCACTTCGATCGCCTGAAGGCTCTTGACCCCCGCGATGTACCGCTTGATCGACCCGTCGGTGCAGCGGCGAGTGAACTCGCTGCCGTCGTCGACCTTGTCGCTAGTCTCGAAGGCAGCGGGGCAGTCGTCGAGGTAGCCGGTGTCCGCGCCGTAGACAGGGTTCAGGCAGTCATCGGCCAAGAAGAGACCGACCTTCTTGATGCGCCCCAGATCGGGCGTGGTGCAGTTTCCCATTGTGTTACTCGCTTCCGATGTTGGGGCTGGCCGGAACTGTGATGTCGATGTGGAAGTTGACGCAGGGGTCGAAAGCCACGATCGCGCTTCGCTGAGCGTAGGCCTCGTCTTCGTTGTTCCGACGGTCGATCGCGTTCAACACGAACGCCTCGTCCACCGAAGCCCAGACCGGCCCGGTGGCCCAGAGCCGGATGGTGGTGGCCCCCTGCACCGGGTAGCCGGGGCTGATGACCCACGGTGCACCTGTCGGGGACCTGTCTTCTTTCAGTTGCCGCGTGTCCGCGAGAAACGCCGCTGCCTTGATCGGCGCGTGGAGCCACCACTGAGCGCCGAAGCCAGCGTCAGCCGCAGCCTGCTCCAGCGTCGCCACAGCCAGGACGAAGTCCCCGTCTGCGACGGTGCCGAGGCTGACCCCGTCCTCGAAGGACGGGGTCCCCAGCGCGAGTGCGTCCGTCGCCAGTTGACGGGCCACGGCCCATTCGGTCGTGGAGTCAAGCCGACCCTCCGCGTGGCGCTTCTGGTCCAGCCGGGACAGGGTGCTGCACGACGCACCCTGCGAAATGCCGAACGGGTGAAACTCCGCCACGGCAGTCCGATGGGGGACGTCATTGGCAGTGACGCACCGGTCCTGGAGCAGCGGCTCACCGCATCCGTAGAACGGGATAGAGAGGCCCTGCATCCAGCCCTGCGGGGCAGGCAGCGCGGCAGCGAGGATGCCACCCGGTCGAGTGTCAACCGGGACCTCCGCGCCCTCCATGAGAGTCTGAGACATCAGGGCCTCTCCTTTCCGTTGTTACGAGCCGGCGATCAGGCGGGGCAGGCGACGTTGTCGCAGATTTCGACCGGGATGTCCAGCGCGAGAGCGTTGCAGCCACGGGCGAGCAGGCCCTCGTAGGACTCGGCGAACGCCGCGACCTTGTTCTGGCGGTTGAGGTTGTGGTCCCGGATCTCGGTGCCGAGGTCCAGCGTGCCGCCGTCGAGGAAGGTGAAGAACCCGTTGGGGGCCAGCACCGAACCGAAGGTCAGCGGGTACTGCGGGTCCGTGCCACCGGAGCCGAAGGCCACCGGGTCCAGGTCCTGCGAGTAGACCGCGTTGACACCCTCGTTGGAGAGCGCCGTGTTGAGCATGCTCACCGCCACGTTCGGGTCGTCGACCGCCGAAGAGAAGACTCGACGGTTGATCAGGTCAAGCCGAACAGCCGAGACCAGCGACTCGCTTACGAAGAAGTCCATCTGGACATTCCCGAGGCGCTGGTCCTGACGCATCGCAGCGGCAGCGGTGCCGACACCGTTCACCACGTTGGCGAAGATCGACCCGAGGGCCGGAACGGTGTAGGTCGCCATGACCTCTGCCCGCATCTTCTCGAAGAGCAGGACCTCACCGCGACGGGCGTTCTGGATCGCCAGAGCGGCAAGGTAGCCCTGCCACTGCTCGGGGGCGAACCGGGTCTGGTAGTTCCCGATGGTGACGCAGGAGTAGACCGCGTCGACGCCGACCTCGTCGGACACGTCGCAGTCAACCTCGGCACACTGCTTCCAGGTGTCGGGGTCGGCCTCGTTGACGGCCTCATCGTTCTCGCAGGTCCACACCCCGAAACCGTCCACCGGGAGGCAGATGGCCGGGAAGAACGAGAACTTGCCTCGCGTCGCGCCCAGCGTCGGCAGGGCGTCCCGGATGGGACGGGCCGTGCTGCCCTGCACCGGGTTGGTGTAGATCGGCTGCGGGAGTGAGCAACAGCCACCCGCCGCGACCACGGCCTCCGGGCTGACGAACGAGTCGAGCAGCCGGGTGTCCGCGTTGATCTTGCCGGTGAGGGTGCGGTCCTCGGAGAAGGAGGTCTCGATGCGGGCCACTCGCTCCTTGCCGCTCTTCAGGCTGCGGCTCGAGGAGTCGTGGAAGGCCTCGGCCAGCGTGCGGATGGTGGCGTCCTGGACGAGGTCACCGCCGATGAGCACGCGGGTCTCGGTGGTGGAGAGGTCCTTCTCCGGCTCGTTGACCTGGAGGCCGGGGGTACCACTGAGACCGAGGCGGGCGACCGCCTCCTGGACGGAGAGCATCTTGCCCCGCTTCGGCTTGGTGGAAAGGGACTTCTCGGAGTCGGCCTCGGGGTCCTCGCCCTCGGAGTCGGCCTCGGGGTCCTCGGCCTCGGAGTCGGCCTCGGGGTCCTCGTCCGGGTTGGGGATGTCGGCAAGAGCCGCGTCCACGTCCTGCGCTGCGGCCTGCTCCTGCTCGGCGACCGCGTTGACAGCGGCGTCGGCAGCGAAGTAGGACTCACGAAGGGTGGTCAGGGCGTCCAGGTCCGGCGTGGTGGAACCACGGAGGGAGTGGAGTTGACGGGCGATGACGTCGCGTGCCTGAGTGAGTTCGGACAGCGAGAGAGTCTCTCCCGCGCCAACCCGACCCAGGATGCTGAGAGCCTGCTGGAGATCCATGGTGGACTTCTTTCGCGTCTGGTGTGATCAGGGACGCGGTGCCACCGCCAGAAAGGTTCTACACAGAACCGTTGGGGCGAACGGTAACCCCCGATGGGGGAGTTCCGCTACTCCCCTGTCGGATCTTCCGGCATCGGGACGTTCGTGAGGGCCTCCGCAGCGAGTAGGGCGAGCGCCCCTTCGATCCGCTTGAGGGAGGCCTCGAGAGCGGTGAATCGGTCGTCGTTGAAGTCCGCCTCGGGCAGCACTCCCTCGTGACCGGGGTTCTCGTCGCCGCACTCGGAGCAGAACCCACCCTCCGGGTCGATAACGTGGATGTGGTCCTGCATCGTGAGAGTCTGGCTGTCGCCGCCCGCGCTGGCCGCTACGGGCCATGCCGGGGTTGGGACGAGGTGGATGCCGACCAGTGTGCGACCGCGACCCGCAGGCCACAGTTCTACGCTCGGGCTGGACGCAGCAGCGCGGAACAGAGTGTCGCGGTCCACACCGGGCATCACGACGCCGCTGACAGCGAGACCGAATGGGGTCTCCCACGCCCGGACCATCGCGAACACGGTGTTCGCGTCGTCACGGTGGCGGTTGACCTCGCGGAAGTCCACGCCCTGTCGGGCCAGCCTCGCGTCGACGTGCTTCCCGCCGATAGTGAGCGCACCGACCCGGACGGTGCTGCCGTCGGACAGGGTGATCTGCTGTCCAGTGTGGAAGCCCCTGTGCTGAGGGTCGATATCGCCGGGGTACTGGAAGCACGCACCCATGTCACTTCGGTGGCAGACCCCCCTCGGTGCGGCGATTCCGTACACCCGGCGCAGGCCGTTCGCGTCCTCCTCGGTGACGGTGAGGGGCACCGCCTTCGTCGGGCGGAAGTCGGCGAAGTACGAGGCGGGGAGAGACGACGAGCCAGCCGCAGCGGTGACCGCCTCGACGTCCTCCTCGTTGACGGTCTCGGGACGAACCGCGGACGTCATCCCGTCAACGCGCTCCAGACTGTCGGCGTACCCGACCACCACCCCGTCGTGATCGTTGTTCTCCGGGTCCCAGATGATCGGAATCGGCAGGAGTTCGTCGTCCCACGTGAGGCTGCCGTACTTCAGTGTCCGGACGTCACCCGTGTAGACGCCTTCGAAGGTGACTGGACCGGACAGGCTGTAGCCGTCCTCCCCGAGAGTGAGGCGGGCGTTGCTGAAGGCAGCGGTGTCGACAATGGCGATGTGGCGCGGACGAATGTCCGCGTTCTCGTAGATCTCGTTCGCCTCGAGCATCGCAGCCTGCGCAGCCTCCTCGTTTTCGAACGGCCCGGCGAGGGTGTCCAACTTCGCAGACACGTCGGGGTGGAGATCGTGCTTGATAGACACCGCTACCGCACCCTCACGAAGAAGCTCCTGCACACGAGCCACGAGGGCTTGAGTGCGGGGGTCTTCGGACTTCGACAGACTGCCCGTGCAGACAATCCCTGCCGTCTTCTTCTCGTCTGCCACGATGGGCTCCTCTTCCTCGATACTCCAGTCGTCCGGCAGGGCGACGTCACAGTTCAGGGCCTTGGCCCGCTTCTTGATGTGCCGCTTCGCTGCGGCCTGATCCTTTGCACGGCCGAACGCCTGGATCGCGTTCTTCAGGTCAGCGCAGTCGGCGATCGGGAACGACCCGTCCGGCAAGGCCTCGCCGCTCTTCGCCATCTTGTCGCGCTGCTCCGGCGAGTAGTCCTTGAACTCCTCACCCTCGCCGTCCTTGTCGTTGCGCCGTTCACGGCGCTCTGGACGGGTGCCATCTGGGTTGAACGGGCAGTCAGGCCAGTCGTCGTACTTCTCGACGATCCGCTTGTAGATCGCGCAGATCTTCCGCTTGATGGCCTCCTTCTCAGCGGCCGACGCTCCGGTCATCTTGTCGACACCGTGCCCACCGGACACCGCAGACATTCCGCGAGGGACGATGTGGAGCGCACCGTTGCTGACGTCGCAGAACGGGAGTTTGTACGCCTGCCGAGTATTGAGGTCCGCCGACGTGTCGATGAAGAAGAACGCGGCACGGAGCTTGTCCGAATCGAGCGTGCCATTGTCCTTCGTGGCCCACTCGAACACCCGGTTCGTCGCGGCTTCTCCATCCCACTTCTCGTCACGCCCTCCGATGGGGAGATCGATCTCCCCGCCGACCTTGAACTCGCTGGCATCCATCTCCAGCCACTCCATCAGAGCGCGGAGGGTGCGCGGGCCGGGGAGACGCCCCTGCTTCAGACGACTGAACGCCGCCTGATGGATACCCACCTCTTCAGCGATCTCGCTCCAGGGCAGTGGGATGCCCGATCCTCGTGTCATGCGGGCATCCTCGAGGGCTGCAAGGAGGGAGTGGGCGTCCATGGCGGACACCGTAGGTCTCAGCCTTGCAGATTTGCAAGCCCTTGCAGGATGTGGATGAGTTCCAGGTCGGTCATGGGGACCGGGTCGGGGCTGTCCAGCGTCGCCAAGACGTGCTCGGTCAGCGCATCGACGAAGTTGTCCCCTGCTGCCGACCGAGGGCCGAGGAACAGGAGGCTGTCAGACACCACCGCAGCCGCGTCTACGCCTGCGCTCTCGAGCGCCGACAGGCCGAGATGGGCCGGTACCTCATCGTTGGACAGATGGGACGGCAGAACGTCCCTCAGAGCCTTGTGAGTGCGAGCCTTCGCTCCCAGCCGATCCCGGGCGCGGAACATGGCGACGTCGATCTTGCCGCGCCATTCTGCGATGACGGTGGGATCCAGCGTCTTCTGGTCAGCAGGTCGGTTCGTGGGGTCTTCACGATCGGCTCGGGCTGCCCGCTGGCGTGGGGTCTCGGTGGTCGGGCTGTGACCGCCCTCCTCTTTGTTGACCCCGATGGTCTGGCGGCGTTGCCGCTCCTCTTCCGAGGGGGCCGCGTGAGGCGGGATGCCGAGCACCTCGTTGAAGTACGCCTCGCTCACAGTCCCTCGGTCGAAGGCGTCCTTGACGTCCTGAACGGTGGACCGCTTCGCCAACAGCAGGGTCGGGTCGGGTACGACCGTGACCTCTACGTCGGCGAACAACGTGTTCAGCACGTCGGTTGCCACCTGAGCGACGATCTGCGCCGGAGGCTCGATGTGTGCTCGATACGAGTTCTCTTCGACCTGGAAGGCGGTGGCCCGCGACTGCGCCGACAGGCCCAGGAGAATCTCCGGCGGGATGGGTAGGCCGTACGACAGCCGGTGGATCATGGCTTCCATGCGGCCCTCGATGCGAGCATCGTACGGGAAGTCCGGCACCACCCACGACAGCCCACCCATGCCGCGACCCGAGGCCATCGGCTCGACGAGTTCCTTCGCGCCGCGCAGGTGGACCGGACCCACGTCGGTCGGGTCGAGCATCTTGGCCCGGAGCGATTTGTCCCACTCATCCCAGAAGTCGCCACCCCCAGCGAAGTTCAGGCCATCGGCTGATCCGAGGATGCCGCGCATCCCCACACGGTTCGCGCTCTGCGCCCGCGACAACCGTCCGAGCCAGTCCATGTCCTGAAGGATGGACAGCACCCCGAACAGCGGGGCGTCTGGCTGCGACGGGTCGATAGGCGACGGCCACAGCCCGCGCACGACATGATCGGCGCGGGTGAAGATGTCCTTCTGGTCAGGATGGATGACAGAGATCACCTGCCACTTCTTGCCCAAGTAGACGTAGAACAACTCCCCGGCGACGTACAGGTTCGTGGTCACCAGTCGGACCATGCCGTTCGTCCAGCCGATGGACTTCAACACGTCGGCCGATGCCTTCGTGTGTGGATGGCTCTTCTCACCCTTGCCGCCGGAGCGGATGGTCGTACCGTCGTCGAGTTCGAGTTCCCAGTCGGCTGACCCGTCGACAAAGACGTCCCACTGCATCCGGGACATCTGGTCAGCGGCCCACCCCACGATGTACCGCACCTCACCCACGGCCTCCGTCGCCTGCGGGACGGCCCCGTACACGGTGGTCTTCGGCGCGGAGGCGAGTGCCTGCGCCGCTCCGTAGGCTCCGTAGTAGCCCCATGACTGGATCTGCTGCTGCCGAACGAGCGATGTCGGCGGTGAGTAGGCCATGCGTCAGTCTCCCTGGAAG
>JACZCT010324734.1_pt1 | contig 20391 bp, 20 predicted proteins | sample 8641871 | NCBI WGS metagenome assembly JACZCT01 (sample SAMN15324604, study PRJNA640507) | soil metagenome | isolation source: monocropping sugarcane control | place: China: Luxin town, Laibin City, Guangxi Province | collected 2019-07-25 | depth 10cm m | reverse complement strand
TGATCTTAAAGCTAAAGAAAATGAACTTGAGAGGCTAAAACAAGAATTAAATACAAAAGATAAAGAACTTGATGAAGCAAAAAGAAAATTAGATAAAAACAGACAGGATTTTCAAAAATCACAGGACAAGCTGCAAGAACAATGCAAGCAAGATTTGGAAAGAAAAGACAAGGAAGCTGTTACTCTTAATGAAAATATTACAAAAATAAGGGAAGAACACCGAGAGGCATTAAGCAAACAAGAAGCCGATCACAAAGCAGTAAAAAAAGAGCTTAAAAAAAATCGCGTCACCTTACACCAAAATGTACAAAATCAATGGCCTGAAGGTGCACAACCACCAAAAGAAGTAGCTGAAGCACAAGCAAGAGTCTATACTGCGCAAGCAGAAGAACTCCAATACAAAGATAGTCCTAAAAAATTGGTAGTCGATGCTGTAACAGGAACCTTAAAAAACATCGTTTGCCCATTGGTTGTGAACGGACTTACTCCTAAATCAGAAGAATTTTTCAAAAAACGTCTCGGCAAAACTAGACATCAAGAAATCCAGGATGAAATAGCTGAAGACAATAAAGAGATATCCACTCTTAACAAAAGACTCTTACAACAACAAGAACAAAAGGCTGAGCAAACCTCACGACATGAAGAAGAAATGTTAAAAATTCAGCGCCGATCAGCCCTTATTAATCAATATGCAAGTGCATGTCATGGAATTAACACACGAGAATGTGTGGAAATGGGAAATATGATTGATGCTATGCTTAAAGCAGATCTTGCAAGATGTTATAAAGAATCAACCGGCAAAGATTATGTTGAGCCAAGTCAAAATTCAACAAAATAAAAGAACTGAGATATAAAAAGTCACAGGCATAAAACCTGGGACTTTTTATATCTGCTTACTCAAATAAAAAAGCGCTTGTCTCAATAATAGATCAAACGTTAGATTATCTCCTTTTATATTCTTTTTTACATATTCCATTGCTCGCCCAATCTCTATTCTTGAATAATTTAATGATTGCAGCGCCAAAGAAACATCATTGAAGTAAGAAATATCTTTCATATCACTCACATCAACTGCACCGGTTTCAATCAAATTGGCAACCTTATGCTTAAGCTGAACAATAATCTGCTCAGCTTTTTTTTTGCCAATGCCATTAACTTTGCTCAGTATTTGATCATCGCCAGTAGAAATAGCATGTAAAAAATTTTGTGCTCCCAAATCGGCCAGTATTGCCAAGGCTATTTTTGGACCAATACCAGAGCAGCCAATAATAACTTTAAAAACTGATCTTTCCATATTGCTCATAAAGCCAAACATGCTGGGACCATTTTCCGCATTCCAATGAAGATAACTATATACCTTGATTGAATTATTTCTCTTAAAACTAGCGCTTTGTGCTACCTGTAATGCAATGCCCATGGTGCCTATATCAAGAATAATTTCTTGCTCATGCGCTTCTTTTACCATGCCTATAAAATAATCAATCATATTTTTGACCCCATGTTATGTTCCTCTCCATATGGGGACCTCCATACTAAAGAAAAACTTTAAAATTACGTGTTTTATATTGACAAAAACTCTACTCATGGTAGTTTTATCAATGTGTCGATCTCGTGTTGTATATTATATGCTGCATGAGAAATTCGGTAAAGAACTTAAAAAAATCACTTTCTTATCACTTTTTTCTATGGGGGTTCCTCATACGAAGAATGAGGATGAGGGTTGTAAGCAGGAATAGCTCAGTTGGTAGAGCGTTGCCTTGCCAAGGCAAAGGTCGCGGGTTCGAGTCCCGTTTCCTGCTCCATAAAATCGCTGCTTGAGCGGCTTCTAAAAAATCCATATTTACCTATTCAGGGTTTACTTTATGAAATCTATCATTGAACAAGCGTCTTCCATAGTCAAAGCAATTGAAAAAGCATGGAATCAGGCAGAACAACCAAAAGAATTTGCTATTAAAATATTCGAAAAGGAAGAAAGAAATTTTTTTGGTATGACTACAAAGCCAGCGAAAATTGCTATTTTTTTCGGCGATAAACCTATTGTTCATGAAAAACCAACACAAAAACCACGTCCTGAGATAAAAGAATGTCGCCCGGCAACTATCAAAGCGATGCCTGAAAAAATTGTACAAAAACCTGAAAATAGATCTCCTATTAAACCAGAAGAGCAACGTAAATCTTCTATACAACAACAAGTTTCGTTAAAACAGACAAAACCACAACAAACAATAGACCGTACGACATCTGCCCAAAAATCAACTTCAACTCGTCAGCAACCTGTAGAAAAAAAACAATCAGTTGTCGCTACACCTAAAGAAGAAAAAGCGCCTCGCATACCTGCAGCTTGGAATGAAACAATGGTAAATTCTGCGGATAATTGGCTCAAACACACATTAGATTTAATGAACATGAGCGGGCATCATTTTAATTCAGAAATTGCCGGTAAAAATTTAAAACTTATTTTCCATGCTCCGCTACTTGTGGATATAGCGCATGAAAAACAATTGTTTAGAAGCTTTGCACATCTTATTATTTCTTCATTACGCAATCAATACAAACAAGAAATAAGGGATCTTAAAGTAATTTTGCTCAGACAAGAATAATTAATTCCGTTTGATTTCCTTCGACGATCTTTCTTTTCCGAAAGCTATAAAAGACACGCAGGAAGAATGAAAGTAATATATCATTAACCCGTTCGTAGTGAGCTCATCGAACTATACGAATACGAATAAATTCCTATGTCTTTACATTCTTTCAACCAACCAATTATCGCGCAATGCACTCCTACTGGAACTGGAGCTATTGCATTATTACGAATATCAGGCAAAAATGCTCTCATCATTGCTGATACAATAAGTTCTTTATCGCATAAAAAAAACCTCAGTTCTCAAGCAACTCACACCATTCATTATGGCCACGTGATTGATACAGATAAAAACGTGATAGATCAAGTACTTTTTTTAGTGATGCATGCACCACATACATTCACCGGTGAAAACACAGTAGAAATCACTTGTCACAATAATCCTTTTATTATTCAAAATATTCTCCGTACAGCAATTGCTGCTGGCGCTCGTATGGCACAAGAAGGTGAATTTTCTCGTCAAGCAGTAGAAAATAATAAAATTGATATTTTGCAGGCAGAGGCAATTAATGATCTGATTCACGCAAATACACAGCTAGCACTTAAACAATCGCTTTCTCAACTTACGGGTAGCTTTACTCAATGGATTACTACCATTGAGAAACAACTGATTAAAGCTCTTGCTCTTTCTGATGCAAGCTTTGAATTTCTCGATGAAGAGAATTTACAATTCAATACACAAATTGCAGAAATTATTGAGCAGGTACTGACTACTACAAATGATCTTAAAAATACATTCGATCAGCAACAACATATTAGAAATGGCATTCGGATTGCCATCATTGGTTCTGTAAATGCAGGTAAATCATCTCTATTTAATGCACTGCTCAATAAAGAACGCGCTATTGTTACTAACATTGCAGGCACCACACGAGATGTTATTGAAGCTGGTTTATATAAAAATGGTAACTATTGGACTCTCATTGATACGGCAGGTTTACGTACAACCAACGATATTATTGAACAACTGGGTATCACCCGTTCTCGCAATGAAGCGCACTGTGCTGATATCATCTTGTTAGTGTTTGATGGGTCTCAAAAACTTTGCCAACAAGAAGAAGCTATATATCAAGAACTGTTACAAGATTATGGTGATAAAATTATTGTTGTTATCAACAAAGCAGATTTACCCCAACAACAGAATAATATTTTAGATACTACGCATGCACTTGCCGTAAGCACACACGGCAAAGTTAATATTATTGAACTCGAGAGCGCTATTGAAAACAAAATAAATATACTCTTTGCTTCTATCGGATCGCCTTTCTTATTAAATCAACGACATTTCAACGCACTTCTTGCACTTGAGAAAAACCTTTTGACAATAAACAATATGCTCACTCCCAATACAAGCTATGAGCTCGTCTCTTATCATATCCATGATGCCCTTACAACTCTTTCAGAGCTAACCGGCAAAACTATGAGCGAAGCTGGCTTAGATGCTGTGTTTCGTGAATTCTGCGTAGGCAAATAAATTATATCTGAATTATTATTCTTGTTGTACGCCTCTCGATTTTGATAAGATACTACTAGTTGTCTTATTATAAAAAAGGGGAGCACATGATGTTCAGAAAGAAGTTTTTAGTTTTACTCGTTTTATTTGGCTATATAACAATGCACAACAGTCTATCATCAGGATGGCTAACTAAGGAACTACAAAAAGCTCAACAACCTGGTAAACAACAAATCCCAGCACCACAAGCGCAACCGCCAATTAACCAACATATCGTTGTTGTTCCAAACCCAGGAGTCTTTCCTGCTGCACAACCTGTCCAGCAACAAACTCCGGCTCCTGTTAGACAAGTGCAACAAAATACACCTACTACCTCTCGCTTATTTAATTTTAATTTTGGTGCAGGAGGAGTGCTTCCTTTTTTTGTTAAAAACGGGAAAAAATATCTTATTATATCGCGTGAAGCCGGTGGTAATGATAAAGGAACTTATGATGATTTTGGCGGAAAAAGAGACGCTATTGGCAATCAAAAAAAAGAGACTCCTCCGTTGATAACCGCTGCGCGGGAATTTTCTGAAGAAGCTATCTTACCACGCAGTATTGGAATGTCCTTACAAGAAACTCAAAATTTTATAAACGAAGATAATTCTTATACTGAGTTCGTAATAGCTAGCGGACATAATGTTACTTATATTACCGATTTTACTGCCTACGCAGATAAATTTTTTGCTAACTTCTATCATGCATATAAAACCACAACTAATCGCCATTCAAGAGAAAAAAATAGCATTGCAATCGTTGGATGGAATGAGCTGAAAACAGTCGTCAATAACACACCACGTAATGAAGGGGTCACCATAGATGCACAAGTTCTTAACCCTAAAGATCTTAAATGGTATACGGAAAAAATCACATTACGCACCTTTTTCGTGAAAAAATTCCGACCATTTTGGATGGATAAACCTTATAAAAAAGATATAAACAGCAAAGTACGCTTCTACTAAATATCAGATAGAAAAGACATCATGAAAAAATAATATTTCATTATTGGTATAACACTGCTGTGTATAATCGGTGCAAGCGTGTATTATACACAGCACAGCATTATCTCATATCTTGCCTCACTCGGATCACCTTTCCTATTAAATCAGCGACATTTCAATGTACTTCTTACACTTGAAAAGAATCTTTTGACAATAAACAATATGCTCACTCCTAATACAAGCTATGAGCTCGTTTCTTATCACTTTACATGATGCTCTTGTAACTCTTTCCGAACTAACTGGCAAAACTATGAGCGAAGCTGGCCTGGATGCTGTATTCCGTGAGTTTTGTGTAGGTAAGTAAAAAAACACTCATAAATTATCATTGCGATCGATTTCCCCATTTTGATAATATAATACTAATGGTATTAATTATAAAGTTGGGGTATATAAATGTTAAAACACAAATGCTTAGCATTGTTAGTTTTGCTTGGGCATATAACAACATATAATACGCTGCAATCACGACAAGTCCGTGTAAAACAACCTGTTCGACAAGTACAGCAACCAGCCAAAACCCGCCAACAACAAGTACGACGGCAAACAAGACAACAACCAACACGACAGACCAGATCTAGACAAGCACAACAACGAGTTGTACAACCAATACAACAACCTATTCAGCAACCAATTCCTCAAGTGCAACAAAATATACCTATGGCACCACGTTTATCTGAGTTTGATTTCGGTGCAGCATCAGTACTTCCTACATTTATCGATCTAAATGGTAAAAAATATCTTATTTTATCTCGAGAAGCAGGCGGCACTGATATAGGAACTTATGATGACTTTGGAGGAAAAAGAGATCTTATTGGTCCAAAGAATAATCAGAAAAAAGAAGCCCATCCGGTAATAACAGCAGCACGAGAATTTTTCGAAGAGGCCATTTTAATGCTTAGCATCAATTTTTCATTACAAAATACCAAAGATTTTATAGAAGTAAATAATCCTCAGACTGAATTTGTAATAGCTTATGGACATAATGTAACATACATTACTGATTTTACCGCATATGCAGATACATTCTTTGCCAACTTCTATAATGCATTCAACACTACAATATCACGCCATTCAAAAGAAAAAGATCGTATCGCAATTGTTGGATGGGATGAACTTAAGACAGTCATTCACAATGCGCGATTTAATAGTGGAATTATTATGGATGCACAAGTTCTCAATCCAGCAGATCAAAAATGGTACACAGAAAAAATTACGCTCCGCGGATTCTTTGCGAAAAAGTTACGACCGTTTTGGATGAATCAACCGTATCAACAAGGCATGAGCAGTAAAATACATTTCTATTAAATGGAGAAATGTAATGAAAGTATATTATGCAATTATTAACGTATTACTTTTAATATTGCTTAATATGGATAATAAAACATATTGTGCAGAGAGTACAACTTCAATCAAAAAGAAAATCCTTATTTTAACAAGTCTTGGTGGCGGGGGGCATTATGTTACAAGCCAAGCAATGGAAACGTATTTAAAAGATGATTATGAGGTAAAATTATGTCATGCATTTAAAGAAATTCTGGCTCCTCTTGATCCCTTTAGGTTTTTAACCTTCAATTCATATTCCGGTGAAGAGTTTTATAATTCTTTGGTTCCTGGTCATTATTTCAAATTATTGGGATGGATTTATGGAGCGGGTAAGCTCTATATGCAATCACAAAAAGAAAAAATCCGTGAGTTATTACGTAATTATTTTCTACAGATAAAACCTGCTTTAATCATCTCAGTTATACCTGTCATCAATAATATTGTTCTTGAGATAGCGCAAGAACTGAATACTCCATTTATTTTAGCTCCTACAGATTTAGACGTAGAACCTTATATAGTTAACTTTATTCAACCAACATATAAGCAATTCTATCTGTGTCTTCCATTTAATGATCCTGCCATAATGGATCCAATACGTAAAGTAGAAATCCCCATAGATTCGATACATTTCATTGGTGCACCCTTGCGGCCAGATTTTTTTGCTGAAAAAAATAAAATCGCCCTTAAAAAGGAGCTTGATATTAAAAGCACTACACATCCCGTTTTAATGCTCTTCATGGGATCATTGGGCTCTGATGAAATTAAAGAATATGTAAAGCGGTTACTCACCGTTACCATGCCCTTCAATCTTATTGCATGTATTGGAAAAAATAAACAAAGCAAAACAGATCTTGAACGCCTTTCTATCCCAACTCATATCAGCATGAAAATTGTGGGTTTCACCACAAGGATTGCCGACTATATGGCAATTTCTGATGTGCTCATTACTAAATCAGGAACATTGAGCGTATGCGAAGCACTATATATGAATCTTCCTTTGTTTCTTGATGCAACATCAACACTCTTGCCATGGGAAGAATTTAATCACCATTTCATTAAAAAACATGTATTTGGGCTATCTATCACAAAATATGATGATGTTGCCCCACTTATACAGAATGTATTTCAGCATCCTGATGAATTAATGCTATATAAAAAGAACATTGAGAGATTACCTAAAAAGGATTTTGAACGAGAATTACTTGATTTAGTGAAAAAAATATTGGATTAACAAAATAAGCCGCATACTTTTTGGTATGCGGCTTTGCTATTTAAATACAAAGTAATTTTATGTATAAATTACGCGGACTTCAACACGGCGGTTTGGCGCACGATTTTCACGAGATCCGTCAACAACTTTACCATTAGCAACAACTGGACATTCTTGGCCACGACCAATAACTTTGATCAAGTTTTTATCAATACCAGCTTCAACGAATAAATCTGCTACACTCTTAGCGCGTTTTTCAGATAATCCAACGTTATATGATGGAGTACCTTCTTGGCATGCATGACCTTCAATAACGATTGTCGGTGCAGCTGTACCAGCGTCAACAACTAACTGTCTTACTTGTTCGATATCATAAGCTAATGCATCTTTTTGATCTGCTTTGATACCATAATGATTGAATGAGAAGTATAGTTTTCTTAGTTCATCATCTGCTTGTTCATCCACCCAATTGAAAGCCGTTTCATCAGAATCGCCGAGCAATTCAGCGAGTTCTTCTTCTGTAAACATATTATCGTCAGTTTCCAAATCGTCTAAAAACGCTATGTCTTCATCACTTAACTCATCGCTAGCTTCTTCCTCTTCATCATCTTCGTCATCAAGATCATCAAGATCTACTTCCTCGATGACATCATCCTCATCTGCCATATCCATATTAGTTTCTACATATCTATCAACGGTATTTTTTCTTACCGGTTGAGATCCGCATCCATTTTTTCTACAAAAACACCCAGGTAATACAACAAGAGCTAAGGCAAGAGCCAAAAGAGACATTTTTTTCATTAGAACCATCCTTAAAAAACAGATTTTACTTCAATTTACCTAATATTGAAGAGAATCTAGCATATTTTTGACCATTTTTCTACCCAATATTGCACATAATCTGTATATTAAATATAAAGAACTCTAAATTTCTACGTAATATGATATGAAAAAAATTATTATAAATGATAATCCGTGGGAAATACGGATAGCCATCATTACAAACGGCAAGCTACAAAACATCTATTTTTCCGCCCCTACGCATGAAGTCCTTGAGCGTGCCTACTTTAAAGGAACCGTAACAAAGGTTCTACCGGGCATTCAAACCGCATTCATTGAGTTTGGTCAAGAAAAAGCTGGGTTCTTGCATATTTCAGAAATCGACCGCGAATTGGCTATGCAAAAAATTAGTCAACAACTTGAAGATGATGAAGACGAGCCTAAAATAGAAAAAAAGGTTTCCCAAAAAAGGGACATCAGCAAAATTCTCAAAGAAAATGAGCCTATCTTGGTGCAGGTAAGTAAAGAGCCTATTTATGAAAAAGGCGCAAAACTGACTACCTGCTTCACTCTACCAGGTAGATTTATTGTTCTTATGCCCAATATTCCACGTATCGGTGTATCTAAAAAAATTGAAGACCGCGAAGAACGTACACGGCTTAAGACTATAATTAAAGAACATTTACCAGAAGGCATGGGCGCTATTATACGGACAACATCTGAAAATCGCTTAGAGAAAGATCTTCTTAAAGATCTGCATTATTTGGTAAATGAATGGCACAATATAGAAAAAAAGTTTGCAACAGCAAAACCTTCTGAAAAAATTCATCAGGATTTACCTCTAGTTCTTCAAATTGTACGCGATCATCTTGATAGCGATGTAGAAGCAATCATTACTGATTCAAAACAAAGTCAAAATGAGCTCTATAGATTTGCAAAACAAATTGCACCTGAATTTGCACATGTTATCCAAAGCTACGAAGATAATGTTAGTATTTTTTCAGCATATGGCATTGAAAAACAGATCGAACAGGCGCTCAAGAAAAAAGTCTCTCTTAAGTCTGGCGGCTCAATTATTATTGAATCAACTGAAGCAATGACGGTAGTTGATGTTAATACCGGACGCTTTATTGGAAAATCAAACCTTGAAGATACTATTTTAAAAACTAATCTCGAAGCTGCAGAAGAAGTAGTTCAACAATTAAAACTACGCAATATCGGCGGTCTTATTGTTATTGATTTCATTGATATGGCAATTGTGGCCAATCGCCAGAAAGTATTCAGTTTCTTTGAGAAAATTTTAAAAGAACGTGATAAATTTCAATCAGTAGTTCTTAAAATATCAGAATTCGGCTTAGTACAAATGACACGTAAACGATCTGGTAAAACGCTTGTACAACAACTAACCAATGATTGTCCAAGGTGTCATGGATCTGGATTTATAAAATCTGATCAAACAGAAAGTTATACTGTATTACGCGCAATACGAGAAGAACTTAAAACAATATCTGCTGATAAAAAAATTCAAATCCAAGTAAACTCTCACGTATTCAATTACATTACTTCAATTGAATATGATGCTATTTTAAAAATGGAAGATTTCTTTAAACTTAAAATAACATTGTTGAGTAATAAAGATTTAGCTATTGATAAATACAAAATTGAGAAAAAACAGTAAACTTGTGCTGAGAACCGGTTTACGAATCGTGTGAACCCTCTCTATTCTCAAAATTATTTTCGCGCTCATCCTGAACGTGTTGAAGGATCAAGCGCGCTTTAATTCTTTTAACTCAATCTTCACTTCATTTCGATTGAGTACCAGCCTGAAAAACTGAAGGTGGGTTTAAGTTGATGAGCGCGCAGGTCGATCTGAAAAACTTAACTGCAGATAAGCACGAGTTAACCAAGGAACATTAATAATGTCAGAACGCATTACCTCTATACTTGATAAATATCCTCACTACGAAGCAACCATTGGTATGGAAGTGCACGTACAGCTTACCACCAAAACAAAAATATTCTGCTCCTGCCCAAATACAGTAGCTCAAGATCCTAATTCTAATATTTGTCCTATCTGCGCAGGGCATCCTGGTACTCTGCCAATGCTTAATGAAAAAGTAGTTGATTATGCAATTTTGGCAGGATTGGGGACTAATTCCACTATCAATGAAAAATCAACATTTGATCGTAAGCATTATTTTTATCCTGATTTACCAAAAAACTTTCAAATTACACAGCAAGCAGAACCAATTTGCACCGATGGATACATAACTATCAGACTTGATGATGGCACCACAAAAAATATTAATTTAATCCGTATTCATATAGAAGAAGATGCGGGTAAAAATATCCATTCAAGCCATAGCAATGAAAGTTTTGTAGATTTAAATCGTGCAGGAACTCCGCTTCTTGAAATTGTCAGCTATCCTGATATTTCTACATCCGATGAAGTTCGTAAATATCTGAAAACATTACGCTCTATCGTACAATATTTAGGTATTTGTACGGGCAATATGGAAGAAGGTTCATTCCGTGCTGATACCAATATTTCCGTACGTAAAAAAGGTCAAAAAGAACTTGGTACCAAATGTGAGTTGAAAAATATTAATTCATTTAAATTCATTGTTGATGCAACGGAACATGAACTAGAACGCCAAATTTCTATTTTGGAAGCTGGTGGTAAAGTACGTTCTGAAACTCGTTTATGGGATTCAAAAGAACGTACCACTATCATGATGCGCTCTAAAGAAGAAACAGCAGATTACCGCTTTTTCCAAGAACCGGATTTGCCAATCATTCACATCACTCAAGAACGCCTTACGCAAGCAAAACAATCTATGCCAGAACTCCCTTTAGCTAAATTCGAAAGATTTACCAAAGAATTAGGTTTGATGGATTATGAAGCAGATATTTTAATTGAAGATATAGAGCTTGCACATTACTTTGATGCTGCACGCAAACATACGACAAGCAAAAACCTTATTAATTGGATCCTGCGCGATTTAGTTGGATATCTTAAAGAAGAAAAAATTGAACTTGCACAATGCAGTATTACTCCAGAACGTTTAGCGCAATTAGTGGATCTTGTTGATCAAGGAGTTATTAATACTCCTACTGCAAAAGAAGTTCTTCTTTTGATCGCTTCTAGTAATCAAGACCCGATCATTATTATCGAAGAAAAAGGATTAAAGCAAATTGGTTCTGTTGATGAATTAGAAGCAATGGTCAAAGAGATTATTGATGCAAATCCTAAACAAGTTGCAGAATATCGATCCGGTAAAGAAAAACTATTTGGTTTCTTTGTAGGGCAAATGATGCAAAAAACTAAAGGTAAAGGTAATACCCAGCTTATCAATGAGCTAATAAAAAAACATTTGAATTCATAAAGAATAATCGTATACTCCGTAGGCATATAAACTGCGGAGTTTTTTTATATAAACAATCTAAATGAAATAGATTATATGAATAAAATTGCTCTATTTATAAGTGCTATATCTATAATAATCTCAAATAATGTTCAATGCATGAAGCGTTCTGCTGAAGCACCCCTTACCAATTCTCTAACTAAAAAAACTAAAACAACGTGTTCTGTTATTGTACCTACACAGATACAACCACAAACCATACCGAATTATAATGATCAACTGCTCTTTATCGCGAAAGCACATCAACGATTATCCTTTCTTATAGAAGAATATAATAATTTAATGGTCCAGTCTTGTTATCTACAGGCAATAGAAGAAAATAATATAGCTGGTGTGTTCAATTGTTTTACTTATCATCCAAAACGTTCTTTTCTTGAATTTGCTATTGGATTAGGAAGAACAGCTATAACCGATATTATTTTAAAATATGGCAAACCAACACAACAAGAATTAAATGCAAGCCTCTATATGGCAATCGGAAGTCAAAATATACAGCTTTCCCGGGCTTTGCTTGATAAAGGTGCATATTTCAATGATCAAAATAAGCCTATTCATCCTCGAGTAAAAAAAGTTTTATCTGAAAAAGTTGCAATGGTTAACCTGATTGCTCGATATATGGATCTTAAATATGCAGTAAAGTATGAATGTGAAGAAATTGTCAAAACTATTTTACAAAAAACTAAGATTCAACAATCTTTGCTTAATACATTTTTGAACTATGCAGCTTACAAACAAAATATACACTTAATGAGGATATTGATAGAAGCAGGAGCTGATTCCAGCATGTATAAAATAAATTGATCAATTATACATAAATTTCATTTCCCTTGCACTCATTCCTATATACACGCTACACTCATGGGAAAAATTAATAAAAGCATCTCATGAGAAAATACTTTTACAGATTGTGCTTAACACTTTGGGTGTTTATTGCCATGCTCTCAATTTACAGCAGAAAAGATGATTTAACCGAAACAATTACTATTGCTTTTATGGGCGATGTAATGATTGGAAGAATGGTTAATGAAATTGTTCCAATAAAAGGATATGCTTATCCTTGGGGAAACACACTATCGCTCCTTGAAAAAGCAGATCTACGCATTCTCAATCTTGAAACAACCCTCACTATTCATGAAGAGAAAAATCCAAAAGTCTTTAATTTCAAAGCGCTCCCTGATCGAGTTAAAACACTACAGTTAGCAAACATTGATATAGTAAATCTTGCCAATAATCACACACTCGATTTTAAAGAAGAAGGTCTGAAAGAAACCATTGCAACACTTGATGTAAACCATATCTTTCATGTTGGGGCAGGAGAAAATTCATTCCAAGCACAAAAACCTACTATCATTACCAAAAATGAGATTACTATTGGTATCATAGGATGCACTGATAATGAACCAGCCTGGAAGGCTACTGATAATAAACCCGGCATAAATTATATTCGCGTTGGCGATCTTGCCACTATAAGAAAACAAATCGATGCTTTACGTCCAAATGTTGATGTCTTGATGGTGACTTATCATTGGGGTCCAAATATGAGACAAAGACCTTCTCAAGAATTTGTGCAATTTGCCCATGATATTATAGATGCTGGTGCCGATATTATTCATGGTCATAGTTCACATGTTTTTCAAGGTATAGAAATATACAAAAATAAAGTAATTATGTATGATACCGGTGATTTTATCGATGATTATGCTATTGATCCCATATTACGTAATGATCAATCATGTTTATTTACCATTACCATACATAAAAATGGTCCGCAATCAGTTATGATAATACCGGTGATAATCAGCAATATGCAAGTTAATACTGCTACTGGAAATGATAAAAATGAAATTATTAATCGTATGCAAATATTATCGCAAGAATTTAATACAAGTATAAGCGATAACGGAGCAATAAATATCTAATTAAAGAATTGAAAAAACGTTAAAAAATATTTTTCACAAAAAGGAATATTATGACGCACACTATCTACGCCGTAACCTTACTGTTATTTGCCACTATTCATTATGCAAACGCCTCACAAAAACCAATGACAAAGGCTTTAACTGAACAAGACAAAAGGGATGCTGATGCTGCAGAATACAGACGACGTGTAGCGGCAATGGGAGGAAAAATGCTTCACTTGGACGATGATGAAATAGTAACAGAGCAAAAAAATAAGTCTAAAATTACAGATAAGACAACTAATAAAACTGATGTACGTGCGAGATTGTAAACAAAAGAGCAGAGGAATGAAAGAATCCTCTGCTCTTTTAAATTACTTTCCACCAAACAACGCTTTCAACCATTTCAACAATGTATTGCCCTGCTGTGCATGAGCCATTTGCAGTTGAGCAAGCGCCATTTGTTCTTGCGCAATCGTTTGCTTTTCTTGTAGTAAACTTTCTTTATAAATAGTCAACTGTGATAAATAGTCTTTATGTTCTCTAATACGCTTAACAGCATCTGAAACATTTCTAAAGAATTTATTAGCGCGAGATAATGATGCATCACACTCTTCTTGTACTAAAACATCTTTACCAACCTCTGCTGATGCCTTATTAATCAATCCTAATGCATAATGAAGATTCGGCACTAACGCAAGTAGATGATTATATGCACTAATGAGTGGTAAATCATCCGTAAGATAAACATCCTGCACAGCATCAAAAAATAATCTATCGTTATCAAATGATGTACGCGCTAATGTGTGACGAGAAATTTCATTTAATAAATTATTGGCGCGTTTTAAGCGACCAATAGGGGTAGATCGATGCAATATACAATAAGACCCTAATGTTACTACACCACTTACTCCCGCCAATACTACAGGATGTATCTGATGAGGAAACTGACGAGCTATCTCATAGCTACCGCCAGCACACATACATGCAACAAGCGTTGTTCCATAATTTGCTGTTGAATTATAAATCGGTTGTATAAAAAGATATGTTGTCATAACACATAAAAGAAAGGTCGTTTTCAATGCTCTATCTTGTTTTATTCTCACGTAGAGATTCCCCTATAATAAATTTTGAATACAAGGTCAAACAAAGTATATATCATTTGTTTTTTTTATAAAACATTCGGCAAGTAATTGTGCTATAATTTTTTCAATGCGTATAGTATCTTGTGCAGCATGCAACAGAATATCTCTATGCGATACGTTTCCATGCTTTACAATAAACTTCAGTATCTTTGCACGCAGCTGCCTATCGGAACCTTCAAACTTTGATTGTTTTGTATAATGAACACTTTTACGACTTGGATTTACTACACGAGATTTTAAAAACACTCCATAATCCATTAATGCATAATACCATTCTCTTGGATTATCAGTATCAATCGTTTCTGCTACCAAAGATAAAATTTCTTTGTCTTTCACATCCGTTCTATCACGGAAAAAGCTGTGTATGAATACTGCTCTAATATTTGTCTCTATAAATATTGTTGATTGATTAAAAGCAAATGCACACACAGATCCGGCAGTATTAGGACCAATGCCGGGAAATGTTTGCAATATTTTCGGATCTTGCGGCAAGATACAGTCATATTCAGTAACCACTTTTTGTGCTACTTGATGCAAAAAACGCGCACGCCGATAATAACCAAGTCCCTGCCACACACTTAAAACATCACGCAATGATGCAGCAGCTAAACTTTCAAAACAAGGGAATACTTCAATAAACTCTTGATACTTGATAACAACGCGATGAGTCTGTGTTTGTTGCAGCATTATTTCTGAAACAATCACATAATACGGATTATCAATATTGCGCCATGCAAAATCGCGTTTGTTTTTGTGGTAAAAATCCCAGATAAATTCTTTAAATTCTTTAATACGATCCATATCTATTACAGCATACCAAATCTATTCAATAATATTTGAAATAACAACATGAACGGTTGAATAAACATAGGCACCACAGAAGAGAGTGTACTGCCGTTTATTTTTTGCTCCATATGTTTATTCTTTTGAATAGCGACATAGATTTTTTTGTCCTTTCCATATTGAGGTAAATCCATAATTGTTCCACGCAGCTGCTGTATAAATAAAGTATCTTCATTCAACTGAGCTTGTGCACCAGAAACTGTTGTAGATGAATGGACATCTTTCGCTTTTTCTACAACGACCCATGTTGTTCCAGCTTTTTCGATCTGTTTTAATCTCTGACGTTCAACATTAATACGACGCTCCAAATTACAGAGTTGATTAGCAACTTTAATGCTTGAATAAAGACCTGTATCAACTTCATCACTAAAGTTATTATTTATAAAATCCAGCAATGTAATAGATTTTTTTTCTTTCAATTGTGCTTCTTTTTGATTAGCAATAAATTCCTGAAGCATTTTTTTGTTTTGCATTATCTGGTGTTTTTTAATTTCCGTATAATTACGGTGGTGTAATTGAAATTGCTCTTCTGGACTAAATTTTCCCAATAACACATATGTTGCTGGCATTGCTGCTGCCGTTGCCATACCCAGAATAACCTTTTCACTTGGCATAGGAATTTTTTCTAACAAGGAAGAAATATCATCTTTATGTTGCGCTAATACAAAAGTTCCGGCTGCCGCTAGTGGAATCAATACTGCAGTTACAACTTGCCTTTTTTGAGAAAGAACACGAGTTGATATCTCTTTTTGAATGCCATCGAGCATTCCAAACATAGAACTATTCAATGAAATTATTGATAAAAGTAGAATCGTTTTTTTTGTTGCATTCATAATCATGAAAAACCTTAAATTTTTATGAAAAAATATAGTATTTAAAACACTATAACAAAAAAAAGGAGGCATGAAAAATTCATGTCTCTTTTCTATTTTTTACCACCAAAAAATTTTTACAATATTTTATATTTTATCATTCATGTCATAATCTTTAAAATATTCTGCAATATTTTCACTGCATAAATGGGATCGTTCTAAAATCTTCTCTCCACACGTCAAATGATCTTCATCATTCACGTATGCGCCACCATGCTGTTTATATAGTGCACTGATTACGCCCTTTTTCAACAATGTTTCGGGCCCAGCATTATGTGCACGAACATTAGGATTGGATAGCTTACTCACAACGCCATCTTCTTTTACCTTCTCTAAGGCTTTCCATGTTTCATCATCAAGCTTTTTTCCACCATCATTGCCCAGCACAACCCAGACATTATCTTTTCCAAGACGCTGAATGAGTTTCTCAACAAATATTTGATCATAATCATTACTCACGTCTTTATCATTATGTTGAAAATGCACCAATACCCTTAACCCCTGAGGCAACCTATCAACAGAAGAAAGCGCTTGCTCTCCCCATGGTGAATAGTTACCATATGAACGCATTGGAAATCCCACATGATTAAAAAGACCAGCTAATGGCAACATTATAATATCTGGTAAATCTATGTTAGTTTGCTTCTTTATAACTAATTTGCCATTACCTTGTATACCTGAAGCAGTTGTCAATAATGGTGTTTCGATAACAACAATACCTTTTTTGACTGATTCCAATATAATACATCTTTCTTCTTCAGTAATTTGTGTCTTTTTTAATACATCATGCCATGTATCAACAGGTTCATTAAGCACAGCTAAAGCATTCAATACCGTTGCTGCTCCACGCGATTGACCATGAGTATTGAACCCAGAATTTTCTGAACCATTCTGCATCGCTTTGAAGGCAACAAGCTGAGAACACATATCTTTTTTTTGACCAAGATTAAAGTGAGCAAAATCAGGCGTTCTACTATCATCAGCCGCATCAGCAAATCTAAATGTTGCAACATCTCCAGGAATTTTATAAGGACCAGCTGTTCTTAACCATTCAACCATAGTTGTTGGACTTGCTCCAAACCCATGCGCTGATAGTGTTGGTAAACCGACCACCACATTTTCTCTTGTTTCCTGCTGCACCCTTAAATCAAGATTATACCCAACCAAGTCATTATAGGTATCTTTATTTTGCTGAAAATGATCATCTAACTGGCAGGCTTCAGCCAATAAAGATAATGGTAGATATACTAATAATACGATCAGTAGTGATTTCTTCATAATTTCCTCCTGTAAACAAAAACTAAGAGATCCTTTTTACTCTTAGAATAACACAAGTATATAAATAGTCAAATAGAAAATAATTACATGAGGCGATGGCCAATATTTGAGACATGCAGTCTATTATCTAACCAATACCTAATACCAGAATGTTGACAGAACGCCGGGTAAAGTATTGCGCTATTACTGTAATACTATATAGGAGAATAAAATGAGTCGTTCAAAATTAACGTCTAAATTCCAGGCAACCATTCCACAAGATATTCGTGCAATCCTAAAGCTCAAAGCTGGCGATCAAGTAATATTTGAAGTGACAAAAGATAAACAGGTTAGCGTCAAAAAAGCTACACCAAAAGATATCGCTTATCTACAGTCTCTAGAATCAACACTAACAGAATGTGATTCAAAGAACGATGATGAGGATTATCATGATTTATAAACAATTTGATATTGTAACAGTTCCCTTTCCTTTTGTAGATTCCTCTGATGCAAAAAAGCGTCCGGCTATAATTCTCTCATCAGATGGCTTTAATCAAGAAAGTGAGCATAGTATAATGGCTATGATAACAAGCGCTCGTAATAGTCCATGTCCTAAAGATGTTGCAATTACCAATCTTTCTATCGCTGGATTGCCCAAAGCATCGATTATTAGAATGAAATTATTTACCTTAGACCACCGACTTATTTTAAGCTCGATTGGAACATTATCAAAAAAAGATCAAAAATCATTACAGAATACCCTACAATCTCCTTTGGAAAATATTTTATAAAAAAGAGACATGAAAACTCCATGTCTCTTTTTCCATTTACAATATAATATTGAGACTTATCTTACTGGTTCAAACTCAACCTGAATTCTACGGCCTTTATGAGTAGAATCCTTTAATGAACGCACAATTGCTTGCGCTTTTCGCGAATCTTCTACCGTAAAGAATGAACGTGTATTTTGCATAGAAATACGACTTACGCATGAACCATCAACTGACGCTGATTTAGCAATAAAATCAATAAGGCTGTCTTTATTCATACGGTCCATTTTACCGACGTTAATAAAGAGTCGCGCTTCATCGTTACCATTACCGTTTCCAGCACCATTTCCATAGCGGCCTCTTGAAGAAGAGCCACTATCAGAGAATCTGCTACTGCTGCTATTGCTACGGCCTCTACCACTACTATCGCGTCCACCGCGATCACGATCGCGTGATGAATCAAATGATACATTCAAATTATTTGATTGTTTATAATGACGTAACATTTCGCTGCAATTAAGCGTCAACATACGCTCAATAAGTTCTTCTTTGCTTAAATCTTTCAATGACTCTTGAACACCAGTAATATATGGCTTAACCAATTCATCAACAGGAGTATTTACTATCTTCTGAGAGAAATACTCGAGCTGTTTTTGACATAGTTGGTCACCAGTTGGCACCTGGATAGGTTTAACTGTAATACCAAGTTGTTGCTCAATAAACTTAATTTTTCTTAATGAAGTTCCGATAATAATTGAAACACCGGATTTTCCTGCACGCGCTGTACGACCACTTCTATGGGTATAATTTTCAATATCATCCGGTAAATTGCAATGCAATACATGCGTAACACTATCAACATCAATGCCACGAGCAGCCACATCAGTTGCAACAAGAACCTGTATTTTCTTATCTCTAAATTTTTTCATCACCGCATCGCGTTGAGGTTGTGATAGATCACCATGCAATGCATCTGAATTATATCCAGCGTTAAGAAGCTGCGAGCTCATCTCTTGTGCATCACGCTTAGTTCTGCAAAATACTATGCCGAACATATCTGGATACAAATCGATAAAACGTCTTATTGCACTATAAATATCAGCGTTTTTAACCAAACAATATTGATGTTCAAGATTCTTAGCACCACTATTTTTAGATCCAACAGTAATTTCCAATGGATTACTCATATAAGTACGTGCTATCTTTTCAATCTTAGGCTGCATAGTTGCTGAAAACAACCACACTTTTTTATCTCGTGGAGTAGATTTTAAGATTTCATCGATATCTTCTTGAAAACCCATATCTAACATTTGATCAGCTTCATCTAAAACCACACGGCTAATGCGATCTAAAGTAATAGTTCTGCGATTTATATGATCAATTAAACGGCCTGGAGTTCCGACAATAATGTTAACGCCGCGTTTAATATCACGAACCTGCGTTCTAATATCAGCGCCACCATAGACAGCAACAACACTAAAACCATCGATATATTTTGAATAGGCTGTTAATTCTTTAGTTATTTGAAGACAAAGCTCACGCGTTGGGCAGATTACCAGTCCCTGAGTTTTACCATCCATAACAGCTGAAATCAATGGCAATCCAAACGCGGCTGTTTTACCAGTACCCGTTTGTGCCAAACCTATAAGATCCCTATCTCCTTGTAAAAGAAGAGGAATCGCTTTTTCCTGAATTGCTGTTGGTTGGGTAAAACCTAATTCAGAAACTGCT
>JACZCT010102747.1_pt1 | contig 20452 bp, 37 predicted proteins | sample 8641871 | NCBI WGS metagenome assembly JACZCT01 (sample SAMN15324604, study PRJNA640507) | soil metagenome | isolation source: monocropping sugarcane control | place: China: Luxin town, Laibin City, Guangxi Province | collected 2019-07-25 | depth 10cm m | reverse complement strand
CTAGGTCTGGACCTAGGTCTGGACCTAGGTCTGGGCCTAGGTCTGGGTCTTGGTCTAAGTCTTGGTCTTGGTCTAGGTCTGGGTTTAGGTCTTGGTCTTGGTCTTGGTCTAGGTCTAAGTCTGGGTCTAGGTTTAGGTCTGGGTCTGGGTCTGGGCCTAGGTTTTGGTCTTGGTCTGGGTCTAGGTCCTTGTAATAGGGGTTTAATATGAGAATCCTTAAGCATAGGTCTAGGTCCAGGTCTTGGTCTTGGTCTTGGTCTTGGTCTGGGTCTAAGTCTGGGTCTAGGTCTTGGTCTAGGTCTTGGTCTAAGACTTGGCCTAAGTCTGGGTCTAGGTCTTGGGCTTGGTCTAGGTCTGGGTCTAAGTCTGGGTCTAGGTCCTTGTAATAGGGGTTTAATATGAGAATCCTTACGCATAGGTCTAGGTCCAGGTCTGGGTCTAGGTCTGGGTCTGGGTCTAGGTCTTGGTCTTGGTCTGGGTCTGGGCCTTGGTCTAGGTCTTGGTCTGGGTCTGGGCCTGAGTCTTGGTCTTGGTCTGAGTCTAGGTCTAGGTCTGGGTCTAAATCTTGGTCTAGGCCCTTGTAATAGGGGTTTAATATGAAAATCCTTAAGCATAGGTCTAGGTCTGGGTCTAGGTCTGGGTCTGGGCCTAGGTCTTGGTCTTGGTCTGGGTCTGGGCCTAGGTCTTGGTCTTGGTCTAGGTCTGGGTCTAGGTCTTGGTCTTGGCCTGAGTCTAGGTCTAGGTCTGGGTCTAAGTCTTGGTCTTGGTCTAGGTCTGGGTCTGGGTCTTGGTCTGGGTCTGTGTAAAGGAGGTATTAATGATTGAACTGCCGTCGGGCTTGACCCGGTTGAACCTGTCTTATATGACAGAACTCACCCAAATCCAAATGTTTGGTGGGGTTATTCATAAAAGATACGATCATTCTATCCATCCTACTGGAAGGGCGTCGGCTCGCAAAAACACCAAACGGACCAAGCTCAAGCTAAAAAGCGGTAAAGAAATCGAAATTACGGCTGGTACTGAGCCTTCAAGAACTCGTCCGGGTAAGGCATATCCGGGGGGGCGCACGCTAAGGCGTGCATTTCGACGCCTGCATGAGAAGAGGGAAGGCATTCAACACGGCCCTCACAAGCGTCCAGACCGTATCCGCTCCACCAAGGACATTCTGTGGGGAGAGCCCGGATACACCAAACCGGGGAGTATGAAATAATGCGAATGCTTTTCACTATTGTAACGGCTGCGCTGTGCATTGCCATTACATGTCTGTTTGCACAGACATTCGACCTCGTCGTAGCTGCTCCGTTGAGCCTGCTGTTTGCAATCGTCATCATTACGGTTGTCGTCGCTATTCTTAACGACAAAGAGCCGTTGACCTGAAACCATTAGCACAGAGGAGGATGTAATGAATATTATAACCGGTAGCGGCGGGAGTCGCAAAGTATTTGAGTTTCCTCATGCGAGCATTGTCAATCGCTCGCCAGTCGAAGAGCAAGAGGCGGCGAAGGCTCTCCTTTGCCGTATGCTCAAGATTCCTACGGAGACGGCAGCATGAGTAAAATCTTTTCAGTCGCGAACAGAGTAAAGCATCCGCGTTTAATGGCGGTAATAGGTGCTGGCGGCCGTGGGATTTATCTTCGTGACGGGATTTCGACCATCTTTATCCGTCCCGAAGAAGACGGAGTTGACCGCCACAGTCACCCGCTAGAGCAGTTCAGTGGTGTGCAAAATGCGTCGGGTGAAGGTTTGCCGGGTGGACGAATTAACGTCTATGAAGGCGACACAGTCACTATTCAATTCTAGCGTACATCCTTGGACGGGAACCGCTAAGATGCAAGCGGGATTAGTGTACGCAAAGCTCACTACGTCTTGGCGTATGTGGGCATTCGGATGGCACGACTATCAAACCAAGAGCCGCAAATATCGTGTCATCTGTATCGCCCTCGGCCCCTTGCGGTTCCATTTTATTGATTGGGGGTCGAGGCATTGGGTGAAGCTCAAAGAAGAGGAAACCACATACCGTGAGTTTATTAAAGGCGCTGCGTCGCGCACTAAAACGCAAGATTCATTATCAAGGTCGGGGAAGGGCCCTCGGAGTCTTCAATCCCAAAGGAAGCGAATACCTCGCGAGGACAGCGAGAGAGGAGAAGCGAGGGCCAAATAACGACTCATCTGGTCAAGGTTAATAGATAGCCTAAGCAAGCTTTAACTGCTTATCTACTGCCCCGTCGTCTAGTGGTAGGACATGGGCCTTTGAAGCCTAGAACGTAGGTTCGACCCCTACCGGGGCATCCATTGTAGCTAAAGCATTTAGGGGCGATGCGTCGGTCTCCAAAACCGAAGAGCAGGGTTCGAGTCCTTGTAGCTGCGCCATCCAACCTCCTATAACGAGGAAAGTATGACAGAGAAGAATGACGCGCCTGAAGTGGGCGTGACTGGTGTTACCATTCGAGCGGCTGTTCTCGAAAGCGTCAAGAACGTTGGCCCACGTACGCGCGAGGCAGTTGTTGAGCACTTCGCTCAGCGTGAAGCTGACAAGCAAGCTCAGGCCCTTATCAAGGGTCTGGACAAGCTGTCTGATTTGGAGAAGGACCTGTCCAAGGTGCGACCCCAACACACAATGTTCGACGAAACTGGCGCAGGGGTTGGTAACCCTACCTTCACGAAGGAGCAAGTTGAGCAACGGAAAAAGCTCAATGAGCAAATCGACAAACTCACGAAGGCAATCAACAAGGCCGACGACCAAAACGACTTCGGCGACCTCTACAATCTCACGAAGGGGAACTAACCGTGAAGGACGTATTTGCTATCATCTTTGGGGGCTTGCTAGCTCTCGCGGCCCTGGTTGGGCTTTGTTTCGGCGTCGCAGCGCTTTGGAGCAATTATAGCGTCTGGTCGGCCAATAAATCAGGCGAAGCGCAGCTTGCTGAGGCCACGCAAAACCGCAACATTAGGGTGCTGGAAGCTAAGGCTTCTATGGAGAGTGCTCAGTATGCGGCGAAGTCTGAGATTATTCGGGCGAAGGGCGTGGCTCAGGCTAACGACATCATCATGGGTCGGCTCGGTGGACCACAGAATTACCTCGCGTATCTGCAAATCGAGGCCATGAAAGACACGAAGGGGCAGGTCATTTATGTCCCGACCGAAGCCAATCTTCCAATCACCGAGGCAACTCGGTCTATGAAGGGTAATTGACGTGAAGACTATTGACCTCGAAAAAATACCGACAGAGGTTCTTGCAAAGATTCAAGAGCAGTCGGCTAACAAGCCTGAGCCAATAAACAACTCTGAACTCGTCAAGGCGTTCAGGGCGGAAGGCGGCCAGTTGCTGCATATACGCCCGAAGCGTCGCCGGAACGGGACGTGGAGCCGTGGAATGACCGCTGCCTTCATTATCAAAGGTAATCGTGTCACTCTTGCAACGTCTCTCGCACACACTGTGGACCCGTTCTGCAAAAAGAACGGAACCAAGACGGCTATTGAGCACTTCACTGCCGGCAAGACTGTGACGCTGCCTGTTCCGAAGGAGAGGCATCCGGTGAAGGCTCTCAAAGAGGCTTTCTATCGCTTCTCCGGTTGGTGGATGTGAGCGTTCAATCTCTGCGAGCCGCCATCACAGAACGGGCTCGTGAAATTCGTGTTCCTGCTTTGGTGGCCGCAGGGATAACTGCACATAAGAGGAATTGGCGTGACTGCCCGTGCAGTTGGTGTGACAAAAAACGGGAAGCAACAGTTGTAATCGGTAGTCTTGTTCCAAGGATTTGGCGTGGACACTACGTCGAAGACCTTCGGGATGCGTGGCGTGACGAAAAGCGTCAAGAGTACCGTAAACAAATGAAGCTTCTGGAACAGGAGTAGAAAAATTAAAATCGTATCACCAATCGTTCCTGAGCCGACCCCCATACCTGAAGAAGTGTGGCGTCGTGCTAAAGGGAACCAGCGCTTTCGGGAGCGCAAGTTTGTGGAGTCGGGCAAGGAACGGGCTCGCCTGATTGCACTTGGACACATCAAGCCCGGCAAACCGCCCAAAAGGAGGGGTAAGAGTAAGTGACGAAGAAACTAAAAGCTAAGGCTGCTGCTGAGCCAAAGCCAAGCAAGCTGTTTCGTGCTCTGTCGTCAGTCTTTCTGATTAACTCCGAACAGTTCGCCCAACAGAAAGCACCGGCACAGACCAATTTGCTGGCCAAGGCAGGCTCGCTGCCTATCAAATTCGTTGCCAATTTCCGGGCGCTTCAGGACAAGCGACGCATTCGTGAAGCTTTGCTTGCAGGCCAGAACGTGGACGTGGAGCTTGAGTTTAACGGTCTTACGCTGACTGAAGAAGAAAAGGCTGCAATGGTAGCTATTCGGCCTGTCTTGGAAAAGATTGGCAACCTTGGTCCGGTTTATCCGTGGCTACCTGAGGCTGATTGCAGTCATATGTTCATCATTAAGCCGAACAACATTCGCCGTGAGGGTTATACTATGACCAAGGGTAAGGCTCAGGCTTACTTCGAGACGGCCTCAACCTTCTGGTCAGGTGGGCCGCAGCCAAAGAACGGAACCCATTCGGTCCGCGACGGCTACTACTCCACCAACAAGACCGTCTCTTACCATCCCGAGGCTATCAAGATTGGTTGTCAGACTATTTCACGGTCGGAGGTCGAGTGGCTTGCTCGACATCTCGGGTGGGAACCCAAGCCTTTTGAAGGATGAGCACAAGTGACATATTATTTGCTCTATTTTTGTATGGCATGTGTAGTGCTGTACTTTCGTCGTCTATGCTCTAAACCTCCGGAGATAGCGTCGAACGATTTCGCTGCGGAAAGATGGTGGTTTCAAACTTTGGCCTTAATGCTAGCGTGGCCAGTCTTGGCTCCGTTGGCAGGCAGTTACCAACTCGGAAGAGCAACTAGGACGAAGATAGAGAAGCACAATGCCCGCATCGAAGAAAACACATAACCTCTTTGTCTATGGTACGCTTCGGCCCGGAACTGGCCCTACGGCCCGGCTCTCCGGTGAAATGTATGATTGTGGGTGGTTTCCCGGGGTCCGTCTAGGCGGGAAGGGTTGCAACTCATCGTTCGTGGTGGAGTGTATCGAAGTCGATGATGCGAGATTGGCTCGTATCGACAACTACGAAGGTTATCACGAAAGCAACCATCTAACATCTTTATATCTCCGACAACCTATTGAGGCTGTTATCGGAGGGAAGGCAACACGAGGTTGGATTTATGTCTATAATAAATCTATAGAACCCTATCCATTCGTAGAGCACGGAGATTGGCTCCGATACTCTAATTCGAAGACGGGTGCTCGGACAGATTTGGCAGGGCAATCTCCTAAACCCAAGCCTACTACCACACCTGACCCGGTTCTAGATGGTGAAAGGGCTGCTAGATGAGACTAGGCTTTCATGGAGGAATGTGTTGTGGCATTAAACACATTTTTGAGTTAGGCACTGATCCTGATTCAATGTGCGGGCCTCTGAAGAAAAAGGAGAGCCTGAGTGATGACGTAACTTACGATTATGTCTGCTCTGATACTAATTTCTTTACGGATGAGGCCCCGGAGGAAAGCAAGAAAGACCGTCTTGATCGTTATCTCTCCTTTCTTAGTGTTAGGAGACCATGCGGTATAGTTGAAATAACTCTGATTACTCCTAGACATTCACTGTCTCAGAAGAAATGGATTCCTATTATCACTGAAAGAGGGTTCAAAGAGGTGACCCCTGAGGACGGAATCTATAACAGCAACTCGGGCAATCGCATCCGGGTTTTTCACCTCTATATGGAAAGAAAATAATGGAGTTTCTTCGTTTTGGTTCTAGTATTCCCGGTGCGTACTGGGGCTGCTGTGCAATGTGCATTATTCAGAATTTCAAGGTGGACCCAAAGGCTAAGGCCAGCATTCAGCTAGTTAATGGTGATGGCGGATATCCCCTGACCAACAGCAAGGGTTTTATATTCGCTGGTCCGACGTGGGAAGATATTTTTTGGCAACGTCTCCGCTATGGCACCTTCGGCCAAGGGGATATGCCTAACCACGGATTCCTTGCCATTCTTACGGACTGGCAGTTGAAGAACAAGCCCGGAAGCGACTGGCTGAAGATTCTGAAGAAGGCTGGCTTCGAGTTTATTCGCACGGTGGATAATTCGGTGTATTCTGGACAGAGTCTGATTGAGAGTGCTGGTCAGGGTTGTACTTCGGCCCATCCAAACTACCTTTTTGGCTTGTTCCGGAACGTCGGGAGTGGTGCTATCAAGAACCCATTTGCCCCGCCTACGGAGTGGACTAAGCTTCCGAGCGTAGTTCCTGAAGCATGGGAACATTATGACTTTAAGGGCGAATACTTCAATACGAAAGTGCAAGAAGCCCAGCTTCCGCTGTACAAAGACCTTCCGAAGGGACAGTTCTTGTCGGAAAAGGAACTTGAAGATCAGAAGATTCCTATTACTTACGCAGGACTTCGTTCAACCAAGCCCCAGCAACTCAAGTCGGCGCGTGATGCTGTCCTGACAAAGGAACAAGCGGCGAAGCCTGCAACTACAGCCCCTTTCTCTCAGCTCAAGGCTGCTAGTTAACCTGAGAGGGTATTATGCCCTTTTTCAGGGATGAACTCGACAAAGAACCAGACGAGTTTCTCTTTCATCATCAGCAGGGTCTTAGTGATGCCGAACGCATGGAGAATGCTAAGTGGTTATACCAGTGTGGGTGGTTTCTAGATGCCTTCCACATCATTCATTCCATCGCTAAGAGCATTCCGGACGAGGACCCTCGACAAACGGAAGAGACATCTTCATACGAGGAAACTAGATTTGGCAAAGAAAACAACGAAGAAGAACGTGCCGACGGACGACAGGAAGGTATTCCTGATGCAGGATACTCTGATTGAGTTCCCTGACCTGTGGCTAGATGTATATATCGCCGGAGATAAGACAGAAGAGCGAGCCTTTGCTCCGATGTTTACTCGGGCCGCGTGTAAGCGAGCTGCATCTCCGGATGAAGCGGATTTGGTCGTCTTTACAGGCGGGCCAGATGTAAACCCGGCTCTTTATGGTGAAAAGAGTATCCACCCTCAAACCCACTTCAGCGATGTTCGAGACAGGAATGACATCCATTTGTGGGAGCATTGTGTGAAGAACGGTATTCCTATGATGGGAGTGTGTCGTGGTGCTCAATTCGGCCATGTCATGAAAGGTGGGAAACTTTTCCAACACGTCCCCGGCCACTATTCTGAGCACGATATGTGGGATATTAAAAAACATTTCTCTGTCGGGAAGGTTTCTAGTGTCCACCACCAATTAGTTATGCCGGGTCACCCGGAAATGGTGTTGTTGGGAGATACTTATATCGCTCAGGCGTCGGAACACTTCATCAACGCCAACGAATCCCTCAAGACAATGAAGGGAGACATTGAAGCTTTCTTCTATCGTGATGTCTGCTTCTTTGGGGTCCAAGGTCACCCGGAGTACAAAGGATTTACCCGTTTTACGAAATGGACACTTGACCGCATCAACGAATTTGTAATGGAAAATCCGGATGTGGAGCTTTCCGAAGATAATTTCCGGAGAATTAAGCCTGAACTTCGCGTGAATAGTGAAGTTAGTAAGGCACTGAAGGAACTGGCATAGAAATGTGTGGACTTGTTGGTATCGCCGGAGCCCTAGAATTTCGCGACGAAGCCACTATGAAGCGATTGTTAATTTACGATTATTTCCGTGGCCCGGATTCAACGGGTTTCGCGGCTCTTCGTAAAAATGGCGATTCGCATGTAGTGAAGGTTGCTAGTCATCCTATCGACCTCTTCGGAATGAAGCGGTTTGATGAGGCCCTGTCTGGATACACATCTCTCGCCTTCTTGGGTCACAATCGACTTGCCACGAAAGGCAAGGTTAATGGTCTCAACGCCCATCCGTTCCAATGTGGTCACATCATCGGAGCCCATAATGGAACCCTCGATGCTGCGTCATGGAAGAGACTGAACGCGGTCATCGGATATGAAACCGATGTGGACAGTCATGCTATCTTCCTGTGCATTGAGAAGATTGGCATTGAAGAAACTGTAAAGCTAATGGAAGAAGGTCGTAGTTATACCGACGGTGCTTGGGCATTGTCGTGGATCGACCTTAAAACCAATAGCCTTCATTTCTTGCGTAATAAGCATCGTCCGCTGTGGTATGCTTATTCCGAAGACTTTAATAAAGTGCTGTGGGCTAGTGAATGGCAGTTCATTGATATGGCCACCAAGCTTAATGATAAAAACCCATACAAAATCTATCGAGATAAAGATGGATATGGGTTTTGGGAAATGCAGGAGAATTATCTTTACACCTTTGACCTTGCTAAGCTAAAGGACGGTTATAAAGAACGTCCGAAGCCCCGAGTCAAGATGTTGAAAGGGAGGGAGCCCGGCCCGGTAGGAGGGCACGCCCCTTTTCAGTACGGCCGCCATACTCCCACACCTACACCGACGCCTCAAATAACGGACAAGACGACGATGTTCCGTGGGAAGACGACCTCGAATGGTTCGAAGACTGGAGCAGATACAAGCAGTAACGCAGTCCTTCTAGTACCTCTCGACGGTACTAAAGCCGAACCCTTTGGAGGTTATCTTTCAGAAGAAAACTTTAAAGGGTTGGCCCGATACGGGTGTAGTTGGTGTAGTGACGAACTCTTGGACTGGACTACGCCGGGATATGTCATCTACGAAGAAACCGGACAAATTCTGTGTCCTAAGTGTTCCGAACATAGTAACGAAAATAGGATTCTAACTGCTCGCGACGAAATTCAAGAGTTTATTAACAGCCATAATATTAAGGCTGTTGCATAGGAGTTTTAAGTGGCTTTGAGTGCAATGCAGGGTATCACCTTTGGGTGCGACCCGGAACTGTTTATCGTGGACTCGGATGGCGAGTTCGTTTGTCCGGATGGTATTATTCCGGGAACAAAGGAAGAGCCTTATCCTGTCCCTTGTGGAGCTGTCCAACAAGACGGCATGGCTGCTGAGTTTAATATTGATCCGGTCACAACGTTTGATGATTTTTATAAAAATATCACAGTTGTTAGGGGAGAGATGGAAAAATTCCTTCCGCCGGGTCATAAGTATGTTGTAACTCCGTCGGCTACTTTTTCAGAGAAAGTGTGGGAGAAGGCCTCTGACAAGGCCAAGACCTTAGGATGTTCTCCAGATTTCAATGCTTGGACAGGAGAACCAAATCCGCCGCCCGAAGACCTTGAAAATCCTCGATTGAGGTGTGCTGGCGGTCACATCCATTTTGGATGGACTGAAGATGCTGATTTGTCCAATGCTCAGCATGTTTTCGCCTGTCGTGATCTTGTCAAACAAATGGACTACTTCCTCGGGGCATGGTCTGTTCGACTGGATAAAGACTATTTGCGTCGGCGTCTTTATGGCAAGGCAGGATCAATGCGATTTAAACCATATGGTGTTGAATACCGAACCCTATCTAATTTCTGGTTAGCCAATCCTACGAGGATCAAAACAACGTGGGATAGAATGCAGAAAGCGATTTGGAGCATGAAACGAAACTTCATTCCAGATTCTGGTGAAAGATTGCACTTGAACGCGGCTTTAATTGAGTCCATCAACCAATCTAAGAGAGACAAGCTCCTAGAAGATCAGTTCTACTGGCCCATTGTAACTATCGAGGATTAAAATGACAGACCACCCGAACTTTTATGAAAACCTTAAGGAAGCACAGATGCGGCTTGTCAATACTATCGTCCTTTACGACGGTGAGCCGTATTATGTATTGGCCATTACCGACCACAAAAAGGACGGCATTTTTCGTGTTTATATGGATAAAATGGGACAACCCGAAGGGATGTTACATCAAAATACCCACGTTCCTTATGATTGGCATGATGAGCCCGGAGGGATGTCTAAGGGAGACAAGCTAGACGAATGGTTGTCTAAGAATGAAGGTAAGGGGATTCTTAGAAAGCAGATGAACTCTCCACTCTTTAACAAGTTTCGGCCTTTTCCGATTGGGATGTGCAATAATCACGGCACTGTCGTGTATATTGAAAGGTCCCCGACTAGGAATACTCAGCAAGGATTAATGCCTAACATGCTTAGCTATTATGAACTGAGTGCTGTTGGGTCATTAATAACCCCACGAAAAGGGGGCAATACTCCTTCACTGTTCGGAGTTCCTTTTTATAAAACTATTAAAGGTGATTATCCTAACCCATTCTTGTGTGCCCAGAAACTCAACGATCCTGAGATTGTAGATACATCGGTAGCATTTCATAGAGATTTCGCATTTGTTCGTGGCCCTGTAGGGCTTCTTTTTCTGGCATATAAACACAATGTCATTGGGTACATGCCTAACTCCGACTTCTCTAAAGTAACCATTTCTCCTTCTTTTAAGCACACCAAGGAGGTTGTTCAGAAGTTGGAGTTGTTTGAGGATATCAAAATTTAATGCCTATTATATATAATGAATCTCTTGGAGAGTATCAACTTGTAGAGACAGATGGGACAGTAATCAGCGGGGTCCCCAATCTTAACTATTCACCGACCCCAGGTTCACTAAGCCTTAACCCTAGCACGTCAAAGACTAGAACGAAGACGAAGACTATGAATGCTTGTCCGGATGTGTTTATTCGTAAACAGAATGTAAAAACTCCCGGTCTTAATATCGGTGCAATTATGCGAACCAGAAAAGTTACTGGAGATATTGGCATCGAAATCGAAGTCGAGGGTAAGAATCTACCTAAGGTCTCAGGAGGACCATTTGGGTCTTTTAAGCAGGAGCTTATCCCGCCTCAATGGGCTTATCACCACGATGGTTCTTTGAGAGGCTTGGAGAATGCTGAGTATGTTCTTAAGAAACCTATTAAGTTTTCCGAAGTCAAATACGCGATTGATACATTGTGGGATATGTTTGCTAAAGCTGGGTCCAAACTAGACGATAGCAATCGAACTTCTATTCATATCCACCTCAATGCTCAGAGCTGGCACCTAAACCGAGTCTGCGCTTTCGCGGCTTTGTATTTTTCTTTGGAAGAATTGTTGACTGAATGGTGCGGAGACCATCGTGTAGGTAATCTCTTCTGCCTCAGGGCTAAGGATGCTCCCGGTATTGTTTCTAAGCTGAAAGATTTCATCGTAACTGATGGTCAGTACCCCTTGAGTGAAGGCCTTCATTACGGTGGTCTTAATGTTCATGCCTTGTGCAAGTACGGTTCTCTTGAGATTCGCGCATTGAGGGGTTGTACAGACCCCAACACCATTATGGATTGGGTAGCCATTCTTCAAAAGCTATATGATTTAAGCGGGGAGTATAAGGACCCTCGGGCAATTTGTGAGAACTTCTCAGGCGAAGGTCCTATGGCGTATCTGTTCACTGCTCTTGGCCCTAAGGCGCAGGTTATCAAGGACGGGGTGAAATGGGATAATCAGCGAATAATGGAATCGCTTTATGAAGGTATCCGGCTAGCCCAAGACCTTTGTTATTGTAGAGATTGGTCAGATTATCATCCAGTGAACATAGCTCCCGACCCTTTTAACCGAGACCCAGTAAAGATTGCTGCGGAGCTAGCACAGAGTCAATCGGCAGGCGTTCCTCTGGGGGCTCCTCCTGTGGGATGGAACACTACACAAGAACCACTCGAACCATCCAGTCCGGAAGATGATGACTGGATTGAAGAATATCTCAATGATATAGACGATGATGAGGATGAAGATGGCTAGATTTAGAATTTTGCCTTATAAGCAAGGCAGTAAATCTGCTAAAGCTTTATCTGAAGAACTTGGTGGTAAGGTATTGAAATTACAGGGAAGTAAGTTCAAATGCAAGTATTCTGATATTGTTGTTAATTGGGGTAATACCGATTGCAGCGACATCGTTGATAAAATTACTTACCATTTAGAGTACCCAGATAATGTACGAATGCTGAACTGGATGCCGCATCTTCTTAAACGTGCGACGAACAAGCTTAAATTTTTCGAGCTGATCAAAGAGAATCACCCTGAAATTATTCCGAAATTTTGGTCACACAAACATGAAATCCCGGATGACGCGTATCCTATTGTTTGTAGAACGGTGCTTGCTGGCCATAGTGGCGCAGGCATTGTTATTGCTAATGATAGCAGCGAGCTTGTTAACGCTCCACTCTATGTCAAGTATATAAAGAAGAAGGACGAATATCGTGTTCATCTCGGACGTAGTTCAAACCCCAACGAAAGTAAAGTCATTGCCCTCCAAAGAAAAGCAGTCCCAACAGGTTACACCGCGAAAAGCTGGCAAGTCCGGAACCTCGCCAATGGATTCATTTTTGTCCGGAACAACGTTAACCCCCCGGCAAGCGTTGTATCTGTTGCGAAGAAGGCGTTTCAGGAGACAGAGCTTGACTTCGGCGCTGTAGATGTAATTTGGAATGAGCAAAAGGAAAAAGCGTATGTCCTCGAAATCAACACCGCTCCCGGTCTCGAAGGTCAGACCATCAAGGACTATGGAGATTTTTTTCGGAGTATAATCAATGCTTAAACATTGTTATGATAGGTGGAACGACTACGAATATGGTCGTTCTTTTGAATCGTTGATAGCGGCATTAACAGAAAAGCAAAATTCATTAGTCAAAAACGGTGCTCATTGTATTACTTGGACCTTAGAGGGTGCTACTGAGTATGGGGACTCTGTTGCTCAATTTTCCATAGCCTATGTCCGAGAAGAGACTGATAAAGAGCGGGACGAACGGATTGCCGAAGAAAACTGGCGACAAGAGCGTAAACGTCAAGAGTATGAACGCCTCAAGAAAGAGTTTGGTTAATGCGTAAAGTTGTTGTGTACTACAAGGACGCGATGGACAACTATCGCGAGGAATATTGCACTGGGCCGTATGTCGGTACATACGCATCAGATGTTATGCGTAATTTGAAGTTGATGGGGTGTCAGGATTTTAGGGTCGAACCCTACGTTGGTCCTGATAATGCTGTCAAGGGATTTAAAGAGCGAAAGGCGGCTTAATGGCACTACTCGTAAATGAGGAAAAGCTTCGAAACATTTTCGAACAGATTTATCAAAAAGGCTGGGACCACGGGTTTATAAATCAAGTTTTGATGGACCCTGATGCTGTGTTTGAACCTTATATTGAAGATTGTAAAAAAGTTGTTGACAACCCCGATACTTCTTGATATAATGGTGGTGTAGGGTAAAGGCCCTATGGACTTGGCCTCCTGTGGATGAGGGGGTTTGGGGGAGGTCCATCCAGACATAATCAATAATTAGTAATTACTCTTAGATTATATTTTATAATCACTCTGTGAAGAGTTAATTTCTCAAGGATAGAAGAATGCGATGTTATATCTGCGACAAGGTCTTGTCGGAAAAAGAGACCATCTACAACAAGGACCTAAAGGCTTATGAGCCTTGTACCGTCTGCCTTGATATCGCCATGGACGCAGCTTACTGCGATGGCGTTCAACGAGACGAAGAGCACGAATGTATTGTGCTAGATGCATCTTTTGATGATGCAGAAGGGTCCTATCTCTCCCAAAACTTTATGCGTAACGAGCCTGAGGATGAATGAGCAATTTCATCCGACACACCAACTGCCCCAAGTGCGGCTCGACTGACAATCTTGCGGTCTATGATGACCATGAATACTGTTTCTCGTTTGATTGTGATTACATAAAGTTCTACGACGAAGGAGACCACCTGATAGAAAAGAAAGAACGAGGCGCTGGTCAGTTGATTACTTCTCTCCCGTCTAAAACGCAACCAGCGTTAAAGGCAAGAGGGATTGACCAATCTACTATCAATAAATATAAAGTTACAGTTGTCGAAGACAAAGATAGTAATATTGAGGCTGTTTTTCCTCGGTTTGATGAGGAAGGAATGCATACTGCGAACCAAGTCCGCTTCACGGACAAGGGTTTCAAGTGCGAAGGAGTTATCAGTAATACAGTTTTATTTGGACAACAATTGTTCCCTTCGGGCGGACGAAGCGTTACTGTCACTGAAGGATATTATGACACTCTAAGTGCCTTCCAGCTTACTGGCTCACGATATCCTAATGTGGGTGTTATGTCTGCAGCCACGGCAAAGAAAGAAATTGTAAATAACTTCGAGTATCTAAACTCTTTCGAGAAAATTGTACTCAATTTTGACAATGACGAGCCCGGTCAGAAGGCTGTTAAAGAGGTAGCACAATTATTTGAACCCGGTAAGGTACACATCCTAAAGCTTGAACATCATAAGGATGCTAATGATTACCTGATGAAGGGTTTGGTAAAAGAATATATCAACGAGTGGTTTCGATCACCAGTGTACATGCCTGACGGCTTACAGCTCGGTAATGATCCGGCACTGCTTGAAGAAATTATTCAGTACAAAGAACCACGGTCTATTCCCTATCCTTGGGAAGGACTTAACCAAAAAACTTACGGTATTCGTACCTCCGAGCTTGTCCTGCTGACTGCGGACACGGGTGATGGTAAGACAACCGTTATGAAGGAGATTGAATACACGCTCCTGATGCATCCTGATTTGATAGCGGAAAAGGCGGGCGTTGGTTTTCTTCACCTCGAAGAACCAAAACGAGACCTTGCCCTTGGGCTTATGTCTGTCCACAAGAGTAAGCCTTATCATTTTCCAGATGTGGAGCGGACAGAGGAAGAACTACGTGAAGCATACAAAGCTGTACTCGATACTGATAGGGTCGTTATTTGGGACCATTTCGGCTCTAACGACATTGATATTGTATTGGCGAAAATCCGGCATATGGCCGCTCTCGGCTGCCGTTACATTATGGTGGACCATCTATCTATCATTGTGTCTGACCAAAGCGGTGATGAACGCAAGCAGTTGGATGAAATTTCGACGAAAATAAAAACCCTGACGATGAATCTTGACATTGCGGTCTTTTGTGTGATTCATATTAATCGTCAAGGACAGGTTCGTGGTAGTGCTGGTCCAGAGCAGGTGGCTAACATTGTTATTCGTCTGGAACGACAGAAGAAAGAGCTTAATGAGTGGCGTCGAAATGTAACTCGAATCACCATTGAGAAGAACAGGAAGTTTGGTAGAACTGGGCCTGCGTGTTGGCTCTACTACAATGAAATGACTGGCAGGCTCGAAGAATTGTCGAAAGAACTTGCTTATGAATATGAGAGCGGAGGGAATGCAGCGGGCCACGAGTTCGATGCAATGACATAAGAATAGGAGAAACCTATCTATTTAGATTACAAAGAACACAAAGCAGGCGTTTATGTAATCGACATTGAGACGGATAGCCTTAAACCTACCGTGCTTCACGTCATGTGTTGGAGACAACTCAAGACAGGTGAGACAGGCGAGTGTTATGGGTCGAAAGAGGCCGGGGCTTTTCTAAAAGAGCACTCGGATTCTCTTTTTGTAGGACATAATATTCTCAAATTCGATGCGCCAGCGCTCAATCGCCTAGCTGGAACAAGTCTCAGTGTAAAGAATTGCATTGATACTCTCGTGTTGAGTACACTTTATTCTCCCTCTATTGAGGGCGGTCACTCATTAGATGCTTGGGGCGAACGAATGAAAGAGCCCAAGTACATCTTCAATGATTGGTCTAAATGTTCGCCAGAAATGGTAGAATATTGCCACCAAGATGTTCTCATCACAGCCAAACTATTTGTTCGTCTAATACGCACTCTTGAGCGAGTTGGTTTTAGTGAACGCAGTATCTGGATTCAGCATAGACTTATAATAATTCTAGAAAACCAACGGAAGAATGGTTTCTATTTCGACGGGCCTCGTGCTCTAGAAATGTACCAACACCTCCGCAAAAGAGAAGAAGAACTTGCAGAAGAAATCAGAAACGTATTCCTGCCCAAGCGCATTCTTGTCGCAGACCGACAAGCTTTTAAGCAGAATGGAGACCCAACTACAATTTATGGTCGCGATTTGGATAGGTATGAGGTACAACTCGATGAGCGAACCGGAAGGTATCAAGCTTATGAAGAAGTCCAATTCAACATTGGCTCGCCTAAACAAAGAATTGAGCGACTGCTTGAACTAGGATGGCAACCAGAAGAGTTTACTGAAAAGACTGAGAAAGGTGGCGGAGGTAACCCACGACCATTTATTCATGGTAAGATGTCTCCGTCTCTTGAGAAATTTCTCGAAGAAAATGATGTACCAGAGGTACAGTTAATCGCTAAATGGATGGCCTTCAATGGTAGGGCCAACATGATTAACACATGGTTGGAGAATTGGAACGAAAACGACAGTTGCATACACGGTAAGTTGTTCGTTGCAGACACCCTACGGTTTAGGCACCAATCACCTAATACAGCAAATATTCCAGCAGTTAGGGTCAAAGAAACCAAAGACTCTGACGGCAATGTATTGGAGAAGCGGGTCCTCCGGGGAGAAGAAGGATTCTTCACTTACGAAGCTCGCGATTTGTGGACGGCTAGACCGAGACGAGTTCTTGTCGGAACTGATGCGTCAGGCCTCGAACTCCGGATGCTCGCTCATTATCTCAACCGACCCGATTTTACCAAGCAGGTCGTTGAAGGTGACCCACATCAATACAATGCTGACTTAGTAGGTATTTCACGTCCGTCAGCGAAGACGCTTATCTATGCCATCATGTATGGCGCAGCAGCCCCGAAAATTGCAGCTACGCTTAATGTGTCCGTAGCCGAAGGGGCTAAAATTAGAATGATGTTCCTTGAAAAACTAGGATTAAAGGAACTCATTGAGGAATGCCAAAATGAACAACGTAACGGAAGAGTATCTCTTGTGGACGGGAGCCAAGTCGTCTGTCCAAGTCCACATGCTGCCCTTAATTACAAGCTTCAGGGTGGAGGTGCCCGTGTCATGGGGCTGGGATCAATCCTACTGGAACGATCTATTGTTCGGCATGGATTGGATAGTCTTAAAGTCGGAGACATACACGACGAGTGGCAGTACGATCTTGAACCTAACGATGCAAGCAAGCACGGTAAACTTAGTGTTGAAGCAATTCGACACGCTGGTGAAACATTGTCGCTCAATGTCCCACTCGACGGAGAATACAAAATTGGAGGAACATGGGCAGAGACCCACTAAGCTATGAACTTTTATGAAGACTTTGTGATTAAGTCACACCCGACTGGGAGTAATTATATTTGCAATCCGCCGGTTACTGATACTGATATTGATACTGTTATTCTTGCTAAGCCAGGTTATGAACCTAGTCTAGTTGAACTTGGATGGGATTTGCCGAACGATTATGGCAATTTATCTGAGTTTTGGTCATGGCGGAAGGGTAACAAGAATTATATTGTAACCACCAGCTCTACGTTTTATAAACGATTTGTTCTGGCTACTAAGGCATGTAAAGGTATGAACGTTTTGTCAAAAGCAGGACGTATCGCTATCTTCGATGCTATTCTCTACAACGAGAAGTTTACTGAGTCTCCTGTCTTTGAAGACATAACCGAACAAACTGTATTTTAATACTTGACAAACCAAGTAAAACTTGATATACTATGGGTATAGGGTGTAGCCCTATCATAGATATACTATAGAAAAAGAAAAGGAATTTTAACAGAATGACTGATAGTGTAACCGTTTTTGTGAAGGGCCGAGTATTCTGGCCGAAGATTGTTGGAACTAAGGCCCTCCATTCGAATTATGAGGGTACTGGCCGTGAATGGTCTTATGAGTTTGAACCGGAAGATACTTCGTTCCTGAAGGAGCACAAACTCCTTGATCGTCTGAAGGATAAGGAAGATAATAAGAACCCGGACAAGGGGCCCTATCTTCACCTCCGGAGGCCTGAGTTTACACGAGACGGAGAAAAGAACGACCCGATTCGTATTTATGATAACGAAGACAAGGTGTGGGATGAGAACGTCCTTCTTGGTAATGGCACGTCTGTAGATGCCAAGCTTCGTATTGTAGATTATGGCCGGGGAAAGAAGAAGGGTATCTACACTACCGCCCTCCGTGTTACCGACTTGGTTCCTTACGTAAGTAATGAATTTGCTGGTATGGATAGTGGAGAAGCTCCGAAGCCGACTAAGGCCAAGGGTAGGGCAGGCGCTGCTGCTAAGAGTGCTGCCGATATCATGGACGACCTCGACGACGATATTCCCTTCTAAGTAAATTAAGGATACAAAACTGATAGGACTGCAACGCCTTGATGGAAAGGTTACTGGTTGCACAGAACCGCCCGGCTTAATCGGGTCCTTTGTTTCCCTTTACCTTCCACGATGCACGGAAGGTTGAATGGTAGGATAAGGTTTTGCTGGAAGTTGGCGAAACAAGGGCCTCCTTTTTTCGGAGAAGAGAATGTCACAACGATATTTTCTGCTCGCTGAAGTTAAACACAGAATTACTGATGTTATAACTCTGACAGTAGAAGCAGAGAGTGAAGAAGAAGCCTTTGCGAAAGCGAAGGAAGTGTTGGAAGTATTTCCGCGCCCGGTCGAGCAAGAGGGTGTGCCTTATTGTTACATCGAGAACCGTTTTTTCGAGGACACGGAAGTAACTTCAATCGAGAACATGAAGAAAGAAAAGGGTGCCTAAACTAGAGGACCTTCCTTATGATATCCACAAACTATTCGACCCCGATATTCATCACGAACCTAATGAGGATAATCTAAACGACTTTGCAAAAAATCTTAAAGAACTCATTTGTCGCAGACTTGCGCAACAAGATGAAAAAGAGTTCAGTTTTCGTTTCTCTATGCTTGGCAAACCTAACCGACAAATTTGGTACGTTGCACAGCCTGAGCCGGGGACGAAAGAAGCCTTAACTCTTAAGACCTATCTTAAATTTCTTTATGGGGATTTGATTGAGCAACTTTATCTATTCCTAGCAAAGGAAGCAGGACACAGTGTTGAACAAGAACAAGCAGAAGTTGAAGTTGACGGTGTCAAGGGGCACATTGACGCGATCATTGATGGTGTCGTTGTGGATGTCAAATCGGCAAGTTCTTTCGGCTATAAAAAGTTCAGAGAACAGACGGTCACAGAAGAAGACCCATTCGGTTATGTAGCACAGCTATCGGGCTATGCCAATGTCCTGACACCAAACAAAGATGCTGCTTGGTGGGCCATAGACAAAGTCAATGGTAGTAATTGTATTTCTCCATTGTCTAAGATTGTCATTGACCACCATAAACCGGAAGAGCGTATCGCAGAACTGAAAGAGGTAGTTGCAAGTGAAACACCGCCTGACCGATGCTATGATGATATCCCTGATGGCAAATCCGGCAATAGAAAACTTGCTACGCCCTGCTCTTATTGCGCTCATAAGTTTAGATGTTGGCCCGGATTACGGACATTTATCTATTCAACGGGCCCAAGATATCTGACAACAGTGGTTCGAGAACCAGATGTGTTAGAGATTAAGGGGCCTTATGTGGAAGAAGATTGATGAACGAAGTTGATCGTAAAAGAGCTAGTCATCTAAGGAATAAATATGGACTTAGCCTCGAACAGTATGCGGAGCTTCTTGCGAAGCAAGGAGGATGTTGCGCAGTTTGTGAACGACATCATTCCGAATTTACTACACGTCTCGCCGTTGACCATAACCATATTACCGGAGAGATTAGGGGATTGCTTTGTAATTACTGTAACCGGCGCATTGTGGGCCGACACAGGGACTCTGGAATACTTAGGAAAGTTGCCGACTACCTTGACCAAGGCACCGGCTGGTTCGTTCCTAAGAAAAGGAGACCTTTAAAGAGAAAGAAGAAGCGTAATGAATAAAGATAAAAAGCTTCTTGTAATCGACATTGAGTGGGCTCCCGCGCTTGTCTATACCTTTGATATGTGGAACTCGAATGCTTCCCCTGAAAAGGTTATTGACCACGGAGGTATGCTGTGTTTCAGCGCTCATTGGATCGGTACAAAAGAATACTTGTTCTATTCTTTATGGAATGATGGACGAGAAGGAATGGCTAAGGCAGCCAAGGCGCTGCTAGAGGAATGTGACGCTGTCATTACTTATAATGGTGACAAATACGATCTTCCTAAAATCAATGGTGAAATCATTCTAGCTGGACTGACTCCACCTCCCCCCGTCACGAGCATTGATCTTCTGAAGGCTATCAAGAAGTTTGGGTTTAATATGAACCGAATGGCTTATATTGCACCTCTTCTCGGTGTTGGTAAGAAGATTGATAACGGTGGCTTTGGGTTGTGGAAGGACGTACTAGACGGAGTAGAGAAGGCTCAGAAAAAGATGCGTCGTTATTGTATCAACGACGTTCGAATTACGGCCCGTATCTACAAAAAGATTAAGCCATTCATCAAGAACCATCCTCATATGGGTAGCACTTATCATGAGTGCGGAGCGTGTGGCTCCAATCATATGCAGAGTCGCGGGACTCGGCGAACTAAACATTTCAGCATCCAGCGACTTCACTGCCAAAATTGTGGTAGTTGGTCTGATGGGGTCCGTCGAAAGATAGGGTAATGGACGAAGAGTTCAAGAAGAGACTTATTGATTATTTTACTTCTGCGGAGTT
>JACZCT010081799.1_pt1 | contig 20706 bp, 15 predicted proteins | sample 8641871 | NCBI WGS metagenome assembly JACZCT01 (sample SAMN15324604, study PRJNA640507) | soil metagenome | isolation source: monocropping sugarcane control | place: China: Luxin town, Laibin City, Guangxi Province | collected 2019-07-25 | depth 10cm m | reverse complement strand
GAAGTGAATATCAATCCAGGAACATCATTTTATCCTGCAGGATATATGAGTGATAGCAATATTCCTGCTTCTGCTTTACCGCAGAGCGTTACACAAGCATTGCATGGAAATACCGTGTTTGGTGATATGCAAGAACCATTGCAATATGGCAAAATATGGGGGCGTCAAACGCGCAATAGGATAGCGGAGCTCACCGCAACGCTTGGATGGAATTATAATCAACCATTGTATCATGTTGGTGTTAGCTTTCGTATTGGTGCGCCGACCGGCAATGCAACAGATGCAGAGTTTCTTTTTGAAAGCATTGTTGGAAACCGTCATCATTGGGATATTGGTTTTGGTCTTTCTGCGCATACGATTATGTGGCACAATAAAGAAACAGGAAGACGTGTAGGTTTATATTTTGATGCGCATGTTTCTCATTTATGCTCGTCACAACAAAAACGATCTTTTGATTTTATCAATGGTAATGGCAGTCGGTATATGTTGTTAGAGCAAATAGAAAGCCCGTCTGATGGCGAATTGCTTATTAATGCTGCTGAACCATTAAATCAATATATAGGTAATTTAGTTCCTGCAATTAATTACACAACATTCGATACAAAAATAAGTATTGGGGCACAGGCTGATATTGTAGCAAAGTTTGCGTATCAGCATGATGGATTTGAAGTTGATTTTGGATACAATTTTTGGGCAAATAGTAAAGAAAAATTGCATTGTCGTGATAGATTTATCGCGAACAGATTTGCATTAAAAGGTGATGCGCAGATTTATAGATTTACCACCACCAATGAAGCTGTTGCTTTAAATGCTACACAAAGCATAGCGACTATTTTAGGTGGTCAGGGAAGTGGAAATAATAATTTTGATAATATAAATGCTGATAATCAACCAGCATTGGCTACAACAAATACAGTATCACCTGTTATCATCAATCAACTCAATATAGCTGATGCTAATACGCTTAACATTCCGCTGATTCAGGTGCGTGGTTCCAATCCGGCAATATTATTGAGCGATCGTGATATTAATGAAGCTTCAGGTATTTTACCCCGTGCATTCTCACAAAGAATATTTATGTATATGGGCAATGTATGGAACAATAGAGATGATTATGATCCTTATTTTGGCATAGGACTTTCGGGTGAATTTGCGCACACTAATCCTTGTGATAATGCTGCGTGTGCTCAGTGGGCTATTTGGTTTAAAGGTGGTTTTGTGTATTAAGTAAACCTCCATGCGTATTTGGCGTGCATGGGAATTTCAAGTTAAGATTGAAGATATATAGATTTTTTGATTTCTAAAATCTTCTCAACATGAACATCGATTTCTTTTTCGGTAATACGCTGATCTGCAAGAGCTTTTTTTATTGCACAAACAGCCATAGGAACATCGACTGGACACAATAAAATATCATTGCCAGCAATAAGTGCTTGTAATTCAGCATTTCCATTGGTGTACTGATTAGAAATGCCGCCCATATCAAGAGCATCAGTAATAATCAGACCATCAAATCCAAGTTCTTTTCGTAATAGATCAGTAACGATTTTTTTTGATAAACTTGATGATATATTATCTTCACTTTCCAATGCAGGAATTTCAAGATGTGCGATCATAATGGCTGGAATATCTGCAGCGATTAATTCTTTAAATGGTGCTAACTCAATTGCATGTAATCTTTCTTTATCATGAGAGATTAATGGTAAATCATAATGTGAATCCACGTTGGTATCACCATGTCCAGGAAAATGCTTTGCACATGCAATAATATTCATATCACGTAATCCCCGCGCGAAAGCAATAGCATGTTTTGCGACTAGTTCTGGATTGTCGCCAAAAGAACGATCGTTAATAACGGGATTCTTAGGATTATTATTAACATCGGCCACAGGTGCAAACACAATATCAACTCTCAGAGTTTTGGCTATGTCGCCAATTGCTTTGCCCATGTAGTAGGTATATTCTTTATTGTCCATTATACCAAGCTGTTTATTGTGAGGAAAGTGGGCAAAATCAGCAAAACGTGCAGCGCCGACCCTGCCTGGTTCTAAATCTTGTCCGATGAGCAATGGAATAATAGATAAGTTTTGGAAATGTTTGGTGCGTTCTATTTGTTTAAGATAATCACTTTTTCCTAAAAAAATAATACCACCAATATGATATGTGGCGATAAGTGCTTCAATATATTCCTTATCCATCCGATATGGTTTTTTTTTCATGATCTCATGTGCGATTTCTTCATCTGCAACAGCCGTAACCATAAAAAGTTGACCAATTTTTTGTTCTAACGTGAGATCGTTAATGTTGAAGGTTGGATGACAAAGAAGAGAAGACACAGAGCAGCAATATATTATGAAAAAAAATCGTATATTCATCTAAAATTCCTTTTTCTATTGACCTATGATCTTTATAGCATGGTGTTGCTTGTTGCACAAGAGAGAAATGGATTGCTGATTTTATATTTGAATATTTTATACAATAAAAACAACTATAAATCAGTAAATCTAGGGTTTTTATGAAAATGTTTAATAGTGGCATCATTAATTTGGCATTACTTGGATTTTTTTGTTTGTTAGGTGCAAAGCAATATTTCACCTATGGATACGCCGTCTGTAGAGACAGAAGATATCTTTGTAAAAACAAGCGACGGTGCTATAGTCCGTGTTGAGCGGTGGCAGATAAGCCAGATGAAGACGTTGCTGGTTTTATTAGAGCATCAGCAAGGCGAAAATAGCTATGATAATCCGCTTAACGCCCCAATGATACATAGTGGAGCATTGGAAATGTTAAAATTTGCTTTAAGAGCATCTGCGGAGCAGGTTTTTGAGCAATATTTCATGGATCTTGCCAGAAGCGATGGTCTTTTAGAGGATATAAAAGATAAGGGGCCTAAAATTAAATATACTTTGGGCGAAGGTCGTACTCGTATGCTGGTAAATGCAGCAGAAAAAGTTTTAGCAACCGGCTAGCAGTTTTAGCTGCTGCAGCAATGGCGAAATTCCGAGAATTATACAATTATTATGCTGTCTTAGCATCACCGTGGTAAACTTACATTTGTATCTTATTAAGTACTTGCTGTGTTGCATTGATTACAGGAAGGACGATTATATTTCCTGCTGTGCGGTAAGTAGCTCCTATATACGAGCCTTTAAGACCATGGATTTGAATAGTTTTTTTGATCACATCTATTAATCCCTTATATTGTTTTTTATTAATATCCGCATGTAATTTTGTGGTTATAACTCTTAATGGCTGTGTGGTTACCGTTAAAAGAATTGAAGAAAGACAAGCACTGGATACAACAGTAACTAAACCATTTCCATAATAATGATGTATTTTACTTTTGATGAATGGTAATCCGTTAGTGTATGTGGCAACAAATAACATCCCTTGCAGTGTAGTGGGCAACATGCCGTGACTAAGACTTTTATAGGAATGAGGAAAGCTATTGATAATAGTGCGCACAGGCAAACCAGTATTCTGTTTGTGTACGGTCAGTAATTGGCAAGCATTGGTAAACGGTGCTGCGTAAGCACCAGCAAGCAGAGCTGCAAGAGTTGTTTTTTTATTAGGATCTTTACTGTCGCTATCACCGCGTGCGTGATTGTTTATTAGTGCGTAAGCAAGAGTTTGTACGCCAATGGTAGAAGCACTGTTGAAAGCAAGAAAATGATATCCTCTCAAGCAATGATGAATTTTTTTCCAATCTAGTTTCAATCCCTGTGCTGATTGGTTTTGAATGTAATGAAATGGTGCGTAAATGAGTGCGGATACTGCTCCACTAATGGCACCAGATATTCCTGGTCTCAATCTATCAATAATCTTTTTGGATATAGTTGGTGTTTCAGTTGCCTTACTTGATATTATTGTGCAGCATAATAAAAGATTAACGATTCTATACATCCGTTTTCCTTAACTAGGTAATTGTTTTTATATTATCTTTATATTCGATGTACTGATGTAAAGGCTCAAAAAAAAGGCCCTCATCTGAGGGCCTTTAATAATTACATTATCTTTTTTTTATTGTAGATAGATATGGCCATGCGCCACTTTTTAAGGTGCGTTTTTTGGTAACCTGATCAACAGAAAAAAGACCAAATTGTGCATCATAACTGCCCCATGAAAATCCATCCAAGAAGCTGTAATAATAATATCCTTCTACGCTATGTCCTTCTGTTTTCGCTTTATATAAAGCATAGATATGTCGTTTAATAAATAAATCTCTCATGCTTTCATCGCGAGTAGCGATACCATTTTGCGTAATAATCATGGGAATATTCAATTTTTTTGCAATCTTTTCTGATATTTCCTTAATGGCTAAATATAATCCTTCAGGATATACCGTCATTTCCGGAACATCAGTTGGCATTTCACTCGGATTACCTATATGGTTAAAAATATTTTTTATATATCCATGACTATGATAATTGATACCAATAAAATCAAGAGATTTTGGCGCAAATGCATTTGTATGATTGATCCATGCACCAACTTTGCCAGGAAAAGGTATTTTCAGAGCAAATGTACCGGTAGTGAAAAAATTATAAAATGAATAGTTGGTGAGAATGTTTGCAACATAACAACTTGCACGGTCCCAGAAGTGCCATGGCTCAAGAATATGCACGTGTTTGATAATACCGATACGGCTTGTGTTTCCATGCGGTGCTGCTTTAATTGCTTTATATACACGCACATGTGCTTCGAGTTCATTTTTGAGTACGGCTGCAGCGCGATTAAGACTACGTACTCCTGGAGGAGTGCTACCAAGAAGATAACCAAGTACAGCATAGTTTTCTGGAGCCCAGAATGTAATCCAGCGGTCTACTTTTGTACCCAATGCATCATATATTCTTAAGCAATAACGTTCAAAGAGAGGAATATTTTTTTCTTGTTCAAATCCACTCAAATAACCCCACCATAATGGATCACAATAGTCTTTTAAGATGGCGGTAATAGAGATATTGTTTTTAACGAGTTCATCACATAAATCGATATATTGTTGGAGAACTTTTTCATCAAAACGTCCTTGCTCTGGTTCTATTCTGCTCCAATCAAGCGAAAAGCAATAGGTAGAAATACCCATTTCTTTCATGAGCTGTACATCTTCTTTATAGTGTTCTAAGTGATCAGTACCATTATCAGAATGAGATCTGGTAAATGGTTTGCCTTGCATGTTTGTTTGATTGTCCCATGCATACCAAGTACTTGTTTTCGCATAACCTTCTGTTTCATAAGAAAGAGTTGTTACTCCCCAATCAAATGATGCAGGAAATGAAAGAGCATTAAGATTAATATCTTGCCATTTCCAATAGGTGGTTGGTATGAGGGAAAAATGAGTAAGGGCTAGAATAATACCAGAGAGGTATGCTTTTTTTAGGTGTTTCATTGGAAGCCTTTACAGTAAGAGGATGTTTATATCCTGTATAGTATAATTTGTTTTTTAGAATTTTATATTTTTTGTTTGGAGATGTTTTTGAGTTATCTTCTTTGTATGAGGTACCATGAGACAATCGGGCGAAGCAAAAGGAATTCGTGACCATTGGTATCCATTAGTAATGCATCAGGATTGTGATGGTAAGCGAAAATATTATGTGATGGATTCTATGGGAACGGATCGAACTGGTGATGACAATGTTTGGAAGCTCATATAATAGAACAGTGAAGTTAACTTCACTGTTCTATTAATTTTTCCTTAATACCCTAGAAGTGGTTTAGGCATATGTGCTTTATATTCTTCCTGAGTGAACTTTGGTGCAACACCATTGTATCCTTTTATAAAATCACGATAATAAAATGAGCCTGATTTCAGTTCACGCTTTAGATAATCTGGGGATTGCTTATCAAAATCGACACTGAAAAAACCGTAATTACGTAGACCAAATGCTTGCGGAAAGTCCGCGCTTGGCCATTCATAACTATCATGAGATGACCATGGTAGATACCCAATAATAGGATAGTTTTCTGCAAGTAATTGTTGGATGGTTGCTAGTGTACGAGCAAAAAAACGTTCTCTTTTTTTTTCTCCAGCAGCATTGTTTTCAGTTGCAATACCATTTTCAGTAATAATAATTGGTATGCCAAGCGGTTTGGCAATTGCATCATTTATTACTTTTATTGCGCGTTCAATTCCTTCAGGGTAATCACGATAACGTGGATTTTGCGTCATATATTCTGGTTCGGTTTCTTTTTGTGGCTTGGTTAGGAACATATTCATGTTTGAGTAAAAGTTAAGTCCTATCCAATCAAGTGATTTCGGTGCAAGCATATTTTCAACTGTCATGATATTTTTTAGGCCGATATCAAAAATCATGCTTCCTTTGCTGAAAAAATCGAAAAACAGTTTGTTTTGTAGAGCATCTGCTATGGTGGTAATTGTTCCCGATACAGGAGACAGATAATGATGACTCATGCCTTTATGTGAAACATCAAAAAGTATGAGATTTTTTTGAATTCCGATGCACGGAAGGGGAATGGTTGGATTTACTTGATGAGCGTTTTCGTATAAACCATTTTCACCTTTAATTTTTTGGTAAATATCAACATGAGCATTAAGCATATGTGCAAGAACTTGTTGCGTGAGTGATTTACTTCGCTTTCCTGGTGCATTTTCGCCTTCTTGATATGCTTTTATTGCATAGGCTTCTGGTGCATTGAATGTTGACCAGTATGTAACATCTTGTTTTAATGCGTTATACATTGTTTCTGCAAAGCGAACAAAATAAAGATTATTTTCTTTATGTTCAAATCCACCAATTGCGCCAAACCACCGAGGAATAGTATAGTGATGTAAGGTAACAATTGGCTCAATATTATTTTTTTTTAATGTTCTTATAATCTGCATGTATTTTGTTATTGCTTGTCTATCGAATGCGCCCATTTCTGGTTCAACTCGGTCCCAGGCAATAGTAAGCCTAAAACTATTGATACCAAGTTCTTTTTTCATTTGTACAATATCGTTTTCATATCTATTCCAAAAATTTATTGCTTCTCCTGCGACGGTCAGGCCTTTAGAGCGATAAAAATCTGCAGTAGCATTATGACTATCAAGTCCACCTTCTATTTGATATGCAGAAGAAGAAACACCCAGAAGAAAATCTTTTTGTTTTGGATTAGATGTGTATGCATTACTGTGTAACCATGTTTTTTTAAATTTTTTTCCTGCCGAAAAAGGGTTGGCAATTTGAGTTCCTAGTTCAGCGCTGATTTCATAGGTGTTTGAATAGTTTCTCATGGCCATTGCGTTGTGGGTTATGTTGGTAAATAAGAATGATAGAAGAAGCATCATAGTTTTTTTCATGATAGTTACCTTTTAAAATATTCTTTAACGAAATTACGATAATACTCAGCTCCTTTTTTGAGTGTACGTTTGAGATAATCTGGCGAAGTTGTATTAAAATTGACTTCAAACATGCCATATGGTCTATCATACGGATTAGGTTGTGTTTTTGATGGCCATTCATAATTATCGTGCGATGCCCATGGTGTATAACCAATAATTGGATAACCTTCTTGTATGAGCTTGCGAATAGTGTAAAGAGCACGACGTAAAAAGCGAGTGCGTTTATGATTGCCAGCAGGATCATTTTTTGTGGCAATACCATTTTCAGTGATGATGATGGGGATATTAAATGACCTTGCTATATTCTCATATATTATTTTTACTGCACGATAAATACCTTCAGGGTAGTCACGATAATTAAGATTTTCCGTCTTTCTATCTTGGTTTCTTTCTTCTTGTCTTTGTGTATACAGCATAAACATATTGGAATATATGTTGAGGCCAATCCAATCAAGTGATGATTTATACTTATGGCGCACCAGCTTGAAAAATACTGTATCATTAAGCAGTGATGAGAAGCTGCAAATAGCTTGAGATCCTCTTTTTTCGCAAAATCCTTGATTGTCTTTTTCAAAAGGATCAAACAAAACGATATTTTTTTGAATGCCAATCCGTGGCTCTGGGATAGCACTATTTTTTGCTTTGTATTCTTGATATAAACCATTTTTGCCAAAAAATATTCCCGAGGTACCTTTGATTGATTGATAAACTTGAGCATGTGCGTTAAGCATATTATTTATAACTTTTTCTGTTGTAATAAGACTTTTTCGTTTGCCGGGAGGGCCGTCAAGAGTGTAATATCCTTTAAATGCATAACCTTCAATTGCATTGAATGTAGACCAATAGGTAACATCTTCATGAAGTGCTTCATACATTTTTTTCGCAAAGTTTACAAAGTAAGTAATATTTTCTTTTTTTTCAAATCCGCCCATTTCTGCGAACCATTCTGGAATGGTGTAATGATGAAGTACTACGATTGGTTCAATAGCATATTTCTTCAATAATTTAATTATTTCTACATATCGATCGATTGCGTTTTGATTCCATAATGGTTGACTGGGATCATTCCATAACTCTGGGGCCAATTGTACACGTTCCCAAGCAATGGAAAGACGAAAACAGTTAATACCCAGTTCATATTTCATTCGTCTAATATCTTTTTCATATCTATTCCAAAAATCTATAGCAATTCCAGCCGGTTCTAAACCTTTTTTTTGATAAAAAATAGCATTGGCATTATTGCTATCAAGGCCTCCTTCATATTGGTAAGAGGATGAGGATACACCTAAAAGGAACTTTTCTGGGATATTTTCCAGCCATTTCATAATGCTAGGGTTTTTCTGCACGGCCATTTTGAATTTGTTAGCAGCTGCTTCTGGATAAATCAACGCGTTTAATTCATTGCTTTCCTGCGCTAATTTTTCTTCTTTTTGTTTGTAAAAGGTAAATAAATCAAGTGATTTTCCTGTTGCTGTTGATGCAGTAACAGCTTTTTGAAAAGCGGTTGATTTTTTCGGTGTGATAAAAAAGCTTTTAATCCATTGATACAAAGATTGTTCCGATGCTTGTGATGCAAAAGTAGAATGGATAATAAAAGTGAATACAGCAACTAAAAGAATACTTTTTGCTGATGACATAGCGTCCCCTTTAAAAACAACTCTATTCTTATTATACAATTTGAATTTTTTTATATCGCAAGCGTAGGAGGTATTTTGGCAAAAAATACCCAAGCAAAAAAGAAAAGGCTCCGATTAAAATATCGGAGCCTTTTTAAATGAGCGTAAAATTATATTGATTTTATGCCTGAGCAAAAAATCCTTGTGCAAAGTTGGCATAATAGCGAGAACCATCTTTGAGTGTTCTTTTCATATAATCTGGCGAATTTTTATCAAAATTCACGGCAAAAAAACCGTAGTTTTTTGAATCAAATCCTTGTGGATTATCTTGTGTTGGCCATTCATAATTATCATGCGAAGTCCATGGTAAATAACCAATTACTGAGTGTCCTTCTTTAATTAATTGTGTGATAGTCCAGATAGCACGTTGAAAATAACGAGTACGTTTTCCATCATCTTTAGTTGCAATACCGTTTTCCGTGACGATAATTGGAAGTGCGTTGCCATTTTTATTACGTATTTTTCCTAATGGTGCAGCAACTTTTTCTGTAACTATTTGTACCGCACGATAAATACCTTCTGGATAATTGCGATAATTTTTATTATCAGTATAACGTTCTTCATCAGTTTCAATTACTGTAGTTACTGGCGCAAATCCATCTATGAATCTATTTGAATAGACGTTAACACCAATCCAATCAAATGCTTTGTGTGCATATTTGTGTTTGCGGTACACATTCAATCCTTTTGCCGTTTTCATGAATTCTGCATCAGGAGTATACATAGAATAAACACCGTTAACCAAGAAATCAAAAGCTCCCCCAGATTGAATATATGATCCCATTGCGCATCCAAGTGCTGTTTTGAGGCTATCATTATAAGGATCAAGAAGTACGATATTAATCTGTGTTCCAATAAAAGGTTTTTGCAAGAACGGATTTTCTTGATGAAGCTTTTTATAACGTCGCTGAATTGCATGTGCAGTATTCACTAATTCATAATACATGTTTGCAATAACAGTATGTGTTTTTTGAATATTATCTTTTTCTCCTGGTGTTCCCTCGCCTGTGAAATATCCTTTGAATGCAGGGCCTTCGGGTGCATTACACATAGATATGAGGCAATAACCCAATTCTGATGCAAGTTCGGTGTATACTTTTAAGCAGAATTCTTTGAAATATGTACCATTTCCTTGTAATTCAAATCCACCAAGATCTTCAAACCATTGTGGTACATCATAGTGATGGAATACTACCATTGGCTTAATACCATGTGCGATAAGCGCCCGTATCACGTTTTTATAGAACTGTATAGCATTCATATCATAGATGTCTTGTTGTGGTTGAATTCTGTTCCATGCAATTGATATACGATATGCATTAATATGTAACTCTTGCGCAAGTTGTTCAATATCAGTTTCATATCGATGGTAAAAATCAATGGTATTTCCAGCCGTTGGCAATTGTGCTTTATCTTTGTAAAAGCGTGCAGCAGCAGATGTCTCATCAAGGCCGCCTTCAATTTGATATGCGGAAGATGATGCACCAAGCAAGAATTTTTCTGGTGCTATATCAATAGAAGTGTTGTGTAATAATGCATCATATAAAGCTTGAACATCTGCTTGAATGTTGTCTGGAGTAGCAGGAAGACCTGGGCCATATATTTGGCCCAACTTTTCTTCAATCTTAGTGTGCTCTAATCGGCCATTCTGCCACAAATGGTTTACGATAGCGCTTGCCATAACTTTGGCAAATTTAACGCGTTGCTGAGTATATATTTTGGCATTTTTGACTGATGCTGGTAATGTAAAAGCCTGTAGGTTTGGTAAAAGGACGATAGTGCTCATTAAAAAGAGTGATTTAATTGATATGAAAGTCTTTTTATGAGTCATTGTGAGAATCCTCTTTTTTGATTGAGTTTTTCATTTTTCTATCTGTATTTAGAGTATCAGAGGCTTATTCATCTGTCAAAAGGCTAGCTGGCCTGTCTTGCGGAGTTTTCTTATTTTTCGTAGCTCTGTAAGAACGGAGTAGGCTCAAAAGAGGTGGTTATTGAAAAAATGTTTTACTTAAGACAATCATTCGTAAAATTTAATCATAAATTTAAAGATCTACCGTAATAACCTTATCAATAAAACTAAAAAAGGCTCCTTACATAAAGGAGCCTTTAAGTTTTTTCAAACAATTTTTCTATACATTAAATCGAATATGCACAATATCACCATCTTGCACCAAATAGCCTTGGCCTTCAATACGCATTTTTCCCGCAGTTTTAATGGCGGTTTCTGTTTTAAGGGCTACTAGATCATGAAAACCAAATGTTTCTGAACAAATAAATCCTCGTTCAAGATCAGAATGAATTTCTCCTGCAGCTGAGCGAATAGTTATACCTTTGCGAATTGGCCACGCGTGAATTTCTTTGGGGCCACATGTAAAGAAGGTAATAAGTCCAAGATTATCGTATGTTTTTTTGATAATTGCATCGAGTCCTGTTTGAGTGATACCCATCATTTCCATGAATTCATCAGCTTCTGTAGGTTCCATTTGCGTTAATTCATATTCCACACGTGCGCTGATTGGTATAACAAGACTTTCTCCAAAATGATCAATAAGCGCTTTATAATGCTTATTGCTAAGATATTGTTTATTTTCAAGCTCACCTTCGGCAATATTTGCAATAATCAAGAAGTTTTTAGTGCTCAAAAGAGAGATCGTTTTGATATTTGCATTTGCTACCAAGGTTTTTGCTTTGAGAGCATCACCATTTTCAAGAGTGGCGCGCAATGCACGTAGCAGTTCCAGTTCTTCTTGATATGCTTTTTGTTCAGCGCCAGTCAATTTGCCTTTAAGAGATTTTTCAACCTTTGGAATGCGGTTATCGATTGCTTCTATATCTTTAAGCATAAGTTCTGCCATGATAATTTCAAAGTCACCAATCGGATCAACTTCTGTAGATCTGATGATATTGGGATCCTCAAAACAACGTAATACATGCAAAATTAAATCTACTTCTCTGATATTAGCCAGAAATTGATTCCCAAGACCTTCTCCGGTGGCAGCACCTTTTACAAGGCCTGCAATATCAACAAATGTAACGGTGGCAGGAATTATTTTGCCTGAATTGTAGATTTTTTGTAGTTGTTCAAGACGTATATCAGGAACTTGAGTGATAGCCTCATGCGGATCGATAGTGCAAAATGGATAATTTTCCATAGGCGCGCTTGATTTAGTAAGCGCATTAAAAAGAGTTGATTTGCCAACATTAGGAAGGCCGACAAGGCCTGCTTTGATACTCATAAAAAAAACTTTCGTATTACAATATATATCAATAAGTGTGCGTTAAAAAGAGCTTATTATCAATCATTTTATAAGCCTTTATGTTTTTTATTGCACAAAAAAATGACGTGTGATAATAATGGAGGGGTGGCTTTTTGTGATTCCATGCGCTACATTTTGCATAGAGACATCATAAAAAAAGTTTATATTATTAAATTATTATTATAAGAGGGAGATGAAGTATCATGATGCATCATCCAGTAATGAGAATGGTTTGTATGATTACGTGGCCAATTACAGCGCTTGTTTCAATTAATGCTTTAACAACAATGTATGGTTATAATGGATTTGAATGGTTAGTGAATATGATGCCAGGAGTGGCTGCGCTTCTTGTATGGATTATTGGCTTAGCTGGTATAATTAGCCTTGTTTCTTTTGTTAAATCTGTTTTTATGTGTTGTCCTGGATGTGGATCATGTCCGTGTACATGCGATTCTCATATGAATAACAATATGCATAAAATGTAAAATACTTTTTGGAATTGTTCAATAAAAAACCCTGTATTTCGCAGGGTTTTTTATTTGATTAAAATGACATATGAGGTATGATAAAAATATTTATTATGCTTTACGCCTATATTCCGGAGATTTTTTATGAATATAAAAAAATATTTGTTTCGGTTTCTCATCCTATTGTCTTTGAATTGCGCAGGATTGACATTGGGGATGAATACTCTTACCGCAGAATTAAGGCCCATAGATAAAGTATTTTTGAATGCATGCAAAAAGAACACTGATATTCGTTTTGCTCTTAAAAACGGTGCCAATCCAAAAAGCATCGATCCTGAAAGTGGCTATACAGGATTGCATTATGCTTGTATGAATGACAATCTTGATAGAGTAAAGTGGTTTTTAAAACAAGATTGGAATCTTTTAAATATTAAAGGCAAGAATGGTTCTGATCCTATTGAAGTGGCTTCAGAATATGGACACATTGCAATAAAGCAATATTTGATAGATAGACAACTCATTTATTTGTGCCAAAATTTCTCAGGTCCTTTCTTTCAGTCTACAGCCACAAATCTTCTTCTGCGAGGTGGAAATATTAATGCAAAGGCTGATGATAGCGTAGAACCTGGGAAAGAATTGAAGGATTTTACACCATTACTTTATGCTTGTATGGATGGTGAAGTCGAAAAAGTAAAGTTTTTATTATCGCATGGTGCAGATGTTAATCAAAAGTCTGATATAGGCGTATTTCCATTATATGTAATCTTTTCCAGTATGACTGGTGGTGATAATGAATCTAAACGATTTGAATTGACGAAAATTTTACTTGCACATGGTGCCGATTTAGGATTAACGGGTCCTAAACATCATGGTATTTTATCGATTGCAGTTCGTGCCAATAGTGTTCAGTGTATTAAACTACTGTTGGACAAAGGGATAGATGTCAATGTTGTTGATGAAAACAATCATAATGCTTTGTATTATGCCGTTGCTGATAATTTACCGTATTTAGTAGAGCTATTATTTGATGTAGGCGTTAAACCGATAAGTGATATCGAAGGCATTTCTTTGGTTCATATTGCTGCAATTCTCAATAATGTTCTCATTCTTAAAGAACTCATTAAAAGAGGTTTAGATGTAAATCTTGTTGATAATGATGGACAAACGCCATTGCATTATGCAGCAGAACAAGCTGGCGTTGAAGTAATAAAAGCATTGCTTGATGCAGGTGCTTTCATTAATAGCGTTGACAAAGCAGGAAAAACCCCTTTAATGCTTGCTAAAAAGAACCCTCACAAACAGAGTTTGGTTTATTTGCAGAAAGAAAGTCATAAGCCTGTCAGTGCTCAAAAAATTGTTCAAGTAATGGATCAACCTGCGCTGTCTCGAAAAAAGGTTACAGAAAAAGTCATTGAGGAACAAGCTACTAAAAATCCAAAGAAAAAGAAGAAAAATAGGAAAAAGAAAAAAAAGAAAGAGTCAGCGACTTTCTCTCCAATTAAGGAAGATGAAGCAAGTAGCCAAGAAGGTTTATTATGGCAAAATCTGGAACAAGAATCGACTGCGCATGCTGAAGAATATAAGCAAAGATTACTTGATTTGCAGGAGGAAAAGCGTAAGCGTATAGGTATTCAAGAAAGTGTGAAACAATCGGAGATTGAACCGATCAAAACAGAACTTGCGCCTATTGAGCAATCAGTTGAACAGATACAAACTCCTCAGCTGTCGAAAATAAAAAAACCGAAAAAATCATTGGTTGAGCGTGTTCAAGAAAAAGTTGTTGATACATTAATAACTCCTAAGACCAAAAAGTCATTTGCAGATGCTCTTGCTACGCAAGTATCTCAAAAGCAAGCAAAAAAAGAAATTACTGATGATAATTTAAAGATTGCTGTACCTGTTGATCGACAAAAAAAATTGATGATAACGAGTAATCAAGAGAATCCTCTTGCAGAAGTTATCAAATATTCCAAACATGTAGAAGAAAAAAGAAACGATCCGAATGATTATTTTCATAATTTTTCGCCTAAAGTAGAACAAGAGCTTGGTTATTTAGCGCAACAAAAGGTTCTGAAGCCAGCAACAAAAGACGATTCGGCTAAAATCCAATATACGATACCAGCAACCGTTAGTTTTGTGGATGGGAAAAACATATTTCCTGGTGCATTTGAATTCGTTGTTCAAAATGAAACAATGTTGCATCGATTCTTTAAACCTAAAGAAAAGATTGATAAGAAAAAAATGCAATTAATGTTGCCGGCGTCCACTAGTAATAAAGGCGAGGCAAAATTACCAAAATAATATTTGAATTTTGTATAAAAAAGAGATGGCATGAGCAATACTCATACCATCTCTTTTTTATTTACTGTCCCAGTTTTTTTCTATTCACCGCAAATTCAATGGCTTTAATAATTTTTGTTTCATTTATACGCATATTGAATTCTGTTTGATCCATAATTTTTTGTGCATTTTCCGGAGCATATTGAAAATGAATTGTTTGGGCAAAACGATGATTAGTTTCGTAATCAAGATCAAATTCAGTTAAATTATAGTGTGTATATTCTGAGTTAGATTTATGTTGATTCCAAAGTTTTTGGTCACTAATACGAGGTAAATAAACTACCACAGGAACAGTCGGATCTTTTTCTTTAAATACACTAATTGTTTTTTTGTCTATATTTTCAAAATTAATTTTTGGAAACGGAAGATTGTTTTTCGCCATATATTCTGCCGCTTTTCTTAATTCATTTCCAATCTCTCCTGCTGAGGCATCACAAATAATCATTACATCTGCTTTGCGTTCTTTGCAAAGGCCACTCACTGGTGGGATTGGTAAATTAAAATGTGTTCCAGCATCGACGAAAGATTTTATTTTAGGCTCTTCTTTTTTGGTGTGGTTGAGTTTGTATGCATAATTTGGTACTTTCGCATAGAAATCAAGTCGTTGAGAGTCTAAACTAGTAAGAGTATCTTCTAAGAAATGTTCGATCCCTAGGGCTTTACCAAGTTCTTTTTTTATTCTAAACACAGAAGCGCCAGGTGCAGACCAACAGGTGCCGAGTATAAAACTGAGATTCTTTTCAGGTGGATAAATCGTGTGTTTTCCTTTGTGTGATTCACCGTTTTTAAATTTTCGTCCAAATGCCCATGTTGGTATGTGTATATTATTATGATGATCTTCTATTTCGTGAGGAGTGAGGCCGTACCAGATTGGATTGAGCATAGCTTCTCTTGTTTCCGTTGCATCAACAGCAGTGAGAATAGGATATGGATAGGTGCCATCTTGTATAATGTCTGTCATATCTGATAAATATACCATATGTCTATTTTCACCTAAACCTTCCAAGAGTCTATTACCGATGAGATCACCATACAAATCAACAGGTGTTTTGGGTTGTCTGAAATGAGATTTTACTGCGGCGGCATCATAAATAAGTGATTCTTCTTCATCAGTAGGGTCAATGAATGATTTTGAAATACAAGTTTTTATGTATTCTTTAAATTCTGGTAATGGTTTTTTAGTAGAGATCCATGGTGCAATCATGCCTGTTGAACCTGATAATGCAGTTACATAAGTGGTTGCATTGAGCAACCCAATTTTTTCAGCTCCAGCCAAAGATCCAGCCGTACAGAACGCCGCACGACATCCGCCGCCACTATTGATAACGGCGATATTTATTACTTGATGATCTTGTAATTCTCGTTTTAGTAAGGTTTCTATAGCGGCTTTAACAATAGGAAAACGTTTTTTTCGATACTCTTTTTCTCCTTCACTAATGCCTGTTCCTTGCCTTACATAAGCATCAGTATTTTTATAGCGATTATTTGTTATTGCTATAAGTTCTTCTCCTCGTATTGTTTCTCCTATTGTTGGGGCTATTATACTGATAAGGGTTCCAATATCTTGTCTTGCATGATGAATATCTTTTTTAATTTCTTTGACGATAGGATCCATGCTTAAACAATTTTTATAAAACAAACAAGTAACAAACATAGCGATAAATAATCGAGATATGCGCATATTTTTCTCTCCTTTATGATGTGATTTATTTGTGCTTGAGCATAAAAGGAAAATATATGTCTTTACAAGCTTATAGATTTTCTGAATGTTGTATTGAGAAAAAGCCTATTGTATTGAGTATTTATAAAAAAACACAACTTGCTTAATTGAAAATATTAATTAGTATTATATAGATTAATGGTTGCGGATGAGCTGTTGTGTAATAGTCCAGTAAATGTGTATATAAAGATATGGAATGAAAGACGTTTGTGAAAAAATATAGTTTTGGGTTGATATTTCTTTTTTTAATACATAGCAGTTCCTTTATTTTTTGTATGGATGCACCTCTTACGAAATATGATCAGATTTTTTTGAATGCATGTAGAAATGGAAAACCTATTGATTTTGTTTTAAGCCTAGGTGCTAATATATGTGCTGTGGATCCTAAAAACGGATTTACTGGATTACATTATGCATCAGATGGTGGTCATATAGAAACGGTAAAACATCTATTGAGAGATCAAGATGCATTAACGTATACACGTCTCGTTAATGGTCAATGCAAAAAGGGGATGTCTCCTTTTAATTATGCGTTTAAAAAAGGCTATGATGCAATAGGAAAGATGATAATGGATTACACATTAGAAACTTTGATTAGGGCTGATATGTCTTCTGCGAACTTTATTCCATTAGCTCAAACATGCATCGATGTGGGTGCGGATATTAATGCTAACTATGGCTGCCGTTATTTCACTCCATTATTGACTATGTGTGCTTTTTATACTGAAGGAGATATAGAAAAAATTCGCTTTTTATTAAATGCAGGAGCGCAGGTTGATTTAGCAATAAACGGTATGACTCCCATCTTTATGGCTTTTGCATGTTCTGGGGCTATTGCCGATGCAGAACGTTTAGAATTGATTAAGCTTCTTATTGATTACGGAGCCGATGTTAATGCAACGGGAAAAAATGGCTGTAATCTTATGCATCAAGCAATTATGCTGGATGATATTGGATTGGTTAATTTTTTAATTGAGAAAGAAATCATATTAGGAGTGATGGATCGTTTTGGGCAAAATGAGATTCATTATGCTGTTATGAATCTCAATGAAAATATATTGAAATTGTTGCTAGACCGAGATATTCCAATGATTTCTGCTATTGGTGAAGATGGCGTATGGCCTTTACATGCAGCTGTGATTCGATCTAATGAGAATATTATCAAGATTGTGTTGGAGAAAATGAAAGAGTTAAGCATTGATATAAACACTCTCCTTGATCATGAAGGAAAAAGTCCTTTGCATTATGCAGCAGAACAAGGATCGTTTGAAAGAGTAAAAGCGTTACTTGATGCGGGAGCAAAACAATTTCTTGATAAAAATTCTATGACGCCATTTCAGTTATCTTACGACAATAAGAATGAAGAAGTTTGGTCGTTATTGGATGGAAATTCCACTGATTTTATAGATCATATGAGAAGCAGCATTCAGCAAAAAATGCATAATATTGGGATACAGCAAGAGAAAATTTGTATAAACAATGCTAAAAAAGGAAAAAAAACTGAAAAAAATAATAAAAATAATAAGAAGAGAAAAAAGAAGAAGGAAATTCAGCGGCATGAAACTCCTGCGCAACACTTTGAGATAGAAACTACGCAGATTATTGAAAAAAAACCATTAGATCTTTCATCTCTCGTTCAGCCAGAAATTTTAGATTGCGTGTGTGAGCTATCGAATATGTGCATAACATCCACAGCTCATAAAAATAAGCAAGATAATGCAATCGAAACTAAAGCTAAGAAAAAATCAAATATTAATTTGACGAAACCTCTTAGTTATACGGCTGCAGTGATGAAGGGTGGATTTGATTTAGGTGCACAGACAATGAGGTTTATGGATGCTGTAGGTAGGTTGACGGAGCTTCATATTCCAGCGGGTTCAAAACCAAGAGATATTAGTTTTTTCGGTAGATATGAAAAAAATGCTCATGTGAAAAGAAAAGAAGCGAATGCATCGGATCTATTTCATGCTACTTCAGAAGAACAGATGAAATTAGTGCTCAGGCACGGAGAACTTTTTGATACAAGAGAAAACGGAAGAATTCAGTGTTACAGGATGCTAACAACAAAAGAAGCAATAGATAAGACACATAAAGGATATATGGAAATATCTATTGATACGCAAAAAAAGGAAATAATCCATGCTTTTTTTAATAAAAAGAAAGAAAACAAAACGATTGCTTTTTCGTAATTTTACTAGGTTAATGGTAAAAATCCTTCGGGTGTTCTCTCCGAAGGATTTTTGATGATTTTATTATATTAAAAGAAGAAGATTTGTTGCTTATTATCGAGGCATATTCCTTAAAAACCTATCATTGCCTCCCTCTATCGCTAATGCTTTTGCCACATTAATAATATTTTCAAAGGGGATATATCGAGCTTCGATCGTAAAATCTTCTCCAGCACTATCATCTATTAAAATTCTATAGAGCTTCATCGCTAAAGGGTAATTGTTTCTGAAATCTTCATGTTCATCTATTTCAGAGGTAAGAAGGGCGGTTACTGCATCAATATTTTCTGTGGCAACCGCATTATCAAGGTACAATTTATAGCGAATAGCAATATCGAATAGAGGAGGTGTACCATTTTGTTGCTGGGCGGCCTGTGCAGCGAAAATTGAAGAAAGGATAACAAAAAATAGTAGGTTAATTCTTCTTTTCATATAAAACTCCCTTAGGTCGGTTATGTACTAATACATAGTTGAGCTTATACAAATTGGTAAATATTTTACAATAGAAATTGGCATCTTGTGATTTTAATCATATTGGCTATGCAATAAAAAGCCCTCGGTTTTTATGCCGAGGGCTGTGTTTGATTACTGTTGAGTTTTAGCCAATTGTTCTTGTAGCTGATTATATTCTGCTTTTTTCTTTTCTATGTATTTACTTAGCTCGGGAGTGCTATCTAATGGTAAGGAATATGGGGAAGGATTATTGAATAATGGACTCAAATCGGCGCCATTTTCTTCAAGATATTGGAGCATTTTTAGGCTTCTGAAATTTTGTATTGGATAAAAAATTCCATCTGGTACCCCTCCATATATCGTAAAACCAGGAGAGATACTAGCTTTATTGATGTCAGCTCCGTGTTGCAATAAAAATTCAACAAGATTTGGATCGTCATTGTGTATGGCAACAAATAATGGGATTAATGGATTCAAATCAGCTCTATTGTTTATTGCTTCGAGTCCATGTTTTTCAATTGCATCCAGGATTGCATTTTTCTCTCTTAGATAGGACTTGGCAGATATCTTTAGCGATTCATATTCTCGAGAAAATTGTTGTAGCGAGTCTTGATTAAGTTGATTAATCGGTTTGGAGCATCTTTTTTCGCCAATTCGTGAAAGTATGATATCTATATTCGGTTTGTTGTATTTTCTTCGAAATTTATCACCGTCTCTTCTTATATCATAACCACAGGTATTATCATAAGTTAGCATCGACTCTGAATGAATAACTGTTGCGTTGCTAAGAATTACTAGTAAAGTTATCATTTTTTTCATAATTTTCCCTTCCCTCTATTTTATATAATTCGGCCCCCGGTTTTTAGGCCGGGGGGCTTTTTAATTACTGTTGAATTTCAGCATCAATTGATTAATTTGAGCTATTGTGTTCTATTTTTTTATTTTCTAAATATTCATGCAACTCAGGATTATTTTTTATTTTTAAAGAATCAGGATTGCTAAATAAGGGGCCAAGATCAGCACCGTTATCTTCAAGATATTGAGCCATTTTCACGCTTGATACAAACTCTATTGGATAAAAATTTGTGAATACGAATTCTTTGATGATTGCCTTATCCACAATCGGAGAAGCTAGCTCTGTAGTTTTATTGGGGTTAGCTCCGTGTTGCAATAAAAATTTAACAAGTGGTAGATCGTTTTCTTTTATGGCAATAATTAGGTCTTCG
>JACZCT010049203.1_pt1 | contig 21469 bp, 30 predicted proteins | sample 8641871 | NCBI WGS metagenome assembly JACZCT01 (sample SAMN15324604, study PRJNA640507) | soil metagenome | isolation source: monocropping sugarcane control | place: China: Luxin town, Laibin City, Guangxi Province | collected 2019-07-25 | depth 10cm m | reverse complement strand
CGAAGGTTCCGTGGGTTCCGTTCACCTTTGGCTCGTAGGGATTCCAGATGGCTCAGGTACTCCGCACGCAGACGTTCGTCATCGCCGCGAACGACATCTTTGTCATCGGCGACGCGTCACAGTCGTTCGTCGGGACGTACGCCGTGCATTTCGTGGCGGCGGGTTCGTTCGACGGGGACATCACGGTCGGTATCCGCTCGTGGCAGATTGGCGGCGCGGCGGCGACGCCCGCGTTCCTGCCGATTCCCTACCTCCCGCTCAACGTCGCGGGGAGCGCGGGCACGTACGCCACGGGGTCCAGTGCCACGATTGGGGACACGGGCTACATCCTGATTCCCGCAACGGGCGGGCAGATTGCGTTGACGTGCGCGAACTGGACCACGGGCACCTGCACGGTCTACGTGCAGCCGGTGGCGGGCGCGGCGTGCTGATTGGCGCGCTGGGGTCCGTGGGGATGGCCCTGCGCTTCGCGGCGGGGGGCGGTCAGCCCGTGCCCTCGTCCGCGTTCACGACGTTTACGAGCGCCGACTACACGCCGGACGCGGACGGGACGACGGCGACCACGCTGACGTTCACGGTCAAGGACGCGAACGATGACCCGATAGAGGGGCAGGGGGTGACGTATGCCTAGCATGGTCAACGCGTCGGCCTCGGGTGCGGTAGTGAGCGCGTCACCCGCCGAGATTCCCAATGACGGCACGACGAGCGCCATCAGCATCAGCATCCTCGACTCCACGGGCGAGCCGATGGCGGGTATCGGCGCGGCCAGCATCGTCGTGACCTCCACGGGGACCGGCAATACCATCGTCCAGCCCACAGGGGCAACGGACGCGAACGGCGGCATCAGCGGGGCCAGCATCGCCTCCACCGTCGCGGAAGCCAAGACGATAACCGTGACCGTGGGCGGGTTGGCGATGAGCGATACGCCGGTGGTGACCGTGACGAGTGACGCCGCGCCGGAAGTCTCGGCGGCGAACTCCTCACTGGCACGCTCCCCGGCGACCATCGACAATGACGGGGTGGACGCCTGCGTGGTCACGCTGACGGTCCGGGACCAGTTCAATGCGGCGATGGCGGGCATTACGGCGGCGAACATCTCGCTCGCGTCGTCGCGTGGCGCGACGGATACCATTGCGGAAGTCGATACCGAGACGGACGCGAACGGCGCGTTCCGCTTCGAGGTGACGAGCGTCACGGTGGGCTCTCCGGTGTTCACGGCCACGGCCAACGCGGTGTTCATCACGCAGACCGCTACGGTGTCGGTGTCGGACGGGTCCAACCTGTACCCGAACCTACCCGTGGGGCTGACGGAGGTGGCGAGCTTCGACGGGACCGTGCGCGAGTCGGGCGGGCACGCCATGGGCATCTCGTGGATGACCGCATGGGACCGCGACCCGGCACAGCCAGACGCGAATCTGGCGGTGACGGCAGACGCGACCAACCCCCTCGGCTCCGGCTCGGTCCTGCGCTTCGTCTACGACCAGACGTACAACCCGCGCTGCGCCGATGCCTCCGGTACGTTCCCCGCCGAGTACTCGACGCTCTACATCATGACGCGCATCTACTTCGAGGACTCGTTCAACACGAAGTTCTTCTACCTCGGCTTCCCCTCCATCGCGGGGTCGAATGACGGGTACAGCACGCGCGAAATCGACGGACGGCTCCGCTTCATCAATCAGGTCGGCGGGCAGGGCGAGTTGATCGACACGAGCGAGGGCGCACCAGACGGCAACAGCACCACGCCCATCGTCGTCGGGGAGTGGCAGTCTGTCGAGTACGTGTTTGAGGCCGAGTCCTCGCCGGGGGCGGGGGACGGGACGATATCCGTGTGGGTCAACGGCGTGGCGTCGGGATCGCGGACGAACGCAGCGTGGGGCGACCTGATGGGGTCGCTGGAGTGGTACGCGGACAACAACTCCGTCACGGGGACCCCGGCCTATCGGCTGGGTGAACTCTACATCGCGGGGAGCGTCTGATGGCCGTCGCCTTCGACGCCACCGCCACCGCGACGCCCGTCATCAACGGGAACAGCATCACATGGAACCACACGGTGGGCGCGGGCAGTGACCGCCTCATCGTGGTCGCGCTCGGCAGTGGTGACACCGATCCCATCCTCGAAGCGGAGACGCCGACGCTGGACGGGACGCCGATGACGCTGCGCTATTTCCATATCCGCGACACCATCTCGGGCGGCGAGGCGTGGCGCTTGGGCGTGTGGTACGCCGTGGCCCCTGCATCGGGCTCACGGACCGTGGCGTGGAGCCGCGTGGCGAACTCACAGACGCTGGTCGGCGGCTCGATGAGCTACGCGGGCGTGGACCAGTCCACCCCGTTTGGAGACTCGGATGTTGCCGATGGGCTCGGGAACCCCGCGTCCTTCTCGCTCGACATCACGGCGGCGATAGGCGGGATGGTCGCGGACTTCATCGTGCAGAACGCGCAAGCCGCCCGCGAACTCGTCCCCACCGCCCCACAGACGGAGCGCATCGACTGCTTCTCGACCGAGACGGGCGTCGCCAGTTGGCTCAAGTCCTCGGATGACGCGGGCGCGGCCTCGGTCAACATGGCGTGGTCCAATAGTTCCGGCTCGGTCAACTGGACGCACTACGCCACGGCACTCGTCGCCTCTGGTGCCGCCGCAGGCCCCACCATCGACACCCAGCCCGTCGCGGACACCGGCTTGATAAACGGGGACGCGGCGCGGCGCACCACGGTCTACACGGTTGAGGCGTCCAGCGTGGCCGTTGGCGGCGTCACGGGCATCGTCTGGAACGAGGACGCCACGCCCATCAGTGACGGCGGGGTCTACGACATCCAGACCACGGGCTTAGGCACCGCGAGCGCGTCCAGCACCCTGACCATCACGCGGACCGTCAAGACCGGGACGCCGTTCGTCATCGACGCGGACGTGACCGATGCGGACGGCACCACGGCCTCGGATGCGGTCAACGACACATGGTACACCGGCCCCGTCTTGAGCAAGTCAAGCGGCACCACGAACGCATCCGGCGTGGACACGCTCACCTGCGTTTCAGACTACCCAAATGCGGATGGCGAGTTCACCGTCGTGACGGCCACCGCTGGCGGCGTGACCAAGCAGGTCGCGCTGCATTACGAGACGCCCGCGTAATGGCTTCCCCTAAGGAGCGGGTTTTCGAGTCCGGGCCGTGGCGCGGGAGTCTCCGCATCTCGGAGCCGTTCGTCGGGGCCAACGATGTCGCGCGGCTCATGGTGGACGGCTACTGCCCGGACCCCACGATGCGGAGCGGCTTCTACATGCGTCCCGGCATCGTCACGACGCAGACCGTGGCGAGTGCGGGGAACGGGGGGCAGGGCGTCTACGCGCACACGGCGGACGATGGCACGCACTACAACTTCCTCTTTGTCAACGGGAAGGTGTGGCGCTGGCCGACCGACCTCACGTCCGCGCCCATCGACGTGACGCCGCTCAACGTGACCATCTCCCCCACGGCCCGCGTGTACGCCACGTCGCTGGATGACCAGATGATCGTGAACGACGGGCAGAACGTGCCGTGGCTGGGGTCCGCGTTGAGCAGCACGCCGATAACGGCGACGGTGATTGACCGATTCACCGCCGTGACGGACCTGCATTTCGAGGCGGGACTGTTTACCCGCACGATGCATATCCATCCCCTCTATACGCTGTTCAATGGCGTGTTCTCCAGCGTCACGTCTCCGACTGCCGGTGTCGCGTTGCCAGCGGGCACCATCCCCGCTGACCAGTGGGGCAGTTTCCGCGTCTCTGCCGACAGCGCGGGCACGTTCACGATCACCGCGAGCGCCAACAACTTCACGACGGGCTACGCCTCGGAAGCCGCCGCCATCGCTGGTGTGGCCGCGACCCCGACAGGCGGGTGGAATATCGGGTACTTCACGGTCCAGACCGCCGCAGGGCAACCGTTCATTGACGGCACTGACTCACTCACGGGCGGCGTGAGCGGCAATCCGGCGCTCGCCACCAACTACTACCCCGGCCAGTCACCGCCGTGGACCGCGTTCGGAGCACCCGTCATCTACACGGGGGCGGTGTTCTTCATCCTTGACCAAGTAGCCACGGACGCGGACGCATTGGTAGCCGCCCGCACGACCATAACGTGGAGCGAGCCGAACCAGCCCAATGTCGGCTACCAGCAGACCGATTTCGACAACGCATGGACGTTGACGCAGACGAGCAGCGAGCCGCTGTACGCACTCGCCGCGACCAATGACGCGCTCTACTACTTCCGCCGCCTGAGCATCGGCGCGATTACGGGCGCGCCCAACATCAACTTCCAGAACACCGCCACGCACGATGTGGTGTCAGCGAACGTGGGCTGTACGCTGCCCGCGACCGTGGCGACGTTCTTGAACTACGTGTACTTCGCGGACCAGCAGGGGCGTCCGTGGCGCTTCCCGATTGGCGGACGCCCGGAGCCGCTCTGGCATCAGGCCCGCGAACTGTTCAGCGACAGCGCCACGCGCATCGCCACGAGCATGGCCGCTGGCAACGGGTGGGGCATTATCGAACCCAACCTGAACCTCTACCTGTGCTGCACCATCCCCTCGCAATCCGGCGTCACCGCGCCCGACCTGCCCCTCGTGTTCGACGCCAACACGGGTGACTTCTTCGGGGTGTGGCGGGTCGGGAACGGTGCGGAGCAGGACGCGGCGGGCTTGGTGTACGGCGCGAGTGGCGACCCGACGGTGCTGATACTGGAAGGCCCGACCGCCACGCGCACGACGACGGTCGCACTCCGGCGCGTGACGAAGGCGAGCGAGAACGTGTGGGCCGATACCGCGCCGGGGTCCATCCTGTTCGTCCTGCAATCGCATTGGGCGGGCATGGGCACTATGAAGTCGTACCAAGTCGTGTACGTGACCGCGCTCGTGGAAGTGGGGGACGCGCAGCCCGTCGTGCCGATGTCGGGGACCGTGTACACCACGCAGGGCACGCAATCGCTCCCGAGCATCACGCCGGTGGCGCTGGGCGTGAACGTGGACGGCATCGGGCGCTACGTGTGGCAACCGCAGCAGGTACAGGGCCGTGCCGTGCGGGCGCAGATTGTGGCCCCCGCAGGCCAGTCCCACCAGCTCAAGATTCACCAATTGAGCATCTACGCGGTCGAGGCGATGGCCGGGATCGACGACCGCTAATGGCTCTCACCCTCTATCCGTCCCTGACGCCCTACAACAAGCGGCCCATCAACGCCGCGACCGTGGGGCAGTTGGTGGACTACCTGACGCGCGAGTTGGGCGCGGTCGAGCGCGGGATACGGGACGCGCGGTTGGTCCCCACGCGCACGGTCACGACCGATACGACCGCGAGCCTGAGCGATGGGCTGATATTGGTGGACGCGACCGCTGGAGCCGTGACCATCACGCTTCCGGCCCTGCCGAACGCAGGGGGCACGGTGTTCCACGTGAAACGCTTGAACGCGGGCGCGAACGCGGTGACGGTGAGCGCGGCAGAGAACATCGACGGGGGCAGTGTCACGCTCTCGGCGCAATACGATGGCGTACAAATCGTCGGGGACGCGACCACGTACCACGTCACGGGACGCACGTAAGGCACAAGGCTGGACTATGGCGCATCCGCAACACTGTATATATCTTAGGCACTAGAATCCTCTTGGCAGTCCGGTCACCGGACGCGGAACGACGGGATGGCGAGTTTCAAGGACGCGATTCGAGCAGGGAAGGATGCCGCCGCCGCGAAGGACCCGGACGGCTACGGGCGCATCCGCGCCATCGAAATCGCGGCCAAAGAGGCGTTCCCCGACGACAAGGACATGGACGCCCGCTTCGACCTGCGCAACCAGTTGCGGGCCGAACAAGGACTGCCGCCAGAGAAGCGGAAGCGTGGCGGCCTCGCCGGTGCCTACGACAAGGGCTTCTTGGCTCCCGCCTTGGCTATCGGGCTGGGGCCGCTCGCGCTCGGGCTGGCCGGGGGAGGCGCAGCCGGTGGGGCCGCAGGCAGCCCCCCCGCTGGCACGGTCGGGACGGCGGGCACCGCCGGGACCGCCGCCACGGGTGGACTCGCGCCGATTGTCGCCGGTGGGCCTGTGGGTGGCGGGCTGGGGGCCGGTGGGTTCTCGCTCGGCGGCTTGGCGTCACAGGCGGGCAACTTCCTGAAGGACCCGAAGAACCTGCTGAAACTGGGCTCCGGGATCTACGGCATCACGCAGCAGCAGAAGGGCGCGGGGCAGATGAACCAAGCGCTGGCCGATGACCGTGCGCGTTGGGCTGCCGGTGCGCCGTTGCGGGAGCAGGGCCGCGCCCAGATGCTGGCCCCGATGCCGGTGGACACGTCCTCACTGGACGCGCTCGCGGGCCAAGGCAACCCGTTCGCGAAACCCCGCGCCGTCCCCCCGATTCCGCTGGGAGGCCGTTAAATGGCTATCACACCACGCCCCGATACCGTCACGCCTCGCCGCCCGGAACAGCGGCAGAGCGCCCCCACGCCGGACAAAACGATTGCGTTGGGCGAACGCATGACGCCAATGCCCGCGCCCGTGAGCGTGGGCAAGACGCCCCGTGTCGCTCAGCCGAACGGGCTGCCGGGTGGCCTCAACGCCCCGACCGCCGTCCCCGGTGGCTCAACCGTGACCTCGACCGCTGTCCCGACCAATCCTGTCCCCGCCTCGCCCGCGTTGCCGCCTCTGCCGGTGCAGGGCTTGGGACCGGGGGCCGCTGGCACGCCGACGAATCCCGCGAATCCGTTGACGCAACAGACGCTTTCGCGTGCGCCTACTGCCGACCGCTTCCAGTTGGCGCAGGACCGCTTCCAGCAGTTCGTGGACCAGACCTCGCCCGCCTACCAAGCGGCGCAGCGGGACGCGCTCCGGGCCGGGGCTGCTGCCGGTGGGTTGGGGTCGGGGCAGTTGCGGACCTCTATCGGGGACTTGGCCGCGCAACGCGACCTGAACCTGCGGACCAACGAACGCGGCTTCCTGACCGACGCGCTGGAGGGCACGATTGCGGATTCCTTCGGTGACGTGGGGATTGCGCAGCAGCAGCAGGGCTTCCAGAACCAGCAACAGCAGCAGGCGTTCGAGAACGAGCTGCGCCGCATCGGCTTCACGGAGGACATGATTAACAGTGCCTTCGGTCGCGGCTTGGCGACATGGAACGCGGGACAGGCGGGCGGCACAGGGTCTGGCACGGGGCTAGCGGTCGGCGGCAACACGCAGGCCGGTGGTGACGCGGCACTTGATGCGCTGATGGGCCTGATCCGGAACCAAGGGGCCGCAGGCGGCGGGGCATTGCCCACGCCATCGAGTCCGGCGACGGGTCCGTATTCGCCACAGGTGCCGACGTGGCAACTGCCGCCGCTCCCCTTTCCGGGGCTGAGCTAATGGCTGGCGGACTCCTCGACTTCTTGGGCCGCGCCGCGACGGCGGGCGTGGGGGCGGAATCCGCGCGTCTGGAAGGCCAGATACTGGGGCAGGACCGTGAGCAGAAGAACCTCCTCGTCCGCTTGAAGCAGGAGCAGGACGCGGCGGAACAGGCCCGGCAGGAACGGTTGGCGAACGCGCAAATCGCCAACTATGAGTCGATGGCGCGGGACCGCAACCAGCCCGCCCCACGCCGGACGCAGGTGGTGGACGGTCAGTTGGTGGACTTGGACGCGGGCACCGCGAACCCGATTGCGGGCTATGTCGCGCCGGTCAAGCAGGCCCCGACCCCAGCGGCTGGCTCGTTCTCGCAGTTCACGAACGAGGCGGGCAAGCCGGTGTTCTTCAATCCGCAGACACAGGCCACGGTCGAGGCCCCTGAAGGTTTCAAGCCGCCGTCCACGCGCGCCGGACTCCCCACGGAAGCCGAGCGCAAGGCCGCCGCGTTCTACGCGTCCGGCAAGCAGGGTTATGACACATTGGAGCGGCTGTTGGGCGGGGATGACCCCTTGACGCCACAGGTGGAGACAGGGAAGGGCAAGGAGGTGCCGGGGTTCTTCGCGCAACAGGCCGCGAAAATCGGGCTGGGCGCGGGCAACATGATGACGAACCAGCAGGTCCGGCAGATGCGACAGGCGGCGCTCATGGTGTCCGACGCGTGGCTGCGCTACACGTCCGGCGCAGCCGTGCCCGAACAGGAAGTCGAGCGGTTCGCGGAATCCTTCATCCCGCGCGCCGGTGACGATCCCGGCACGTTGGCGCAGAAGGCGGAAGCGCGGCGCACCATCATCGAGGCGCTGAAGCGCGGGGCCGGTCGGGCGCTGGACCCGTCACTGGCGGGCACGGCTCCGGGCATCAACGACTTGGACGGCCAGATTGACGCCGTGCTCGGGGGCCGTCCATGACCGCGCCGATGGTGCCTCTGGGGCCGACTGGCGAGACGGAGACGGACCGCCGCGCACGGCTGCGGGCGGACATGGCGAAGATACAGTCCGCGATTCAGGAGGGGCGGTTGCCGAAAGAGGCAATGGCCCGCTACGTGGAACGCGAGCGTATCACGCCGGAGATGGAGATGGCCGCGATGCCACTGTCCACGGGGGAGAAGGTGGGCGGGGCCGGTCGGGCGCTCTATCAAGGCGCGTCGTTCAACTTCGGTGACGAACTGATGGGCGCGGTCCGTGGCATTACGGACGACTTCGGCTCATCCCCCGGCCTGACCATCGGGGAGGGCATCGCAGACGAACGGACGCAACTGGACGCGTTCCGTGCGGCACACCCCAAGACCGCGCTCGGGCTGGAACTGGGCGGCGGGCTGGCGACCGGCATCGGAGCCGCGAAGGCGCTGGGCGGGGCACCACGGGCGATACTGGCCTCCGGGGTGGGCGGTGGGGCCATCGCGGGAGCCGGGGCCGGAGAGGGCGTGGCGGGCCGTGCCGTGGGGGCTGGGTTGGGCGCGACGATTGGCGCTGGCATGGGAGCCGCTGGCTCGGCCATTGCGAACTCTGCCGCCGGTCGCGCCGCAGGCCGTGGTTCGCGTTCGCTCATGGACTTCCTTGCCACGCAGGCCGGGAACTCGGGCAATGACGTGGCGGGCTTGGTGGACAACCTCCCGCCCCGTGCGCCGCAGCAGTATCCGGGCATGGATGCGCCCAAGACGTACTCGGTCCCGGCGCAACGGGCCGCGTCCCGCGCGTTCGGCTCGCCGGAGAACTTCAACGCCCAGCGGTCCCTGTTGGACGAGCTGGAGCGGCAGGGCATGGGCGCGGACGCACTCGCCATGAACGTGGGCGACGACCAGACGGTGCGCGCGGTACGAGCGGCGGCGAACCAGCCGGGCTCCACCGCCGGGCAGACCGTGAACGAGCGGCTGGCGCGGCAGGGTGGCGCGCTGGGGGAGGCCGTCCCGGCGGACATCGGGACCGTCACGGGCATGGGCGGGACGCCGGGGCCGGTGCGGCTTCGCGAGATGCAGGACGAGCTTTCGGGCAAAGTGGCGGGCGCGTACCGTGCGTTCCGCGAACTCGGAGACATTGGCCCCCTGCCGTTGGACGACCAGAGCGCCAAGCAGTTTGAGCGGTTCGTCTCCACGGTTCGCCGGAACCCGGAACTCGGCGCGTTGCCGCCCACGGATGCACGGGTGCAGGCCGAGGCGTTCCATCTCCTGCAAGAACAGGTGCGCCGTTCCAACCGTGGCGAATCGGCGGTCACGACGCGTGGACTCAAGGAACTCCGCGATCGGGTGCTGGAAGGGCTGGAGTCCGTGGACCCGGAGTTCGGACGCGTGACGCGGCAGTACGCGCTGGACGCGGACGCGGGCAAGGTGGTACAGGACGCGTTCGCGACGGGCATGGGCCTCCCCGGCAAGCCCGTAGGAACGGCGACCGTCGCGCTGGGCGAAACAACCGACGCCGGACAGAAGGCGATGCAGGCCGGACACGTCACCGCCTTGCAGCAGCGGGCGGGTGAGCGCGCGAGCAACGCGGACTTGGGCGACTTGGCCCAGTTCCGTGACGTGGCGCGCGCGGCGGTCGGGACACCAGCGGCGCGGCAACAGTTCATCGAACTCCACGGGCAGGAACAGTACGACGCGCTCTTGGCGCGGCTCCGGCCCAAGATTCAGGCGGCGGCGCAGAATCTGGCCGCACGCGGCAACTCGACCACGGCCAAGCAGCTACTGGACGCGCTGGCCTTCGGGGATGACGCGACACTGGACGCGCTCACCTCACTGGCAGGCGGCTCTCCGGCCTCGGCGGCGCGGCGGTTCGTGGGGCAGAAACTGGTCGGGCCACTGGACCGCGCCTATCGCTTGGGAACGGGCCAGACGGCGGGCGAGACGGCGGACATCCTGACGACACGGGGGACGGGGAACATCCGGTCCTTGCTCGACATGCTGGAGGAACTGGGACAGGCCGACGCATCCCGACGCGCGGCGGTCGCGCCGGTTACGGGGGCAGTGGGCAGGACCGTGACACCTGAGATGCGCGGGAATCCGCGATGACGACGGCGGAACACGAGATGGCGAGCATGGCGACCGCGAGCGCCGCCCACACGTAAGGCGGAATCGACAGCACGAGATGCACGGTAGGATGCACGGTAGGCGTAGGCCGTTCCACGCGGGAACGATACGACACCCTTGGCACGGTTGCAACCACTTTGGCCGAAATCAAACTCTCCTCCTCGGATACGGTCCTCATCGCGCCCGCTGGCTCGGCCAGCCCGGTGGGGTGGCAGGTCATCGTGTCGGGGTCCACGGACTGGGTTGGGAGCATCGTCCTCAAGCAGAACACCGCGCCCCCCGGCAGCACGCGCACGTTGGTGTCGGTCGCGCTCCAGAACCCGAACACGGGGGAGGAGATTGCGGCGGGGACGGCCATCACGGCCAGCGGCGCGCGCATCGTGAGCCCCACGGGTGGCGACCTCTACGTGGTGTACACGCACACGAGCGGCACGGTGAACGTGCGGGCGAACCCGGCGACACAGGGCGTCACGGACAACGAGTTGGAGACGGCGTTCTTGGCGGCGGGCTTCGAGACGAGCGGGCAGGATACGCCGGTGACGCAGCTCTCGGCGGCGGTGGCGATGCTGCTGGGCCAGTCGCTGGACGTGCGGGCGTTCGGGGCCGTGGGGGACGGCGTGACGGATGACACGGAAGCGATACAGGCGGCGATTGATGCGGCGGACAGGGGGCAGCTCATCGTGGCGCGGGACTTGACGCTGCGACTGGATTCCGCGCTCACCATCAGCGACAAGACGGTGCGGTTCGACTTCACGGGTTCGACCATCGACTATCGGGGGGACGGACACTTTCTCGATTACGATGCGGGCTTGGACTTCATCCGTGACGTGACGACGGTAGACGCGTCGGCGCACACGCTGGAGATGGACACCACGGACGTAGTGCCGGGTGACATCCTCAAACTGGTGTGTGACGACCGGCTGGAAGGGACGCGGCCCGCCGATGGCGATGACGAGTCGCGGCGGGGCCAGTACCTCACGGTGTTCAGTGTGTCGGAGACGCTGGTCACCTTCAACGAGAACCTGCGCTACACGTTCACGGCGAACGTGCGGTGTGCGAAGCTCTCCGGACACACTATCAGCATCACGGGCGGCACGTATGCCTGTCCGGCGGCGAGCGTGCAGGAGCAGGCGTGCATCGAAATCTACAACGCGGTGCGTCCCGAACTGCGCGGCCTGTCGTTCGGCTACCTGCCGTTCATCGCGATCAACCTGCGCGGGTGCTACGGCTACCGCGTCATCGCGCCGTCCTTCGTCAAGCAGCCGTTCACGCCGCCCGCTTTCGGGCATGGCATCAGTGACTGGTCCTGCTACGGCGGCTATGTCGAGCACGCGAGCGGTGGGTACATGCGTCACGTGTTCACAACGAACAGCCAACCGATCCCCGCCGACTCGGACTGGATTTGGGCCTACGGGCCGAGCTATGGCGGGCACGTCGTGTTCGGGAACGCGAGTGGGGAGGGCGAGGCGGCGTTCGACACGCACCACGGCTGCGAGGACTTCATCTTCGACGGCGGCATCGTGGCGGGGAGGCAAGGGTGGGGGTTCTCGGTGCGCGGGCGACGCATCACGCTCAACAGCCCCAAGTGCTACGGGTGCGAGGACGGGGTGCAGGTCTACTCGGAAACCGACATGGCAGAGGTGGACTACTCCGAGGACATCACGATCAACAACCCGGAGTGCTTCGCCACGGCGGACACGCCGTTTCAGGCGCTCCGGGCTCGGCGCGTGGTGGTGAACAACCCCATCCTCGAAACGTCTGGGCTCTTGGCGGTATCGGTGGGCGCGGCGGACGTGACGATGCGAAACCCCATCATCCGGGCGGCGGGCAACGCGGTGGATTCCGAGGGGGTGTTCAACCTCACGAACGCCGCCGAACTGCGCGTCACCGGTCGTGGCAGCGTGACCGTGGATGACCATACGGGGACGAACGCCCGCATCGTCAAGATGACCGGGACCGGCGCGTGCCACTTCGGTTGTGAGTATCTGGACTTCACGCTCAACGCCACAATGGCGCTCACGTTCTTCGCGAACGGCGCGACCGAGGACGGGGTGTTCGAGGTGGAGGCGTTCCGCTTCCTCGCAGGCCCGACGACCATCACGCGCACCGCGAGCAGCGCGACGTTCACGGACGAGTCCTACGTGCGGTATTGGGGCGTGGTGGATGACCCGAGCGCGCGCCAGTTCACGACGGTGACGGACACCTTGGTGCTGACCTTCGGTCGCGCCTACGACCAGCACGTGCTTAACGCCGTGACAGCGGCGGGGAACGTGACCATCGGCGGCATCGCGGCGGGCAAGTTCCCCGGCCAGCGCCTGACGCTCTGGACGCAGACCGCCAACGACATCGTGATTCCGAACGGGGCGGGGAGTAACGGCGTGGTCATCTCGAACTTCGGTGGCGGCAGCGTGACGCTGACCAACGCGGGCGAGTGCGTGACCTACCTATGGGGTGGCGACGATTCCGCGAACGGATGGATTCAGGTCGGGGCCGTCGCGTGACCCTTCCTCTCCCTCCCGTGCCCGCGCGAGCGGACGGACACTAGCCGATGCCGGACAACTATCTGCTCGTGGGGGCGTGCGTGGCGGCGGTGGGGCTCCTGTGCCTCTGGTTCGCCAACGTCATCCTGACCACGCGCGACACGGTGCGCGAAATCCATTTCGTGCTCTTGGACAAGCGGACCGGCTTGGTGCAGCAGGTGGACGCGCACGGGCGGCGGCTGGACACGATCGAGGACCACCTTGGGCTCCGGCGGGCGTAACCGATGCTTGTCCTCGCGCTCGCCGTCATCGTAGGTGAGGCCGTCGTAATAGCGGCGCTTGTGTCATTGTGCCGCAGTTTGGGCGCGTTGGCGTCCGAGTGCGTGGACGTGCAGGGTCAACCGTTGGAATGGAGGCTGCCAAAGTGGATACGACCAACCTACAGGCTCCCGTCCCCCGCGCGTGGGGGTTTCCGGCGAAGTCCGTCGCGGAACTTCGGGATCGGCTCAACCGAGCCGGTGACGGTGCCACGCTCGCCGTCCTACCCTACGAACGGGGCGGGCTCCTCTACCTCCATCTCCGCGTGATGCCCACGGGTGATGCGCTGATGGCGGGCGAGGGAGCGGACATCAACGAGTCATTCCCGTGCCCACCCTTCACGGGGTGTCCCGGCGGCGGGGGTTGAGTGTTCGCCACGTTCGCGGGCGTCCTCGCCGTCACCGTCGGCATCGTCCCGGCGCTCTACCTCGCCGGTCGGTGGCGCGCGGGACATCGGGTGGGAGCCGCGTGGTGGTGGCTCGCGGCGGCGTTCGGCGTCAGCTTCGTGGCCGACGTGGCGTCGTTGTTCGTGGGCCATGCGCTCGTGAGCCAGACGTATCCGGTGAGCCAAGCGGCCCTGTTCCTCGCCGTGATGCTCCCGCAGCGTCCGGTGGTGGAGCGGGTGATCGCGGGGCTCTTGGCGGTCGCGGCGACCTCGATACTGGCGCGGCAGGGCTTGGGGCTGGACGTGGCGTTGCACGTCCTCGCGTGGCTCGCGGTGTCGGCGGGGGCGTGGCTCTTTGTGCGGCAGCGGGCGTTGCGGTGGACGTTGGGCGCGGGGTTCGCGGTCCTGACGGTGGCGTGGGTGCTGTACGCGGCATGGCCGGGCTGGGCGACGTGGGGCGCGTACCACGTCACGCGGCTCGCTGTCGCGGTGGGGTTCTGCTGGGCGATTTCCTTTGACCGGAGGACGGCATGACGACATTCCGTGATACAACCCGCGTCCAGCGTGCCGTGGGGCTGACCGAAGTGCCCCCCGCGAAATGGCGCGCGATGGTGCGCAAGACGTTTGCCGGTGGTACGGTGGTGGCTGTGGCGTGGGCGGCGGGCGGCATTTGGGGCGCACCGTGGTACGTGCCGACCGCACTGGCGTTCTTGGGTGCGCTGATTGTGGCGGGGCAACTGATATTCGCGAGCGTCAAAAACGCCATCCCGTTGATTGGGGCGCTCGTGAGCGCCGTCAAGGGCGGGAAGTGATGTACTCGACGCGCTGCATGACGCCCGCCGATTGGGATGACATCGAGCATTTTGCCGCGTCCGAGTTCCACTATCCCGACTCCATCGGATTCGAGTTCATGCAATGGCTTGACCAAGTGCGGACGTTGGCGGGCGTACCGATGCACCCCGTGAGCGACCATCGGCCACCCGAGCGCAACGCGAAAGCGGGCGGGGCGTCCCAGTCCGCGCACATGGACGTGCCATGCGACGCTATTGACATCGGCAAGCGGCCCACGGCGGACGACCCGAACTGGAATCGCCACCGCTTCAAAATCATCCAAGCGGCCATGCGGCTGGGCTGCACGCGAATCGGCATCTATCCTAGCGGCTCGTTGCATCTGGACCGCGCCGAGAAAACCCACCCGTCGCCGCGCCTATGGGTGGCGGTCTGATGCGGGGACGCTCTTGCTGGAATCGGGGAATCTTCCCACCTTAGGGGAACGCCTTTCAGGGGACGATATGACAGACGAAGTGCGCGAAATCGTTGACAAGTTGCGCGAGGCGCTTGACCGCGCCCAAGAGCACCCGTGTCCAAGCTGCGGGCATTGTCCAGCGTGTGGCCGGGGTGGTTATCAGGCGGTACCGTTCCGCCCGTGGTATCCGTACACACCGACCGTCCCATACTACCCATCGCCTATCGTGTGGATGGGTACGACGACCCACGGGATGATGGGAGGGTCGATTTCGGTCTCGTCCGACACCACTACATTCCCTGTCTACGGGAATACGTGAAGAAGTTCACGCCCTACCTCGTCGCGCTGCTGGCCGTGCTGCTCATCGGCTGGTGGGGCCAACGCCAAGCGGGCTACCGGGCCATCGCGGAACGGAACGCGGAGATTGCGGACTCCGTGGCCGATGACGCGGCCCGCACAGCGGCGCAAGCGGTCGAGGAGGCCACGCGGCTCCGGCAGGCCATCCATGCCGCGACGGAGGCACGGAAGGCCGCCCAGCGGGCTGAACGGGTCACGCAGCGGGCACTGCACACGCTGCTGGACTCGGCAGAGACAGCGGCAGCGGACTCGTCGGTGAAGCGGGACTCGTTGGCGCGGATCGTGGTGGCGTTGGCCGTGCGCATCCGGTCGGACTCGGTGGCACGGGCGGCGGCGGATTCGGCGGCGGACGCGGAGCGGTTGCGGATGGGGCTCGCGTTCACAGCGCAAGTGGCGGCGACGGAGAGGTGGCGGGGCGCGTACGAGGCGGAAGCCCGAGCCCACGCGGCGACAAAGGCGATTCCGAAGAAGGGACTGATTGCGCGACTCACGCCGTATGTGGCGGTCGCGGGTGTGGCGTATCTTGCGGGGGCGCTGGATATTCCGTGAGCAGCTCCAACACGTAGTCGGCCAGTGCGCGGTCGGCGCGGGACCACTCGGTGCGTCCGGCGCGCGTCATCTGGCGGTCGGCGGCGTCCGCGCTCAGGCGGTGCCAGTGGGCCAAGCGGGTGAAGTCATCCACGGGACGCGGGCTTCCCGGCGAAACCGATTTCCACGGGCCGCTCGATACCTGCCCCCGTTTTCCAGCAGACGTACCCCATCTCATCCACGTAGGCGTCGGCGGGTGCGTCCAGTAGCATGAACCCCTTGGCGGTTGGTTTCCCTTCCCTGCGCGCGTTCCGCAGCGCCACAGCCGCGTTCTCCCCGCGTCCCCAGCACTGACGACCGAGCGCCACGATGCACCGACCCTCGCGCGCCACGGTCTTACTCACGATCACCTTGCCTTTCATCTCGGACTCCTGTGTGGTGGTGGTCACTTTCCGCCCCTCCGGCGACGGGCCTTCTTCTCGCGCTTGGCGGCGTCCACGGCCATGCGGGCCGCGTACTGATAGGCGGTGCCATAGGGCAGAAGGAACGCGGTCCTGCGCCCCTTCTCGCGAATCCACGCGCCCTCGGGGGCCAGCGTGACGACCAACGCCTGCCCGCGTACCGTGCGTACCTCGCGCCGGACCTGCGACCGCTCGACATGCGTCATCCGTGCTCCGTGTTGAGGTGGGCCTACACCCCTACCTAGTGCAAGACGGGTGCCGCGATATGGCGTATGCGCCACAACGACTTACGCGCCACCTGTTGCGTCCGCGCCATAGGCATCCGCGCCACAGTGTTGCGTCGGCGCAACGGTTTCGGCGTACCATGGCGCACGGTCTACGCCTATGGCGCGGTGTCGGCGGGGGTTGCGCGGGCGCGACACTTGGGGCTATACTGCCTCATCGGTGCGCGAACCATCGAGAGCGCAGTCAAAACTGAGGCCCCCGTACTCTGCTGCCCGTTCTCCGCTACCAAGCGGGGCGGGGTTCGCCAGCGGATGTTGCGGGGGCCTCTGTTTGTTAAGGGGTGCTGGTGCCAACGTGTGCCTACTGCACGGACATCTTCGAGCGGCGGCGAGGGCGTGGGGCGAAGTCGAAGTTTTGTCCCGCACATCGCTCTCGCGCGTCACGACGGGGGAGCAGCGCCCCGCGCAACACCGCACTGGCAGACTTGCCCGGTTTCGCGGAATCGCTCCATCTCCTGACTGAACGCGAACAATACTGCGCCACGGACATCGCCCTGATGTTCGGCGTCTCGCGCGAACGCATCCGGCAACTGGCCGGTCGGTATGACGTGGAGTGGCCCGAAGCCAAAGGGCTATTTGCTGTTCGTGAGTGGGATGACGAGGCCAACCGTTTCCGCCCGGTCTCGCGGTCCGTCCACAAGCATCGGAAGGTCGCTCGGCGCATCGCGCTCCGGCGCTACGTCTCAGAGCGCTACCACCAGCACGTCATTGACCGCTTGGCGTTGGTCCCCACGGATCGTCCGGTCTTGCTCTCTGAAATCGGGTTCATCGTGTGGGGCGTCCAACTGAGCGGGGCGGAAGCCAACAGCAGAGTCGTGGGCTACGTCGGCGGACAGGCGGCATGGACGCGCTTGCGCCGGAAGATGGGCATCCGAACGCTTGGGCGTGGGGCAGGTGGACGGCCCGCCAATCCGGCCATTGCCGAACGGGACCGCCTCGTCGCGGAAGCGTTGGATGCAGGGGAGTCGGCCAAGTCTGTCGCGGCCCGCTTTGGCAGGGAGGGCAATCCCGCCTATGCCTACTCGTGCCGCGCTCGTCATCGTCGCCGGCTGCGGCAGGAGGTGCTTGCCCTGTAACCCGACCCTGACCGAGCAGGACGGGTGATGCAACGGGGATGTCTCCCACCCGGCGTCAACACGGACGACGCGAACCCTATCCCCGCGATACGGCAGGACCGGGAACACAACCTTTCACAAAAAAGATTCCTGCGCTGTCCCAAGGGTGACAACAGGAGCCGTGCCGCACGTTTCCCCGGACCTTGCACGTCGAACCCCATCCCGCTCGGATGGGTCAAGGAGTGTCGTCGGTGACCGCTTCCCTGCACGGCCAGCCCCAGACCTCCGGGGCCAGTACGGTGCAAGTCCGTCGGTTTCGGGAAGTGCCGCCAGAGCAATCGTCCGGTTCCGCCGCAGCAACCAACCGTCAGTACCGCCTGCCGAGACCGCCCGTACGCGGACCTCTGGCACGGGAAAACCCCCGAGGTGCATCGTGAACCGAAAGAAGAACCGCCCGCCCACCGCCAGCATCAAGGACCGCGAGCACGAGTTGCCGAAGAACCGCCGCGAGACCACGCGCCGCGTCCCGCTGCCCGACACACCACCGACCGAGACGCCGCGCGACCCGTTGGCCGGATACGATCCGTTCACGCCGACGACGAACCTCGAATGGCCGCGCACTACTTGACACGCCAACGGATGCGCGTTACCGTATCTCTCGCAGACGCACGCGCACCCTCTCACCACACGGAGCACCGGACCGATGACGGACCACGAGACACCCACGGAAGCGGAGGCGCGGCGCGTGCTATTCGAGTTCTACGCGCCGAACGACTCCGAGCGGTGGGATGGTTTCGAGAAGCGGATGGACGCCTACGCGGAGGCCGTCCGGGCGGCTGAGCGGGCGCGGTTGGCGGGGCTAGTGCGCGATTTGGGGGACGCGGACCACAACGCCGCGCCTGACGACCGCTTGGACGGCCATGAGATTTTCGCCCGAGTCCTCGCGATTGCGGAGGGGGGACAAGGTGGCTGATCCCCGTACGGTCGTCGTGCGCATGGACATCCTCGCTGACAAGGTGTTCTTGGTGATGGGGGCTCTCAGTGGGTTGCTCTACGGGCTCTCGGGCGAATACGCGGAAGGCACGTTCTGGCTCGCGCTCACCATACTCTACCGACTTACGCTGCACCGTCATGCCACCCCCGCCCAACCACCGACCAAGGACACGGCCCGATGACGACCAAAGAGCGTCCCATCCTGTTCTCAGGTCCAATGGTCCGCGCGCTGCTCGACGGGCGCAAGACGCAGACGCGGCGCGTGGTGAAGCCGCAGCCATCGAAGCTCTGGGGGCAGGGCGTGATGCAATCCGGCCCGAAGCGTGGCCGGTTCTGTGCGCATGCCGCGTTCGAGGGCGCTGACGCTCGCGCTGACATGTATATCCCTTCCCCCTACGGTGTCCCCGGCGACCGGCTGTGGGTGCGCGAGACGTGGGCACCAGCCGAGGCCCCGACGCGTGACGGTGACACGGTGGACTACGCGCTATATCGGGCAGACCCGATGTACGACTCGATGCAGCCGGGGGATTTCGGGTGGTCGTGGAAGCCGAGCATTCACATGCCGCGCTGGGCGTCGCGCCTCACGCTGGAGTTGACCGACGTGCGCGTGGAGCGGGTGCAGGACATCAGCGAGGAAGATGCAAAGGCCGAGGGTGCTGAATGCCTGTACTTGCGCGTGCCAACGCTTTCGGCCATGCGGCACGGTCACGGTGGCTGGATGCACGAGCCGAGCAAGAGCCATCGTGGAGGGTTCGCCTTCCTCTGGGACTCCATCAACACCAAACGCGGCTACGGCTGGGACGCGAACCCATTTTGCTGGGCGCTCACGTTCCGCGTGCTGGACGCGGCCGAGTCGCGGCGGATACTGGCGGGCAACGTAAGCGAGGGGGAGACATGAGCACACGCGAGCGAGAGAGGGAAGCGGCGGTTGCCGAGATTCGTGCTGCCGAGGCGGCGCGCGCGGATGCATACGAGCGGCGCAAGACGGAGGCGCTACGGGTGCGGGCGGTCGCGGGCTACCTGTGCAGCTTTCGTGGGGATAACCTCGTGTGGCAGGTGCTGGTGGAGAGCGACCACCCTTTAGACAAGGCATACGTGGAGCGCATGGAGTGGCACGCCCAACAGGTGCTTGCCATCGCGGACAGTGTGGTGGCGGGTCGCCGCGCGGACGGGTTCCATGCGTAGGATACGCGCGGATCACGAGTGGCACGAGCTACGCGGCGCGTCCGTGTTCCGCGCCCGCACTGACCTGCAATGCGATATGCACCGCTGTCCGGTCGGGCACATCAAGCAGGGCCAGAGCTACGCGCGGCTCTCGACGCAACAAAGAGTATGTAACCAGCATTGGGAACCGGCGGACATCGTGGACGTGGCCCCGTGAAGGAAACGAACACGTTCCGGGCGCTCCGCTTACGGGCGGTGGCGATGTACGAGAGTGGCGTACAGGCCGCGTGGACGAACCCACGCAGCCGCATCCCCGACATCACGGGCTACTCGGAATGGGACAGGTGCTCGTACTGGCTGGGCGTCCGCGCCGCGCTGCGCTACGGGACCGACTTGGAGCCGGACCCCACGGAACCGCGCCATCGCCGGGTACTGGTGGTTGCGCCGCGTGCGTACGACCGCGCGAAGCACGGGCCGCACCTGCCGATGGACACGGACCCTTGACACGCCAAGAAGAAAGCGGTACCTTCTCGCACACGGACTGAACGCACACTCTCACGCACGAGGACACGATGGCACGGAAGCGGAAGCCGATGGTAGCGGGCGCGACGGCGATGATGCGCCAGTTGGAGAAGGAGCGCAAGTTGGTCGGCCAGCGTCGCGATGCGTTGCGCGAGTTGTATGACGAGTACGAGATGTTGATGGATTCCTGCGACCGTGCGGAAACGAGCATCCAAGACGCCATCGACGCCCTATCGGAGCTTGCCTAATGCCTGACACGACGAGCGCGACCCTCGCCCGCCACGCGGCAGACCGGCTGTACCGGACACACGGCACCGTAGGACGCCCGAGCGTGGTGGCGAGCGCGAAGGACGAGCACGGCAACATGGTGCTCGTGTACGCGGACGGGTGCTTAGCGCGGCGCGTCCCGGCGGCGTTCGACTCCGGCGACAACGGCTGGCAGTGGGAGGCGATGGAGGGGCCGGATTACGACCGCTTGTTCGTGCGCGAGACGGGAGCCGCTGATGATTGAGCGCCGCGAATACCTCATGCCGATGCCGTGTTGCGGGCGGCATAGCCGTATCGTGATGGTCGGCTGGGCGTTGGAGACGGAGGCGTGCGAGCGCTGCGGCGCGGTGTTCACGCTCAAGGACGCCGCCGACATCGCACGGGTTGGCCAGTACTGGCAGCGCATCAGCAACCGCTACCCGAAAGCCGAGACACCCACGGTCATCGAGGATGCGTGGGAGAAGGCGATGTGGCAGGAACACCCCACGATACTGGAGGGGATTAGCGCGGCGGCTGGCCCGTACCGTTCCGGTTCACGGTTTCGGGGGGATTGACGCACGGTAGGACCGCAGGACTCACGCAGGGCCAAACCAAACGCTGAGGGGGAAAGGCAGATGGGTATCGTCAAGCTGAAGGACGTGGGCGACGCGCTCACGATGACGGTCACGGAGTGCGAGGCCGTGAAAGGCAACTACGGCGACCAAGTGAAGTTCGTCGGTAACGGGGACACGCTGTTCCTGCCGAAGGACTCGGCGGACCGCCAGTTGGACCGGCTCAACCTGACGGCCTACGCGGATGTCGTGGGCGAGACGCTGACGTTCTCGCGCACCGAGAACAAGAAGAAGGGGGCCGCGCCCTACTGGAACGTGGATGTCGCCACGCCAGCCGCTCCCGCGTCATCCAAGCGCCTCCCGCCCCCCGAGCGCGAGCCCGCATCCCGCACGACCAAGACGGCCCACCGCGCCGGACCCGACATCCCCGGCATGGACGAGGCGATGG